>ENA-ORXB01000474-ORXB01000474.1-sediment-metagenome-genome-assembly--contig:-NODE-474-length-79110-cov-21.127630_pt1 | contig 79110 bp, 66 predicted proteins | sample MGYA00237863_ERZ511475 | MGnify/ENA primary metagenome ERZ511475 (study PRJEB26305, sample SAMN06343858) | sediment metagenome | isolation source: hot spring sediment | place: Canada: British Columbia... | reverse complement strand
CGTGTAACCCGGCCCCGGAAAACTCGCCAACGTGCCGTCCGCGTTCCAGACGTAGTTCTCGGTGGTGTTAGTCGCCGCGTCCACCACCTGGTTCAGCCTGCCCGCGCCGTCAACCGTGTATGTGCCACGATGCGTCAGATGGTGAAGGTTTTGAAAGTCTTCAGGAACTTCCAGACGCCACCTTCTGCAAAGATGCTCTACTGCAGTCAATCTATCAAGTTTGTGTTGGATTTGTCAAGGCATTTTTGCGGGGGTCGGCGGGAAATTTTTGAAAAAATCTTCTGGCGGAGGTGGTGTTTTGCCCTCACCCCCTGTCCCTCTCCCGACGCTGCGGGAGAGGGGCGTCTTGTTCCCTCTTCCCGCGTAGGGAAGGGGGCTGAGGGGTTAGGTGAACCGATGGTGCCCTTGCACTCTACCTGCGTGGTGTGTTATCCTAAGCACGCATCACATGGCACAAAAATGTGAAGGACGACCATGCGACGAGTACTGGTAACGGGTGGCGCGGGCTTTATCGGCAGTCATTTCTGCCGCTATCTCCTCACGAAACATCCGGACTATCGGGTGACGGTGCTGGATGCGCTCACCTATGCGGGCAACCTGTCCAACATCGCCGACCTGATGAGCAGTCCGAACTTCGCGTTCTATCACGGCGATGTGCGCGACGCAGTGGTTGTGCGCAATCTGGTGCGCAATCACGAGTGGATAGTCAACTTTGCCGCGGAGACTCACGTCGACCGCTCCATCCTGAACCCAGGCAGCTTCCTGCAGACGGATGTGTATGGCGTATATGTGCTGCTGGAGGCATGCCGCGAGTTCGGGGGCAAGCGGTTCCTGCAGGTATCGACGGACGAGGTGTACGGCGAGGTGCTGGAGGGTTTCGCCAGTGAGGATGCACCCATGCGCCCCCGCAGTCCATATTCCGCCAGCAAGGCGGCGGCAGACCTGCTCGCTCAGGCATATTACCACACGTACGGAATAGACGTGGTGGTCACGCGGGGTTCTAACACCTACGGACCCAACCAGTATCCGGAGAAGATGATGCCGCTGTTCATCACCAACGCGCTGGAAGACCGTCCCCTGCCGCTGTATGGCGACGGCTCTCAAGTGCGCGACTGGATTTATGTCGAGGACCACTGCGCGGGAATCGATGTGGTGCTGCATCACGGCAGGGCGGGTGAGGCGTATAATATCGGCGCGGGCAACCTGTTGAAAAACCGCTTGGTTGCCGAAAAGATAGTAGAGATACTGGGCAAGCCACAGTCGCTCATCCAGCAGGTCGCGGACCGTCCGGGGCACGACCGGCGTTATGCGGTGGATACGGCGAAGCTGCGTGCGCTGGGGTGGTCGCCACGCTGGGACTTTGACAAGGGCTTGCGTCATACGATTGATTGGTACCGCACGCACCGCGACTGGTGGCAGGAAATCAAGCAGAAAAAGGAGTATCAGCAGTTTGCCACGCAGTGGTACGCGCAGCGTGGGGGAGAAAGTCCCGCGCAGGAATGAGGGAGGTTTTCGGTCATGCAACAGCTTCGGCAACGGATACAGTCTCGTACGGCTAAGGTGGGCGTCATTGGTCTGGGCTACGTCGGGCTGCCGATGGCGGTCGGTGCCGCTGTGGCAGGTTATCCTGTTATCGGTTTCGATATCGATAAACGCAAGATCGACGCCATTGCCGCGGGCGAACGTTACATCGAGGATGTAGAACCCGACGAGTGGAAGCTGGCAATCGAGAGCGGCAAGTTCATCGCCACGATGGACTTTGTGCGCCTGCGCGAGTGCGATGTGGTGCTTATCTGTGTGCCCACGCCCATCAACCGCGCCAAAGAGCCGGACATGAGCGCGGTGGAAGCCGCCACCGATTCCATCGCCCGCGCCCTGCGCGCCGAGCAGCTCATCATTGTGGAAAGCACTACTTACCCGGGCACCACCGTCGAGCTGGTCAAGCCGCGTTTGGAAGCCACCGGGTTGCGGGCAGGCATCGACTTCGCGCTGGTGTTCTCACCGGAACGCATCGACCCCGGCAACAAACGCTTCAAGCTGCGCCAGGTGCCCAAGGTGGTGGGCGGGCTGACCGAGCAGTGCACGCAGCTGGCAGTCGAGTTCTACAGCGCGTTTATCGACCAGCTGGTTCCCGTCTCGTCTCCCACCGCAGCGGAGATGACCAAAATCTACGAGAACGTCTTCCGCAGCGTGAACATCGCGCTGGTAAACGAGCTCGCTCTGCTGTGCAACCGCATGGGGCTGAACGTGTGGGAGGTGATCGACGCGGCGTCCACCAAGCCCTACGGCTTCATGACCTTCTATCCCGGACCCGGTTTGGGAGGGCACTGCATCCCGGTAGACCCCTACTATCTGGCGTGGAAGGCGCGCCATTACGATTTTCACGTCAAGTTCGTGGAGCTGTCGGCGACCATCAACGACAGCATGCCCTACTACGTCTGCTCGCGGGTGAACGACGCGCTCAACTCGGTGCGCAAGAGCGTCAACGGCTCGGACATCCTGATCCTGGGCGTGACCTACAAGCGGGATGTGGCAGACCTGCGCGAATCGCCTGCGCTGAAGATTATCGAGATTCTGCACCAGCGCGGCGCGAAGGTGAGCTACCACGACCCCTACATCCCCGCCTTGCACGTGCACGACCACGTCGACCTGCATCTGCAGAGCGACACGCTCAGCCCGGAGCGATTGCGGCAGGCAGATTGTGTGGTAGTAGTAGCCGATCACAGCAGTTACGATTGGGCGATGATTGCTGAAAACGCTCCGCTCATTGTGGACACGCGCAACGCGCTGAAGGCGTTCCCCGCACCGCATATCTGGAGGCTGTAGGATCTACGTTTGCCGACAGGGGCGAGAGATTCTGCTCTCGCCCCATGCCCGTTCCTATCTGGCGCTGTGCTTCGCATTTTTGCCACTGCGCGCAGAGCTTCATGTTGGGCGAAAGGTTACTGGCGGCTGATGGCATGCCCTCCACCTCCACAGCGTCTGTGCACTGCCCTGCTGATGGCGCAACACCCCGAAGACGTTATACAGGTTATCGCTTACCGCTCCCGACGCTGCGGGAGAGGGGTCACAAAACGTCGTGTAGCCGCAGGCTTCAAACTGCGTGATGCAGTTGGGCGGGCAGCTTCCGCAGAGCGAGATGTCAGGTTACAACGCTCCCCACAAGAAGCTGATGACGAACAGCACGGCGATGCCGTACATCCACGGGGATACCTCACGCTCTCTGCCGCGCAGGAGCATGACCACGACGTAGGAGATGAATCCCACGCCGATTCCGAAGGAAATGCTCTGCGTCAGTGGGATGAGCAGCATGGTCAGGAAGGCGGGGATGCCGTATTCCGGCGTCTCGAAATCCATCCCCCGAACCACAGCCATCATTAGATAGCCCACGATGATGAGTGCGGGAGCCGTAGCCACGCCGGGTACTGCGCCCACCAGCGGGGCAAACAGCAGGCTCAACAGGAACAGCACGCCCACCACCACGGAGGTCAGCCCCGTTCGTCCTCCTTCGCTGATTCCCGCGGCGCTTTCGATATAGGTGGTTACCGAGCTTGCACCGCATAACCCACCCCAGACCGCTGCCAGCGAGTCGGTCAGCAGCACGCGGTTCAGGCGGGGCAGGTTGCCGCGCTCGTCCAGAAAGCCTGCCTGCCCGCCGATGCCGATGACCGTGCCCATGGTGTCGAAGAAGTCGGTGATGAGAAAAGCGAAGATGACGCCGACCAGCGCGGGCTGCAACGCGCCGCGGATATTCGCCTGTCCGAAGGTGGAGAAGTCCGGCATCGCCAGCCATCGCTCGGGCATGGTGGTCAAACGCCGCACGTCGGGGAACAGGGCGTCAGCAACCCACGCGACCGCCGTCGTAGCCAGAATACCCAGCAAAATCGCCCCGCGCACCCGAAACGCCAGCAACAGCATCATCAACACCACGCCGAGAACGGAGACCAGCGTGCCTTTGTCGGTGAACACACCATGCGTAAGGGCGACGCCTTCGGGACCTTTCTGCACCAGTCCCGCGTGTTGCAATCCCAGAAAGGCGATAAAGATGCCGATGCCCACGCCGATGGCGCGTTTGAGGTTCATGGGGATTGCCTGCATCACCTGCTCGCGCACGCGCGTCAGCACCAGCACGGTCACGATAGCCCCTTCCACCACGATGACGCCCATCATCGTTTGCCAGTCCATGCCCGGTTGCATGGCGTGCATGGCGAGTGCCGCGTTCAGCCCCATGCCGCTGGCGAGCGCAAAGGGATAGTTTGCCCACAAGCCCATCAACAGGGTGGGCACTGCTGCCGCGATACAGGTCGCCGCCGCCACCGCTTCCACCGGCATCCCCGCGCTTTTCAGCACCTGCGGGTTCACAAAGATGATGTAAGCCATCGTCATGAACGTGGCCAGCCCGGCGATGACCTCGCGCTCGATGCTGGTGCCGCGTTCCTGCAGGGCAAACAAACGGTCCAGCACGCTATGGGAAACGGATGAGGGTGAAGACATCGTAGCCATGCAGCATCTTCCGTCCCTTCAGGAACTCCAGCTCGATGAGGAAATCAAAGCCCGCCACAATGCCGCCCAGTCGTTCCACCAGTCTGGCTGCTGCCGCTGCAGTGCCTCCTGTTGCCAGCAGGTCGTCCACAATCACCACGCGCTGCCCCGGTTGCACCGCGTCTACGTGCATTTCCATGGCGTTGGTGCCGTACTCCAGCGCATACTCTTCCACAATCTTTTTGTAAGGCAGCTTCCCCAGCTTGCGCACCGGCACGAACCCCACGCCCAGCTCCAGCGCAATCGGTATGCCGAACACGAACCCGCGCGACTCGATGCCCACAATCACGTCGGGCTGGCGGTTGCGGGCGTATTCCGTCATCTTCTCCACCACTTCGCGCAGTGCCTGCGGGTTCTGCAATACCGGTGTGATGTCGCGGAACAGCACCCCCGGCTGCGGAAAGTCGGGGATGTTGCGGATGAGTTTCTCTGCCAGCAGTTCTGCCATCGTTTAACCCTCCCCCGTGCCTGGAACCATCTCAGCCAGCGAAACCGTATAGGGCGGTCGCGCGATGCCCACCTCGGTGACAATCGCAGTGACCAGCTCCGCCGGTGTGACATCAAATGCGGGGTTGATCACGCGTACTCCTTCGGGCGCGACGCGGTAACCCGCGATGTGTGTGACCTCTTCCGGCGACCGCTCCTCAATCGGGATGCCCGAACCGTCCGCCACCGACAGGTCTATCGTCGAAGTGGGCGCAGCGACGTAGAACGGAATGCCGTGATGCCTTGCCAGCACCGCCACGCTGTAGGTGCCCACCTTGTTTGCCACATCGCCGTTGGCGGCGATTCGGTCTGCCCCAACCACCACCACGTCGATTTCGCCCCTGCGCATCAGCATCCCTGCCATGTTGTCGGTAATCACCGTGACAGGGATGTCCTCCTGCACCAGCTCCCATGCGGTGAGTTGCATCCCCTGCAGGCGTGGGCGCGTCTCGTCGGCGTACACCTGCACCTTCTTGCCTGCCTCTACCGCTGCCCGAATCACGCCCAATGCCGTGCCGTAGCCCACTGTTGCCAGCGCGCCCGCGTTGCAATGCGTCAGGATGCGCGCGCCGTCGGGGATGAGCGTTTGCCCGTGTTGTCCGAGAGCCCGGTTGGCGCGGATGTCCTCTTCCAGAATGCGCTCGCTCTCCTCGCGCAGACGACGACGCGCCTCCTCCGGCGACCGGCAGGTGTGCAGAACCCGCTTCATGCGTTCAATCGCCCAGAACAGGTTCACCGCCGTGGGACGGGTCGCAGCGAAAACATCGGACGAAGCCAGCCACTGCTGGCGGAAAGCGGGCATCTCCTGTTCCGGGATGGACTCCGCCGCCAGCACCAGCCCGCAAGCTGCCGCCGCTCCGATGGCTGGCGCACCCCGCACCACCATCTGCCGGATTGCCTCTGCCACGGCTCGCCAGTCCGTGTAGCGCACCTCCACATAGCGGTGCGGCAGTTGAGTCTGGTCTATCAGCACCAGCACGTCGTTTTCCCAGCGCACAGGGCGAATCTCCATGTTACACCTCGATGCGGGCGTGGTCCAGCACGTGCGGGCAGGGGCAGTCGCGCTCCGCAGGAATGCGTTTAATCATTTCCAGCACCACGTTTTTGATGCGCTCTGAGTTGCGCTGGAACACCTCCAGCACCTCTTTGGTGGTGACGGGCGGAACCTGCCCGCCCATCACCAGCCCGCTGTCGTAGTCCGTGATGAGTGAGATGCCCACCACGCACATCGCCAGCTCGCGTGCCAGATACGCCTCGGGGTACTGGGTCATACTGATGACCTCCCACCCCATGGAGGTATACCACTGGCTCTCCGCTTTGGTGGAAAAGCGCGGTCCCTGGATGACCACCACCGTGCCGCGCTCGTGGCAGGTAATGCCCTGTTCCCGAATGACGTCGATGGCTATCTGGCGCAGGGTGGGGCAGTAGGGGTCGGCGGGCGAGACGTGCGTGACAATGGGCCCTTCGTAGAAGGTATCCGCCCGTCCGTGCGTGCGGTCGACATACTGGTCCACCACCACGAAGTCGCCGGGGTGGATGTGTGCCTGCAGGCTTCCCGCCGCAAAGGGGCTGATGATGCGCGTGACCCCCAGCTCTTTCATCGCCCACAGGTTGGCGCGGAAGTTAATCTTGTGCGGGGGAATGCTATGGTGTCGCCCATGCCGGGGCAGAAAGGCGACCCGCTTGCCATCCACCTCTGCCAGCGCGATGTGGTCACTGGGTGCCCCGTAAGGGGTCTCTATCTTTATCTCTTGAACGTTTTCCAGAAAGCGGTAGAATCCTGAACCGCCAAACACACCGATATCCGCCTGTGGTTTGGTCATTGTTTTGCCCTCAATCCGTCGTGATACCGCAGCTCATTATAGCGAGAGGTTATCGGTTTTGCAACCGATGAAGTGACCTCACCCTTGCAAACTCCACACCCGCAATAGTATAATAACGTGAGGCTTAAAAGCACCCTTCCTGCTCCACCCGGTAGAGGTGGAGTCAAATCAGTCCAGAGGGAGGAAACAAGACAGTGCCGTTTTACGAAGCCATGTACCTCGTCCACCCCAGCGTGGACGACGAGCGAGCGGCGGAGATTATCGCTCGCTACAATCAGGTAGTGGAGAACGCAGGAGGCGTTATCGAACACTCCGGTAAGTGGGACCGCCGTCGTCTGGCGTATCCCATCAACAAGGTGCAGGAAGCCACCTACGTGCTGATGTATTTCCGCGCCGACCCGCAGGTTCCCGCGGAGCTGGACAGGCTGTTCCGAATCAGTGATGAGGTGATTCGCCATCTCATCATCCGTCACGATAAACCGCACCTGGTGCTGACCGTTCCCCCAGCCGAGGAGGTACCTGAAGAGGCTCCGCAAGAAGCAGCGGAAGCGGGCGACCAGGAGGAGGTGGCGCAGGAAGCCGCCGCCGAGGCAGTGGAGTCCCCGCAGACGGAGCCTGCGCCCGAGCAAAAGGGCGATGAGGAAATCGCTGCAGAGGACGAGGAAACAGCCAGTACCGAGCAAGAACAGGCTTAAACACCACTTCGCGCTCAGGAAGGGGAATGTACCATGTACAACCGCGTTATCCTTATCGGGCGACTCGTCCGGGACCCGGAGTACCGTTCCACACCGGAGGGCGTCACTCTGGCGCGGATGCGTCTGGCAGTAGACCGACCTCGGAACCGCGAGACAGGTGAGCGAGAGACCGATTTCATTGACCTGGTGGCGTGGCGACAGCAGGCAGAGTTCGCCATCAACTACCTGAAAAAAGGGCGTCTGATTCTGGCGGAAGGACGCTTGCAGGTGCGTGACTGGGTATCGCCTCAAGGTGAGCGGCGACGCTCCTACGAGATTGTGGTTGACCGCCTTGCCGGGCTGGAGCGCGCTCGTGAAGCCGAAGCTGTTATCGATGAGACCCCGCCACCCCCTGTCAGTGCGGTGACCGCAACGCCCAGAGCCTCTACACCGCCCGTGCAGACGGTACCGGAAGATGTGAGCGACCCCTTCCTGGGTGACGAAGAGTTCCCGGAAGAGGAAGAGTTTGACGACTACGACCCGTTTGCGGACACCGAAGAGGAATAAATGGAGGAAATGATGACCAGTAAACCGCGCTATCGGAGACGCCGCAAGGTATGCGGCTTCTGCGTAGAGAAAATCGCCTACATTGACTATAAAAACGTGCCGCGCCTGCGCCGTTACGTCACCGACAGAGGCAAGATTATCGCGCGGCGCACCAGCGGTAACTGCGCCAAACACCAGCGCCAGCTGGCGAAGGCCATCAAGCGAGCGCGACACCTGGCTCTGCTGCCCTTTGTGGCAGAGTAAACGCCTTTGGGGCGACGCAGAAAGCGTAACTCCTGCGCTGGCTCCTGAGGGTCGAAGGAACAAGGCTCCGTCCGGTCCTTCCTGCTCCTGTGGACGCAGGCTGCGATCGCGACGGAGCATAACCACTAGAAGATAACGGCTTGACAGGCGATGAGGGCACGGCGGAACGTGTCCCTCTATACTTTTACGGAGGAGGAAATCAGGTAATGTCTGACCGAATGGCGGTAGACACCAGCGTGCTGGACGATGCGGCGCGTCGTGCCGCGCTGGACGCGCAGAACATGATCCCCCTGACTCACGAGTTCCCCGAACAGTGCCGAAAGGCTCTGGATATCGCGATGCAGTTCAATCCCCCCACGCCGCGCCTGCCCATCCAGAACGTGGTGGTAACGGGCTTGGGTGGCTCGGCGGTAGGGGGTGACCTGTTGCGCGTGCTGGTGGAAGATAACGGCGAGGTTCCTCTGGTGGTGAACAGGGACTATCAGATGCCCGCCTTCGTGAACGACCGCACCTTTGTGATTGCCGCCAGCTATTCCGGCAACACCGAGGAAACGCTGAGCGCGTTTGAGGACGCGCAGGACAGGGGCGCGCTGCTGGCGTGCGTCACCAGCGGAGGCGAACTGGCTCAGCGTGCCGCCCATTACGGCACACCGGTGGCGTTCATCCCCAAGGGACAGCCTCCGCGCAGCGCGATGGGCTACCTGTTTATCCCCATGCTGATGGCAGCGCACAAGGTGGGCGTTATCCGCCGTGACCCCACCGGCGACCTGCAGAACGCCATCGCGCTGCTGGAAAAGGCGCGCGAACAGTGGAACGCTGATGTGCCCTTCGAGAAAAATCCCGCCAAGCAGCTCGCTGCCAAACTGTACGGGAAACTTCCCATCGTCTACGGCTCCCAGGCATACTCCACCGTCGTTGCCTTCCGCTGGAAAACGCAGCTGAACGAGAACACCAAGATTCACGCCTACTCCAACGGCTATCCCGAAATGAACCATAACGAAATCCTGGGATGGGTGCTGGCGAAGCAACAGGTTCCCAATCTGGCGGTGGTGCTGTTGCGCGACCAGATGGAACGACCCAAAATCGTGGCACGAGTGGAGACCACCAGGCGACTGTTCGCCCGCGCGGCAGACGTACACGAGGTCTTCGCCGAGGGGCAGAGCCTGCTGGCGCGCATGTTGCACGCCATCTATCTGGGCGACTGGGTCAGTTGCTACCTGGCGCTGCTGTACGGCGTGAACCCCACCGACATCAGCTACATTAACCTGTTGAAAGCGGTGCTGGAAAAGATCGACGAAGACGACCCCACCTATACCGAAGTGCTGCAGAAGGAACTTCAGGCGATAGGTTAGACATTCACCAGTAAAGGGCAGACACCAAGTCTGCCCTTTGTCTTTCTCCTTTCCAGCACTTCCTCTGCCAGAGTGTTCCCACTTTCAGATATTCTCCGCAAAGCACTTGATATTACTATTATCAAGTGGTATAATAAAAACGCAATCAATACTCTGAACAATACAGGAGGTTCGCAACCATGCGACTGGATAGATTGACCATCCGCGCTCAGGAGGCGGTGCAGAATGCACAGAGCATCGCCGAGCGCATGAATCATCAGAATATCGATGCCGAGCATCTACTGCTGGCACTTATCGACCAGAGCGAGAGCACCGTACCGACGGTGCTGCAGAAGCTGGGTGTGCAGCTGCCCATGCTGCGCCGCTACGTGGAGGCGGAGCTGAGCAAACTGCCGCAGGTACACGGCGCGTCGGTGGCTTCGTACATCACCCCGCGCTTCAAGCAGGTGATGGATAAAGCCTTCGAGGAGGCGGAGCGGCTCAAGGACGAGTACGTCAGCACCGAGCACCTGCTGATGGCGCTGGTAGAGGACACGCAGGGACCCGCCGGTCGCCTGCTCAAGCAGATGGGCGTGACGCCCGATAACCTGTACCACGCGCTGATGGAGATTCGCGGCGGGCATCGCGTCACCGACCAGAACCCGGAGGAGAAGTATCAGGCGCTGGAGCGCTACGGGCGCGACCTGACCGACCTCGCCCGCAAGGGCAAACTCGACCCCGTCATCGGGCGCGATGAGGAGATCCGGCGCGTGATTCAGGTGCTGTCGCGGCGCACCAAAAACAACCCCGTGCTTATCGGCGAGCCGGGCGTGGGCAAGACCGCCATCGTGGAAGGGCTGGCGCAGCGCATCGTGGCAGGCGACGTGCCCGAAGGGCTGAAGAACAAGCGCGTCTGGCAGATGGACCTGGGCGCGATGGTGGCGGGGACCAAGTACCGCGGTGAGTTCGAAGACCGCTTGAAGGCGGTGATGCGCGAGATTCAGGCAGCCGAGGGGCAGATTATCGTCTTCATCGACGAGATACACACCCTCGTGGGCGCGGGAGCAGCGGAAGGTGCCATCGACGCCGCGAACATGCTGAAGCCAATGCTGGCGCGCGGCGAACTGCGCTGTGTGGGCGCGACCACGCTGGACGAGTACCGCAAGCACATCGAGAAAGACCCCGCGCTGGAGCGTCGCTTCCAGCCCATTCTGGTCACTGAGCCAGATGTGGACGACACCATCGCCATCCTGCGCGGGCTGAAGGAGCGGTACGAGGTGCATCACGGCGTGCGCATCACCGACAGCGCGATTGTGGCGGCGGCGACGCTATCGCACCGCTACATCACCGACCGCTTCCTGCCCGACAAGGCGATTGACCTGATCGACGAGGCGGCGTCGCGCCTACGCATGGAGATCGACTCCATGCCAACCGAAATCGACGAAATCGAGCGGCGCATCCGCCAGCTGGAGATCGAACGCGAGGCGCTGCGCAAGGAAGACGACCCCGCCAGCAAAGAGCGTCTCGCGAAGCTGGAGGCGGAAATCGCCAACCTGCGCGAGGAGAGCAACCGCCTGAAGGCGCACTGGCAGCAGGAGAAGGAGATTATCACCAATATCCGCCGCATCAAGGAGCAGATCGAGCAGGCACGCCTGCAGGAGCAGGCGGCGGAGCGTGAGGGCGACCTGGCAAAGGCGGCGGAGCTGCGCTACGGCGTCATCCTCTCCCTGCAGAAGCAGCTGGACGCCGAGACGAAGCGTCTGGAGGAGCTGCAGAAGCAGATGAAGCTGCTGAAGGAGGAGGTGGACGCCGACGACATCGCCGAGGTGGTCAGCAAGTGGACGGGCATTCCCGTCTCGCGCCTGATGGAAGGCGAAATGCAGAAGCTGCTGCACATGGAGGCGCGGTTGCGTCAGCGCGTGGTCGGGCAGGACCATGCCATCGAGGCGGTCTCCAACGCGGTGCGTCGGGCGCGCGCGGGCTTGCAGGACCCCAACCGTCCCATTGGTTCGTTCATGTTCCTGGGTCCGACGGGCGTGGGCAAGACCGAGCTGGCGCGTGCGCTGGCGGAGTTCCTGTTCGACGATGAGCGCGCGATGATCCGCATCGACATGTCGGAGTATATGGAGAAACACTCGGTGGCGCGGCTCATCGGTGCGCCTCCGGGCTATGTGGGTTACGAGGAAGGCGGGCAGCTCACCGAGGCGGTGCGCCGACGCCCGTACAGCGTCATCCTGCTGGACGAGATCGAGAAGGCGCATCCCGACGTGTTCAACGTGCTGCTGCAGGTGCTGGATGACGGACGCCTCACCGACGGCAAGGGGCGCACGGTGGACTTCAAGAACACGGTGCTGATTATGACATCCAACCTGGGGTCGCACTATCTGGCGGAGAACGCCTTCCTGAACATGCAGGAGGCGCGGATGCAGGTGCTGGAGGCGGTGCGGGCGCACTTCCGCCCCGAGTTCCTGAACCGCATCGACGAGATTATCGTCTTCAACCCGCTGTCGGTGAACGAGATTAAGCGGATTGTGGACATCCAGGTTGGCTTGCTGCAGAAGCGGCTGGCAGACAAGCAGATGGCGCTGACCATCACCGACGCGGCGAAGGAGATACTCGCAGCGGAGGGCTTTGACCCCGTGTATGGGGCGCGACCGCTGAAGCGCGTGCTGCAGAAGCGCGTCATGGACGTGATTGCCATGAAACTGCTGGCGGGCGAGTTCACCGAGGGCGACCACATCGTGGTGGACGCACAGAACGGCGAACTCGTCTTCACCAGGCGCGTGGAAGCGGAAGTGGTGGGTTAGGCACTGCAACGGTGGCAAACGGGTTGCACGAAAGCAGGGGGCGATTGCATGTCCCCTGCTGAGGGTGTTCGAGAATAGGTAGTGCAGTGGGGTATAATCATACCATGAAACACCGAAACTATCGCATCACGCTCAGCACACTGCGCGCACGCGCTATCTACGAAGCCGTGACCCAGTTCACCGAGCAGCACCCGCTGCCTCGCACCAGAGGACGCAAACCCATCTACTCCGAAGCCCTTATCCTCACCCTCGCCCTGTTGCGCACCGCCCGACGCCTCTCGTATCGCCAACTACTCTTCTGCGTCGCCCCCGAAGTGCTGCCGGAGGAGCCTTTGCCCGCGCTGGGCACGCTGCTGTATCGTCTGCAGACCATCCCCGACGCACGCTGGCACGCGCTGCTTGATTGGCTGGCGGCGCAGGGGATTGCGCGGGAGGTTGTGGAGGTGCCGTTTGAAGTGCCTGTGGTGTTTGTGGACGGCACGGGTGTGGGTTTTGACACGCCGTTTGATGCGCAGTTTCGTCGTGGGTCAGAGATACGGCGGATACGTTCGCATGTGAAGGCGGTGGTGTTGGTGTATTGTCGGGGTGGTGGTCGTCGTTGGGTGGTGGGGGTGTCGTTGGGTGGTGCATATGCGGACGAGGGTCGTTTGCTGAGTGAGTGGTTAGGGTCGTATGGCAGTGGGTTGGTGGGTGGTGGTGCGTTGTTGGTAGGTGACAAGTTGTATGGGTATCGGGGTGGTTTGTTGTCGCAGGTGGAGGAGGTGGGCTGGTTGCCTGTGGTTCGTGTGGGTTGTGGTTTGCGTCAGGGCGTTCGGGACAAGGCGCGTGTTCGGGCGTTAGAGCGTTTGGGGGAGTATGGATGGGCGTTGGGGGAGCGGTATCGGGTGGAACAGGTGTTTGGGAGTGTGAAGTGGGTATATGGGAGTTACGTAGGATGTCGCAGTTGGAAGTATGCGCGGGTGCAGGTGTGGGGGATGTTGGTATTGTGGAACTTGGTGCAGTGGTTGCGGGTGGGAGGTGGAGCGGGTAATTTTTGGTGTGTGTCGTTGATGTTTTGGGTGGATGGAGCACAAGGAAAAGGAATTCTCGGACACCCTCTGTCCCCTGCTTGATTTTTTAGCTTCGACGATGTAGAATGTGGTTTAGAACAAACAGCTTCTACTTTCACTCGGATGTAGACAGTATGTGCATTATTCGGGTAGCCAGATGTCATCGGAGGTTCTGATAAGCAAGGGAGACAAAATCAGCAAAGCACCTGCTTAGTGACCAAGCTGGTGCGACTATCGGCAAAGGTGTCTGTGGAGAAGAGTCGATGTCCGCGTTGCAAAAGCGACTGGAGTTCTACGTGCGCACGCGCATTCCGGTAGTTCTTTGGGGACCGCCTGGAGTGGGTAAGACGGCGACGGTGCTGGCGCTGGGGGCGCGACTGGGATTGCCGGTGGAGACCGTCATCGCCAGCATCCACGAGCCCTCCGATTTCAACGGCTTGCCCGTAATTCACGATGGCAGGGTGCGTTTCGCGCCGCCGGCGTGGGCGGTGCGGCTACATCAGGCAGGGCGAGGCATCCTGTTTTTTGACGAAATCAGCAACGCGCCACCGGTGGTACAGGCGGCGATGCTGCGCGTGGTGCTGGAGCGCGTGGTGGGTGACCTCAAGCTCCCCGATGGCGTGGCGGTGCTGGCGGCAGCGAACCCACCGGACGTCGCGGCAGACGGATGGAACCTCAAGCCGCCGCTGGCAAACCGTCTGTCGCACATCTCGTTTCGCTTAGACCCGGCGCAATGGGCGGAGGAGTTCCCTGCCTACTGGGGTAGTCCTCCGCAGGTGGCGGGAGTGGACGAATCGGTGTGGTTGCGCGCCCGTGCGCTGGTGGCAGGATTCATCCGAACGCGCCCGCACCTGTTGCTGTAGATGCCCAAATCGGAGGAGCAGGCGGGCTACGCCTGGCCCTCCCCGCGCAGCTGGGACCATGCCAGTCGCCTGCTGGCGGTGGTGCTGCAGCAGAACCTGCCCACCGAGGAGGCGTTGCCCTACGTCGCGGAGACGGTAGGCGAGGGCGTAGGCATCGAGTTTGTGCACTGGTTGCGCAATACCGACCTGCCCGACCCCGAACACTTGCTGCGCCATCCCAAAGACCTCCAACTTCCAGAAGAGGGAGATAAGCAATACGCGGTGTTGTCGGCGGTGGTGGCGGTGGTGGTGAACCGCAACACGCTGGAACGCTGGCAGGCGGCTTGGCGGGTGCTGGCGCAGGCGGCAAAGCTCGGCGTGGATGACATCGCGGGGGCGGTCGCGCTGCAGCTGGCGCGGGCGGCAAAGACCAACTACATCCCGCCGGACGAAATCCGCGCCTTCCTGCCCCTGCTGCAGCGCGCTAATATCGTGCAGGTGGGGAGGTAGCCGATGGAGTTGCCAGAAAACCTGCGTGCGGCGCGTTTCCTGCTGCTCCGAGAGCGTCCCTACATAGCGGCTGCCGCCTTTGCGCTGATACCTGCCGCGGCACCTGGTCTCCGCAGGCGTGCGTTGGGGGACATCGGAGTAGACAGGCTCTGGCGTCTCTACTACGACCCGGAGGGCATCGCCCGCTGGAACACGCAGCAGCTGGTCGGTGTGCTGTATCACGAACTGTGGCACCTGCTGAACGCGCACCCCGAACGGCTGGCGGCATGGCCGCCCCGGATTGCCAATCTTGGGGGGGACCTGGCGATTAACAGCATCGTGCAGCGCGAGGGGCTATGCCTGCCAGAGGACGGGGTGCTGCCGGAGCAGTTCGGCTTGCCGCCCAATCTCACCGCCGAGGAGTATTGTGAGCAGTTGCAGCAGCAAGCGGACAGCCTGTGTGTCCCTCCTGGCGGAGGTTTGCTAGTGCAGGACCACGGTTCCTGTGCGCACGGGCGTCAGGAGGCATGGGAGTTGCCAGCAGATGCCGCTTCCGTTTCGGCGGTCAGCGACGCCCATGCGGAGTTAATCCGTCGCGAGACGGCGTTGCGCATCGTGGAGTATGCGAAGTCGCAGGGCAGGGTGCCAGACGAAATCCTGCGCTGGGCAAGGCAGAAGCTGAAGCCGCAGGTGGACTGGCGGCGGGAGTTGCGCGCGGCGGTTCAGGGCGCGCTGGCGTGGACGATGGGATTGGAGGATTACACCTACAGCCGCCCCAACCGCCGTCAGTGCGCGTTGCCACAGGTGGTGTTGCCCAGCCTGCGCAAGCCGCTGCCGCGCGTGGCGGTGGTGGTGGACACTTCGCGCTCGATGAGCGAAACCGAGCTGGCGCAGGCGCTGGCGGAGATTGGGGCGGTGTTGCGGCAGGTGCGCGAAGTCACGGTGCTGAGCGTGGATGCGGCGGTGCACGAGGTGCGGCGCGTGTTCCGGGCGGAACAGGTGCAGCTGGTAGGTGGAGGAGGCACGGACATGGGAGTGGGCATCGCCGCGGCGCAGCGGTTAGTCCCGCCGCCCCACGTGCTGGTGGTAGTGACGGACGGAGTTACGGGCTGGCCCGACAAGCCGCCGCGGGGGATGCGGGTAGTGGTGGCGTTGACGACAAAAGAAACACACGCCCCCGCATGGGCGCGGGCAGTACGATGTATTCCAGCCAGAGAGACGGAGGAATGAGCGAGATGGCGCACAAAGTGGACGAACTGATACAACAGTTGACCCGCGGCGATTGGCGGACAAGGCGCGAGGCGTGTTGGGCGCTGGGTGCGTTGGGCGACGTGCGTGCCTTTGAACCGCTCCTGCAACGGCTGGGGGATGGCTACAGTTCGGTTCGCGCGGCGGCGTGTTGGGCGCTGGGTGCGTTGGGCGACGTGCGTGCCTTTGAACCGCTCCTGCAACGGCTGGGGGATGATGACAGTTCGGTTCGCGCGGCGGCGTGTCGGGCGCTGGGTGCGTTGGGTTTTGGGGCAGAGGCGCAGCTGGTGACCGAAGGGCTGGAGGGGAAGGCGCAGGCGGTGGAGCAACTGCGCCATCGCATCGCGGCTGGCGAGGAGCAGTTGTGGCGTCCACTGCTGGCAGCGTTGCAAGACCCTCATGCAAAGCGCGCAGAGGTAAGCCGGTTGCTCGGCAAGTTGGGCGACGTGCGTGCCTTTGAACCGCTCCTGCAACGGCTGGGGGATGGCTACAGTTCGGTTCGCGTGGCGGCGTGTGAGGCGCTGGGTGCGTTGGGCGACGTGCGTGCGGTGGAGCCGATGCTGCCGCTCCTGGAGCCAGAACTGGGTTTTGGCTACTTGGTTCTTCAATCAGCTGCCTGTGTGGCACTGGCGAAGTTGGGCTGCGAGCGGGTATGGGAGAAAATCCCGCGCATGCTCAATAGCAGAAACACGGTCGCCCGCGTCGCTGCCTGTGAGGCGATCGGCGAGTTGGGAGATGCTCGTGGGGTGAAGCTTTTGATCCGACGGCTGGCTGATAAGAAAAGCACGGTTCGCGCGGCGGCGTGTCGGGCGTTGGGCAAGTTGGGTGACCCCCGCGCTGCCAACGCCATCGTCCAGTTGACGCTGCAGGAGAAAGTTCCAGAGGTACTGCAAGCCGCGCAGGAGGCGTTGGAGAGGCTGCTGCCCGCGCAGCCCCAGGGGTGAAGGCAGTTTGACCTGACCCCCATCCCCCTTCCCTGCGAGGGAAGGGGGAGCCAGGACACCCCTCTCCCGCAGCGTCGGGAAAGGGGCAGGGGGTGAGGGCACCAAACTCCCCTCTCCTCGCAGGAGTAGGGCAGGTGTTGCATTGAACCATACCGCACGATACATTTTTGGGGGTGAGGCCTCATCCATCCATTACAGATACCACCCGATGAGCTTCGCTGTGACGTGACCCTGCGGTGCGGGCAGACGTTCCGGTGGAAGACCGTCGCGCCCGACACGTGGAGAGGGGTGATCGGCTCGCACGTCATTACGCTGCACCAGACGGAGCGCGACGTGTTCTACGAGGCATCCAACGGTGAGGATGCAGTGCCCTTATTAAACGACTATCTCCAGCTGCACGTACCCCTTGCGCCCCTGTATCGGCAGTGGAGCGTCGCAGATGCCCGTTTGGCGCGGGTCGCGCCCGCCTTTCCGGGCTTGCGCGTGGTGCGTACCGACCCGGTGGAGTGTCTGTTCAGCTTTCTCTGCTCCAGCGCGAATCACATCGCACGCATCACCCGCATGGTGGACGCGCTCTGCCAGCGTTACGGCGAGCCGCTAGGGGAGGTGGAAGGAGTAAGGTATTACCGGTTCCCTTCTGTGTCCACACTGGCGGCGGCACGCGAGGAGGAGCTGTTCGCTTTGGGATTCGGCTATCGGGCGCGGGTGGTGGTGCAGGCGGCGCGCGCGCTGGCCGAACGGGGCGAGCAGTGGCTGTATGCGCTCAGAGATGTTCCCTATGAGGAGGCGCACCGCCAGCTGCTCACCCTGCCCGGCGTGGGACACAAGATAGCTGATTGCGTCTGTCTGTTCTCGCTGGACAAACCGCAGGCGATACCAGTAGATACCCATGTCTGGCAAATCGCCCGGCGCGACTACCTGCCCGAACTGCAGGGGCGCAGCCTTACCGAACGAGTATACTGGCAGGTAGGCGATTTCTTCCGGGCGCGGTTTGGTGCATACGCGGGCTGGGCGCATAACGTGCTGTTCGCGGCGGAATTGGCGGCGTTTCGGCAGAGGGTGCAGGCAGGAGAGGTCTCCGCTTAACGCGAAACCTTGCTGTAGCAATCCTGCAACACACTGGAGGCTTTTTCAGCATGGCACGAGTGGTCGTGGTCGGCAGTGCAAACATGGACATGGTGGTGCGCGCCCCGCGCATTCCACGACCGGGCGAGACCATCGTCGGGACGCAGTTTGTCATGGTGCCCGGCGGAAAGGGCGCGAACCAGGCGGTGGCGGCGGCACGTCTCGGCGCGCACGTGACCTTTGTGGCGCGGGTGGGCAACGACCTCTTTGGCGACCATAATCTGGAAGGCTATCAGCACGAAGGGATCGACTGCCGCTTCATCGTGCGGGATGAAGAGACCCCGTCCGGAGTGGCGTTGATTGCAGTGGACGCGGAAGGGCAAAACGCGATTGTGGTCGCGCCCGGCGCCAATATGCGGCTGGCTCCGGAGGATGTCGAGCGGGCGGAGGAAGCCATCGCAAAGGCGGACGTCGTGCTGGCGCAGCTGGAGGTGCCCATCCCCACCGTGACCCGAACCGCCGATTTGGCACACAAGCACGGCAAGCGGATGATTCTGAACCCAGCCCCTGCGCCCAGACAACCCCTGCCTTCTGAGCTCTTGCGACACGTAGACATCCTGACGCCCAACGAAACCGAGGCACAGAGCATCTGCAACGCGCCCGCGTATGCCTCTGCGGAATCGATGGGGCAGGCGCTGCGTGCGCTGGGCGTGCCGACAGTGATTATCACCCTGGGCGCGGAAGGAGTACTGCTTCAGGACGCCACAGGTGCCCAGCGGATGCCCGCCTACCCAGTTCAAGCCATAGATACAACAGCTGCCGGGGATGCCTTCGCGGGCGCGCTGGCGGTTGCGCTGGCGGAGGGCAAGGGCATCGAGGCCGCCGTGCAGTTTGCCCAGCGCGCCGCTGCCCTGTCGGTGACCCGCCTGGGAGCGCAGCCGTCCCTGCCCTACCGCGCAGAGGTGGAGGAATAGCCTGCCTCCTTTACGGCCAAATCTGGTGGTTGAGGTGTTGCATCACCAGCAGGTTAGGCGTGACGTGCGCGGGCATCTGCAGCAACTGGATGATGGCGTCCGCGACGTCCTCGGGTTGTAACAGCATGTCCGCACGCGGTTTGCCCGGAATGCCTTCCCAGAACGGACTGTCTACGCCCGAAGGACAGATGACGCTGACCCGAATGTTCTGCCGACGCAGCTCGTGCGACAGCGACTGGCACATGCCCACCACCGCGTATTTGCTGGCAGCGTAGATACTGCCGTTCGCCAGCGGCTTGATGCCCAGTATGCCCGCGATGGCGACGATGTGCCCGCCCCCCGCTTGCGTCAGATGGGGCAACGACACCTGAGCGATGTGGTAAAGCCCTTTGACGTTGGTATCGAAAAGGCGGTCGTAGGTCTGTTCATCGGTGTCGGCAAACGCGCCCAGATGCCCCACCCCCGCCGAGTGTATCACCATGTCCAGCCTGCCGAAATCTAACACGACTCGCTCCACAAAGCGCTGGCAGTCCTCACGAGAGCGCACATCCGCCTGCATGGCGATGAGCGAGTCGCCCGAGGGGTCTAACGCCGTCACCCGTGCTATCCCCTCTGCCGACAGCCCACACACGCCCACATTCGCTCCTTCATCCAGCAGGCGTTTGGTGAGCGCAAGCCCGATACCACTCGTGCCTCCCGTGACGATGGCAACCTTCTCCGACAGCATGGTTACTGTGCGTGACCTCCTTTATAGTGAAAAGCGTCGAATAGCAGCAGAAACGCTCCCTGCAAAGTGATACCCCATCCGAAGCCGTGCAGTAGCGCACTGCGTCCCCAAATCACCATGCCCAGCCCTACCAGCACGTAACCCACATCGAGAAAGACGTTCACTTTCAGTAACCGCAGCAGCTTAAGGCGTTCCGCCTCCTCATCGGCGATACCCCGACGCTCCTTTTTCAGCACGCCATACAGTCCTGCCGAAGCGATAAGCAGGTTGACGAACCCCCATGCCGCGTTCATGCCCCCGAAAGCCTGCCAGAACGAACGTTCTGCGGAGAGCAACGCAAGGAGACCGCCTGCGAAGATGCTGAGCAATGACCACGCGGTGAGCTGTTTGAGAAGCCGAAGTTGGAAGGCTAAAATGGGTATTGACGACATGCTTTGAAAATACGTGCAGGAGGATACGTCCTCCTGCACGGGTCGGTAGGTTAGTAGGTCTTCTTCTGTGTCTGCTTCGGAGGCAGAATCACGGTGTCGATGACGTGAATCACGCCATTGGTGCACATGATGTCTGCCTTCACCACGTTCGCTTTGTTGATGCGCACCTTGCCGCGCGAGGTGGCTATCTTAATCTCCGCTCCCTGCAGGGTCTTCGCGCTCTTGAGCTTGACGACCTGGTCGGAGGTAACCTTCCCGCTGACCACATGGTACAGCAACACCTGCCTGAGCGCTTCCTTGTCCTTCAGCAGGGCGTCCACCTGCGCCTTCGGCAGTTTGGCGAACGCCTGGTCGGTCGGAGCAAACACGGTGAAGGGACCCTCACCACGCAGGGCGTCCACCAGCCCCGCTTCCTGCACCAGCTTCACCAGCGTGTTGAACTGACCCGCTGCAATAGCGGTGTCCACGATGTCCTTCTCCGCCGCGCGAGCGGCAGGCATTACCAATATTGCCAGAACCATCGTCACTGCTCCGGCGGCAATCAGCTTCCGCAAAACCTTCATCTCCTCCTCCACGATGCGATTTATTTAGACATGCTAACTACATGTCCGTTTCCTCTATACGGAAGCGCGCCCGCGAAGGTTCCCCACGTGCCACGAAGAAGTGGATTGCTACCCATCATCCAGCGGTGGAAGTTCGCGCGGAATCGAGTTGTGGGAAACGTTCATCTGGGAAACGCAAGATGATGAATCAGCTGCCAAAAGCTTGCCTATCACGAGCTATAATATATCCGTCAATTGAGGCAACGGTGCGACCATGACACCACAAGGCACTGTGCTGTTAGCAGGCGGAGGAGTAACCCTACCTGAGACAGTGCGAGCGTTCATTCGGTTTGCTGGCGGTGTGGACGCGCGTATCGTTATTCTGGCGCACACACAATCGGACCTCCACGAGGCTGGCGAGCAGTCGGTGGCTCTGTTCGAGCAGCATGGCGCCCGCAACGTGGTAGCCCCCGATTCGATGCAGGCAGAGACGCTTGCCAGCCACCTTCACGAAGCCAGTGGGGTATGGATTCCTGGCGGCGACCAGAACCGCTTGATGCGGCTGTTGGGACACTCCAGTGCGTTCCGTCAGGCGATACAGGGGGTGTTGCGTCGCGGCGGCGTCGTTGGCGGAACCAGTGCTGGTGCCTCGCTAATGGGTCGCTGGATGCCAACCGGCGAACGCAACGCCAGAGAGGCTGTGCGACGGGGGGCAGTCTCGCTAGGACGTGGGTTAGACCTGCTGCCGAACACCATCGTGGACCAGCACTTCATCCGCCGCAATCGGTGGGCGCGGCTGCTGTGCGCGGTGCTGGAACATCCCGACTGTGTGGGCATCGGTCTGGACGAAGGGGCATGGGCAGTCGTGCAGGCTAATCAGTTGCGCGTATACAGAGGGCAGGTGGTGGTGCTTCGGGCAGTTACTACCCCGCGTGAAACGGGGCGGCTGATGGGCTGCCGCGACCTTCGGATGAGCCTGCTGTTGGAAGGCGATACTCTCTTGCTGGGCGAGCGGCGTGGCTAAATGTTCATCTTCTTGAACACACGCTCGGGGATGCTGCGCATGACCAGCATCACCAGCCACCACACGGCGGGCACGTAGGCGATGTCTCTGCCGCGCAGGATAGCCTGCACGCTCTCCCGTGCCACCCGCTGTGGCGATGCCAGAAACGGCAGCTTATCCCGCCCCCACGTCATCCGCGTATCGATGAAACCGGGCTTGATGGTCGTGACCTGTACCCCCTTCTTGCTCAGCCGGTTGCGCAGACCCTGCAGGAATAGCGACAAACCACCCTTCGCTGCGCCGTAGGGGTAGTTCTGCCCGCGCCCGCGGTCGCCCGCCACCGAGCTGACCCCCGCGATGAACCCCGTTCCCCGCTGCTCGAAGTAGCAAGCCGCCAGCGTTAGTAGCGACGCTGCGCCAGTGAAGTTGACGTCTATCAGCCGCCGCACCGCCTGTGGTTCACGGAACGCCTCTTCCAGTCCGTCCATGCTACCCGCCACCCACACCACACCGTCCAATCCGTCCATTGCCTGCACCACCTGCTGCCAGAACGCCTCATGCGTCTCGATGGCGGCGGCATCAAAACGTCCGCTGTAAACGGTCGTCCCAAAGCGGATACGCACATCGCTGGCAACGCGCTCCAGCTCGTCCCCATCGCGCGCGGCAAGGAAAAGCGCATCTCCCTGCTTCGCGAACTCGTGCGCCATGTAGCGCGCCAGCGGAGAGGTCGCCCCGACAATCAGCAACCGTCTCATTTGCTCACCTCCACCAGACGCAGGCGTCGCGCCAGGTCGGACTGCAGCAGCCCGTTTGGGTCTACCTGTGCTTTCACCTCGCGCCAGCGCGGCAACAGGGGATACGTGGCGTGGAAGGTCTCTGCCGACATGCGTGCATCTTTTGCCAAATACAGTCGTCCGCCCGCACCCAGCACGATACTGTCCAGCTCGTCCAGCACCTCAAACAGCCCGCGACGCACGGAAAAGTCCAGCGCGATGGTGTAGCCGGGCATGGGGAACGATAGCATCCCGCCGCTGCTCTCACCCATGCGTTTCAGCACCGACAGGAACGGATAGGCGCGTCGCTGCTGGGCAGTTCGCAGGATGTCCTCCAGACTCTTCACGCCGTTCTCATACGGCAGTACACACTGCCACTGCACGAAGCCCCGTTTGCCGTAGGCGCGGTTCCACTGCAGGATGCTGTCCAGCGGATAGAAGTAGGTGTTGTAGTCCACCAGCACGCTGTCACGGGCAGGGTGGGTGGCGTAATACAGGTTGTTGAACACTCGCAACGATAACGGGTTCAGCACGAATTCAGGCACATCGAGAGGAAGCTTTTTGTCCCGCTTGCGCGGAATGCCAAACGGATTTTGCCTCTGGGCATTGGGCAGCTCGCCTGCCCCTGCGTGGCGCCCGAACATCAGCACGCCCCTGCCGAAGCCTCTGCCCTGTGCCACACAGTCCAGCCATGCCACCGAGTAAAGGTAGTCCGCGTCGCGCTCGTGGAAGGTGTTCAAGGTGTCGTCGAGGTCGCGTGTGCGCACGTAATCCACCACAATCCAGGCGGTCTCCACGGGGCGTAGTTGCAGTTCCACCTCCAGAATGATGCCCGTCAACCCCATCCCGCCGACGGTGGCGTAGAAGAGCTCCGAGTTCTGCTTGCGCGAACAGCACACGGTTTCACCACCCGGCAACAACAGCGTCAATGAACGCACGAAGTTGCCGAGGGAGCCGTCGTGGTGGTGGTTCTTGCCATGCACATCGCATGCCACACACGCGCCGACCGTGCAGAACTTGGTGCCGGGCGTCACTGGTAGAAACCAGCCGCGAGGCAGGAAAGTGGCGATGATGTCCGCCAGCGCAACGCCTCCCTCACACCGCAGCAACCCCGTTTCCGTGTCAAATGCGAGGTAACGGTCGAGGCGTTCCATCAGCAGCACGCCCTGCTCGCTGTTGAGCGCGGCGTCGCCGTATGCCCGACCGAGCCCTCTTGGCAGGTAACTGGACATCCCGCCATGCTGCAGCACCTCCGCCACCTCCCGCACCCGCTCGGGGCGAAAGAGGTAGCACAGGGCACTAGCGTAACGACCCCAACCACTAAGGTACACCTGCTTCTTGCAAGGGATTGACTTAAACATTGACTGAGTCCGAACGTGCGAGCGGGGTCTTTTGGGATACACCTTCCAGAGCGGCAATAAGCGACGGCGCGCTTAAGAGAAACACGAGGGGATACAACTCTAGCAACCCGCGAAACTCATCAATCCAAGCAAACATTACGTATAGGGGTAGGAGGAAGACGCAGGAAAGCGCGAAGAGAGTGCGCAAGACTACAGGTTTTTGTCTCCAACGATAGGAAATAAGCAGCAAAGCTGCAGCGATGACGAGTCCAAAACGCACATGTTTGAGACCAAAATCAGTGAAGAATGGTAGATTATAGTCAAACAGGTGAAACTCCATGTTAACTCCTGCGTTACTCCCATAAAAGCGCAGAAGGTAGTATCGCCACACGCCCCACACTGCGAGCTGAAGGGCAGTCTCGCCCAGCAGTTGGCGGCGAGGCGTACCTCTGGCGAACGCAAACCAAAACATGAAGGGCAGCAGCAATGCTGTCTCTTTGTTCAGAACAGCCAAAACAAATGACAAATAGTATAGCTTTCTATAAGTTGTCAACAAGGCGTATGTCGCTAAAGAGAAGCAGAATAGAGTGGTAGGGTCATACGGGTACGGACCGTAAAGCAGCAGTATCGGTGCGAGACCAACAAGCCCCAATACGGGTAAAACCCAGCACAAAGACGGGGAATAGCCATACAGTTGGCTAAGACTGTGCTTCCATACAACGCCTGAAGCCGCCAGACACAGGGTCATAAGTAATACGACGACAAAATACTCGAAGCGATAAACTGGCGCTTTTCCCAATAAAAGCCAACTGTGCTTTTTTGCAAACCGCTCTACAAAATGCACGGTTTGATGCTTGAGAGGTGCAATCTGACCAACCACGAACGCAGTCTTGGGCACTAGCACCCGGTATACAAAAGGTCTCCACGCTGTACCCTCTATCATTTTAGAGAGATACGCCCTTCCATCTACGTAGAAGCCTCTGCGCAACACTACTGCCAGCAGAATAGCAAAACTCAGCCCCACGTAGAATGTTAGCACAAAACCAATTCGGATAACTGGATTCCAAAGGTCTCGCTCAAACATGCTTCACCTGGAAAATAGCATACTCGTTATCTATGAACTTCGGAAAACTACAGTGCAATTCCTGCAAATCGAGGGAACTTGGATATGTCTACAAGTGCCTACCCCACTCCTTGCTCCCGCAGCACTGTACGCACCCACTCTTTATCCTCTTGACGCAGAGGCATGGGCGGCTCCGCAGTGTAGTCCACCAACGCCCAGTAACGACCCTCCCGATACACCCGGTTCAATACCTCCTGCAGGTCTATCACCACATCCGCGTCGCCCTCCGCCAACGGCACACTCACCCGCGGCAACCGGTCCCGCAACGACCACAACCACACCCACGCAGTGCCACCTTCCCAGCCCGCCTTGTGCAAACACACCACGTAGTCCCACTCCCGCTGCACCAGCAACCCGCGCGGCACCAAAACCGTATGCTCCCCCACGTGCAACAGGTCAATCTCCATCAGGTGCGTGGTACTGCGGATGAGGTCGCGCTGCTTTTGCAGATACAACTCCCTGCCCTGCGCGCCGGGCGTCTTATTGGCAGGGCTGAGCAGTTCAATCACGGTAACCAGTTCGCGCCTGCCCTTGCGGATGGCGTAAATCTGGATGAAGGGTTCGCGCACGGGGTAAGGGTGCAGTTCCACCTTCACGGGCGGGTCTGCCAGCGCGACGGTTTGCGCCGCTGGTGGGCTGCCTGGAGAGCCAACGGGGCGCGAGATGGTCACGTCGGGATAAATCACCCGCGCTGTATCCGCACGCTCCACATACACCCGCTCGTCCACATCCGCGACATATTGCTCGGGTAACACCTGGTTTAGCTCAGCGCGCAGGGTCGCGATGAACCCGTGATGCACCCCCGACCACAGGCGCGGGTCTTCCAGATATGGGTTCATGCCAGGAAACGGGTTCTCGGTCATCAGCAGCCCACCAGCCTCATTATACTCACTCTCAAATCATAGACGTGATGCCCCACGAAAGCGTCAAAGATAGCCCTACCAACACCCATGCCCACCACTTCCACCTGCGCGTCGTGAACACCTGCAGAAGCAGCACCGCCCCCATGATGGTCAGCAGTTCCACCGCAACCCGACCCTGCGGGTGATTTTGGGGTTCACCCAGTACGCCCAGATAGGTGCCCGTCGCCGACAGCCCCGTCAGCATCAGCAGCACTGCGCCTAACCGCTCACCAGAACGAAGCTGCGCTCCTACGGTGATCAATGCCAGCATCGCGCCCAACAATCCTGTTAACTCCAGACCGATAGGCATCCATCGCGCCCATTGCGCCGTACCCAATACCACCGTGAAGAGCGGTATCAGGCAGGCAACATACAGGGGTACATACCAGTGTGCCACCTGCCCGAACTGTGGGCGCGGCGGCAACACCTCCAGCTGTACCGGTATCACAATGCGATGTCCTCCATTGAGGAATTGTACCGTGTCCGCCAGTTTGCCCTGCGCAGAGACCATGCTCGTGTCGGCGGTCAGGGTAACCACCTGCTGTTTGCGGCGTAAGACGGTGGGATGCACATACAGCCATCCCGGTTGCGAGACCAGCTGAGCGTCCAGCGGCTTCCTGTTGGTGGAACGCACCGACACCTTGGCCATACACCGCTCTCCCTGACGGACGGGACCCAGCAGTACCTCCTTTGGCTCCAGACGGACGATGGAAGGCTGTGGGCTATGGGGTGTCCCGCCTGCGTGCTTCCGTTTCTGCTGCACGCCATACGCCTGCGATGAGACGAGGGCGATGGTTTCCCCGTCCTCTGCCGGTAGCAACGCGCGCACCTTGCGCAGGGCATCCGCGAACTCGCTGGCGGTGGCGTAGCGGTCTTCCTTGCGCTTTGCCAGTGCGCGGTCTATCACTGTCTGCAAAGCCGCGGGCACATCGGCTACGGACTCCTGTAAGGGCGACGGCTGCTGTTTCTGCACCGCCTCCTGCCACGAGAAGGGGTTCTTCGGATTGGCGGCGTTAAACGGGCGGCGACCAGTCACCATCTCATACAGCGTCACTCCGACCGCCCACAGATCCGAGCGATAGTCGGAATGCTCTTCTTCTTCGAAGTCCTCGGGCGCCATATACACGTAGGTGCCCGCTCCGCCCGCATATGAGCCTGTGCCCAGAATGGTTGCCAGCCCGAAGTCCACCAGCTTTACCACGTCGTCTTTGCGTATCAGGATGTTACCCGGCTTGATGTCACGGTGGATGGTGTGGTTCTGATGGGCGTAGTCCAGAGCGTCCAGCACCTGAATCGCGATGTCCAGCGCCTTCGAGACAGGTAGTTTGCCCTGCTGCCGCAGCAGTTCCTGCAGGTTGACGCCGGGCACATACTCCATCGCGATGAGGACTTTGCCGTCCACCTTGTCTACGCTGTGCACCTGCACGATGTTCGGGTGACGCAGGCGGTCCAGCAGGCGCGCCTCTTCCAAAAACCGCTCCATATCGCCCGCCTGCACGTTAATCTCCTTCAGCGCGACCTGTTTGCGCAGCAAGGTGTCCCACGCGAGGTAAACGATGCCCGTCGCGCCGTAGCCCAGCACGTCCACACGCTCGTATTTACCGATGGGGCTGAGAGCCATTGTCGGTTCCCTCTGGTATGGCGCGGAAGACGGTCAGCCTGCCCGCATCGATGACGTATACTGAGCCGTCCGAACCCACTGCCAGCGCCGCTGGTCGCTTCAGCTTACCCTGCCCGATGCTTCCCAGCAACGCCCCGTCGGTACGGTACTTGAGAATGCGTCGACCGGTGCGGTCGCACACATAGAAGTTGCCCTGTGGGTCGGTTGCGAAGTAGACCACATCGGGCTTGATTTCGGGGTTTGCTGCCGCGCTGAAAGGCTGGCTGGAAACCGTTAGCAACTTCCCCTCCGGCGAGATGCAAAGCACTCTGCCCTGCTCGCTCATGGCGTAAATCCTGCCCTGCGGGTCGACGGTTAAGGGTGCGCCGCGCAGCGGTTTGTTCAGCAGAACCTTCGGCTCAGCGTAACGCAACCGGGCAAGGTCCAACACTGGCGGGGGCGGCGGCAGCTGTGGGGCGGGTTTCGGTTTTCTGACAACGGATACCCATGCCAGCACGCCTGCCATTATTAAGACCACCACAATCCCAATCGCCGCAGGCCGAGGCGAGATGCGCTTTACCCAGCGGGCTACCTGCCGGAGAGGGTCACGAACCGTAGGCAGTTCGGAGACCGTCTGCAGCTCTTCATCGTCGGATGAAGCGGCTATCTCGCGCATGTCTGCTGCCAGCAACACGGTGATATTATCCTGTCCCCCCTGTGCGTTGGCGGCTTCAATCAGGCTGCGACAGGCGCGTTCGGGGTCGCGACGGTGTTTGCGCAGCAGGCGCACTATCTCCTCTTCCCACACCATATTCGTCAAGCCGTCGGTGCAAAGCATCAGCACATCGCCCGACTCCACCCGCGTGGAAACTACATCCGGCGTGTAATCCACACTGGTGCCGACGGCGCGCGTGAGCATGTGCCGAAAACGGCTGTGGCGAGCCTGCTCAAGGCTCATACCTCCGGCGCGCACCTGCTCGGCGACAAAGGTATGGTCCTCCGTGAGGGGCAGCAGCTGTTCGCCGCGAAGGATATACGCCCGGCTGTCCCCCACGCTGGCTATCCACGCCTCCGTGTCCCGGACCAGCGCCATCACGAGGGTCGTGCCCATACCTTCGTACTCGGGATGCTCTTCTGCGCGTTGCTGGATGGAGATATGCGCCGCTTCCACCGCAAAACGCAGCAGGGAGGAGGCGTCCACATACCTCGCGTTGTTCAATATTGCTTGCGATGCTGCCTCTACCGCCGCACGACTGGCAACCTCCCCGGCGTTACGTCCACCCATGCCGTCCGCAACGATGAGCGCAAAGTCGTACGCACCACGCAGCTGCGCCGAATTCAATATGGCGTAACTGTCTTCGTTATGCGCTCGCACTTTGCCCACGTCTGTGGCGGCAGCAACCTGCCAGAGAGGTTTCTTTCCCGTCACCAGGCTTGCCATTCGTCTACTCCACATCCTGTCGAATAGTCCACGCTACGTACAGCACAAACAATACCAGCGCTGCCAGCAGCACAAACCGAAGCAATCCCGCCAGCACGTTCATGGCGTTGCCTCGACATCGAAGCGTAGAATCGTTTTGCCTACGACAATGAGGGCGCCGGGCTGCAGAGCCAGTGGCTTGCGCGGGGTGAGAATCTTTTCGTTCACGGCGGTGCCCGATGTGCTGCCCAGGTCCTCTATCTGCCACTCGTTGCCGTTCCAGCGAATCACCGCATGGCGCATGGCAACATCCGGCTCTTCGATAACGATGTCCGCCGTCAGCGCACGCCCGATTAACGCCTCGCTGGGCAGAGGGATGACCTCCTCCTGGGGAGTGTCCGGATACAATGTCAGCGTGGCTGCGGGGCGTGCTACCGTCTCTGCTACAGCGGATGTGTCCTGCTGCTGGGAGGGCGGTTCGCTGCTTTCAAAAACGAGCATCGTCTTGCCCAGGCGGATGCGGTCGCCGGAGCGCAGCACCCTGTTGTCCACCCGCTGCTCGTTGACAAACAGCCCGTTGGTGCTTTGCAGGTCATAGATGACATAGTTGCCTGCGGAGGCGTCCCACTCAATTCGTGCGTGTCTGCGGGACACCTGCTGGTCGCCGTCCAGCACCAGGTCGCACCCTGCATTGCGTGACCGCCCGATAATGACCGGACGGTTCGCCAGCGACAGCAACACGTTGCCGTCCGCGCTTTTCAGCACGGCGCGCGCGCCCATGCCCGTTGCCACATCGGTGGTGGCAGTAAAGGGCACGCTGGCGACGTTAGTTGCCTCTTCCGGTGGGATAAACTGCGGAGACGGCGTTACCAATGGCAGGGGGACAGACGGGTCGAACTTCGCGGTAATGCGCAGCGCCTGCCTCGGCGCGTTTGCAGGTGAAACCGGCTGCGCCACCACCTCGCACACGATGCCCCCGCGCAGGCGATAGCCCTCCTCCTGCAGCTCCTGCCACAGCGCATCCGCCAGCTCCTGCGGTTGCAGGAAGGTGAGATAGGCATCCTGTTCTTCCGGGTTCTGCAGGGCGATTTCCAGCCGGTAGCGGTTGGGCACATACATCTCGCCATCCAGCCCCTCGATGCGGTGCTCCTCTGCCGCAATCACCAGCCGACGCAGCACCTCGCGCGGATGCAGCTCGCCGCCCGCGCCGAACAGCCCCTCGTACCAGCTGCCAAACAGTGTGTTGATGCGCTCGAACAGCCTGCGCACGTGGTTCTCACCTTCCTGCAAGGACTGCTTTCCATTATATCCTTTGCCGCACAGGGCGTCAACGTTTGCGATACTCCAGCAACAGTGAACCCGGCGCGCGGTCTATCCGAACCAACAAACCTTGCAGGAGATCGCTGCCGCTCGCCTGACTTACCGTGTGGCGCAGGTTCTCGTCCGTCATGCGTATTTCGTAAGTTTCTTCTGGGTTCAGCGCACGCAGGCTGATCGTCTGCTCGCGCGGCCAGCAACGCGCCCTTCGGAAGACCAGCGCAATGCCCGCATCCTTCTCTGGCAGGTGGAACTGGTAAGCCATCCACGCATCGTCGGCGGTGCTGTAGGGCGTCAGGGGATAGAAGTCGCCAAAGAAATAAGCGCGCACACGGCGAAACTCCGCCGCCAGTGCCTTTGCCCGTCCGCTGGGGAAGCGGTGCCCAGCCTGCCACGTGGCTTCTGGCGGCAGCAACCCCCGGCACTCCTCATCGGGGGCAGCGTTCACCCACGCTTTCCACAGCAGTAAGCCGTTGTTCATCGCGCTGCGCAGGAGGTAGGCGTCGGGATAGCCGCATACGGAGCTGGTAGTGGGCAGGTAGCGACTGATGCCCATGGTGTGGCACTGCTGACTGACGGGCTCGAACGACATGTAATCGGTGCGCCACAGCGCCACACTGCGCGAGACGGTCTCCAAATCAATACGTCTGCCTCCAGAGGCGCAATTGTCGATAAGCAGGTCAGGGTGGCGTTCTCGGAGGGTGTCCCACAGCGTGTACAGTCCCTCCACATAGCGTATCTCGGCGATGCCCTGCCGGTCGGGGGCATCGTGGGCTCGCCAGTATGGTAGCGGCTCGATGTTGAAATCGTGGCGGTAAATATCGATACCTTCTTGCACAATCATTTGCGACAGATGTTCGGTAAGCCAACGCACGGCATCGGGGTTGCCGAGGTTCAGCAAGCCGTTGGGTTCGTTGGGAAGGCGCAGCACCCAGTCAGGATGTTCGCGGTCAATCCAGGTGCTCCGAAAGACGCGCTCGGGCTCAAACCACACCAGCAGCCCCTTCATGCCCACCTCTCGCACGCTATCGGAGAGCGGTCGCAGTCCGCGTGGAAAGGCGTCCTTACGCGGGAACCAGTTGCCCACGCCGTCAGGCCATAGCCCCTCGAACCAGCCCGCGTCCACCCAGAAATACTCCACCCCAAGGGGCGCGAACTGCTGGGCGAGCTCAATCTGGTTCTGCTCGGTGGCGGGGTTCGCCCACTCTGGAGGTCCACAAAAGGTGCAGGTGAAGGGTAGGGTCACCGGCTTGCCTCGACGTTGTGGCACGTGGTGTCGCAACAAAAAGCGGCGCAACCGGTTGAACCCCACGAACTCGTCCTCGCCCTGCCAGAAGAGCAATAGGATACGCGGTGTGCGTATCGCTTCGCCAGGGTGCAGCTTCAGGTGCGTCTGTTCCATACCAGACCGCAGGCGCAGTGTGTTGCCGTCCTCCACCCAGAAGTCTGCCGCCCACTGCCCCGACCAGCCGATGGCGAACGCGACTCCACCGTCGTCCGTTTGCAGGTTGAAGAAGGGCAGGGCAACGGTGTTCGAGGATCGCCCTCCCACCGGCGCAAGGTGCACCGTTTTGCCGGGCGTCAGGTCGTCCACCAGTGGAGCAAAGTCGTCTTTCTCTGCACTGCTGCCCCGTGCCCGGTGCAGCTTCCAGTGGGTTGCGCCCGAAAGCGCGGTGTCTATCGCTTGCAGATTCGCCAGAACAGGGCTCTCCTGCGTGCTGGTGTTGCGAACCCGCAGGAGCCACTCGATGGCGGGGAAATCCGCAAACAGCGTGCATTCGCATTCCACCTGCAAGCCCGTGGCAGGGTCCGTGTAAATGAAGGTGTGCAGAGTACGCGAACGAGCAGGGCGACGGCTGTGATGTTGAAGTTGCCATTGAGGCAAGAGTTCTGCGGACGACCTGTTCCCATACTGAAACGAAAACGGCGGCACCGCCCCAGCGGCGAACTGAGCGAACATCCACTCCTGAACCTCGTCCGGGTCAGTCATGGAAGCTACCAACGAGCGCATGGCTTTGATTCCTCCTGAAAACGGATTTTCGGTGGAGTGATTCCTCACCGGACCGTGTGCTCCTGCACGCGGTTTGAACTTCTGAACCCGCCTGATTACGGAACTTCACACCGCCTTAACATTGCTGGAGGTATAATGAAATTTAGTTAGTGGCGCGGGTTGCAGAATCAAACTGGACAACCACGATTAAACGCGCGGGAGGAGGCAAATGGCATCTTCTACACTGTCACGGCGGGAACTGTTGCAGGCAAGTACGGTAGCCCTGTTCAGCGGTGGTTTGCTGGCGCGGCAATCGTCAGCGCAAGGGCGTTCGCGAGCTCCCAAAAACATCATCTTCATGGTCTCCGACGGCATGAGCATGGGCGTGCCATCGATGGCAGAGCCGTTCTCTCGGATGGCACGTGGCAAAGGCACGCGATGGTTCCAGCTCTTGCAGGACCCGGAGGCGGTTGTGGGGCTTTTCGAGACCAGATCGCTGGACTCGCTGGTGACCGACTCGTCGGCGGCGAGCAGCGCGTGGGGCAGTGGCTCAAGGGTGTTCAACGGAGCCGTCAACGTACTGCCCGACGGCACCAAACTGACCCCGATTGCACACCTGATGAAGCGGGCGGGCAAACGGGTAGGGCTGGTAACCACGACGACCATCACCCACGCCACCCCAGCCGGTTTCGCAGCGGTGACCCCCAACCGCGACGACGAGCATATTATCGCCACGCAGTATTTAGATTTGGTGGACGTGCTGATGGGCGGTGGACGGCGGTTCTTCGACCCTGTGCAGCGCGCGGACAAACGCGACCTTATTGCCGAATACCAGCAGAAGGGCTATGCCTTCTGGGAGAGACGGGAGCAGGTGACCGGGCGCGAACGCCCTGAAAAGGTACTCGGGCTGTTCTGGTCAGGACATGTGCCCTACACCATCGACCACAAGAACGACCCGCAAATCTGGGCGCAGGTGCCAACGCTGGCGGAGATGACACGTGCCGCGCTGGAAATGCTTTCCCGCTCCCCGAAAGGTTTCCTGCTTCAGGTGGAGGGCGGGCGTGTAGACCACGCCGCACATGCCAACGACCCCGCCGCCATCTTGTGGGACCAGCTCGCCTTTGACGATGCCGTGGCAGTAGCGCTGGAGTTCGTGCGCCGAAATCCCGACACGCTGCTCATCGTCACCAGCGACCACGGCAACTCCAACCCCGGCTTGAACGGCATGGGCGAAGAATACCGCGACAGCGAGAAGTGTTTGGAACGCATCACAAAGGCGAAGGGCTCTTACGTCGCCGTTCAGGAACAGCTGCGGAAGGCGGGTGCGCCCACTGCCGACAGGGTTCGCGAGGTCATCCGCGAAGTCATTGGTGTCGAAATCAGTCGTGAAGAGGCGGAGGTTATTGCCAATGTGGCTGCGGGTAAGCCTGCGCCGACACTCAACCGCGCCCATGCTAGTTTAGTCGGGGTGATGGGCGAGGTGCTGGCTAACTACTTCGGCATCGCATGGATTGGCACGCAGCACACGGGCGACTGGACGCTGGTGACCGCATTGGGGGCGGGAAAGGAGATGTTTGCGGGTATTCAGCCCCACAAGGAGGCTTTCCACCGGATGCTGAGGTTGTCCGGTATCTCCTTCCGCAACCCGGAGATGACCCCTGAACAGGCGAAACGCTATCTGGCACGTGCGCCCCGAGTACGCCCGGTACACTGGACCTAAATCCGTCTGCGCACGCACATCCGTTACTCTCAGCCGGTGGCTGCGTTCCGATGTGGCTGCCGGCTGAGACTTAAGCGCGGAAACGCCTTCAGACTCCATCAGGATATGACTTCGCATAGGAGTTCTCCCTCAGGAGCAGGAGATTCAACGTCTTGTAAAGAACCTGTTCTTCCCAAATGCGCCGGAGCGTGGGTTATGAGAACCACAGGTTCGCACCATAGCCCTGCTCCTGGTGGTGGAGAAATGAGTATGGATTAGCAGTGGGTTTCTATCAGGAGGGGCAATGGGAGCTTTTCTGGGCTTGTCGGCGGAGTGTGCGGGGCTGTCTCGCCCCATGTGCGACGATGTCACGCTCGTAGACCAGCTGCTGGGCGAGGTGCTTCAAGAGCAGGAGGGCGAAGAACTGTTGCAAGTCGCGCGTGTGCTGTACGAGGAAAGCGAGACGGAAGACCCTCATACCCTGATGGAGCGCATCCCGCAGTTGAGAAACCCCTACTTTGTGCGTCAACTGTTGCGGGCATATACCGTGCTGTTCCAGCTGCTGAACATGGTGGAACAGAAAGAGATTGTGCGGGTAAACCGCGAGAGACAACTGCAGGCCACAGGTGAACCTCGCCCCGAGTCGATCCGTGAAGCGGTGCTGCGTTTGAAAGAGAGCGGGATGACCGCCGAACAGATGCAGCAACTGCTTTACCAGCTGGACATCTGTCCCACCATTACCGCGCATCCGACCGAAGCCCGTCGTCGTTCCGTGCTGGACAAGCTGTACCGGATTGTGCAACACCTGTCGGAGCGTTCGCTTCCTCCGAGTGCTCCTCGGCTGGACATGCCTCTGGATATGGTGGGCGTCACCGAAAGCGAGCTGAGGCGTGCGCTCACTGCCCTGTGGCAAACCGATGAGTTCGGCTCCGCCACCGTCACCCCCTATGACGAGGTACGCAACGCCCTGTATTTTTTCCAGCACACGATCCTCGACGTGGTGGCGTGGTTGATGGAAGACCTGCGCACTGCCCTTCGACACGCTTATCCAGATACAGTTTTCGAGATACCTCCATTTATTCGCTTCCGTTCGTGGGTGGGTGGCGACCGCGACGGTAACCCCAAGGTCACTCCGGAGGTGACCTGGTGGACGCTGTTAATGCATAAGAAGGTGGTACTTCAGCACTACTTGCGCTGCGTTCGGGAATTGCGGCGCGAGTTGACCCAGAGCACACGCCTGGTGCCTGCGAACGAAGAGTTGTTGCTCGCCCTTGATGACGACCGCGAACAGTTCGCTCTGCCCGCACATATCCTGCACCGTCATGAGCGCGAGCCTTATGCGCTGAAGCTCTGCTTTATCGAGGTTCGCCTCCGTGCCACCCTGCGACACCTCAACGCGCTGACCGACTTCCACGCGGAGGGACCGTCGTTCGTCGCCAGATTTCCTGCCTATCAGAACAGTCAGGAGCTTCTGGCAGACCTGTTGCTGTTGCAGCGGAGCCTGCGCGAGAACCGGGCGCGTGCGCTGGCTGAAGAAGGTCCTCTGGCAAAGATGATTGCCCAGTGTCGGGTGTTCGGTTTCCATCTGGCAACGCTGGACATCCGCCAGCACAGTGATGAACACGCCAAAGTGATTGACGAGATTCTGGAAGTGGCGAAAGTCTTGCCAGGTGACACGCGCTATTCGGATTTGCCGGAAGAAGAGAAGGTGCGTCTACTGACCCGGGAGCTGTGCAATCCGCGCCCCCTGCTGCCTCGCGAATGGACAGGCACGCCGCACGCTCAGTCGGTGATGCAGGTGTTCGAGGTGATGAAGCACGCCCTTCGCTACATTTCACCCGACTCGGTGCGGGCGTACATCATTTCCATGACGCACGGCATCAGCGACGTGCTGGAGGTGTTGCTTCTGGCGAAAGAGGCGGGTTTGGTGTCCTGGCAAAATGGACATATGAAGAGCGATATCGATGTGGTGCCACTCTTTGAAACCATACACGATTTGAGCAACTGCCACACGCTGATGAAGCAGCTGTTTGGTAATCACGCCTATGAACACCACCTGCGGGCACGTGGTCACTTTCAGGAGATTATGCTGGGCTACTCGGACAGCAGCAAAGACGGTGGCTATCTGGCAGCGAACTGGTGGCTTTACGAAACCCAGGCTCGCCTGGCGGATACCTGTCGTAAAGCAGGAGTGGATTTCCGTCTGTTTCACGGGCGGGGCGGCACTGTCGGACGGGGTGGGGGAAGGGCGAACGTAGCCATTCTCTCGCAGCCTCCGGGAAGCTTGAACGGTCGCATCCGCTTCACCGAGCAGGGTGAAGTGGTCTCGTTCCGCTACGGTCTCATACCCTTTGCCCATCGGCATCTGGAACAGGTGGCACACGCGGTGATGCTGGCTACCGCAGGTCGCATCCGTAAGCGCATTCCGCGGCGCTGGTACTCGGCAATGGAAAGCCTTGCCAGACACTCCCTGCAGGTATACCGCGCGCTGGTGTATGAGGATCCGGATTTCTGGGCGTTTTACACCCAGGCAACGCCCATCTCTCATATCAGCCGACTGCCCATCGCCTCGCGTCCGGTGTTCCGCCCTCGAGCGGACACCGTCGGGCTGGAGAACCTTCGAGCCATCCCATGGGTATTCGCCTGGGTGCAAAGCCGGTATGCGATACCGGGTTGGTACGGAGTGGGCAGCGCGTTACAATGGTTCTGCTCCGAATCGCCCGACAACCTCGCGCTGTTGCAGGAGATGTATCGGGCGTGGCCGTTCTTCCGGATGATAGTAGACAACGCGCAGCTGGAGCTGATACGTGCTCACATGCCTACCGCACGGCTCTATGCGTCCAGGGTACAACCCGTTGATCTGGGACGGAGATTGCATCTCCTGATCGAAGAGGAATTTGAGCGCACGATGGACTGGATACTGCGCATTACCGGGCAAACGGAGCTGATGCAGAATGCGATGGTGGTGCGACGCACGGTAGACCTGCGCAATCCGGCGGTAATGCCCCTGAACAAGCTCCAGCTGGCACTGCTGGACATCTGGGAGAAACACGGGGAACAGGATGTACAGAGTGCCTGGCATGATGCTATCCTGCTGAGCATCGCAGGTATCGCCGCCGCCATGCAGAGCACAGGATAGCGTAGAGCGGGGCAGACACGGAGTTCTGCCCCAACGGTGTTGCACAGGAGAACGGCGATGCCGTTAAGAGGCAGGTTTGCTCTTCGGGTCACCGGGCAAAGTGCCTGCTTTCAGCTCGTTGCCGTTGGAAACCCCATCCTTGTCCGAGTCGACATTCTCGATGGACTTGAGAATCTCGGCGGTCAGGTCCTTCGTCTTCTTCTCCTGCATTGCCTTCTGAACGTCCTTGCCGTAGACGTTCAGCTCCTTGCCCTTGACGTGACAGGCCATGCACTTTGCTTTCGCCAGCGCGCTGTCTTTGGGGGCAGGGTACGTCTTGTTGAACAACACCTGCATCTTGGGTGTTGCCAGCGCACTCACCATCAGCCCCAGCGCAAGCAACGTACTCACCAGCATCCTCACTCTGTTCATGCGGTTACCTCCTTTGGGTGTCCTTCGTTGTTCGGCACAGCAAAGGGTTTGCCGTGACGCTCTACGGCTTACTCTTTGGGTCGCCGGGAAGCGTACCGGCCCGGATTTCGTTGACGTTCAAGACACCGTCCTTGTCCGAGTCGACCTTCTCAATAGATTTCAAAATCTCGGCGGTCAAATCCTTCGTTTTCTTTGCCTGCATCGCCTTCTGCACGTCCTTGCCGTAGGAGTTCAGCTGCGTCCCCGTCGAGTGGCAGGCATTGCAATTCGCCTTCATCAATGCGCTGTCTTTGGGCGGACGGTAAGTTTTGCGAAATGTTCCCAGATAAGCCGGCGTTGCCAGCACACCGACCATCAGCCCCAGAGTCAGTATAGTGGTTGCAAGCAGTTTCATTCGCACAGTGAGAGACCTCCTTTCGCACGTCGGGTGTTTTTCTCCTGTATTATGTCACACTCTGCCCCTGATTACCAAGTGCCCGCTTCGATGGATACCCTGCATTTCACACCTCTAAATAGACGCTGGGGCATGCGTCATTGTTCTGCAAATCTTCCGCTCCACAAAGGTTTACCTGATACCGATGGTGAATAACATTCATAATAAGAATAGAGGGCAAGGCGCTCATCGCCTTGCCACTATGGGTGAACAAGAGGCGTAGCCATGCAAGTGCAATTCCGTGACATGGAGGGTTCGCTGCCACAGGCAGCGCGCGAGTACATTGGGAAGAAGATAAGCAAGCTGGAGCGTCATTTCAAGAACTTCCGCACCGCCACCGTGGTGCACGAGGAGATCCGCGGCAGACACACCATCGAGATCACACTGAACGGCGACGGAATCACCCTGCGTGCGGAAGACAGCACCAATGACCTCCGTGCTACCGTAGACCGCGTGGTGGACAAACTGGAAGCGCAGCTGGCACGTTTCAAGGGCAAGCGCTTCCGCTCGCTGGCGAAGCGCGACCGGGAGGATATGTTGCACGCGGAAGAGATTACGCTGATGCTGGAAGCCACAGGGGAAGAACCTGCGACCGAGCCGGGTGAAGAGGAGGCTCCCCCCTTCCGCATCGCGCGCATCAAGCGCTTTACGCTGAAGCCTTCCACGCTCGAAGAGGCAGCGATGGAAATGGAGATGTTACAGCACGACTTCCATGTCTTTCTGGACATGGAGACGCAGGGGGTGCGGGTGCTCTACCGCCGCAGGGATGGAACCTACGGCTTGCTCATCGGGGAAGAGTAACGCTCTCCTGCTACTGTGCCGAAGCCCCTCCCGCGTGGAGGGGCTTTTTGTGCTACTGTTATAGCAATTTTGCGACTTGTGCTGTAAGATATACTCGATAAAAGCGTGGAAAGAGAGAGGCGACAACGATGACAGACAGCAAATCTCCGCTACAGCAAGCACGAGCATCGTATCAACCCAAGTTACCACCCGCTCTGCGTACGGGCAACATCGCCGTGCAGCTGGGTGAACCCACCGAACCGGCAACCGACAAGGAGGAAATCCGCAAACTCTTTCCGCTCACCTACGGTCAGCCCATCGCAACGCTGGTGGAAGGGAAGGGAGACCTCAGCACCAAACCGCTCAAGGTCGGGGTGGTGCTCTCGGGTGGACCTGCGCCTGGCGGACATAACGTCATCGCCGGGGTATTTGACGCCCTGAAAGCGGCAAACCCCGACAGCAAGGTATACGGCTTCCTGAAGGGACCCGCAGGCGTTATCAAGGGCAAGTACATCGAACTCACCGCCGATGTTGTCGACCAGTATCGGAACACCGGTGGCTTCAACATGATTATGACCGGGCGCGACAAGATCGAAAAGCCGGAAGAACTGGAAGCCTGCCGAAAGAACTTTGAAGAGATGGGACTGGACGGACTGGTCATCATCGGCGGGGACGACTCGAACACCAATGCGGCGGTTCTCGCCGAGTATTTGCGCTCCGTCGGTTCCTCCACCTGCATCATCGGTGTGCCCAAGACCATCGATGGCGACATGAAGAACGAGCTCATCGAAGCCTCGTTCGGTTTCGATACCGCCAGCAAGGTGTACGCCGAGCTGATTGGCAATATCGCCCGCGATGCCACCTCCGCGGTGAAGTACTGGCACTTCATCCGCCTGATGGGACGTGCTGCCAGCCACGTCACGCTGGAATGCGCCCTGCAGACCCACCCCAACATCGCGCTCATCTCGGAAGAGGTGCAGGCGAAGGGCATCACCCTGCAACAGATTGTGGAGCAAATCGTGGACTCGGTGGTGAAGCGGGCACAGGCGGGCAAGAACTACGGCGTCGCGCTGGTGCCGGAGGGACTCGTGGAGTTCATCGCCGAGATTAAGACGCTCATCGATGAACTCAGCGCGATACTCGGTCAGGAGGAAGAGTACATCCACAGCCTGCCCGACCATTCGGAGCGTGTGCAGTACCTGAGCAGCAAGCTCAGCGACCACAGCGCCCGAGTATACGGCTCTCTGCCTCAGGACATTCAGGAAGTGCTTCTGCGCCGCGACAGTCACGGCAACGTGCCTCTGTCACAGGTGGAGACGGAGCGGTTGCTGATTGACCTCGTCTCCGACCGCATCCGCGAGATGCAGGCGAAGGGCGAGGCGAAAGAGGTGAAGTTCAGTCCTCTGAGCCACTTCTTCGGCTACGAGGGGCGATGCGCTGCTCCTTCTAACTTCGACGCCGACTACGCCTACACGCTGGGCTACGCTGCGGCGCAGCTGATACGCGCCGGATTGACGGGTTACACCGTTTACGTGCGTCACCTGACCAGGAGCGCAGAGGAATGGGTAGCGGGCGGCGTGCCGGTGACGATGATGCTCAATATCGAGGTGCGCAAGGGCAAACCCACGCCTGTTATCCGAAAGGCGCTGGTGGACCTCAACGGCAAGCCGTTCCAGACCTTCGCCGCGCAGCGCGACAGGTGGGCGGTGGAGGACGATTATCGCTTCCCCGGGCCCATCCAGTATTTTGGTCCGAGCGAGATTTGCGACGCGCCAACGCTGACCCTGCAGCTGGAGCGCGGGTAACAGGTACCTCTTGGAGGGCGAGGCTCCCGCCGAGTCGTTCGCCAAGTGTTCGGCTCACCGGGAGGTTCGCCCTCCAGTTCATGAACCGATTGCCTATTGGAAGGCGAGGCTCCCGCCGGGTCCCTTACTCGTCCCCAATCAGCCCGAAATTGCGCACCAGAACGCCGAAATCGAACAGGCTGATCTCCTCGTCGCCGTCGAAGTCGGTGGCGGGGTCGAAGTGGGGGTCGCCACGAAACGCGCCAAACGCCGCCACCAGCCTGCCGAAGTCGAACAGGGTGACTTCATTATCTCCATCGGCATCACCACCCAGCAGGGATACGCTCAGCGTGCCACTGAAGGGCACATTGACACTGCGCGACACCCGGCGCAGGGAACGGTCTGCCTTAAACGCCACATCCCACGTGCCGACCGGCAGGGCGAGTTGCACACTTCCCCCTTCCGAGAGCGAAACCGTTTGCGTCTCCAGGGGTTGCGTATCGTCGGGCTGGCGTATCTCTACCTGCAGAGCCACCAGCGAGTAATCGCCCACGAAATCGGTGAGCGTGACGGCGCAGGCGGTGTTTGAACGGGGCATGGCGGGAGGAATGCCTGTGCCTATCGTGACGTCATCGAAGTAGAAATCGGTGGCGTTGCTGGCAAGTCCCCGAATGCGCACCGTCGTGGCGCCATACGCCGGGTTACGCGGTTCCGTCTTCAGCACGCCATCGACGATGAAGAGAACCTCATCAGGTTTCCAAAGCCAGATAGCGGCGTGATGCCAGCCCGCACTGCGGGCGGTACCGGCAAAGTTTGCCCATGTCGCCGCCCCACCTCCCTGACTGGCGAACGAGTCGGGCGGATAGTAGGCAGGGTCTGAAATGTCTCCTCGCACCTGATAGGTGTTGAGATTTGCCTTCGGGTCGAAGCTTGCCGCGCCCAGTGAAAACGAGGTCACCTGCCCGGTGGTCACTCCCGCTCCCACATCCAGTAACCCTGTGCTGTAATACAGCAGTTCCACCCAGGCGTTCGCCTGTTTACCTGCGGAACCGGTATCATAAAACCACCAGTCCACGTATGCCCCGACGCCCAGTGGCGCGGACAGGTTCAGGAAGTTGGCGCGGTGCGCACCCGCTTTCAGCCACAGGCTCTGGCTACCGCGTGCTTTTGCGTCGGAGGGCTGAGGCAGGTAAGGGTCGCCCGGGTAGGCTGGATGCACATAGGGATTGACGATGTGGACCAGCTGCAGGTTGGGAGGGGCAATCTGCCCGTGCCACACGTTGCGTGTTAGCCAGACAGCGTCGAACAGGTCGTTCGGGTTGTCATACTGTTCAAACTGCTGCTGACCCTGATAGCTTTCGAAATTGTCCGAAAAGACCACCTGAGCAGATGCACTGTTTATCCACAGGATGATCGATATCAAGACCATGGCGATATGCATGGCTACATCTCCTTTCCAAGGGTGCGCCGCGCGCGACTACATGATGGTTTGTCAGTCATGGCTGCTGTCATTCTGAGCGTCAGCGAAGAATCTCCGGGATGCCTCACCGCGTTCAGCATGACGATGGTCAGCATTGCTATTGGGCACCAGAATCTTATCACGCCATACCATCGCTGTCAAACTGGTATCTCTGCGAGTTTTCAGGTATCTTAATAACACCGAACAAGCGACGGCAGGATATGGAACAACCGGTACAGCAGAGCTGGAGCAGAAGAGGGATTGCGATGGGAGTGCGATGGCTGTGGATGCTCGGTCTGTGGTGCTATGTATCCACTACGGTGTGGGCGGCTGGCAGCAGTGTGCAGCTGATTGCCACCACCGTGCAGAACATTCCGGTGAAAATCATTCGCGTGAATATGAACGATGAAAACGTGAAGGTGACGGGCATGCTGGCGAAGCAGCAGCGTGGACGCACCGAGCCGCTGGAGAGCATGGTAGCGCGCGCCCGACCGACCGCAGCAGTTACCGGAACCTTTTTCGGTACGCGCTCCTATCTGCCTGTGGGTGATATCGTGATAGAGGGAAGAATGGTGCATTTCGGCGGTATCGGCACTGCGCTTTGCATCACTCCCGATAATCAGGTGGAGTTTGTGGATGTCCAGCGCAACCGCCGGGAGGACTGGAGCGCGTACAACTTCGTCATCCGCTCGGGGCCGCGTCTGGTGAGGGCTGGCAGAATCGGGGTGTATCCGCGTGCGGAGGGTTTTCGCGACAGGAACCTGCTCCGTCCGGCATGGCGGCTGGCGGTGGGCTTGACGCGCGAGAACCACCTGCTGTTTGTCGGCACGCGCAAACCCATCACGCTGAGGCAGATGGCGCTGGTCATGCACCGACTGGGCTGTGTGGACGCCATCAATCTGGATGCCGGTTCCTCCACCGGCATGTACTACCGCGGTCAGATATTGATGCGCCCCCTGCGTCGATTGACCAACCTTGTTCTGGTATACGAGAACCGCGAGCAATTTGAGCAACGGAAGTACTCGATACTGCCCCTGCGCATCAGGCGGTAGTGCACCGTGAAGCCTTCGCCTCGGAGGGCGAGCCTCCTGCTGAGCCGTAAACCCTTCTCCCCACCCGCGGGGAGGTCGCATGCGGATTCGGCTCACTGGGAGGTTCGCCCTCCACCTGTGCTACGGTATCTCGTTACGCTCCAGCGGGCGCGCCGAGGGGATGATTTCCGCAAAGGCAAAGGAGCGACGAACGTCCAGCAGGCGCGCTTTCACCCGTTGCCCCGCGTATTCTGCGCCGTCCGTGAGGTCCAGCAGGAAGCCGTCCGTCCAGCCGATGAATTTCAGGTTGCCGTCCGCAGCCAGCGAGGACGGTTCCACCAGACACTCTACCACCTGCGCGCGTCGGAAGCCCAGCCAGGAACGGTCGAAGTCTGCCATCGTGCCCGGTCGGATATCGTAGCTCTCCACGTGTCTTTCCGGGTCGCTGCGCACATAGATAGCGCAATGCAGGGCGTGTTCCAGTTCATCCACGTTTTCGCCCTCGGGACCGATAATCAGCTCCGCCACCTTCGGGTGCGCGATAACGAGGTAGGCTTCGGCGTGCTCGGCGGTGGCGCGGCGGGTGAGGTCTCGCTCGATGTCCAGACTGACCGATTCGGGAGCGATGATACGCCCCCGCCCACCACAGTAGGGACACGGCTCCATCAGAAGCTCCACCACCGACTCGCCCGTTCGCTTGCGCGTCATCTGCACCAGCCCCAGCGGGCTGATGTGGCTGATTTTGGTGCGGGCGCGGTCGCGTTTCAAGGCGCGTTCCAGGGTGCGCATCACCTGCTGGCGGTCATGCGCGTTGCTCATGTCGATGAAGTCGATGACGATAATCCCGCCCAAATCGCGCAAACGCAGTTGCCGTGCTACTTCCTCGGCGGCTTCGATGTTCGTACGCACGATGGTGTCTGCCAGACTGGTGCTGCCCGTAAACTTGCCCGTGTTCACATCGATGGTGGTCAGCGCTTCGGTTTCGTCTATCGTCAGGTAACCGCCCGACTTCAGGTACACCTGCCGCTTCATGAGGCGGTCTATCTCCTGCTCGATGCGGAAGTGGTCGAAGATAGGCTCGTCCTTGTCGTACAATTCGATGCGAGACTTGAGTTTGGGCGCAAAGCGACCGGCGAGCTCCACTGCCTTCTGGAACTCCTCCGGGTCGTCAATCACCATACGGGTTGTGTCCGAGCTGAAGATGTCGCGTACCGTCTTGAACAGCAGCGAGTAGTCTTTGTGAATCAGCGCGGGCGCTTTCGCCTTGCGGGCGGTCTCCTGAATCTTGCTCCACTGCTCCAGCAGCCACTCGATATCCTGCAGCAGTTGCTCTTCACTCTTGTCTTCCGCTTCGGTGCGGATAATCAGCCCGAAGCCCTCCGGGCGCAGTTCGCGCCCCAGCCGTTTCAGTCGCTCGCGCTCTTTGGGGTCGGTGATTTTGCGAGAGACGCCCAGATGCTCGCCTTCCGGCGTCAGCACCACGTACCTGCCAGGCAGGGTAATCCGTGTGGAGACGCGGCAACCCTTCGTGCCGCGCGGTCCTTTGGTGACCTGCACCAGTATCTCCTGTCCCACGCGCAGGATCTCCTTGATGTTGCGGTTGCGCAGGGCGGAACGACGCATCGACGCGGGGGCAGGGGTTTCTTCGCCGCTTTCGGGCAGGATATCGCCCACATACAGAAACGCATTGCGCTCGAGCCCGATATCCACAAAAGCCGCATCCATGCCGGGCAGCACGTTTGCCACACGCGACTTGTAGATACTGCCCACGATGCGCTCTTCGCGCTCCACATGCAGCTCCATGAGACGGTCGTCTTCCAGCACGGCAATGCGCGTCTCACGGCTGCCCACGTTCACGATGATTTCCTTTTTCATCTGCCTGCCTCACCTCCTTTCCGAGGCTGTTTTCCACCGTTGCCACTCTTGCGGGGTGTTCAGGTTGACGAAGCACTGCCCGTCGGCATCGAAGCGGCGTATGACCTCTTCCTGTTCCCACTGCAGTATACCCGCCTTCTCCATTTGCTGCAGGACGCGCCACATGGCGTACTCCCCCTCCCGCAGGCTCGACTCTAAGAAGGGTGCCGCCTCGGGAAGCCACGCCGCGTGCAGAGGTTGCGCCTGCCCCAGCCAGCGCGGCACATGTACCGCGGCGCCCGCCGCGTTCTCCACTAACCACCTGCCGAACTCCACATGCACGAAGGGCATATCGCAGGCGCATACGAAGCACGGTTGCTGCAGATGGTGCAGGGCAGTCAGTATGGCTGCGGCTACACCTGCGCCCGGTTGTTCATCCGGTACCCACTCCACGCCGGGCGCGGTGACCCACGCCGCCTCTCCGCCAATCACCACTACCTGCGAGAAGGCGGTCTGAAGACGGGTCGCCACATACTCCAACAGCGGACGCCCTTGCCATTGTAGCAACGCTTTGGGCGTGCCCATCCGCCGGCTACTGCCCCCTGCCAGTATCGCTGCTGCTCCCGGTGCGTTCACGCCTATCGCAAAGCGGAGTCTGTTTCTGGAAACACCTTCACCAGCCGCACCGCCACCGCGGGGAAAAGTAACCACTCGCCCTTGTCGTTCTCGATGGCGACCCAGTTGTTGGCAATGGCGCGGAGAATGCCCTCGTCCTTGTGCTCAGCGCTGCCAGAACGCGACCAGACCTGCACGCGCCTGCCGATGAAAGAGTTCGGCGTCTGCTGCATGTTAACGCACCTTGCTTCCAACAGGTACAGGCTTGTCAGGCGTCAGCAGGATGGCTTTACCGTCCACTTCCGCCGCCAGCAACATGCCCTGCGATGGCACGCCGCGAATGGTGGCGGGTTGCAGGTTGGTCAGCACCACAATCTGCCTGCCGATGACATCCTGTGGGCTGTAGGTCTCGGCGATACCAGCCACCAGCGTGCGCTCCTCTCCGCCGATATCGACGGTGAGTTTCAGCAGTTTGGACGTGTTCGGAACGGGTTCCGCCGACTTCACCTCGGCGATTTTGATTTCCAGCTTCTGAAAATCCTGAATGGTAATCAGGTTGCTCTGCTCCATGTCGGTCTCCTTTTCCATCTTCACTGTCACCGCTTCATCCGTAATGCGCGGGAACAGGGGCTGTGGCTGCTGCACGCTCGTGCCCGGTTGCAACCGCCCCCACACGCTTTCCGCCTGCCAGCTCGCCTGCACCGCCGGCGTATCGATGCCCAGCTGTTGCCAGATGCGTGCCGTCGCCACTGGCATGGTGGGTGCCAGCCACAGGGCGCACAGCCGTACTCCCTCCAGCACATCATACAGCACGCCCTGCGCACGCTCGGTCTCGCCGTTGCGGTAAAGGCTCCACGGTGCCTGCTCATCCAGATACTTGTTCAGGCGCGACACCATCCGCCAGATTTGCTCCAGCACGCCGTTGAGACGGAAGCGGTAAACCTCTTCCTCAATGTCCCTCTCGATGTCCGCCGCCAGCTGCGCCAGTTCCGCGTGGTGTTCGAGCGGTTTGGGCACCCGTCCCTGCGCGTAGCGCCAGACCATGTTCAGCGTGCGATTGAGCAGGTTGCCCAGGTCGTTGGCAAGGTCGCTGTTATAGCGTTTGCGGAAGGATTCCTCCGAGAACTCGCTGTCCAGCCCGAACTGCATCTCGCGAATCAACAGGTATCGCTCGGCGTCCACCGCGAGTTCGAAATCCGCTCCCGACCACGCGGCGATATCCTTCGCCAGCTGCACCGGGTGGGGCAGGTTGCCTTTGGACTTGCTCCCCTTCTCGCCGCCGATGGTCCACCAGCCATGCCCGAAGATCCGCTCCGGCACAGGCAGACCCAGCGACATCAGCATGGCAGGCCAGAGGGTGGCGTGGAAGCGCACGAAAATCTCCTTGCCCATCAGGTGCACGGCGGGCCAGAGCTGCCGGTAGCGTTCCATATCTTCGGGCCAGCCGGTGGCGGAGACGTAGTTAATCAGCGCGTCGAACCACACGTAGATGACCTTATCCGGCTCGCCGGGCACGGGGATGCCCCAGCCCGGGTTGGCGCGGGTGACGCTCTGGTCGCGCAGCCCCTGCTTGATGAAGGCGATGACCTCGTTCTTGCGAAACTCCGGCTCCAGCCAGTCGGGATGCTCTACGATATATTGCAGCAAGCGGTCCCCGTAGGCGGAAAGGCGGAAGAAGTAATCCTCTTCCTGCACCCACTGCAGAGGGCGACGGCACTCGGCGTTGGGGCACAGTTTGTCCTCGCCCACATCAGACGGGGCGAAGAAGGTTTCATCCGACACGCAGTACCAGCCTTCGTAGATGCCCTTGTAGATATCGCCCTTTTCGCGCATCCGGCGGAAAAACTCCTGCACCACGCGCACATGGCGTGGCTCGGTGGTGCGGATGAAGTCATCGTATTCGATGTGCATCACCTTCCATGCCTGCTGGAACTCGGCGGCGAGCTCGTCCACGAACTGCTGCGTGGGCACGCCCCGCTCCTGCGCGGCGCGGTGCACCTTGATGGCGTTCTCGTCGGTGCCGGTGAGGAGCCACACCCTGCGCCCGCGCATCTTCTGGTAGCGCGCCAGCACGTCCGCTGCCAGTGTGGTCAATGTGCTGCCGATGTGTGGCGAACTGTTCACGTAATAAATCGGGGTAGTCACATAGTACGCCTTTTCACTCCCCATAATGTCCATTATCTCCTTCTTCCGGTTCGCGTGCTTCTTTTGCTTCCGCTAACACCTGCTGAGCCTGTTCCAGTTGGTCCTGCGGTACCAGGATTTCCATTCCCCATGTGACGTAAACGTGTCCCAGCGTGCGTACAAACACCTTCACCCCTGCGCTGCGCAGCAGGTCTACAATGATGTTACCCTCCATCACGTTCGGGGTGGAGTACAAAAGCACCCATTGCTGGCGAGAGTTGTGGCGCATCTCACGTCTCACAGGAAGGACAACGCCCCGGTTCGCAAAACGGAGGCGGATTGCCTCCCGTGCATCTGTCGCATCCGATCACACCCATATCTTTGCTCACCTTCGGCGAGAAAAACAGCGAGATAAGGCGCGATACTTCCGTTGACCCGCACTGGGGACAGGTCACCCCGGAGACATCGGTGCTGGAAAACCTCTGCTCGAACTTCTGACCGCACCCTTTGCAGCGAAACTCATAGATAGGCATCGGTATCCGGCACCTCCTCGTCGACGATGGGCTCTTCTTCCACCACTTCGACAGCACCGCCAGCAGCGCAGGCGCAACCGGTCACCTGTTTCTCCCACTGTAACTCCGATGCGGCATAAGTGATGATTGTCCCATCGGGAAACTCCACCATCACCTCTTCCTTAAGGATGTTCAGGTCGCTCACGCGCCCCTCTCCGCGCGGGGTCTGCACGGTGTCGCCGATTCGGGGCAAGCGCGACCGGGCGTCCTTATACATGTCATGCTCGTATTGCAGGCAGCACATCAGCTTGCCGCACACGCCCGAGAACTTCACCGGGTTCAGGAACAGGCTCTGGTCCTTCGCCATCTTCATCGAGATGGGTGTGAACTCCTTCAGGAAGGTGCTGCAACACAGCGTCAGTCCACACGGACCGATGCCGCCCATCATCTTCGCCTGGTCGCGGGGACCAATCTGCAGCAGCTGGATGCGCGTGCGGAAAGTGGCGGCGAGGTCCCGCACCAGCTCGCGAAAGTCCACACGGTTCTCCGCCACGAAGTAGAAGGTGAGCTGCGTGCGGTCAAAGGCATACTCACAGTGAACCAGCTTCATCGGCAAGCCGTGTTTGGCTATCTTGTCCCGGCAGATGCCGAAAGCCTCTTTTGCCATATACAGGTTTTGCCTGTACTGTTCCAGGTCTTCGGGGGTGGCTGGGCGCAGGATGGGCTTCAGCGGTGCCTGCAAATCCTCGTCGACGACCTCGCGCGGAGGGATACGCACCGTGCCCATCTCCTGACCGCGTGCGGTCTCCACGATGACCTTATCCCACTCCTTCAGTTCGTACCCTGCCGGGTCAAACCAGTACGAGCGCGCCACGCGCTTGAAAGCTATTCCAACCGCAATGGGCATCGTTCCCCCTGTGATGGTAAAGACTGCTTGCATTTTCATTTTAACATAATCAACAGGTGCAGGCAAACGGTGGTCAAACGAATGTCTGCCTTCCTGTAGCCGCAGGTTTTAGACTGCGATAGGCTTAACGCCCCCCTGAAAGAGTTCGGCTACGCGAGGTAACCCGGCGATTACAGGTGGCGGGCAACGCAGGAACAAAACCTGCTGATGCCGGTTTCCAGCCTCCCAAGAAGGATTGTTTTTCAGGTTGTCCGTAACTTCCAGATGCTGGACGGTATCTTTCTCGAACATCCCCGCAAAATCCCTTGCCAAACACGCTGACCCTGTGATATACTGTCTCCAAAGAACCAAATGAAGAAGGGGGAACCATCATGAACCGTGTTCGCAAACGCTTTGTGACCAAACCCCTCGCGTTGGCTCTTTCTGTTGTATTCCTGCTTACAAATGCGAGGGGGTAACCACGCTTAGTAACGTCCTCGCAGCAGCTGCCTCGCTGGGGATTATCCTCGCGAATACGACCACTGCCTGTGCAACCACGCTCCACCACCTGTGAAACCAGACCATCCTCGTTGCTGCCCTACGGCCACCATCTGGCGGCAGCACAACCAACTCGGGTATCGGAATCGGCGATGACGAACCCCTGCCCAATGAAACCAACACCGGCAACCCCTACCGATGGCAGGCACAGCTCGCCGACACCAACACCCTGCACGGCAACAAACTGACCACTGTGCCCCTTGTCGGCTGGCAAGCCAGAGGCGGAATGCCCGTGCAGTTCACTCTCTACCACAACAGTAAAGCCACCATCAACCGCGAGTTGGGGCAGAAGTGGTCACACACGTATCTGCTCTACCTGCTGGTGGACAGCCCGACGGGAAACGTTACCGTGCACTGGGGCGATGGCAAGTGCTACACCTTCATCCGTCAGCCCAATGGCAGTTACCTGCCTCCCGCAGGCATCTACGACACCCTTGTTGCCAACGGCAGCCCCATCAGCAGTTATGACCTCACCACCAAAGAGCAGATACGCTACCGTTTCACTAATCCCAACGGCACGGGATGGTTCTGCACCAGCATCACCGACCCTAACGGCAATACCATCACCCTCACCTACAATAGCAGCAACCGCCTCACCCGCCTGAGCGACCCCACCAACCGCCAGCTGAACTTCTCCTACAACCTGTCGGGCAGGATGACGGCGGTCACCGACCCGCTCAACCGGCAGTGGACGTTCACCTATGACGCCTACGGGCGTTTGACGCAGGTGAACTTTCCCACCCTCAACGGCAACACCTATCGTCTGCAGTTCGGCTACAACGCCAACCACAACATCACCAGTTTGACCGACCGGCGGGGTAACGTGTGGCAATACAGTTATGATGTCTCCAACCGCCTGGTTTCGCAGAACGACCCTGCGGGCAACACCATCACCTTCAGCTATGGCACCAACCAGACCGGTGTCACCGACCCCAACGGGCACACCACGGTGCACACCTACGATGGCAACGGACGACTGCTCTCGGAGCAAGATGCGCTGGGATACATCCAGAGTTACAGCTGGGATGCCAGCAACAACCTCACTGCCCTGACCGACAGGCGGGGTAACGTGTGGAGTTTCACCTACGACAGTCGGGGTAATGTGCTCAGTCAGACCGACCCGCTGGGCAATACCAGCAGCTTCACCTACAACGCCCGCAACCGCGTGCTGACTGTTACCGACCCTCTGGGGCATCAGACGGTGAACACCTATGATGCTACGGGCTGGAACCTTATTCAGACACAACACAAGGACAGCAACGGTGCGGTCATCAGCACCGTCGGTTACACTGTGAACAGTTACGGACTGGTTACCAGCAAGACGGATGCGGGCGGACACACCACGCAATATGGCTATGACACGCACGGCAACCTCAGCAGCGTCACCACGCCGCTGGGCAAAGTGACCCAGTACAGTTACAACCTGCTGGGACTGCAGACCGCCCGCACCGACGCCATGGGGCGGACCACCACCTACAGCCGGGACAACTGGATGCGCCTGGTGCAGATAACCTACCCCGATAACAGCGTCAAGACCTTCAGTTACGATGCCAACGATAATCTGGTGGGCTGGACGGATAGCACGGGCACCTGGGCACGCACCTATGACTCTACCAACCGCCTCACCAGCGAGTCGTGGAACGGGGTGGTTCAGGTCAGTTACAGTTACGATGCGTCCGGCAAGCGGGGACTGCTCAGCAGCATGAGTGACCTGAGCGGTCGCACGGTGACCTACAGTTACACCGCGCGCAACGAGCTGGCATCGGTAACGGAGCCGACCGGCACCACCAGTTATACCTACGACGCCAACGGCAACGAGGTGAGCATCACCGCTCCGAACGGGGTCACCACCAGCAAGAGTTACGATGTGGCGAACCGGTTGACGAGCATCGTGCATCGGCGCAGCGACAACAACGTGATAGCCTCCTACAATTACAGTTACAACGCGGACGGGTTGCGCACGCAGGTGGTGGAGGCGGATGATTCCACCGTTACGTACACCTACGACGGTGCGCACCGTCTGGTGGGCGAGGTTCGCACCGGCACGGCACCCTATTCCATCAGTTACACCCTGGACGCAGAGGGCAACCGTCTGAGCCAGACGGTGAACGGAGTGACCACCACCTTCAGTTACAATGCCGACGACCAGTTGCTCTCCACGAGTGGCGGTTTCAACAATAGTTACACCTACAACGCCAACGGGGAGCAGGTGTCTCGTGTGCTGAACGGGGTGATCTACACGTTGAGTTGGGACCACGACGGCCAGCTGGTGGGCATCAGTGGCAACGGCAACGTGGTGACCTTCGGCTACGACGCGCTGGGGCGTCGGGTATCGCGCACGGTCAACGGCACCACTTGCCAACTGGTTCACGACGGTGATAAGATAATAGTGGAACGTCAGGGCAGCGCGGTCACTGCCGTCTACAGTTACGGCAACGCGCTGGTTGCCCGCAACGGGGAGGTGGTGCTGCCAGACGGGTTAGGCACCACGCGGGCGACGGTGAACAGCCTTCAGGCTTTGACCAGCACGTTGACAACCGAAGCCTTCGGCAACGCGGTGGCGCAGTGGGGCAGCAGTGCTAACCCCTACCGCTTTGCGGGGGCGTGGGGCTACCGCGACGACGGCGATGCGGGGTTGTTGCACGTCGGTGCGCGCTACTACGACCCGCAGGTAGGGCGGTTCATCTCGCGGGACGCGGTGCTTTCTGAGCATCCGTATCTGTATTGCGAGCATGAGCCGGTGAATAGGGTTGATCCGAGTGGAAGGAAGACATATGAATGGTTGGAGGTTGCAGGGGGACTTATCGCAAGCGTCGGTGGCCTAGTAGCAATAGTCAACCCACCAGCCGGAAGTGTGATAGCCTTTGTGGGTGCATTGGTGGGGGGTATTGGTTTAGGACTGCACCTCGGCGAACTTATTGCCGATGCGCTGTTCCCTATAGACGAGGAACATTTATACATTCCGCCACCAAGCATTCCACCTGTCCCGCAGCCTCCACGTTCTTCGGAAGATGATGGCAGGCTGCTACCGCCGTGGCACGACCCACTCAATCCGTATGCTCCGACGCCTACTCTATCTATGTAGGCTCGGTCAAGTGCGTACAGAATCACGCCTGTTAATGAAACTTGGGGATTGCTTCGTGTGCGCAGAGCGAAATGAGACATGCTTCGTGTCATTAGTGTTGGCCGCGACCGAAGCAATCTCCAACCATGGCACGGAGTGCAACAAAAGTAGAAGACTCAAAGTGAGGGTACCCTATGTATGTCTTGAGTGTTGTCGTCGGAGGCAGTTTCATTTCATATCAACTGCGTGCCCACGCCCGAAAGGACAGGCCTTCGCCTGTGGGACACGTCTATGGGTACGTGTAAAACACGCGGCAAAAGCCGCATCTTGAGAATTCATAGTAGTGGTTTCTCAGCGCGACCACGTTGAGGAATGCAGGCGACGAGGAGGTGACGTGTGGAAATGTCAGACGGCATTTGGCTAGTTGTCACATGCGTTGTATGGGCTGCAGCTGTCGTCCAACTTATTTGGTGGCGGCTGGCTCACGTCAGCGCGTCAAACCGGGCATCGGCTTCACCGGTCCTTTTTCTTCCCACTCTGCTTTGGGCTACAGGTTTGAGTCTTTTATACTCAGGAAGGAAATTCGCCCTGAAGGAGGCAGAAGTGGTCGGACTATTCGTTGGATTAGTTGGAACTATCGTCATTTTGCGGGGCGTACTAAAGTACGGTCGCAACCGACGGTGACCCACAACTGCATCTGTATTGCGAGCATGAGCCGGTTAATAATGTGGATCCGAGTGGGATGTTTAGCCTGCGTAAAGCTATCGTAGGCGCACTAATGGGAGCTATAGGCGGCAGCCCTGGTGGGCTACGGTGGATGGTCCCCGGCGCCATCGCAGGGTTCTTCGGCGGCGGTTACGAGGAAGGGCATGAAGTACGCGTGTGGGAGTGGGCCAAGCAAAAGTATAGAGACATGGTCCGCTGGTATGCCGATCATCCGCCTGTGTGGTGCAAATGACTGACTCAGGCACCAGTGGATGTTCCAGACGGGAGGCGCAAATTCCATGAGGCTACTTGGTGCACCATCAGAGCCCGGTATCCTGCTGCGGCTAATCTGTGAGACCATAGTGGTCTTCGCTGCCTTTTTTGCCATTCTGCTGTTGTGTGCTGCGGGCGCTTCCGCTCTATTGGCTACAGCAGAAGGGCAGCCGGTCACGCTGGGGTGGCTATCTGGTGAACTGAAGTTCTTCTTGGAGCGCACCGTCTTTCCGTTTGCTCTGCTGGCTACAGTGTTGTGGTGGCGGAGGCGTACGAAGGGGATATGAAAGACACGGGACCAAAGTGGGCTTCCTGTGTCAAAACGCTGATAAGAGTATGACCCTTTCCTCTCGCGGGATGCGGTGCTGAGCGAGCATCCGTATCTGTATTGCGAGAACGACCCGGTCAATTACGTGGATCCGAGTGGGCGGGCTGGGATACTGGTGTTGTTAGCGGCTGCGGCGCTGGTGTTTATATTGCCTGGATGCGGGCGTGTTACCCAAGGTCCCCCCCAGCAACGGGGACGACAAACCCAGGACGCGATAGCGACGGGGATCGCCATCCAAATATTGTGGATTATGATGACGACAACGACGGCATTCCGGATAACATGGATCCTTTCCCGACAAATCCAGGAGCTGCGCCCAACCCTGGATTCCAACCATCCCAACCGAGCAGTGCGGTACCGGTGCCGGATACCGCCCTCTTACCTGTCGTGTGAGGTAGTTGCGTCGTGCAGGGTGGTCTACCTACCCTGCACTTACATCAAAACGAGACGGAGGATGGAAAATGTGCAGGTTTCTTCTATTTTTCGTAATCACCTGGCTGTTGTGCGACAGGCAAGGCGCTTGCCAGACGGAAGTCGCAGCTGGTGTCCCTCCGTCTTTCGCTGAGGTGCACCGATTGAGCTTGATGTCTCAAGAGCGAAACGACCGACTGGGACGTGTCAAGCCTTCTCATGTGCGGGAACTTCTCAAACAGACCGAGCAGGCGTTGCAGAAGTATCCGGGTGACATGAGCCTATCGTGGTTCAAAGCCACTTGTCTATTAGACCTGAAGCAACTGGACGAAGCGGAAGATGTTTTTCGTCAGATGCTGGCTCAAACCTCCTCGTCTGCTTGGCGCGGTGAGGTCCGCAAGAAACTGGCAGAGGTACAATGGAGAAAAGGGGACTATCTGGCAGCCTGGCAGCTACTTCCAAAGAAGGAGATAGTGGAATGGCTCGCCAAGGTGTTCCTGCCTTTCTTAGTGCTGGTTGGCTTTGCCGCGCTCGCTAGACGCTGGGTGGGTGTCTGGGTGCTCCCACAAGCAATCGCGATGCTATTGCTATACCTGTGGAACGTCGTCGCGGCTTATCTGCTCGCCTGGTTGACTTTCGGAGTGCCGCTCCCCAGTGCAGAGGGAAACACGAACAGCTACCAACTGCTTACCGAAGCCGGCTTTTGGCTTGGACTGGCAGCCATAGCAACATTCTATCGGCGCAGGTATGTGCAGGGAGACACGACCCCGATGTGGCAACCACCTCGCTGGTTGTTAGCACTTGCTCTTACACTTTACGCAGGAATGTTGCTGGACCAAGCTTACTGGCTTCACATGGTAGTTGTCCATACGGATGTTCCGCGTGTGCTGCGCCACATTACCGTACAGTCGGTGATTTTTCTGACTGCAGGCATCCCCATCGCCGCAGCCATCTTTACATGGTGGTTTATCGGCACAGTATACACTCAGGCACGCGAACGTTTGCACCACATGGAACTACCCGGTGTCGCGGTGGCTGTGGGATGGACTGTTCTGCTTGTTCTCACCTTTCTGACGGCGGGCGGAGCGATGAGCATCTCCAGCATGTTGTCATCGGCGATAATAGTGCTTGCTTGCGTCACTACTTATGAAACGTGGAGGCGGCTATGGGTGCCTTCACTGTTGTTTGCGGCGTACTACTATGTGCCGTTTGTCAACCGCTTGATGACTGCTGTCGGAAATCTGACTTAGATAGTGGGGGCAGACACGGGGGTCTGACCCTGCGTTTATGGCGATTCCTCTCGTGGGATGCGGTGCTGACCGAGCATCCGTATCTCTATTGCGAGCATGAGCCGGTTAATTATGTGGATCCAAGTGGGAGGGTTTATGTTGACATCAACGTCTCGTTCACAACGATAGTACTTGTTCATACAATACCGGTTCCCTTCACTTTTGGTGGAGGCTTCCAATACGGCAATACCCACCCAGGAGGTAGACTGGGTTGCCATCCTTACCTGTTCTTTGGGTTCGGTTTGCCACCAGGATTAGGCTGGGGGTTCAACAGCTCGTGGGACTACATTGCACCAGGACCGTTCATTGGATATGGGGGCTATATCCCCAAGCGATTTTGGTTACCCCGGTTGCCCGCCCCTGGTTTCCAACGCGGCTGGAGCCCTGGTGGCGGTGCGTTTAGGGAGGTCGGTATAGGCAGCCCTGGCGTAAGCGTCGTCTTTGGTTGGGTGATGTAGGGTGATGCAACATGCCGAACGTTGAGTGCATGGTCGCTGGCGTCGTACTGATAGTAGGGGGAGTAGACGCCCTTTTGAGCAAAGAACCAGAGTATCGTGGGACGCCTCAGTACCGTTCCTTGGAGTGGCTGTCTGATTTGCCCACCCGTGAGCGTCTGATGTCCTGTTTGTCTCTTGTGTGGTTGTCAGCGGCCGCAGGTGGTATCCTGTGGACATTAAGTAGAGGGCGTCTGTCTACCCTTGCCTACATCGCATTTAGCGCCGCGTTGTTTGTCGTAGGGTGGCTGCTTCGTACGAAGCTTGATCGCCTCTGGGCGCGAGCACTACAGAATAGTTTGAATTACCAGTACGCTCGCATAGGCGGAGGAGTGATGGTTGCGATTGGCCTCGCCTTGTGTATTGCGGGTCTCATACTGTAGGTCATTTAGAGACGGTTAACCAATTATACGAACATAACCAGCAGGTTGACAACCGAAGCCTTCGGCAACACGGTGGCGCAGTGGGGCAGCAATGCCAATCCCTATCGCTTTGCGGGGGCATGGGGCTACCGCGATGACGGTGATGCGGGGTTGTTGCACGTCGGGGCACGCTATTACGACCCGCAGGTGGGGCGGTTTATCAGCCGGGATGCGGTTTAGACCAAAGGAACGTCTCATGGTATAATGAAGTGATGATGCCTGTGAGCTGGGGGTCGGAAAACATGCAAAGGACCTCTCCAGACGAACGAGAACAACTGCTTCGTCAAATCGATACGCTTATCTGCAACTTGCAGAAACTGCGTACCCAATTGGTCACCGAACCACCCTTGCGTGCGAGCCGGGTGGCTGATCTTTTCGGTAAGCTGGGCACGGGTTCGTGGCAAGAGTATGATGACGATGCTGACTGGAAGAGGTTCGCTCTGTGAACCTGCTTCTTCGCGATTTTGCCGGAGATAGTGTCTATCTGGATACGATGTTGCCTTATGCCCTTCTGCGCGGGTTCGACGAGCAGGTCAGGCTTTTCTTCGAGCGCGTAGAGGCAGGGGCTATTCAGGCGTACACTTCAGTGCTTACGTTTGATGAACTTGCCTATCGCCTGATACTGGCACTGGTTCGGGAACGGTATGGTGGTTCCCCGCTTGACGTGTTGCGCGAGCAGGAGGTCACCGTGCTGCGGGAGATTGTCCCACCCGTACGCGCAGCGTTGGAAGAACTCACTCGCTTACCCAACCTCTACGTGGTTGAGGTTGTTGCAGATGACCTGTCGGTGATGACCGACAGCATGGAGCGTTACCAATTACGCCCGCGTGATGCCTTGCATTATGCGGTAATGGTTCGACTTGGATGTCTGAATATAGCAAGCAGGGATGCCCACTTTGACCGCATTCCCGGGCTGACTCGCTACGTACCCTGAGCTGACCAATCCACGCCCTAGAAGTCGGGCGGTTTATCTCGCGGGATGCGGTGTTGAGCGAGCAGGGGCCGGTGAATGGCTGGGAGGCACCTGACTGCGTTTCGGCAACTCCGTGCTGACCAGGGCTTGCCTGATTGCCTTCTCGCCCACCGTCCTGTTATTGCCTTACGTCTCCTGCCTCACTGCGCTCCTGTGCCTGACAACCTGCTACCCCAAACGGGGCGGCGGTGACGCTTTCGGTGTGCAGTTGACCCTTCGTCACCCTGAGCGTCACAAACCCCTGCGGATGGCGGGTGAAGAGGTCGGGGTGGTCGTTCAGCAGCCGCTCCTGTTGCTCCTGCGGCAACATGCTCAGCCCGCGGAAGTAGTGATAACCGTTGCGCTCCACATGTTCGATGCCGAGGTTCGCCATCAGCGCGAGGTCCTGCTGCAGGGAAACTGGCGGGACAGTGGTCAAGTCTTCGCCGCTCACCAGCACTTGCTGTCCCTGAAGGCGCAGATGCTCGGCAAGACAGGCGTTGGCAATGCCCTTGAAGACGCCTTTGCAGCTCTTCACACTGCACCCCGAGTAACCATACTGCAGCGCAACCGCCAGGGTGTGCAGCTCCGCGTCGGATTCGTCGATAATCACGGGCGGGTGGTTTTTCCAGCGGTACAGCTCCTCGCGGGTGCGTTCGGTCAGCGCCTCGTCGCGGTGGAGAGGTTGCTCCACGAATATCAGCCGTTGCAGAAAATCGCGCAGGCTCGCGTCCGCCTGCAGCTGCTCCCAAAAAGCGCGGAAGGATTGGATATCGGGATACATCTCGTTGGCGTCCAGCGTGAAGCGATAGGAGGGACACTCCTGCGGCAGCAGCCGTGCTAGCTGTCGCAGCCGCGCGTGGTCGAACTGCGGGTCGCCGCTCAGTTTGACCTTGAAATGAGTCAGCCGATACGTGCGGATGCACGCCTGCAACGACTGCGGCAAGCCGTCATCCAACCGCTCTTCGGGAGCGATGTCTGTTTCGGTCAGCGGGTCACTTAAGCCGACAGTGTGGCGCACGGTGATGCGCGGTCGCGGTTCGGTGGGCAGATAGTCGCGCGGTTGCGTGCCTGCCAGCGCGGGGTAAATCCGTTCCAGCTGCACGCCCAGTGAGCCGTCGTGCAACGCCCAGCCGAACGGCTTTCCTATTGCCGTGCAGAAGGCGTGGATGACCGCCCGCTCCACCAGACTCACCCCAAAGGCTGCCACCAGCGGGGCAACGCCTTCCGCCCGCGCCCAATCCCTTTGGGCGTGGTAGACCAGCCACCACAGGTCGAAAGGCGTAGAAACCTCTCCTGCCTCACGGGCAAGGTCGGCGGCATGGTGGATGGAGCGCAGCAAAAGTTGTCGCTCCTGACCCGCGCTGAGACTGGGCTCTTTCACAAACCAGCGAGGCGCGAGGTGGTCGGCAGAGCAACCTTCTACCCGCCGCCCGTTCACGGCCATGGTGACGCGCAGGACGGCATGATGCAGCTCGTGCACGGTGGCGATGCCGTAGCGGAAGGGCATCCGCGTGCGCAGCGGCAACAGGTGCAGAGCGGTATTGTATATCTCAAGAGACATAATGGCTCGTCTGTGAGTTACGCAGTTGAAAGACTATCGATGATTTTGCTTGATAAAGCGACATCAGCTGTCATTCTGAGCGAAGCGAAGAATCTCAGAGATGCTTCACTGCGCGTTCAGCATGACAGGAAATGGCCTCTCCGCTTGCTGAAAAAGCATGACTGCTGGGTCTACACCGCATTGACATAACTCCTATCCATTATACGCCTCTTGCCGCTGCTGCGTCCAGCCACCAGATGAGGTCGCCCTGCTCCGGCTGCACCAGCGCGGCGGGCAACGGCTCCTGTTCCATCAGCACCCGGCGCACGGTCTCCGCCTTGTCCTCCCCCGTCACCACAAAGTACACGGCGTGTGCGGCGTTCAGCACGGGTAGCGTTAACGTGAGGCGGATACGGGGTTCCGACGGGGCTTCGCCGACGGCTACCCAGCGGATGCGCTCCTGCAGGGCGGGCGTGCCCGGGAAAAGGGAAGCGGTGTGTCCGTCTGCGCCCATACCCAGCAACACGAGGTCAAAGCGCGGTTCTGTGCCGAAGAAGCGGCGCAGTTCCTGTTCGTAGCGGAAGGCGGCCTCATCGGGGGTCGGCTCGTCGGTGGGCATCGGATGCACGTTTTGCGATGGGATGCCCAGAGGGTCTATCAGCGTCTCCCGCGCCATCCGGTAGTTGCTGGCGGGATGGTCGTGCGGAACGTATCGCTCATCGCCCCAGAAGAGATGCACGCGGTTCCACTCCACCCGCTGGCGATACTCCTGTGCCAGCAGGCGATACAGTGCGCGCGGAGTATTGCCGCCCGACAGAGCCAGGCTGAAACTGGCCTGCCGGGAAAGCACCTCCGTGACCCGTGCGGCTATCGCTTCCGCAACAGCCCGGATGAGTTCGTCTGCGCTGTCGGCTACCTGCACTCGGAGCCGACCGGTTCGCCTTTCAGAGGTCGCCATTGGTGAGTCGATGAGTCCAGTATCCGTTCCGCCTCACGCGGTCCCTCGCTGCCCGCCGGGTAAAACGCCATTGGCACGTTCTGCGTCTGCCACGCCCGCAGCACCGGGTCCAGTATCTCCCACGCCATTTCCACCTCATCGAAGCGCAGGAAGTAGGTGCGGTCGCCCTGCAGGATGCTCAACAGCAGGGTTTCATACGCTTCGTAGCCCTCCTCACCCACCTCGCGGTAACAGGCACGTAGCACAATGGTGCGTGCGCCCATCTCCAGTCCGACGGTTTTCGCCTGCGCCACCAGCAACATGGCTTCCGAGGGCTTCATCTCAAAGACCACGCTGTTGGGTTCGACATGGTCCAGCGGGGTGCGCCGGAACAGCTGTACCGGTGGTGATTTGAACCGGATGGCGATTTCGCTGCGCTCCGCCGCCAATCGCTTGCCCGTGCGCAGGTAGAAAGGCACCCCCTGCCATCGCCAGTTGTCCACGTACAGCTTGATAGCGGCATACGTTTCGGTGGTGGAGTTTGGCGACACACCGGGTTCCTCCAGATAGCCCGGCACCTCGACGCCGTCCAGCCTGCCACGTGTATACTGTCCACGCACTGCAAACGCCCCCACGGCATTCTTCGGGATGGGACGCACGCACTCCAGCACTTTCACCTTCTCGCTGCGCAGGGCATCCGGGTCCAGGCTGGCGGGAGGCTCCATCGCGGTCAGGGTGAACAACTGCGTCAGGTGGTTTTGTACCATGTCGCGTAGCGCGCCCGACTGGTCGTAGTAGCCAGAACGGTCTTCCACGCCAGCGGTTTCAGCGGCGGTAATCTGCACGCAATCCACGTAATTGCGGTTCCACAACGACTCCATCAACAGGTTGGCGAACCGGAAGACCAGGATATTCTGCACCGTCTCCTTGCCCAGATAGTGGTCAATGCGGAAGACCTGTTCCTCGCGCCAGTATCGGCTCACGCGCTGTTGCAGATGGTGTGCGCTTTGCAGGTCCTGCCCGAAGGGCTTCTCGATGACCAGCCGACGGTAGCCCGATTTCTCTTCGTGAAGCCCTGCCAGGGCGAGATACTCCGCCGCCTCCGCGAACAAGCCGGGCGGCAGAGCCAGGTAGAACACCGCGTTGCCGTCTATCCAGTCGCGCAGCTGGCGCACTCCCTCTGCGTCCAGCCCGCCCTGCACATAGGCGACAAAGCGGCGCACAAACTGCTCCCACGCGCTCATGTCCCTGCCCGTCTCGCGCAATGCGCTCTCCATGCCATCCAGAAAAGTCTCCAGCGTCAGGGGGCGACGGGCATAGATAACGATTTGCAGGTCGGGCTCCAGCAAACCGGCGCGGTGCAGACGGTAAAGCGCCGGCACCAGAAACCGTCGCGTCAGGTCCCCGGTCGCGCCGAATATTACCAGTCGGGTACTGTGCATTTCGCTGTTACCTCGTTAACCGCTCAATCAGTTCGCGGTGCTGCGGATAGCGTTCTATCAACTCTTCGCGATGACCCAGCTCGAAGTCCTCGAACTCGAAACCGGGTGCTACCGTACAGCCCACCAGCGTGTAACCGTCGGGTGCGTCCACTGTTGCTCCGAACCAGCAGCCAGCTGGTACCATCACCTGCAACGATTCGTCGTTGTCGATATCTTTTCCCAGCTTGACTTGAGAGAGATTGCCCTGCGGGTCAATGATATACAGGGTCAATGGGCTGCCCGCATAGAAATGCCATATCTCATCGGAGCGCAGGCGATGCAGAGCGGAAAACTGCTCACCCGGCAAGAGGAAGTAGATGGCGGTTGCCGCGACGCGTGGTCCCTCGTGCTGGGAAAGGCAACACCCCAGCAGTCGCTGGCTGGAGCGGTAAGTTTCCCGATAGTAACCTCCTTCGGGATGCGGTTGCAACCGTAGCGCTTCGATCCAGTGTTGCGCCTCAGCGTTCATCGTGATGACCCTCTGCCAGGCAAGTAAAAAGCTGTTGCTGTACCACACTGCATTTTACCTCTTTCGCCAAAGTTGTAGCACCTGTAAGGGTATTCTTTTTGCGCGGATTTCTGCCATAAAGGGGTGTGAGTGCGAAGAGGCGTTCGTTCTCCGCCTTTTGTACCATTGTCTGCCCGGATGAAAGCCCGCCAATAAGCAAAAGCCTTTCTGTTACCACATCAACAGGAGTGTGTATTGTCTGAGTTTGTCTTTACGCTTTCAGCGCGCGCCGCACTACCGACAGGAATCTTCCGCTGAAAAGCGAATCCTGTGCTAAAGACTGCGGGAGGCTGAGACCATGATACACAGCACGGCAGACACCTTAGCCGTTGAGGGGGGCACGCCCGTACGCGCACGCGGCTGGCCTACCTGGCCCGTCTTTGACAGGACCGAAGAAGAGGCGTTGCTGGAGGTGGTGCGCAGTGGTAAGTGGTGGTCGGTCGAGGGTACGAAGGTGCGGGAGTTCGAGGCAGCCTTCGCCCGATTTCAGGATGCGCAGTTTGCCGTGTGCGTCACCAACGGCACAGCGGCACTGGAGGTAGCTCTTCGTGCGGCACATATCGGCTGCGGGGATGAGGTCATCGTGCCGCCATATACCTTCATTGCCACGGCCACCGCAGTGCTGTCAGTAGGCGCGACACCCGTGTTCGTAGACGTGGAGGAGGAGAGCCTGAACATCGACCCCACGAAAATCGAGGAGGCGATTACCCCACGCACGAGGGCGATTATTCCCGTGCACATCGCTGGATGCCCGGCAGACATGGACGGCGTGCTGGAGGTCGCACGCAAACACAACCTGCTGGTGATTGAGGATGCCGCGCAGGCGCACGCTGCCGAGTGGAAGGGCACCAAAGTGGGCGCGATTGGCGATATGGGGTGTTTCAGCTTTCAGGCGAGCAAGAACCTCAACGCGGGCGAGGGCGGTGCGGTGCTAACCAACGACCCCCACTGGGCGGACCAGGTGTGGTCGGTGCACAACGTGGGCAGGGTGCGCGGCGGACGCTGGTACGAACATCACGTGCTGGGCAGTAACTTCCGCATGACCGAGTTTCAAGCAGCGATTCTGCTGGCACAACTCCAGCGCCTGCCTGAGCAGACCGAACGGCGCACCCAAAACGCACGCAAGCTCACCGAGATGCTGTCGCAGATTCCGGGCATCCGACCACCCCGACCGGATCCACGCGTGACGCGACACGCCTATCACCTGTACATCTTCCGCTATGACAAAAGCCATTTCGGCGGACGTCCGCGCGAAGACTTTCTCAAAGCATTGAGCGCGGAAGGCATCCCCTGCACGGCAGGATACGTGCCGCTGTATAAAGAGCGCGTTTTCCTGAACCGCCCTATCTCTAAAGACCTGTGCCAGCTCAGCACGCTGAAGGATTATTCGAAGGTACACTGCCCAGTGTGCGAGCGGGCGTGCTACGAGGAGGCAGTGTGGCTGTACCAGAACATGCTGCTCGGCGATGAGCAGGACATGGCAGACATCGCTACAGCGGTGGCTAAGGTACAGCGTGCGTTTACACGGTGACAGCCAGGCAAAAGGGCGGTATAATGGTGTGTATGGAACCCACCCCCCCATCCCCCTTCCCTGCGAGGGAAGGTAGAGCAGCACACCCCTCTCGTTCTAGGAGAGGGGTCAGGGGTGAGGTGACCCAACTTCAAATGACGATAGATGTGGAACACGGGAGTGAGATGAGCCAGTTATGCAGTCTGACCATCCATGAGGCGCACGACCTGCTGCGCAGGCGGGAGATAACCAGCCGTGAACTCACTCAGGCGGTGCTGGAGCGCATCGAAGCTGTGGAGCCGAAGGTGCGCGCCTATATCACCCGCACACCCGAACTTGCCCTGCAACAAGCAGAGGAGGCGGACCGCCTGCTGCAGGCAGGTGAGGGCGACGCGCTAACGGGCATCCCGCTTGCGCTGAAGGACAACCTCTGCACGCGCGGCGTGCTGACTACCTGCGCTTCTAAGATACTGCAAAACTTCGTGCCGCCGTACGACGCCCATGTGGTGGAACAGCTCCGCCAACGGCACGCGGTGTTCGTGGGCAAGGCGAACATGGACGAGTTTGCCATGGGTTCCTCCACCGAGAACTCGGCGTTCTTTGTCACGCGCAACCCGTGGAATCTGGATTGTGTGCCTGGGGGCAGCAGTGGGGGCTCGGCGGCGGCGGTGGCAGCGGACATGTGCATTGCCGCGCTGGGTTCCGACACGGGCGGCTCCATCCGGCAGCCTGCCGCGTTGTGTGGTGTGGTGGGGATGAAACCCACCTACGGGCGCGTCAGCCGATACGGGCTGGTGGCATACGCCTCTTCCCTCGACCAGATTGGACCCATTACCAAAGACGTCACCGACTGCGCGCTGTTGCTCAACGCCATCTGCGGCAAGGACTATCGCGACTCCACCAGTGTGGACGTCCCCGTGCCCGATTTCACCGCTGCGCTGGTGCCGGAGGTGCAAGGGCTGCGCATCGGCGTGCCGAAAGAGTTCTTCGCGCAGGGAGTAGCTCCCGAAGTGACTGACGCTGTGTATCAGGCGGTGCGCCTGCTGGAAAGTGTGGGAGCCGTTGCGGAAGAGACCTCTTTGCCCTACATTGAGTACGGGCTGGCGTGCTACTACATCCTCGCCCCCGCCGAGGCGAGTTCCAACCTCGCCCGCTATGATGGCGTCAAGTACGGCTGGCGCACGCAGGAGCTGAAAGGACACATCGACATGGTGGAGCAGACTCGCGGCGAGGGCTTCGGTGCGGAAGTCAAGCAGCGCATCATGATAGGCACCTATGCGCTGTCGGCGGGCTACTACGATGCCTACTACCTGAAAGCACAGCAGGTGCGCACGCTCATCCGCCGAGACTTCGACCGTGCGTTCGAGCGTTACGATGTGCTCCTCACCCCGACGTCGCCCACCGTTGCTTTCCGAATCGGCGAAAAGGCGGAAGACCCGCTGGCGATGAAGCTGGCGGATGTGTGCACCATTCCAGTGAACATCGCGGGCTTGCCTGCGCTGGCAATGCCCTGCGGGTTTCAGGACGGATTGCCGATTGGTCTGCAGATTATCGGCAAGCCGTGGGACGAGGAGACCATCCTGCGCGTAGCCTACACCTATGAGCAGGCAACCGACTGGCACCGGCGCAAACCGGCGCTGTAAGGTAGGAGCGACCATGTTCCTGCGTGTCTGGCTGGAAAGGTGGAGACAGTGGCAAGCAAGGCGGTTGCGACACGGACGCACGCAGGCGTTGTGGAAGCAGGCGAAGGAGCGTGCTGCCAGAATCCTGCGCACCTACCGCGCTCTGCCGCAACACAGCCGCGAATGTCTGCGCGACCTGCCCGACAGCCTGCAACGGTTGCAGGCGGGTATTTATGAGCACCTGCTCCAGCAAGACCGCATCCTGATACACCTGCCGCCAGACCGGTGGTTTCAGCGGCTGTGGTTCACTGGGCTGGCATGGTGGTATGAGCATCGCGGAGAGCTCGAGCTCGCTATCACTTACCAGTTGACCCTGAAACAGCTCGACGAGGCGCGTCGTCAGCGCAATCGCGCTCTGCTGGTGGCGAGGCAGATCGAGGCGCAGGTGCATCAGTGGCTGGTCGCGCTGGATGTGCTGCACGACAAAGTACTGCTGCTCCATTCGCAACCGCGTGTCGCTCCGGAGCCGCCCGAGGGCTTGCTGGAAGCTTTAACGGCACTTCAACAGGAGATTTCCAACTACCAGCAGAGCGTCGAGGAGGTCGAGGAGTGGCTCAATCAGCACCAGAGATGAGGTGGCGACAATGACCCTGCGCGAGTTCACCAATACCACCCGAAGGCAGATTCTGGAGGCGTTGCAGCACAAACAGCCACCGCCTGTCGGGCGATTCGACCAGAAGACCTATGAAGAGGCGATGCAGATGCGGGAGATGCAGATGAGCAGTGCGCATTATACCCCGCATAGCGTGATTCTGGAGTTCCTGTTCTGGCACGACAATCCAGGTGCGCCGCTGATTCTGTGTGTGGAGGTGGATACCCCCGAGCCAGTGGTCTTCATGCCTGTGCCCGACTGGGTGCAGCAGGACGTCTGGCAGGGCGAGGTGAAGGGCACTTTTCGCTTGCGCTCAGAAGCGGAGCAACTAATTGAAGCCTTCCGACACCATGTATTGGAGTGCCAAAACCCGGATTACTTCGAGGAGCGTCCCGCCCCTCGACGAGAATGACGCCAACGCGCAGGAAGAGGTTGGAGCGAACCTAACCCCCCAGCCCCCTTCCCTGCAAGGGAAGGGGGAGAGCCTGCTCCCCTCTCCCGCAGCGCTGGGAGAGGGGTCGGGGGTGAGGGCAAACACCGAATCCTGAACAAACACACGAAAACAGAGGAACTATTATGCCGAACGTGAGTTACGACCACCGTGCTGTCACCATCGATGGCAAACGGACACTGTTGCTGAGCGGAGCGATACACTACCCCCGCAGCACCCCCGGAATGTGGCGGTCGTTGATGGAGCGCAGTAAAGAGGCAGGGTTAAACACCGTCGAGACCTACGTCTTCTGGAACCTGCACGAACGCTTCCGCGGGATATACGATTTCTCCGACAGGCTGGATATCCGCCGCTTTCTGGACATCGCACAGGAGCTGGGACTGTATGTTATCCTGCGCATCGGCCCCTATATCTGCGCGGAGACCAACTACGGTGGTCTGCCAGCCTGGCTGCGCGACGTGCCTGGCATCCGGATGCGCACCGACAATGAACCGTTCCTGCGGGAGATGGAGCAGTGGGTGAGGCTGCTGTGCGACTACGTGCGTCCGTACTTCGCGCCTCAGGGCGGTCCCATCATCCTTGCGCAGATTGAAAACGAATACGGCAACATCGCGTGGCGCTACGGGGAGGAAGGCGAACGTTACCTGAACCGCCTTGCCGAGATGACGCGGACCCTGCAGGTAGGCGTGCCATGGGTGATGTGCAAAGGCGGTGCGCCCGGAACCATCGAGACCATCAACGCCTTTTACGCGCATCGCGAGCTGGACGATTACTTCGCCCGCTACCCCGACAAGCCCGCGCTGTGGACGGAACACTGGCCCGGCTGGTACGACCTGTGGGGATACCCGCACAACCGCCGCACGCCCGAGAACGTGGCATACGCCGCCGCACGATTCTTTGCGGCTGGTGGAACAGGCATGAATTACTACATGTGGCACGGCGGCACCAACTTCGACCGCGACGGCAGCTTCCTGCAAACCACCAGCTACGACTACGACGCCCCACTGGACGAATACGGGCTGCCCACCACCAAGATGTACCATCTGGCGCGTCTGCATCGCATCCTGCGGGAATACGCGACGGTGCTGGTGGAGAGCGAACGCGCCCACCCGGAAACGCTATCCGAGGGCGTTCTGGTGTACACTTACCGACATGATGGGCGGTCGCTGGTTTTCCTGTGCAATGATGACACGCAAAGGACGGTGTCTGTCTCATACCAGAGACATCGTTACCAGCTGCCGCCGCAGTCGGTGACACTCATCGGCGACGGCACGCCTCTGATGAACACGGCGCAGGTGGAGCCGCGCGATGTCATAGAGCGACGCTTCGAAGTCTGCGACCCCAAGCTCGCGCCATTCCAGTGGTGGGTAGAGCCGCTTCCCGGCAGCGAAGCGATACCGTTGCACCCGCCCGTCCTTTCCGACAAGCCAGTGGAGCAACTGCAGTTCACCCGCGACCAGACCGACTACTGCTGGTACGTTGCCAAACTGATGGTGCTGCCGCATCAGGAAGGCAAAGGCGTGCTGGAACTGCAGGGGGTTGCGGACGTGGTGCATCTGTTTCTGGACGGGCAGTTTGTCGCCACGACACAACCGCCTTTGCCCGAGAACCGCAACCTGGACGACCTGGACACCTTCACGCAGCGGTTTGAAATCGAGATGAGTACAGGTGAGCATACCTTAGCCATCCTGTGCTGCGCGCTGGGACTGGTTAAGGGCGACTGGATGCTGGGCGAGCGCAACATGGTGGACGAACGCAAGGGTTTCTGGGGCAAGCTGCTGTGGCGTGGTGAGCCTCTGGAAGCACCATGGCGTATCGAAGCGGGGCTGAAAGGCGAGCATCACCGTGTCTATGCCGAAGGCAGCGCGCTGGTACGCTGGGAGAGCAGCATTGAGGTAGCGCGTGGGAAACCGCTTTGCTGGTGGAAAACGACCTTTGAACGTCCCAAGAGCAGTGCTCCGCTGGCTTTAGACCTGAACGGAATGACGAAAGGCATGGCATGGCTGAACGGGCGATGCGTCGGGCGGTACTGGCTGGCGCCTGGCACCGGCAAGCCGGAGGAGTGGCTGCTGCAGGCGGTGTATCAGGAAGGCGAGGGCTTACCCACGCAGCGCTATTACCACCTGCCCGCCGACTGGCTGGTGGAACAGAACGTGCTGGTGCTTTTTGAAGAAGTCGGCGGCGACCCCACGCAGGTGAGATTGTGCTACAGAGTGTAGGGGGATAATTTCTGTGCTTGACGCGGTTCCGGAAATGTACCAAAATAGATACAGGGAAGTTTGCGAGGGGATAACATGGAACTCTTCGAATTCGGTGAGGAACCAGCTCTGTTCTTGACTTCGCCTGGGCAGGGAACGCGTCGAGTCGACCCACTGGTGACGCGCAACGGGCGATCGCGAACCCGCAGGCTGATTGCCTTCGGATGGTATGGGGGAAAATACTCTCACCTTGACTGGTTGCTACCACTACTTCCGCCAGCACATCATTACTGTGAGCCATTCGGAGGGTCTGCTGCGGTCCTGTTGAATAGAGAACCCTCACCGGTGGAGACGTACAACGACTTGGACGGTGAGGTGGTAAACTTTTTCAGGGTGCTTCGTGAGCAAACAGACGAACTGATTAAGGCGATAGCCCTGACACCGTTTTCACGGGAAGAGTTTGAACTGGCTATCTCCCCGCCTGAGGAGGATATCTCCGACCTTGAACGAGCCAGACGCTTCTACGTCCGCGCCAGGCAAGCGCGCACGGGGCTCGCGCAGACAGCAACATTGGGCAGATGGGCAAACTGCATCAATACCTCGAGGAGAGGAATGTCCGGTGCCGTGTCGCGGTGGCTGGGAGGGATAGACCTGCTGCCAGACATCGCACAACGCCTGCTTCGCGTGCAGATTGAAAACCGCCCTGCTATTGAGGTCATTCGACTTTACGACTCCCCACGAACACTGTTCTACTGTGACCCGCCGTATGTGCCAGATACGCGCGGCGATAGACGCGCCTATGGTTTTGAGATGGACGCCTCCGCTCACAGGGAGCTGGCGAAGGTGTTGCACGAATGCAAGGGAATGGTCGCGATATCGGGGTACCGCTGTCCACTGATGGACGAGCTTTATGGGGATTGGGAGTGTATTCTCGCGCCAGTAAAAACCTGCCACTCGGTGAAACAGCCGCGACAAGAAGCCCTATGGATCAATTATCGAGTGCCTGTTTGAAGAGGTTCAAAAAGCGGTGGCAATACGCATCGATTTAGAGACTGCCCAGAGATTACTGCAACACGAGTTCGATATGGCCGAACGTGCTTACCTTAGTGCATCTCCTATTGATGTAGACCCTATCCTTCGCGACGCAGCGGACATTCTGTTTACCACACGTACTCAGGCTTTTCGTGAGGCTTTATTGGGTTGTGCGTTAGCTCGTGTTATCGACTCCCGCATCGATATCACATTACCCTATGCAGGTCATGGTAGCAACGCCTTTAGTGGGCGTACGCTAGACGAACAGGTAGTCAACCCTTTCCTTGTTTCGCGGCAAGTTCCCTGCTCCAAAGGTCCATATCTCGCCGTATTCCGACGAAGCGTACGGTTTGTCCATGAAACGCGTGAAGGACTGCGCGACAAGACGGGCTACGACGCTTTCTTGCGATACATTGAAGTGCTGAAACAGGCGGACCCTGACCAGGCGAGAATCCTTCTGCGCTACCTGCTGTATCGTTTCGTGGAGCTGCGGGAGAGTTCAAGAGTTCCTGTTGGTGCTCTTGATCGGATGAGCTTAGATCAAATTGCCCAGGTAGTTGCAAATCTCCTGTCCCGCCCAAGCGGGGGTGTGTTGCCTGTCCTAATCACGGTGGCTCTTCTGCGCGCTATGAAACAGGTGTATCGCCTGGCATGGGATATTAAATGGCAGCCCATTAATGTTGCCGACCGGACCTCTGGTGTTGGAGGAGATGTCACAGTATGGGATGGAGGGCAAATATATCTCGTCATCGAGGTGACAGAACGCGAGGTAGATAGAGGCAGGGTTGAAACCACGCTGCGCGACAAGATTTCCCAGCTCGGTTTGCGCGATTATCTTTTCGCTTTCACCAACCTAGAACCTCAAAAAGACGCCAAATTGCTGGCAGAAATGCTATTTGCACAGGGGCATGAGGTTGGCTTCATCCGCGTGCAGGACTGGGTCTATTACAACCTTGCCACCGCTGGGAATGAGGGCAGGAAGGTTTTTCTGAAAGAATTCACGGAGCTGTTGAACGGTGCGCCTGCAGCGATAAAGATGGCATGGAACGATGCTGTCCAGCAGCTCTTCAGTAAGACAATCCCTAACGAGGTGGAGAGATGAACCTGTTCGCGACATCTGTTAGCCGACTGGGATCGCGCTTCACACTGGTGTTCGATCCCTACCATCGTCATGTGTTGCACTCCGCGCTGGGCAGATGGATAGACCAGCCTCTAGACCTGACCATCGGGGTGCAGACAGAGAGCGGTGAGGTGGTTGCCCTACCGTTTACCCGCGAGGCGGAGATGTTCGACGCGGTGGAACAGGAGCTGCGCCTTTGCGGCGTGCGCTATACCGCGCATTCCGTCAAGTACGGCGTTCGCTTGACGCTGGAAGTAACCGCTCCCTTCTATCCGCACGACGTCTCCACCTCCATTGCGCCAGTGCTCTATTTCACCCTGCGGGTGCAGCCACAGCATCGTCTCTTCTGGACAAACACCCAAAATCCCTTGCAGCAGGGCAGGCTGTTGGTGCGTCTGAAACGGGAGGGCTTGCAGTTCACCGCCCTGCCCGACGCACTGGCGATGGAATATGTTATCTCGCAGGTGGCGGACGACCGCTTCTCCATCAAAGACTTTATTGTCGGTGATACGCCACCGACGGCGCACGAACGGCTCGTGCCATTGACCGACGGAGCATCCATCGACAACGACGGGCTATCACTTCCCTTTGACTTCTCTCGCGGCGAGGAAGCCACTCTGCGCTTCGCGTGGTGTGCATACGTGGATGCACCCGTGCTGGAAGTGTTCGGCAAGCCGATGCGGTTCCTGTACACACGCCATTTCGCCAGCGTGGAGGACGTGGCACGCTTCGCAAGGGAGCAACAGGACACCCTTCTGCGCAAGACGGCATTCACCGAGAGCCTGCTGGACGAAGCAAGTCTTAGCAAATCGCAGCTGGACCTCATCCGCTTCTCGTTCCAGAACTTCCTGCTAAACAGCTGGTGGGTGGTGGACGAGCAGGGCGAAGAGTGGTTCAGCGTATGGGAAGGTTCCTGCTATTTCCACAGTACGGTGGACGTGGAGTACAACAACGGGCTGGTCTACTTCGCCTTCTGGCTGCCTTTGCTGGAGAAGCTGCTGGACGAGTGGGCGCGATTCGAGATGCAGGACGAAGTGGGCAGCTACCTCGCGCACGACATGGGCACGCACGCGCAGGTGGGTTCGCAGGCTTATCCCCATCCCATGCAGGTGGAAGAGAACGCAAACTACCTGCTGATGCTGCACGCCTACTGGCGGTGGGCGGGCAACCTGGCGCCCGCGCGTCGACATCATGCGCTGTGCAAGCGACTCGTAAACTACTTCGAGCGCAGCGATACCACTGGTAACGGCTTCCCAAACGAAGGGGTAGCAAACACCATCGACGATGCCTCCGCCGCGGTGCAGTACGCGCGAGAGCAGGTATACCTCGCGGTCAAAACGCTCTCCGCGTGCCATGCCGCGGCGCAGCTGGCGAGCGCGCTTGGAGATGCCGAATGGCAGGCGCAGTGTGAGCGCATCGTCACGCGCATTCGGGAAACTCTCGACGCACACGCCTGGCTGGGCGACCACTATGCCGTCTGCCTGGAGCGCACCGCCGAAGGCTTGCACGACCCCTGGACGGGCGAGCCGTTGCACGGCGAGCTGAGCGGCTGGGACGCCTACTCCATCTACACCGCCAACGGCTTGCTCTACCTGCTGATGAGCGGACACACGCCGCCCGTGGACCTCTGGCGCATGAAACAGGACATCGCCAACGCCTATCGGCATGCGCTCACCGAGTACGGCTGCACGCACACCAGTGCGGACAAAAGCAACGTGTGGCTTTCTCAGAATCTGTGGCGCGACTACATCGCTGCCTATCTCGACGTCGGCTTGCCCGATAACTCTTCGAGGTACATGGCGATGGAGCAACTCATGAACACCGCGGGACTGAACAAGGGGTTCATCGACACCTACTTCACCAACAACCTTTGCTTCTACCCGCGGGGTATCACCTCCATCGGCTACCTGTTCGCGATGTGCGGTCTGCAAATAGACCGTACGCAGGGAGTGGTGCGTCTGCGCAGGACAGCCCCGTATCCCTGCCGCGTGCCGCTGTTGCCCCTGGCAGACTGGCAACAAGGGGAGGTGCCGTTCGTGACCTATCACCTGACGGATGCAGGGGTGACGGGCGCGCTGGAAGGCGAGAAGTTGCCGGGCGGCTTGCGCGTGGAGTGGTATTGAAATCAAGCAGGATAACGACAGGGAGGAACGGCCTGGTGCAGAACAAAAGGCTTCACGCCATCGGTAACGCGCACATCGACCCCGTGTGGCTGTGGCGGTGGACGGAGGGGCTGGAGACCATCCGTGCCACCTTCGCCAGCGTGCTGCAGCGCATGGAGGAGTTCCCGGAGTTCCACTTCACGGGCAGCTCGGCGGCGTTCTACTGGTTGCTGGAGCAGACCGACCCCGAGATGCTCGCTGCCATCCGCCAGCGGGTGCAGGAAGGACGCTGGGAGATTGTGGGCGGATGGTGGTTGCAGCCCGACTGCAACGTCCCGTGCGGCGAGTCGTTCGTGCGCCATGCCCTTTACGCCCAGCGATACTTCCAGAAGACCTTTGGCGTCACCGCCACCGTCGGCTACAACCCCGATTCTTTCGGGCACGCGGGCACCTTGCCCCAAATCCTGCGCAGGGCGGGCTTGACGCGCTACATCTTCATGCGCCCCGGTCCGCACGAGAAGAGCCTGCCTGCCAACGTCTTCTGGTGGCAATCACCCGACGGCTCGCGCGTGCTGGCAGCGCGCATCACTCGCTCCTACGCCACCTGGGGCGATGACCTTGCCGAACACGTGCAGAAATGCGCGGAAGGCAGCCCCGACTTCCTGTCCGATTACATCGTCTTCTACGGCGTGGGCAATCATGGCGGCGGTCCTACCATCCAGAACATCCGCTCCCTGCTGGCAATGGCGCAGCAGACCGATGCCCCAGAGGTCCGCCTCAGCACGCTGAAAGCCTTCTTCGAAGCAGCAGAGGCGCAGGCGGATGCGGGCGCAGCCATACCAGTCGTCGCGGAGGAGCTGCAGCACCATGCGCGCGGCTGCTATACCGCCCACTCAGAGGTCAAACGCCAGAACCGCCGCGTGGAACACCTGCTGATGACCGCCGAGCGCGTGGCATCGATGGCGTGGCTGCTGCTACAGCGTCCCTATCCGCAGGCAGCGTTCACCGAGGCGTGGCAGAGCCTGCTGTTCAACCAGTTCCACGACATTCTGGCGGGAACCAGTCTGCCCGAGGGCTACGAGGACGCCCGCGACCTGTTCGGGCACGCGGCGACGCTGGGCGGTTACACCCTGCATACCCGCCTGCAAGCACTCACCCGCTCGATAGACACGCGTGGCGAGGGAATGCCGCTGGTGGTGTTCAACCCGCTGCCGTGGGAGGTGAAAGCGCCCGTGGAGGTGGAACGGTGCGATGTGGGGTTGCAGGACGAAACCGGCAAGCCGTTGCTTGCCCAGCGCATCGCTTCCAGCACCGTTGCCGGTCAGCCGCGCGTGGTCTTCGTGGTGGACTTACCTGCTATGGGCTATCGCGTGCTGCGGAGGGATGTCGCCGTCTCGGCGGACGCACCCGAAGGGATGCTGGAGATAGAGGCTACCGATTCAGCCGCAAGGATGGAGAACGCTTTCTGGCGTCTGGAGGTCAACGCCGACGGACACCTGTCCCGCCTGTTCGATAAGCGCAACCGCGTGGAGGTCTTCTCCGCACCAGCGGGTGTGGGCGTGGTTATCGATGACCCCAGCGACACCTGGAGCCATGACGTCGATGCCTTCCGCACCTATCTGGGGCGGTTTGCAGGCGCGAAGTTGGTGATGGAGGAGGCAGGAGCAGTGCGGGCGTGCCTGCGCATCGAGAGCCGCTGGGGCAACTCCGAGCTGATACACCGCCTGTATCTCTATCGCGACATAGACCTGCTGGAGAGCCGCATCACGGTGAACTGGCAGGAGCAATATAAGATGCTGAAACTCGCCTTCCAGTTGCGCCTGCAGGAGCCGCAGGTAACCGCCGAAGCCCCTTACGGTTTTACCATTCGGACACCTAACGGAGAGGAGGAACCCTGTCAGCAGTGGGTGGATTTGTCTGGCTGGACGACCGACGAGGACGGCAGCCGCATCCCCTACGGCTTCGCCCTGCTGAACGACAGCAAATACGGCTACGACGCACTGGGTTCGGAGCTGAGGCTGAGCCTGCTGCGCAGCCCCGTCTATGCGCACCATGACCCCTACCGACTGGACCCTGAACGCCGCTACCCGACGATCGATCAGGGTATTCAGACAGTCGTGTGCCGCATGGTGCCGCATCGGGGCAGCTGGCAGGAGGCAAATGTAGCGCGTCGGGCATGGGAGCTGAACGTGCCGCCCATCACTGTCAACGAGTATCTGCACGAGGGCAGCCTGCCCAAAGCGGCTTCTTTCCTGCGGGTGGAGCCGCAAAACGTGCTGCTGACGGTGTGCAAGAAGGCGGAGGACGCCGACGCGCTGATTGTGCGGGCATACGAGAGCGCAGGGCATCCCTGCACGGTGAAAATCGAGATGCCAGTGCTGGGGCTTCGATGGGAAGCCCCCATCGGCGCGTGCGAGGTGAAGACCTGGAGGGTAACGGTAAGCAAGCCAGCAGAGGTCATGGAAGTAAATCTTCTCGAAAGGACCTGACGCTTTGCAACGCTATTGTTTGGATGGCGATGTGACATTTCACATTAGAAACCACCCACGAATCTGAGAAAACCTGAGGGTGTTCGAAATTGGTGGTTGGAGGATAGATCACCTAACCCCCTTGCCCCCTTCCCTGCGAGGGAAGGGGGAACGCCCCTCTCCTCGTAGGAGAGGGGACGGGGGTGAGGTAAGACAAGGGGTAGCAAGAACGCCTCTCTCCTTGCGCTACAACCAACTTCTCAACAATTCTCGAACACCCTCAGAAAACCTTGACAAACCGATGATGTAAGGTGTATACTCTCACCAAACCCGTGTTCTAGAGGAGTGCGAAGGGAGGCTTATCAAGATGTCTTGCAATTTGCGCTTTTCTACCCCCCCCCCTTATCGCGTGGGCAGTGGTGAGCCTGTGTTTGCTGGTCTCTCCCCTGCAAGCCCAAAGTCTCCACATCACCCTGCTCAACGGCGACTGCGATGGCGATAACGAAGTAACCCTCTCTGATTTCGGGATTGTGGTTAGCGCGATGGGAAGCGTGCCCGGCGACCCCAACTGGGACCCGCGTGCCGATTTGGACGGTGACGGCGAAGTGACCCTGTTTGATGTCGGCATTGTGGTACGCAACTTTGGACAGGTGGGTGCGGAGCCGTTTGACCCCACGCTGCCCCGCCTGCCCGCGCCGAATGAAGGATACCACGTGTGTGGCGTTATCCGTTTACAAGAGTGGTATGGAGGGGCGGTTAGCATACGATTGGAGGCCTTTCGTGAGGATGCACCTGAACAGATAGTTTATTATGCAGATTTCTCAGTAGAGGGCGAAGATTTCTTTAGCCTGTATCTGCCGGATGCGGGACTATGGCGGATAACAGCCCAGATTCAGCCTCCTAATAGTGGGCAATTCCTCGCTATGAGCGTGCCGCATTACCGGCAATACAGCCCCGGGGACTCAATCCGAGTACTTGCCGTGCAACCGGCTGGTGCGGAGCTCTTCAGCAACCTGTCTGGACCGATACCCATTGTCATCCACGTTGTTGACTACGACGAAGTCTCTATCACGAACGCAGACCGCGATGTACGGTTAACCAACAAGGTGCGCGAGACGATGAACCATCTTGACGTTCATTGGCGGATTAGACATGGGGGAGGTATGATTGACGACCGACCAGCTTTCAGCAGATACCTGCGATATGCAGACTACCATCCCCCAGCGCTAGACCCCGGAGAGTTCAGCCGCACCGTGCAACTGGAATGCACTGTGTATGATCGCTCACCGATAGCCTCTAGAAGGGACGAACCTGTATCGCTAACAATCACCCTTACGATACTGGATGTGCCTACAATCCACTCTATTGTCGGTCGCGGCGTTAGCGGAGGAACAACGTATCCTTCTTTGTTCGCTTCCGGCCTTCGCCGTGAGGAAACTGTTTATTATAACTGGGTGGTCGACGCCCCCGCAACCTTACCATGGTATCTACGGTATGTAGAGTGGCTTCAGATGCCATGGAGAGGTCGGTTTAGGGGCGAACCACCTTGGCGGCTGTTTGATACTTTCCCGATATCACCCGATGAAGAACATCGGCGGGTTGTGGTCGAAGTACGGGCAACGTTTGCCTTCCCCTATCCCGACCCGTGGCTTGGATTTCAGAACACCAAGACCCGTTCGCGGGCTATCACCTTCCGCCTGTTTACGCACGATGAGATGTGTGACTTTTCAAGGGGAATTTCCTCTATTGCCCACTGGGACCCACCAAACTGGTTCGATGCTCGTCCCGGGCATTGGGGGGCAGTTATCCCTCGCTTTAATGAGATGGACCCAAACCTCGATGGCGGATATGTGGTCTACTATGCGCCCCGGCCGCCATCGAGACCCGGAACTGACATAACTGATACTACTGTCGGGATTCTCGATTGGAGTGGGTACTGGGCACCTTATGGCTTGCAGCACAGCGAGCAATATCGGGGGCGCGTTTATTTGTTCGGTAGCTCCTTGAAAGCCCGCATAGAATCAGGAGGCGCCGTACGACGGTATGGCTTATGGGCTGACGGTATCGACGCAGTTGCCAATACGGTGGCGCATGAGCTCGCAGAACGTGACCTGTTCCTGGCATCATGGGGTGGCTTTGACTCGGCGCACATCGGGTCGTACCTGTTCCATCCTTTCCGACGACCGTATGATGAGGACATGGATGGCGTGTGCGACTCTTGGGAGCACCTGCATCGCTCGCTTGGTTTTGGAAAAGATGACCCATACGCGGTAGAGCGTTGGTGGCTTTACGGTAAGGATGCCACTGGGCGGGAGGTTTGCACGGTGTTGGACCACGAGATGTATGCCCAGCTGTTCGGAGAGTGGAACGGCTACCTCGTCGGCAGTCTGGACGAGCAGGACTGGTCGGAAGGTGGCCGTCAGGACTACTGATCCAGTTCACGTTCAAGCACAGGAGTAACAGCCATGAAGACAATCTTTATATGCGTGCCAGCCGTGGCGTTGCTGAGTGCCTTCGCCCTGGGGGCAGAGTCGCCTCTTAAAGCGCGGTCGAAGGTCATCTTGCCGGGCATCATTTTCAAACCGACCCCGCGTCCTCTGGTGGAGATACACCGGCTGTCTGCGAAGAACCCCGCCGCCTTGCTGTCGTACCTGGATGACCAGTGGTTAGACCGCAAGGTATATGGCACCACAGAACCTCTGGTGAGATGGAAAGACATGGAGGATATGCGTTCCCAGATGCGTGTTTATGCGCTGCGTCGGTTGGGAGATGTGGCTTCTCCGGAACTGATACCCTCACTGGAAGAGTATGTGCGGCGCTACGAGGTAGCAGCAAAACCACTGGAAGGATGGACATATGGGCCAAACGAAATTTATCTAGAGCTGGCAGACCGTGTGCGTTACACCATTGAGCGCATCCGTTGCCGCGCGCAGGGCAGAGATGCCTACGTGAAAGCCATGGTCGCCTGGGTGCAGACCCCTGAGCCTCCCCTCACGGCTCCTTTGCGCGACAGATGGCAGTTTTGGCTGAAGACGGCGGAGGGGGCGCGCGCTCTGGGTGTGCTGAAGGCGGTAGAAGCCGTGCCGCTGCTGGTGGAGAAGGCAAGCTCCTCCTTTCCGCCCGACCCGTATGTGTTTGCCCTGGCTCGCATGGAAGACCGACGGGCGATGGAGGTGCTGCGACAATATGTAGCGGGGTGCAGCGGAGACGTGCGCAGCAGGTCTCTGCCGCTGGAGCCGGAACAGCCAGACCCCGCGTGGGCATACTGGCGGATGCGCACGGTAGGAATGACTTTACAAGAGGCGATACAGGAGCTAATCCGCGAGGTGAATGAAGAACAGTACGTGGGAACCGACCTGTGGGTTGGGGAGATGCTGGAGTATATCGGTCAGCCTGCGGTGCCCGCCTTGATTAAGGTGCTGGAAGATCCCAGCAGTCACGAGCCCGCCGTGTCTACCGCTTTGCACGTGCTGACCAGATTGCGTGCGCCGGAAGCCGCCAGTGCGTTTCTGGGCATCCTGCGGCGCGGTCCTTGTAGGGATATGGCGGCGCGTGGGCTCGGCTGGCTTGAGGCGCGAGAGGCTTTCGATGACCTGCTCGCGGCTGCGCGACAGGAGGAGGACTTGGGGTTGCGCCTGTCGGCCATCGACGCGCTCAAGCGTCTTGGAGACGCGCGCGCCGAGCCGCTGTTGCTGGAACTGCTGGAGCATCCGCACTCCAGCATTCGGCTGAGCGCTGCTGAAGCCTTAATCCAGGTAGCGACGCGGGCAGCCATTCCCAGATTACGGCACTGGCTGCAAATAGAACCGGAAGTCCGCGTGAGAACTGCCTTACGGTATGCCATTGAGCAAGCGAGCAAGCGGGGTGAGGGCAGATGAGTATCTTTACGTTGTTTGGCGGTGCTGTGTTTCTGCTGAGTGCGTCGAGGACGGCAGCCGACCTGCCTGCGCCCAAAGACCCGCTGGTGATGCCTGCCATCGCGATGCGCCAGACGCCTGAGCTGTGGGTGCG
>ENA-ORXB01000461-ORXB01000461.1-sediment-metagenome-genome-assembly--contig:-NODE-461-length-81071-cov-19.695224_pt1 | contig 81071 bp, 62 predicted proteins | sample MGYA00237863_ERZ511475 | MGnify/ENA primary metagenome ERZ511475 (study PRJEB26305, sample SAMN06343858) | sediment metagenome | isolation source: hot spring sediment | place: Canada: British Columbia... | reverse complement strand
CTGTGATACCATCGAAGCGTTTGGATATGTGACATTTCAAACTGGGAATTAAATGTGACTCGCCATTGGTAACAACACAATCGGGGTGCGTGGCACTTCCTTCGCAGCCCGGCAGGAACCGCCCACCTCTCGCCCCGAAACATCAGATGGTAGCTTTTGCAAACTGGAGGTCACCATGCCTGTCAAGATAGCCCTGATTGGCGCGGGGAGCCGGTCGTTCGGTCCTTCGACCGTACGCGATGTGTTGCTGAGTCAGCCACTTATCGAGGCGGGGGTTCACCTCGTGCTGATGGATAAGGTCGCCGAGCATCTGGTGGATGTGGAGCGATACGCCCGTTATGCGGCAGAGAAACAGGGCGTGAAGGTCACCATCGAGGCAACCACAGACCTGCAGCATGCGCTGGATGGAGCACGTTTCGCGGTGTGCGCCATTGAGGTGAACCGCTTCCTTTACTGGTCACAGGATTTCCATATACCGCGCAAGTATGGTTTTCGGCAGGTGTTTGGCGAGAACGGCGGTCCGGGTGGGCTGTTCCACGCGCTGCGCAACATGGCACCTACGGTGGAGATTGCCCGCACGATGGAGCGGCTCTGTCCCGATGCCTGGCTCATCAACTTCTCCAACCCCGAGCACAAACTGTGTGAGGCGGTATCGCGCCTGACCGGCATTCGCGTGGTGGGCTTGTGTCACGGTTATTTCATGGGGCTGGCGCAAATCGCCCACATTCTGGGCATTCCGGCGGAGCAGATAGAGGCGACTGCCTGCGGCATCAATCATTTCACCTGGTTTCAGACCATCCGCCACAAGCGCACCGGAGAAGACCTGTATCCCCTGCTGCGAGAGCGTGAGCGAGAAGGAGACTGGCTCGCCGAATGGCATGAGTATGGTCTGGCGCGCATCCTGTTCCGGCGGTTCGGACTGTGGCCCTCGCCCGCTCCCAATCACTACGGCGAGTACATCCGCTGGGCGGATGAGTTCGTGTGCAGTGAACTGCAATTCTTCTACGACCCCGCCGATGGACATCCCTGGCAAACCGGGCACGTCCCCGAGTTTGTCTACTCGCTCACCGGCGACCCCACCCGTCGCCCCTGGAAGCCGGAGCCGCCTGAACCCCGGCGGCTGGAAGATGCCCCCTTGCAGCCATCGGGCGAGCTGGCTGCGCCCATCATGGAGTCTATCGCCTGCGGTATTCGGCACAATCTGCCCGCAGTGAACGTGCCCAATCGCGGTGCAATACCCAACCTGCCCGACGAGACGGTGGTGGAAGTTCCCGCTATCGGCGACGCAGGGGGTATACATCCCCTGCAGATGGAGCCTCTGCCCGAAGCCATTGCCGCGATGCTACGCCTGCAGGCAAGCATTCACCAGCTGCTGGTGGAGGCGTTCGCTGAGCGGTCGAAAGAGAAACTGCTGCAGGCGGTGCTGCTGGAGCCGACGGTAGACTCTTACCGCAACGCCGTGCAGATGGTCGATGAGATGCTAGAACTGCAGCGGGAGGTGCTGCCGCCGTTGCATTAGGGTTTCGGCAACCGCGCGAAAATGTGCCTCTTCTTATCGGGTGTTCAGCATCAACCATGCACGGGGCGGCTTTGCAACGCGGCGCAACCGATGTGAGGGGATGGTCGTCATGTGTTTTGAAAACGCGCCTGTAGCGCTTTCACCCATTGCTTCGCCGCCCCCCAATGTGCTAAAATCCTTGACGTGAAATCCCCGGTGGGCGAAGGTTCGCTATGCCTCAGGACAAGATTATCGTTCGTGGTGCGCGTCAGCATAACCTGAAGAATATTACCGTCGAAATCCCGCGCGATAAGCTGGTGGTCATTACTGGCATCTCGGGCTCCGGCAAGTCCAGTCTGGCGTTTGACACCATCTACGCCGAGGGACAGCGGCGATATGTGGAGTCGCTATCCGCCTATGCCCGGCAGTTTCTCGGACAGATGGATAAGCCCGACGTAGACGACATCATCGGTTTGTCGCCCGCGGTTTCGATTGACCAGAAATCCACCAGCCGCAACCCGCGATCGACGGTGGCCACGGTCACCGAAATCTATGACCACCTGCGCCTGCTGTATGCACGCATCGGTATCCCGCATTGCCCCCAGTGCGGGCGCGAAATCACTCAGCAGACGGTGGAACAGGTGGTGGACACGATTCTTGCCCTGCCAGAGGGCACGCGCTTGCAAATCCTTGCTCCCATCGTGCGCGGGCGTAAGGGCGAATACCGCAAGGAGATGGAAGACGCCCGCAAAGCAGGATACACCCGCCTGCGCGTGGACGGCGAGATGATTGACCTGAGTGAACAGCCTATCCCCACGCTGGACCGCTACAAGATACACCACATCGAAGTGGTCGTCGACCGAATCGTCATGCGTGCAGGCATCGACAAGCGGCTCGCCGATTCGGTGGAGACCGCCATGCGCATGGGGCAGGGCGTGGTCATCGCGCAGGTGGTGGACGGGGAAGAGATGGTTTTTTCCGAGAACTTTGCCTGCGCCACGTGCGGCATCAGCCTGCCGGAGATCGAGCCGCGCTCTTTCTCTTTCAACAGCCCGTATGGCGCGTGTCCCGAGTGCCATGGGCTGGGCTTCAAGACCGAGTTTGACCCCGCACTGATTGTGCCCGACCCTACCAAAAGCATCGCTGAGGGCGCGATAGAACCCTTCGCCGGGAAGGACGGGCTGATACCCTACTACGAAGGGCTGCTACGCGGGGTGGCACACAAATTGGGCTTCACCATCCATACCCCGCTGAATCAGCTGAACGAGAAACAATGGCATGACCTTTTCTACGGTATCGAGGGCAATGTGACCGTCACCTTCCGCAACCGCTGGGGGCGCACGCGCTACTTCGACAGCGAGTTCGAGGGCATCATCGCCATGCTGCAGCGTCGCTACAACGAAACCGAGTCCGAGAACGTGCGCGAATGGCTGCAACGCTACATGTCCGACAAGCCGTGTCCAAAGTGCAAGGGATTGCGCCTGAAGGACGAAAGCCTGGCGGTGACAGTGGGCGGACTGAACATTGCTCAGCTGACCGCTCTGTCGGTGGAGGAGGCGCAACGGTTCTTTGACGACCTTCCGCTAAAGCTGAACGAGCGGCAACGCCACATCGCACACCAGTTGCTACGCGAGATACAGACACGGCTGGGCTTCTTGCTGGACGTGGGGCTGGGCTACCTGACCTTAGACCGACCTGCGGCGACGCTGGCAGGAGGCGAGGCGCAGCGCATCCGCCTTGCCACGCAGATTGGCAGTGGGCTGATGGGCGTGCTGTATATTCTGGATGAACCCAGCATCGGCTTGCACCAGCGCGACAACCAGAAGCTCATCCGCACCCTGCTGCACCTGCGCGATTTGGGCAATACCATCATCGTGGTGGAGCATGACGAGGAGACCATCCGCACCGCCGACCACATCATCGACATCGGGCCCGGCGCGGGTGAGCATGGCGGATACATCGTCGCGCAGGGCACGGTGGAAGACATTATCGCCTGCGAACAATCCATCACCGGGCAGTATCTCAGCGGTAAACGGCAAATCCCCGTACCTCTCATCCGCCGACAGCCGGGCGACCGCTGGCTGACCATCCGCGGCGCGCGCCAGCACAACCTGAAAAACATCACGGTGCGCATCCCTCTGGGATTGTTCGTGTGCGTCACGGGCGTGTCGGGTTCGGGCAAGTCCACGCTGATTCAGGAGACGTTGTACCCGCGCCTGATGTATCAAGTCTACGGCTCGCACCCGCTGTGGGGCGAACATGATGGGGTGGACGGCATGGAGTATATCGATAAGGTGGTGGACATCGACCAGTCTCCCATCGGGCGCACACCGCGCTCGAACCCTGCGACTTACACGGGTGTTTTCGACATGATTCGGGAGCTATTCGCCAGCACGCAGGATGCCAAAGTGCGCGGCTACAAGCCCGGCAGGTTCAGTTTCAACGTGAAGGGCGGTCGGTGTGAAGCCTGTAAAGGCGATGGCATCATTAAGATAGAGATGCACTTCCTGCCCGACGTGTACGTGCCCTGTGAGGTGTGCAAGGGCAAGCGCTACAACCGCGAGACGCTGGAAGTGAAGTACAGGGGCAAATCGATCGCCGACGTGCTGGACATGACGGTAGAGGAGGCTCTGGAGTTCTTCAAAGCCATCCCGCCGATTGCCCGCAAGCTGCAAACCCTGCACGACGTGGGGCTGGACTACATGAAGTTGGGACAGCCTGCTACCACTCTATCGGGTGGCGAGGCGCAGCGCGTGAAACTGGCAACGGAGCTCTCGAAGCGCGGAACAGGGAAGACGCTGTACATTCTGGACGAACCCACCACCGGCTTGCACTTCGCGGATATCGAGAAGCTGCTCAACGTGCTGCACCGCCTGGTGGACAACGGCAACACCGTCATCGTCATCGAACACAATCTGGACGTGATTAAGACCGCGGACTGGATTATCGATCTCGGTCCAGAGGGTGGCGCAGAGGGCGGCTACGTGGTGGCAGAGGGACCTCCCGAACTGGTCGCGCAGGTGGAAGCCAGCTACACGGGGCAGTTTCTGCGCAAGATGCTCGGGCAGAGGATACTGGCGGAGGTCGGTGCCCGCGAGTGACCGGGCTGCGGTTACCCCCGCAGGCTCTCGTGTGCCACAGTAAGGGCAAACACGTGCGCGGCTCCCACCTGCAACAACGCCCTGGCTGCTTCGTTCAGGGTGCTACCTGTGGTCCAGACGTCGTCCATTAACAGCACGCTCTTGCTGGCAATCTCTTCCGACCGCACGACGCGGAAAGCGTCTTTGACGTTCTGCGCCCGCTGTGCGGCGTTCAGCCCTACCTGTGGCTGGCGGTATACGGCACGCACCAGCACGTCGTCCCATAACGACAAGCCGACGGCGTGACAGAAGTGCCGCGCGAGAAGCACGCTCTGATTGAAGCCGCGCTCGCGCTCTCGTTCTCGATGGATGGGAATGGGAATGACCCCCTGCGCGGCGTGAAGGGGTTCGCTCAGTGCGCTGTGCCACGCCTGAATCAGCAATTGCGCCAGCGCAGGTGCCACAGCAGGTTTTGCGGCATACTTGAGGCGGTGGATAGCGTCTTTCACGGCTCCCTCGTAGTGCGCGGCGGCGCGCACCGCTTCGAGCAGCAGGGGATGGGTAGGGCAGGAAGGACAAAAACCTTCAGGGTCTATCGGAGTACCGCATTTGGTGCAAACGGGCGGCGCAATATACGAAACGCGACTGAGGCAATCCGCACACCAGTATTTGTAGCCCACCTGCGCACACGCGGCACAACGTGGCGGGTACAGCGCGTCCAGTACCTCTTGCCACGCTGTTTGCAACCACCTCATAGCGCGCGGGCGATAATCGCCATGCTGCGAGAGTCGAGTTTGGTTGTGTCGGGGATTTCGAAGCGGTTGCCGTCCATGTCGGTGATTATCAGGCGCGTGGGGGTCACCTCCTGCACGTTGTCGCGCAGGTGGCGCACCTGATACACCCTGCGCCCGCGGTTGGTCTGCACATCCCAGGTGATGGTGCCATACTCCTCGCGCACCGAGTACACCTTCTGCACCACAGGCACGAAGTATCGCCTGTCCAGCTCTTCCTCGATAATGCGGCGCGATTCGGGGTCCAAGCCGTGCAGCGATTTCAGGATGCCCACTTCCTGGTCCATACCGTCGCGCAAGCTGAGAAAGTGGTTCGGGTCGGACAGGGGAAAGCAGCGCACCACATGCACCCGCAGGATGCTCCGTTCGCCTTCGATGGTCATGCGAATCTGGCTGGAACCGGGCGTGCGGAACAGGCGGATTTGGGACGGCTCCAAAAAGCGCACCTCGAAGGTGGGCACGTCCCGAAAACGCAGCATGTCCAGACTGACACCACGACTGTCTACATTCATTCTGGTAATCCCCGAGTGTAAGGTTCTCAGAGACATTATACCTCACGATGCACCGCTCACGCCTGGGGGGCGGAGCTCCTGCCGGGCGGTCGGGGAAGGGTTCGGCTCACCGGCAGGTTTGCCCGCCCCAAATAACATCCGGACACCGCTCGGAAGGGCTATCACCAACCCGATGGAATAAACACCCGCCCCTGTTTCGCACAGGATTCTTAAAGTTACCTTAATCCCTGCTTAACTTCTGCTTAAATCTTAGTTGATATGCTACATCCAGTAAATTGATTAGTCGAAGGAGGTTAGCTATGAAACGTGGGTTTACGCTGATCGAGCTGCTAGTGGTTATCGCGATTATCGCGATACTCGCAGCCATCCTGTTCCCCGTCTTTTCGCAGGCGAGAGAAAAGGCTCGATCCGCCAGCTGCCTGTCCAACATGAAGCAGATTGGTCTGGGCGTCGTGATGTATGTGCAGGACTACGACGAGACCTACCCGATGGCGTACTACTACATCAACGGCGCTACCAGCCGAAACGGCTACGTGCAGTGGTCGGGAATGGTCGACCCATACGTCAAGCAGCTGAAGGGCAGCAGGACCGTGTGGGTGTGCCCCAGCCATCGTCTGGGCGGCTTTGCCCCCACCAACTTTCTGGACCTGAACAACGCCCCAGCGGGACAGGTTCCGCAGACGCCTGGCATTCAGGACATCCAGGCTGACCGTATCAGCTACATCGCCAACGAGTTGCTGATGCCGCGCAAGAAATACGCTGCCGTGCCGCAGAACGTGGTGTCTCTCGGGGCGGTGGATACTCCCGCGCAGGTCATCGCGGTGGCGGAGATTACCGATGTGCTGGGCGCGCTGAACGACACCTCGCCCACCGGCGGCGCGGCTATCAAGTCGCACCGTCCGACCAACGGCGTCTCCGATAACGGCAGGGTCTATGATGGTGAGGCTGGAGTAACCGGGCCGGTGTGTGCGCTTACTCCGCAGGAGGCGTGGGCAGCCATCCGCTACGCTCAGGCGAACAACAACGCCGGTGGTCAGCACCACATCGCTTATATCAGCCCGGACCGCCACTCGGGTGGGGCGAACTACATTTTTGCCGACGGGCACGCGAAGTGGCACAAACTGGAAGCCACTCTGGACACCCGCAACTTTCTCTGGGGCAAACGTGCCTATGCGGCTGGCGGCTTGACGGTGTATGACTGCGTGAACGGGGTACCGGTACAGTAAAACGGTGTCAATCAGACGTCTTGGCGGGCACTGAGTGGTCAGGCGTGCTACTCTGTGCCCGTTTTCGCTTGCAGGCTCGGCAGAGTCAGCGGGTAGTAACACGCCACGTGGTGCGCCTCTCCCGCAGGCTGCAGGGCTGGCTCCTCCAAACGGCATCTCTCCTGCGCGTATGGGCAGCGGGTGTGGAACCGACAACCTGTGGGTACTCGGATTGCGGTAGGTACCTCTCCGCTGGGCAGGCGACGGGGACGACGGGCTTTGGAAGGCACTGGCTCCAGCACCGCGTCCAGCAGGGTCTGCGTGTAGGGGTGCGCGGGTATGGTGAACAACCGCTCGACCGGCGCCACCTCCACGATTTTGCCCAGATACATCACCATCACCCGCAAGCACACCTGGCGCACCGCGTGCAGGTCGTGCGTCACAAACAGAATCGCCATGTTCATCTCCTGCTGCAGCTGGCGCAGCAGGGCGTGTATCTGCGCGCGGATGGAGAGGTCTAACGCGGAGGTCGGTTCGTCGGCAACCAGCAGGCGCGGCTGCGTGGCGATGGCGCGGGCAATACAGATGCGCTGACGTTGACCACCCGAAAACTCGTGAGGGTAGCGATTCAGGTACTCCTGTGGCAGTCCGACCCGCTCCAGTAAACGCGCCGCTGCGTGCTGCGCCTGCCTGCCGCGCGCGATACCATGTACCAGCAGCGGCTCGGCGAGGATGTCGGCAATGCGCATGCGAGGGTTCAGCGACGCCATCGGGTCCTGAAACACCATCTGCATCTCGCGGCGCAGGGGGCGCAGATCGCGCTCCGGCAGGCGGTGCAACGGCTTGCCGTCAAACCAGACTTCTCCGGCAGTCAACGGCAGCAGGCGCAGCAGTGCCCGCGCGAGGGTGCTCTTGCCGCTGCCGCTTTCCCCCACCAGTCCCACCGCTTCCCCCGGCTCCAGCATCACATCTACTCCGTCGACGGCACGTACCACCTCGCCGCGCGGCAGGGGAAAATGCACCTTTACCCCTCGCATCTGCACCAGCGGATTGGCGCTCATCGCACCGCCTCCAGCAGTTGTCGGGTATACGGGTGACCCGGCCGTTCCAGCACCTCGTAGACGGTTCCCGCTTCCACGATTTCGCCCCGATGCATTACCAGTACGCGGTCGCAGGTGTATGCCACCACGCCGATATCGTGCGTAATCAGCAACACCGCCGTGCCCTGTTGCTGTTGCATCTCGCGCATCAGGTGCAGTATCTGTAGCTGTACGGTGACGTCCAGCGCGGTGCTTGGCTCGTCGGCAATCAGCAGGCGCGGGTGGCAGATGAACGCCATCGCAATCATCACGCGCTGCCGTTGTCCGCCCGAGAGCTCGTGCGGGTAGCGGCGAGCAATGCGTTCAGGGTCGGGCAGATGCACTGCGCGAAGCATCTGCACTGCCAGCGCTTCGGGGTCACCCTCTGCGCGGTCGCGGTGTAAGCGCGCCGCTTCTGCCACCTGCTCACCGACGCGCATGACAGGGTTCAGGCAGGTGAAGGGGTCCTGGAATATCATGGCGATGTCGCCGCCGCGCACCTGACGCATCTGCGCCTCCGTAAACTGATGCAGGGGCATTGTATCGAACAGGATACTGCCTCCGACGATGCGTCCACTTGGCGGAAGCAGACGCATGATGGAGAGCGCGGTCATGGTCTTGCCAGAGCCGCTCTCGCCCACGATGCCCACCGTCTCGCCGGGCATCACCTCGAAGCTCACCTCGCGCACCACCGGCGGCTGCTGACCGAACGCGACCGTCAGTCCTTGCACGCGCAGCAGCGGTTCAGAAGCCGTACTCATGTGCCTTTGCCAGCCGTTCCTCCACGTAAGCGTAGAACTTGCGGTTAGGGATGCCCTCATGCGCCAGAACCATCGGGGCGTAGGGACGTCCCTGCACGTAAAGCAGATGGCTCTCCAGCGCGCACTGGTCGTGACGCCGGTCCACGCGCAAAAAATGTCGCAGACTGCTGTCGGGCACTTCGTCGCGCTGTTCCTCCGGCACCGCCGCCAAAAAGGTCAACCGGTAAACATCCTCCCAATCCATCTGCAGGTCTTTGAAGTTCTGCCAGATGAACTCGGCAATCTCGCGGTCTTTATCGCCGTACTCCAGCACGTATTTCTCCAGGGTGTCCACCGCATCCGCCAGAAACATGCCGACCGCCACCCCGAGATTCCACACTTTGCCTGCCATGACGATGGCGGCGTCATCAGACGCTCCCGGACCCACGCGATGGCGGATATACATATAGTGTACCTGCGGGTCGTGTGCATGTTCTGCTCCCACAATAAGCCCCTTGGCGCGGAACTCGTCCAGCTCATGTTCGTGCGCCTCTTTCGCCAGACGGCGTCCGTCCAGTCCCATCTGCTCCATCACCTGCGTGTTGACCAGGTATCCCCGACCGCCCCCAATGGTCCAGCCGGTGCGCTGTTCCACCTGTTTGCGTATGTCGGGGTCGTCGCGAAAGCCCCCCAGAAACAGCCCGCGCAGCACGTCCTCCGGCGCAACGGGCAGGTAACGCAGGGTACTGATGGTCAGCAGAGGGGTTCCCTGCTCGTCCATCAGTTCGGGGCGCTCGCCCTGTACCACGCGCTCGGCATAGCGTCGGATGTCGTCGATGAGTGCCTGTCGGGCGGTGCGGATGGCGTGCGGGTCACGGCGCAGGGCGCGGGCAATATGGTCAATGGTCGTGTTCGGATAGCGTTTGCCGTGAAAGGCGCCGTGCCCTTCGTGGGCGTGCCCCTCAATCGCCTGCATCAGCAGCAGTTCCTCCACATCCCAGCTGCAGCGCAGGGTCTCTTCGGCATCCATCTCCGCAAAGTCTCGCCGTATGATGTCCGGTGGAGCGACCAGGTCTTTTTGATGGCTCATCGTGCTGCCTCCATGTGACGCAGGATGGTTTCATCATAACACAAATGGGGGGCGAAAGGACAATCATTTGATGGCGAACCTGACCCCCCAGCCCCCTTGCCCACAGTGGAAGGGGCAGTGCAGGACGCCCTTCTCCTTGCAGGAGAAGGGATGGGGGTGAGGTTCAGGAAATCTCACCTACCTTCATGTAGCCGCACCCTTTACGGGTGAGCTGGGTTCTACGCAGGCTGAAGCCTGCGGCTACCTGCCGTTTCGTAACGCCCCTCTCCTCGCAGCAGAGGGGACGGGTGAGGTGCAAACACCCCTCTCCCGCAGCTTCGGGAGAAGGGCAGGGGTGAGGGCAAACCACCACCTCCGCCAGAAGATTTTTTCAAAAGTTTCCCGCCGACCCCCGCAAAAATGCCTTGACAAATCTGCAGGCGGTTTAATATAATCAATATAGTAGAGCAGTCTCCTGCGGTTTCTGGAAGTTCCTGAAGGCTTTCAAAACCATCACACAAGGAGGGTGCTGAAAAATGCTACGACGGTTTCCGTACCTGCGCACACTCGCTACGGTGTGCATCCTGAGCCTCACCGTGCAGGTGGCGGCTCCGCTCTTCGCTTCCCCCAGCACAAGGGGGGGTAAAAACGACATTTGCAAGCCTTTCCACTGACAACAACACCTCTTCTTCCAAACTCCTGACGTGGGCAAACAGTTTATGGAACCTCGTGCTCTCTACCCTGCAATCCGCCAATCCGCCTCTGCCACCTGCGCCAGGTTCCCCGCACCCCTGGCAGCCGGGCTATCCCGTCTATTCGGGGGTGGTCAACCTGGCAACGGGTAACCTGCAACTGGTGCATCCGGTGTGCAGCTGGGGCGGCAAAGGGGGCGGCATCTCCTTTGTGCTGACCTTCAACAGCCAGAGCGCACGCAGCAGCAGCGTGGGTCCGAAGTGGACGCATTCCTACCACTGGCAGGTGATTTCGCAGGGCAATCAAGCCATCGTGGTGGCTGGGGACGGCACGGAGACGGTGTTCACCCTCTCTGGTGGTCAATATCTGCCTCCAGCAGGGGTGTATGACCAGCTGGTGCGCCACGCGGACAGCACGTGGACGCTGACGCACAAGGGGGGCTTGAAGCGCTATTTCCTCGCCGACGGCAGGTTAGACCGTATCGTAGACCTCAACGGCAACACGGTGCAGTGCACTTACAGCGGGGGCAATCTGGTGTCGGTGACCGACGCTTGCGGTCGGGTGTTGCAGTTGGGATACAGCGGTTCGCGGCTGACGAGCGTCACCGACGCGGAGGGCAGGGTATGGACGTTGAGTTACGACGGCAGCGGTCGGCTGGTGTCGGTGAATGACCCGCTGTTGAACGGGGTGAGTTACTCCACGCAGTTCGGGTATGACGCCAACAACAACGTGGTACGCATCACGAACCGCTTGGGCAAGACATGGAGTTACGGTTACAGCACGAACAGTCGGTTTGCGAGCATGACCGACCCCGACGGTCGGGTATGGAGTTTGAGTTACAGTTCCGGAGGGGGTATCGAGCGTTACGGGCGCGATGCTCAGCCGATAGATGCCACCTCGCCGATACCCATGCCTCCGATTGCCAGCGAGGGTGGAGTGCGCGACCCCAGTGGGGTGAGTGTGCATTATGGCATGACCAGTAGCGGTGAGTTAGGTGTCCTGCGCGACGCTTTGGGCAATCAGACGGTGTTCAATTACGACGCTCAGCACAACCGCACGGCGATGATGTTGCCCAGTGGGGCAGTGTGGCAGTATAGCTATGACGCTCGTGGCAACCAGCTTAGCGTCAGGGACCCGTTGAACAACACCACCAGTTACCAGTATGGCAGTTACGGCCGGGTGACGCTGGTGCAGGACCCGCTGGGCAACCAGACGCACTACGGTTACGATGCGCGGGGCAACCTGACGCAGGTGACCGACCCGTTGGGCAACACCACCAGTTACATGGTGGACAGTTCGGGTTTGGTGACGGCGGTGACCGACGCGATGGGCAGGCAGACGCAGTTCAGTTACGACAGCACGGGCAACCTGACGCAGGTTCGTGACCCGTTGGGCAACACCACCCGTTACAGTTACCAGTGCTGTCGGGTGACGCAGCGCACGGACGCACTGGGCAGAGTGACCACCTACAGTTACGACGGTTGGGGCAGGTTGGTGGGGATAGACTACCCGCAGAGCGCGGACGTGTCGTTGCAGTATGATGCGGAGGGTCGGTTGACGCAGGCGGTGGACGGCACGGGCACGCGCACCTTTGAGTATGACAGTTGGGGCAGACGGATACGGCAGACCGCGCCTGCAGGCACGTCCACGGCGACGTATGATGCGGCGGGACGGTTGACGAGCCAGACGGATGTGACAGGCAGGCAGATAACGTATCAGTATGACGACGCAGGCAGGCTGGTTCGGGTATCCGACCCGACGAGTTGGGTGCAGTATACCTACAACGCGAACAGCGCGGTGGTGCGGGAGACCTACTCCAACAACACGCGGGTGGAGTATGTGTATGACGGCGCGGGTCGGGTGACGAGCGTGCAGCATCGGGTGCACTCCACGAACGCGCTGATCATCGGCTACGCGGTGACGTATGACGCGGCGGGCAGGGTGGTTCGCATCAACGAGTCTCCGTCCAGCGCGTGACGACGTATCAGTATGACGGTGCGGGTCGGTTGCTTCGGGAGGAGCGGACGGTGAACCGCCCGTATTTGGGGGAGTATCAGTATGACGACTCGGGCAACCGTACCTTTGCGCGTCGGGTAGAGAACGGGGTGGAGACGCATCGTGGCACGTATACGTATGACGGCGCGGGCAGGCTGATACAGGTGGTGGACGCGGCGACCAATACCACCGAGAACTACGTGTGGAACGCGGACGGCACGTTGGCGAGTTTTCCGGGGCCGGGCTACACGCGGTTATTGGAGTATGACGAGGAGGGGAGGCTCATCCGCATTCGTCGGGACTACGGCGGGGGCAACGTGCAGCTGGCGTATGAGTATGGGTATGGTTTTGACGGTGGTCGTCGGTGGCGCAAGGACTACGTGAACGGGGTGTGGACGCGGTATCCGTGTGGTGTGGCGTGCGGAGCAGGCGAGTTGGTGGAGCAGCAGAAGCCGCTGGAGGGTGGCAGCTGGACGGTGAGTGCGCTGTACTTGCAGGGCATCTCGTTGGTGCGTCGGAACAATGAGTGGCATCACTTTGACCCGTTAGGCACGGCGGGTGTGATTACGAACAGGAGCGCACAGGTGGTCAGCAACAACCTGTATGACGTGTTCGGGGTGTTGCGCCATCAGCAGGGCAGCGCGCAGACGCCGTGGAGGTGGAAGCGGGAACGCCTTAGCGACGAAAGCATTCTCCTCAGCCTAGGTGGATGTTGGGTTATTATTCCTAGCAAACTTTGCATTGGACCGGGTTGCTCTGGGAACCCGAAGTGTCCGCCCAAGAAACCAAGAGACCCTGTTCACGGTGGCTGCCTTGCCATTTGCAAGTCTTTTGCAGCGTTTTGCCGAGGCGGTGTGATTGCGTCGAAGCTGTGCGAGCAGACACTAAAAGTGGGCTGTGAAGCCATTTGTGCAGACATCAGTTCGCGGAAGCCTTTTGAGGACTGTACGACACCATGTAAATCGGTTCCTAGAACGCAGTGCATGGATTGCTGCGCAGCGATTTGTCCTCCGGGCGGTTCAACGAAACTGTGCAACACCTACTGCACTAGGGAGGCGACGCCGGACGATGCCGATCACTGGGTGTGGAGGTGAGAGCGTTGAACAGACGCACAGCGCTGCTGCTACTCGCCGTTATGCTCGGGAGTGTGCTTGTGACCTATTTTGGGCTGCAACGACCGTCTCGGCACCTGAGTGTGGCAAATATTGACGACTCACGGGTGCAAAAAATCAGCCGTGTGGGTCCCATTCAGTTGCGGGTACCTTTGTATTTGCCGCCAAAAACGCAAACCTTGGCTGTTGAGCTCTCTTACGACGGCGAGGTCTGGAACAGCTTCCTACACGCTGTCACAATGTTGTCTTTGGACGAGGTTTACCAGTTTTACCGGCAAAAGTATTTCAAAGAGCGCGTGTATCTATATGACGCCAGAACTCCACGGACCTTCGGGACGCTCCGTTCTCGTCAGCCGCCCTATTTTGTGCTGGTGGTTTTTCCAGATCCTCGTCAGGAGCGACTGCGTTTTAGCTTTCAAGTCTATCCGAAGGTTTTCTCGGACGATGCTAAACAGTTGGAACTGTCTGAAAGGGAATCCAACATGACTTACATTTTTGTATCCCTACCTGAGCCTCAGGAGTTCACTATGTTGGGTAAGCCGCAACAAAAAGTGAAATACATCGTTTTATTACCACGCGCAGCTGAATAGAACCAGCCGCGTCTCGCAGAGCTTCGTTAAGCTGGTGAGGTGTCAAGAGCAATGCAGAAATCAGTGCGACAACGCGTGGTGTTGGTCGCCCTGTTGGGTGTGTTGGTGCTGCTGGGTGTTTTCCTGTATCGCCAGCTGCACGTAGGGTGGTTCCTTTTTGCTCTGCGGCATGACTACCCGCCCAAGACGTTCGTCACGGTAAGGTCACTGCTGCATAAGGCGGAGCGCGGCTATCCCCTATCCGCCGAAGAGTTCGAGATGGTGTCGGGGTATGCCGAACACTGGCATCCTGGCATCCGCGTGCGAGTGCTGACAACCTTTTTTTACTTGGCGGACGAGGAGCACGCGGAGCGGGCACGCCAGATAGCGATGGAGCGTCTCCGTGACCGTGACTGGCTGGTGCGTGTTTATGCGCTTCGTTCCCTCTACCATTTGAGGCATCCGGAGATTTACAGGATTGCCCAACAGCGGGTAGCCGACCCGCAGGAGCACGAGCGGGTGCGCGAATGGGCGCAGAGGATACTGTCTGTTTCAGAGAGGTGAACTACTCAGGTGATTCTGGCACTTTTGCAGGGCATCTCGCTGGTGCGGCGAAACAATGAGTGGCATCACTTTGACCCGTTAGGCACGGCGCAGGTGATTACGAACAGCAGTGCGCAGGTGGTGAGCAACAACCTGTATGACATATTCGGGGTGTTGCGGTATCAGCAGGGCAGTGCGCAGACGCCGTGAGACGGACTGCCCTGCGCCAAGGCGTGCTGTTTTTCATTCTGCTGGCGCGTGTCAACGCGGAGGCTGAAGCCCGCAGCAGGAGAGCGTTGTTCAGGTTGCAACAAGGGATTTAGCCCGCAATGACTCTGCATAGAGCGCCAGTTTGACCCACTGGCTGCGAGGGAGCCTCTGTCCGGCCGCCCCGCAGTACGGTCCTCCACGTCCAACTCCCCATTCGTCTGGCAGGGCAAACACCGCTTGCGGTAAAATATGCATAATCTATGGCACGAGTGCTGGCACTGGATATCGGTGAACGGCGTATCGGGGTGGCAATCAGCGACGAGGGAGGCGTCCTTGCACAGCCACTGCAGGTGATCGTACGCCAAGGCACAGCTACCGATGTGGCGCAGGTGGTGCGTCTGCTACAGGAGCAACAGGCACAGGAAATCGTAGTGGGAATGCCTTACACCCTGCGTGGACAGCAGGCGGGCGCGGCAGAGAAAGTGCAATCCTTTGTGTCCGCACTGCGCGAAGCCGTGCATGTTCCCATCGTTCTCGTCGACGAGCGGTTAAGCACCGTCGAGGCGGACAGGCGGATGAGGGAATCCAGTGTCCGGCGCGAGGCGCGTCGGAGCCGTGTGGATGCGGTTGCCGCCGCCCTCATCCTGGAGCGTTATCTGAGCGAGCGAAGGAACAAAGCGGATGGAGCCAACGGATAAACAGCGCACGGGGCGGTGGGTGTTGCTCTCCCTGAGCGTGCTGGCTCTGCTGCTGGCGGCTGGCTGGTTGTGGTGGCAGTTCCAGCCCGTGGGGCAGGGTTCTCTGCGTCTGGTGAAGGTGGAACCGGGCATGAACGCCCGCCAGATTGGGCAGAAGTTGCAACGGCAGGGCATCATCCGCCGCGCGTGGGCGTTTGAGTGGGTGGTGCGCGTTAAGGGGTGGAGCGGGCGCCTGCAGCCGGGCACCTACGAGCTGCGTCCCAGTATGTCGCCCCTGCAGATTGCGCGTCTCATCGCGGAGGGGCAGGTGGCGACCAGCTGGGTGACCATTCCCGAAGGCTATACCGTGCGCCAGATTGCAGCGTTGATGCAGGAGCGTGGCATTGCCGACCGCGAGGAGTTCCTGCGCCTTGCCACGCAGGAAGGTGATACCTTCTCCGCCTCGTTTCCGTTGCCGAAGAACCTGGAGGGCTACCTTTTCCCAAATACCTACCGCCTTCCACGGGGCACGGGGGCACGCGCGGCGATACAGAACATGATTTCCCTGCTGGAGCGCGAAGTCTACCAGAAGTACCGCGCCGAGATCGAGCAGTCGGGGTTCACCTTCCACCAGATTCTCACCATCGCGTCGATGATTGAGCGGGAGGCGAAAGTGTCGCAGGACCGCCCGCTGATTTCCGCCGTTATCCGCAACCGGCTGCAACGCGACATGAAGCTGGAGATAGACGCTACTGTGCTGTACGCGCTGGGCACGCACAAATCGCGCGTGCTGTATCGTGACCTGGAGGTAGATTCCGATTATAATACATACCGGCGAAAGGGGCTGCCTCCGGGACCGATTGCCAATCCGGGATTAGCCTGTATCGAGGCGGCATTGCGCCCGGCTCAGGTGGACTACCTGTATTACGTGGCGCGTCCGGACGGCAGCCATATCTTCACGCGCACGTTGCACGAGCATCGGGTGGCTATCGCACGGGCGCGGGCGGAACGAGCAAGAGCGACACCATGACGAAACGAGGCTGGCTGAGCTGGTGCCCCGATGAGGTGGTCTCCAGCGTTACCGACATCGACCCGACTGCACTGCTGCAGCAAGGCATTCGGGCGGTGCTGCTGGACCTGGATAATACGCTGGTGCCCTGGCAGAAGACAGATGTACCGGAAGCGATTCGGTGCTGGGTGGAGGCGTTGAAACAGGCAGGCTTGCGTCTGTGTCTGGTCTCCAACACCCGGCGGCGACGCAGGCTGGAGGTGCTTTCGAAAGATCTGGGCATTGCTTACGTGCCTAAGGCGTTCAAACCGCGCCGGTATGGTCTGCGGCAGGCTCTGGAGCAGCTGGGAACGACTCCTCAGCAGGCGGTGATGATTGGCGACCAGATGTTCACCGATGTCTGGGGAGGCAACCGCATGGGCATGCGCACCATACTGGTGCTTCCGATGGCGCGGCGCGAGTTCATCGGCACGAAGGTAAGTCGCCTTCTGGAACGAATATTACTGTGGGCGTACCGCCGGGCGGGTGTGTTGTCACGGGATGCGGGAACCAGCAAAACCATTTTAACGTCAAACAATCGAGGGGGAATCGGTTCGTGAGAGTGATTACGGGGCGGACACAAGTGGTGGGCGTGATGGGATATCCGGTGGAGCATAGCCTCTCTCCGGCAATGCACAACGCCGCGTTCGAGGCGTTGAATATGGACTGGGTTTATGTCCCTCTGCTCACCCCACCCGAAAACGTTCAGGAAGCCATCGCGGGATTGCGCGCGATGACTTTTCGGGGCGCGAATATTACCGTGCCTCTGAAGGAACTGATACCGCCTTTGATGGACGAGTTGAGCGAGGTAGCAAAGCAGATTGGCGCGGTCAACACGGTGTGTCGACGGGAAGATGGCACGCTGTATGGCACGAGCACCGATGGCATCGGTTTTCTGCGGTCGCTGGAATCGGAGCACGTGCTGATTGGTGACGACCTGCGCGTGGTGGTGCTGGGCACTGGCGGGTCAGCGCGTGCAGTGACGAACGCATTGATTCAGGTCGGTGCGAAGGTGACCGTGGTGAGCCGTCACCGCGACCGGGCGGCTCAGATGCTGTGGGAGCTGGGAGCAGAAGCCCATGCCCTGCAATACCATGACCCTGCGGTGGTGCAGGTGATGCGAGAAGCGCAGGTGCTGGTCAACACCACTCCTCTGGGGCTTTATCCCAATGTGGAGGAGATGCCGCCTATCCCGCTGGAAGGATTGCATCCGGATATGCTGGTGTACGACTTGGTTTACAATCCACCGGTGAGCAGGCTGCTTCGTGAGGCGCAAAAAAGAGGATGTGCCATCATGAACGGCGTAAAAATGCTTGTATACCAGGGGGCGGAATCCTTTCGATTGTGGACAGGGCAGTACCCGCCTGTGGATGTGATGGAGCAAGTGGTGCGAAAAGCACTGGGCATGGAGTTTGCTGGACAGATTGTGTAGAGGTTGTGTATCTCGTTATAAAATGCTATGATGATGTAACAGGAATCATCTGTGCATTCACCGGATACACCCGTTTCCGGCACGGGTGGGGAGCCAAACAAGTAAACGGGGTGAGAGAGCAATGGCAACCGTACGGAAGAGTCTCGGCGAGTACCTGGTCGAGCGGGGATACATCACGCGCGAGCAGCTGGAGCAGGCGCAAAAAATCCAGCGCAGCTCCGGTGGCGACCTGGGCAGGATTCTGATCGACAACCAGTGGGCGACACCTGCGCAGGTGGCGGAAGCGCGCGCGCAGGAACTAGGGGTTCCTTTTGTCGACCTGAACACCTTTACCATCGACCCCAGCGCGGTGAACGTGGTTCCCGAGCGCATTGCCCGACAGCACAAGGTGGTTCCCATCCTGAAGGATGGGAACGTGTTGACCGTGGCGATGGCGGACGTGAACAACGTGCTGGCGTTTGATGACCTGCGGCTGGTTTCGCGCTGCACCATTCGCCCTGCGCTGGCAGCAGCCGACGCCATCGAAGAGGCGATTAACCGCGCCTACCAGTCCGTGGTCGGCAAAGCGCCGGAAGCGGAAGCGTCCACCGCGGCGGCTGCGCCCGTCGGCGGGGGGATGATGGCGCAGATTAAAGCGGATATCGCACAGGTTGGCGTGGGCATGGATGTGGACGAAGAGGACGTGGAAAGCGCAGCGCGCGTGGCAGAAGAAGCTCCTATCGTGCGCATTGCCAACACCATTATCCAGCAGGCGGTTAAAGAGCGCGCATCGGATATCCATGTGGAGCCTCAGGAGCGCGGCGTGCGAATCCGCTACCGCATTGACGGTGTCTTGCACGAGATTATGACCCTGCCCAAGTACATTCAGGCTCCACTCATCTCCCGCTACAAGATTATGGCGGAGATGAACATCGCGGAGCGTCGCCTCCCGCAAGACGGACGTATCCCCATCCGCGTGGAAGGCAAAGATTACGACCTGCGTGTGTCTTCTATCCCCGTTCACCTCAGCTCTGGCATGGGCGAGAAAATCGTCATGCGTATCCTGGACAAGACCAGCATCCTGATCGGGCTGGAGAAACTGGGCTTCACGCCTGAAGTTCAGGCGCAGCTGGAAGAACTGGTCATCCAGCCGAACGGTATGGTGCTCTCCACCGGTCCGACGGGTTCGGGAAAGACCACTACCCAGTATTCGGTGCTGCACAAACTCAACTCGATTGAAAAGAACATCATCACCATCGAGGACCCTGTGGAGTACCAGCTACCGGGTATCAGCCAGGTGCAGGTGAACCGCAAAGCCGGATTGACCTTTGCGAACGCTCTGCGCTCGTTCCTGCGCCAGGACCCCGATATCATCATGGTCGGTGAAATGCGCGACCTGGAAACGGCGGAAATCGCGATTGAGGCATCGCTGACGGGACACCTCGTTCTGACCACCCTGCACACCAACGACGCCCCGTCGGCGGTTATCCGTATGATTGATATGGGTGTGGAGCCGTACCTTATCTCGGCAACCGTGATTGGTGTTCTGGCACAGCGTCTGGCACGCCGTCTCTGCCCGCACTGCAAGGAACCGTACGAGGTGCCTGCCGCCGAACTGCGGCGGTTTGGCTTCCGTCCGGAACACCCTGACCAGATGGTAACGCTCTGGCGAGGGCGAGGCTGTGAGGCGTGCCGGTATACCGGGTTCCGCGGACGTATCGGCATCTTTGAACTAATGCGGGTGAACGACGAAATCGCGGAACTGATTGTCCGGCGTGCACCGCTGGCAGACATCCGCGACGCGGCAAAGGCGAACGGCATGCATGAACTGCGTGAGGATGGCTTGCTAAAGGTTCTGGAAGGCGTTACCACACCGGACGAAGTGATGCGTGTGGTCTTCACCGCAGGGCACTAACAACCATCAAGGGAGGCAGAACTTTCCGTGGAGCAGACAACGCAGTTCGATATCGAACCAACCATCGGAGGGCAAACCGCTGCCCCCTCCGCGGCGACGGCGGTGCGTCCACGCAGTCTCGAGGATGCGCACATCGACGACCTGCTGCGTATCGTCGTCGAAAAGGGGGCGTCTGACCTGCATCTGTGTGCAGGCGTACCACCTGTCATCCGCGTGGACGGCAGGTTGATACCCACCAATTATGAAAAAGCCACGCCGCAGGACACCCAGCGGCTCATGTACGATATCCTGACCGACGAGCAAATCCAGCGGTTCGAGAGCACCCTGGAGCTGGACTTCTCGTACTCGCTGGGCAAAATGGCACGCTTCCGCGTCAACGTGTATCGCGACCGGGGCGCAGTGGCGGCGGCGTTCCGACTGATTCCCACTCGCATCCCGACTATTCGTGAGCTGAACCTGCCGCCGGTGCTGGAAGAGCTCACGCGCCTGCCGCGCGGATTGATTATTGTCACCGGACCTACCGGTTCGGGAAAGTCCACCACCCAGGCGGCGATGATTAACCAGATTAACATGGAGCGGAGCGTGCACATCGTCACCATCGAGGACCCGATTGAATATCTCCACTCGCACCGCTTCAGCATCATCAACCAGCGTGAGCTGGGGCAGGATACCAGGTCGTTCCATAATGCGCTGCGGGCGGTTCTGCGCGAGGACCCGGACGTGATTCTCGTTGGAGAGATGCGCGACCCGGAGACCATCGCACTGGCGATTACCGCAGCCGAAACCGGACACCTCGTGCTGGCGACCCTGCACACCAACAGTGCAGCCACCACGATTGACCGTATCGTGGACGTATTCCCGCCTGGACAGCAGGAGCAAATCCGCATCCAGCTCTCCAACAGCATTCAGGCGGTCATCTGCCAGCAACTGCTGCCCCGCGCGGGACAACCGGGGCGCGTGCCCGCGGTAGAGGTGATGATTGCCACTCCGGCGATTCGAAACCTGATTCGCGAAAACAAGGCACACCAGATTACCTCGGTCATCCAGACCAGCGCGAACGTGGGCATGCAGACGATGGACCAGTCGCTGCGTGACCTGTACATGAAGGGCTGGATTACACTGGAAGAGGCGCTCTCGCGGGCAATGAACCCCGACGAGCTGAAGAAGATGATATCGCCCACCACAGTGACCGAGGGCACCGTCGTGGCGCGTGGACGATAGACGAGCGGAACCGTAGCCGCAGGCTTCAGCCTGCGCTTCAGATAGACCGTTACATGGAATCGTAGCCGCAGGCTTTAGCCTGCGCCGCTGCAGAGGAGGGATCAACAATGCCAACTTTTGCTTACACCTTCCGCGATGCGGCGGGTACCGTGCGTTCTGGCACCTCGGAGGCGGAAAGCGCAGAAACCCTGCGCCGGCGTTTGCAGGAGCAGGGCTTTACCGTCACCGAGGTGCGTCAGGTGCGCGCACAACGACCAGGCGGCGGTTGGGGACGCGTGAAGCTCAGCGACCTGGCGATTTTCTGCCGCCAGTTCTCCACCATGCAGGATGCAGGAGTGTCCATCGTGCGCAGTCTGGACGTACTGGCTCAGCAGACCCAGAGCCCCAAACTGCGACGCATCATCATGGACATTCAGGCGGAAGTGGAAGCCGGTCAGACGCTTTCGAAAGCGATGAGCAAGTACCCGAACGTGTTCTCCAACCTGTTCATCGGTTTGATACGGGCAGGCGAAGTGGGTGGCGTTCTGGAGGAGAGCCTGCAGCGTCTGGCGGCGTTCCTCGAGGCGGATGTCGCCCTGCGCCGTAAGGTGCGCGCCGCGATGACCTACCCCACCATCGTGGTGATTGCCGCGCTGGCGATCGTTATCGGGCTGGTGACGTTCATCCTGCCCAAGTTCTTCGACGTGTTCAGGGACCTGGGCATCAAAGACTTCCCGGTGATGACGCAGATGCTGATGGATTTCAGCAACTTCCTCACCAGCCGATGGTACGTGATGATCGCTATCGTGGTGCTGGTGGTCATGGCGTTCCGCATGTTTGTGCGCACCCGTATCGGACGCAGGCTGTATGACCGCCTGAAGCTGAAGCTGCCCGTCTTCGGTCCGCTGAACCACAAAATCGCACTGGCGCGCTTCTCGCGCACACTCAGCACCCTGCTCAGCTCCGGCGTGCCTATCCTGCAGGCTCTGGAGACGGTGGCAGGTACGGTGGCGAACGAGATTATCGCCGAGGCGGTGATGGAAGCGCGCGCCCGCATCCGTGAGGGTGACCGAATCGGACCGCCACTGGAGAAAAGCGGCATGTTCCCGCCGATGGTGGTGCACATGATTTCCATCGGTGAGGAGTCGGGTGCGCTCGACCAGATGCTGTCCAAAGTGGCAGACTTCTACGAGTCGGAGGTGGAGTCCACCCTGCAATCGCTTACCTCAGCGATTGAGCCGGTGCTCATCGTGCTGCTGGGTGGCATGGTGGGCTTCATCGTCATCTCGTTGCTGTTGCCGCTGATTACAGCGGTGCAGAGCCTTGCCGGTGGACAGGGCGGCGCCGAAGGCGGCGGATAAGCGTTCAGGGGGCGAGCGAGACATCGCCCCCTGCAGGCAACAGGAAGGATGCGAACCGACGGATTATGCCGGAATGGTACATCGGGCTGGTGGTGTTTATCTACGGGACGGTGGTAGGTAGCTTCCTGAACGTGCTTATCTACCGCCTCCCACGTGGTTTATCTATCGTCAAGCCACGTTCCCACTGCCCGAGCTGTAAGACCGAGCTGCGTGCCAGAGACCTGATACCTTTGCTCAGCTTCCTCTGGCAGCGCGGCAAATGTCGCTACTGTGGCACGCACATCTCCTGGCGCTATTTCTGGGTGGAGCTGACGACCGGACTGCTATTCTGGGGCATTTACTGGCGTTACGGCTGGAGCTGGGATACCCTGTTTTATGTGTTTTTTGCGGCAGCGCTGATAGCCGCTTTCTTTATAGACCTGGAACATTTTTTGATTCCTGATGGATTAAACGTCTTCATGCTGGCGCTGGGCATCGCCCGCAACGCTGTGCTTATTGCCGAAGACAGCCCTCAGGCGTGGATGACCGTAGGCGGGTGGAAACTGCCTTACGCGCTGGTAGGCGCGGTAGTATGTACACTGCTTTTTGCGACCATCGCTGTGATGGGGCGAGTGATGTTTCGAAAGGACGCTATGGGCTTTGGAGACGTGAAATTGGCGCGGGCGATTGGCACGCTGATGCCTTTGAAACTCGCGTTGCTGGCTTTTGCGGGCGCGGTGGCTCTGGGAGCTATCGTGGGAGGATTGCTGGTTATCTTCACGCTGAAACGGCAATCCCCTGCAGGTGCTCCGTCCGCAGCCGGGGCTGCGCCGTCCACTCCTCCTGAACCTCTGACGCAGATGTTGCTCTACAGCCTCGCGCTGCTGGTTGCACTGGATGTGCTGATATTCCTCTATGACGGCGTGCGCTCCCTGTTTTCGTCGCGCAAAGTTTCCGGGGCGAGCTCGGAGGAAGAGGAGTTCGTGCCGGGTTTGACCACTATCCCATTCGGTCCTTATATCGTGGCGGCTACACTCATCGCGCTGATAGGCAAGCCCTATGTGCTGTCGTTGTGGGATGCCTACTGGCGCTGGGCAACAGGAGGTGGGTAGGCGATGGCAGTGCAAGCAGTTTCCAAACCCATCACCTACGAGGAATGGCTGCGGATGCCGGAGACGAACCAGCGTTATGAGATTGTCGACGGAGTGTTGCAAATGTCACCTGCGCCGAATATGCTACACCAGCTGCTCGTTGGGGAGCTGTCTGGGATTTTCCGAAAGTTGGTGCCAAAATCAGTAGGATTGGTAGTTACGGCTCCCATTGACGTAACCGTTTCTCGGTCTCCGCTGAAGGTGCGCCAGCCGGATGTGATGGTGGTATTGTTCCGTGAGGATGGCTGGCGCGATGTGCAGGCGTTGCTGGATGCGCCGCCCGGGGAGGTTATACCAGACCTGGTGGTGGTAGTGCTGTCTCCCAGTGAAAGTAGGGTAGCCGTTCAGGAGAAGATAGAGGATTACCAGCGCGCTGGCGTTCGGGAGGCGTGGATTGTCAGTCCAGAGGCGCAGACGGTAGAGGTACTGCGCTTGAGCGCACAGAAAACCGAGCGCATCGGCTTGTACGGGCGGGGAGATACCGTCCGTTCGGAATTATTGCCAGAATTGCAAGTAGATACCGACCGCCTCTTCGCGTAGGGGAACAATACGCCCGGAGGCGTCGTCAAAACCGACAGGAAAGGAACGAGGTGACCGACTATGCGAGACCGGATTTGCACCAGAGCGTTCACGATGGTGGAGATGCTGACGGTGATAGCGATTATCGCCGTGCTCGCCGCCATCATTTTTCCCGTAGCGGCAACGGTGCGCGAACAGGCACGTCGCACCACCACCATGTCCAACCTGCACCAGATACAGGTTGCGTTAAAGCTGTACAAACAGGACAATCGAGTGTATCCCGAGGTGCTGTTGGGCTACGTGGAGTTCGACAACAGCAACAACCCCATACCTGCGGACAGAATCCGCGGGGGCTTCCTGTATCAGGCTTACATCCGTGACATCAACATCTTCCGCAGCCCGAACAATCCGGTGAACGACAAAGTGAGCTGGCGGGCGGTGGAGGTGATGCTGCCCGACCCGAGCAATCCCAGCGTGCGTACCAACGAAATTAACGGCGTGCTGGTAACTCGTCCCTTCTACGTCTTTGACAGCATGGACGTGGGGCAGACCTGCCCGGGCAGTGGGGTGTTCGAGCAGCACTACAGCCTGTATCGCCCTTACATGCCGACAAGCAATACCGCTGGCCCTCTGGATGACATGTGCCAGCTGCAGTACAACCTGCCGCCGGAGAACACTATCGTGACCTGGGTGTCCGACCATCGTAGTTGCGACAGGACAGGCAGGCCTACTGCCGGCAGCAAAGACATCGTGCTGCTGCTCAGCGGTACGGCGAAACCGGTCGACTCGCGCATCATTGCCCAGAAGATGACCGGCAACGACCCGAACTTCAGCAATGCAGGGCAGAACAAGTTCTGGTGCCTGGACTGAGGCAGGATTGCCGTGCGCTCGGTTGAAGTGGACGCAACGTTGTTACCGTGCATGACAAGGAGCGGATGAGATATTGCGCTCACGTTGTGCATGACAGGGGGACGGTCATAACCCACCAGATGGTAGGCGGTGGAGGCGAACATGAAAAAGAATTCAAGAGCATACGCCTTTTCGCTGATTGAGGTGCTGGCGGCGATAGCCGTGCTGACCATCGGCATACTGGTCATTCTGAAGCTGTTTCCGGGCGGTTTCTTCGTGACCCGCGCCGCGGAGAACCGCTCGTTTGCCAGCCGACTGGCTCAGCAGGAGATCGAGCGGTGGAAAAACAGCGCGACCGCGCTGCCTGCGGGTATCCTCGCGCTGGCACCGTACAGCGACGGCAGCGCGACGGGGGAGGCTATCGATGTCGGGGCGCATCCCGATAACCTCGCACCGCCCTTGTTGCCGACTGGCATCGACCCTTACTACTACTCCGACATCAACCGCTGGCGGCGAGTGGTGGGCGAAAAGGTGCGAATCCCCATCCCTGTGCCTACCATGGTCGGACAGGGCTCTGTGTACGTGCTGGCGGCGGGCCCGTTCGTGGACCAGCCGCTATACGACCCGGTCTCGCAGGTGTGGCGGCTGAGTAACCTGAATGTGTACGGCTCGCCGATGGTGCGCATCTGGTGGCAGGCGCAAGAGGATGCTCCACCGCCGTTGCGTCGTCCGCATCAGTACGCCATCGACTACGACGCCAGCGACGATGGCTCGCACGATGATGTGGTCATCTGGTTCTATCCGACGCCGTACCCGCGCGATTTCACCATCTCCTACGACTACTATGACGGCAATGACGGCTGGAAACTGAAGTCGGTTTCCAAGACCATTCCCAACGTGGTGAGCCTGACCGGCGAGCCAGTGAAAATTGAACTGCGCAGTTATGTCGGACCCGATGGCAGGCCGATTCTGGAGTCGGGATGGCGTATGCGCGGGGGCAGTGAGCTGGTCAGCCGCGAGTTCCGGTTGCTTCCGCTGGCACAGGCGTGGTCCGATGACCCCTACGAGTTCAAGATACTGCACGGCAACATCGGTCCCTATGCCAACGTGGGCGTTCTGCTGTTCAACCCGCGTGGGCGCGACTACACCGAGCGTACAGCCCGCGGCGTGGTGCCGCTCACCGCGCACATCGATTACACCGTGCTGGACTGGCACATTATCCGCGAGGACCGGCTGGTTCCCACAGTGCCTGCCGAAATCAGGCTGAACCTGCGCTTCCTGCGCAAACGCGGCGATAAGCTGGATGACCAGACCACTTATGAAGGGCTAATAAGGGGTGTGAACTGGAACACACTGCCGCCTAATGACCCGTTACGCCAGCAACCGGACTTCGTGGCGGTGGACCTGCAGACGGGGCAGGTCATTGACCCCATCGTCGGGCAGGGGGATACCGGCTCGTATCAGGTGGATTACCGCAACGGCATCGTGAACGTGGTGGATCCCACTCTGGCGGGACATACCCTGCGTTTCTACTATCAGGCGGACGGCGACTGGGGCGTTCTGGTTCTCAAGCCGTACGAGTTGTATCGCGAGCGATACGGCAATCTACTCAGCTACCGCGAGTTTTACGTGGGCGGCGGGCCCGATGGTGGCTCACCCACGCGCATCTACTTCCCCGTGTGCGATGCCGGCAAGCAGGTGATACTTGGGGAAGTGTACTACGTAGATAGCGCACTGGGCAAAGATGTGATGCGTGGCGTGCTGGCACGCATCAGCAACCGCACCGAAACAGTGGGGGGACGACCCCTGTGTTACATCGATATCCGCGACATCAAATCCACCGCGGTGTCGCTGGACCTGGATGCCTACAACACGTACGGATACGTGGTGCGTGGTGTGAAAGGTGCGTCGTTCAAGGCGCGTGTTATCTGGAAGGAGAACAACCGCTGGCAGCGCTATGAGGTGGAAACCATCCTCACGCGCGAAATGGAATAACACTTATAGAACAAAGAAAACGCGAAGGTGAAACAGGAGTGTCACCGATGAGAGAGATAGGCAACACGAAGTTCAGGTCAGCTTTCACGCTGGTGGAGCTGCTGGTGGTAATGGCGATTACTGCTGTGATGCTGGGACTGCTGCTCGGTCCCATGCTGCAAAGCTTCAACTTCACACGACGGGTGCAGCGGGTGGCGCAAGCACAGGATACCGCACGCAACCTGATGGAGACCATCTCTCGGGAGATTGCCGACGCCGCTTACGTGTTCGACAACTCTCGGGTGCTGAACCCGTTGACCACTAGCAACCCCGTGAACGATGCCACCCTGCAGTTCACTCTGGTGGACCAGCGAGGTAATGCGGTCACCTTCTATCTGCCATATACCAAGATCGACTTCGTGTTGCCGGAACGTGCAACCGCAAACGGCACTGGCATTATCGACCCCACGGACGGCAGCGACTATGTCCCGCCGAGTCAGCGGGTCGGCAAGCCACCTTTGGTGCCGGTGCTTGCGGGACGTACCATCGTGCGCTATTTCATCGCCCGACGTGACCCCAGCCGTCCTTACAGCAACCGCAATGAGCAACTGCTTGCTACGGCGGCGTTAGACAACCCGTACATCTTGTGGCGTGCGCAGTTTGTGCTGTACGAACGGAATGGCAATGGGCAGTATGTACCGAATACCAAACTGTTCAAGCTCGACGACTACGGACAGCCCATCATCGACGAGCCGTGGTTCTTCTATGATACCCGCACGGCGCCGAATGGCAGGTCGTACATGCAGAACTGGCTGGAGGTCAGCCGCCCGGTGACCGAGGTGGAGGATATCGACCTGCTGAACGTACGTTACGACCAGCGCACGGGAGAGATTGTGCAGGTGACGCCGTTGATTCAGTTCCTGCCCGGTCTGGTAACGGATGACCCGGCGGTACCCACCAATCTGGACGACGCCGCCAACGAAGTGCCCAACACAATCCCCACTGCATATACGACCAAGAAGGGCGGCTGGAGCAGCCCGTTTGTGGTCACCGTCTACCGTGACGGCTTCAGCACCGTGTATACGACCGGGGACGTGAACGGACAGCTGATGGTGGCGCGTGGAGCTTCCGATGCCTTCCGTTTCAATATCACGGCTTACCAGCTGATGCAGTCGGCTGGCTGTTATGACGAAGGCACCTGGGATGCGGGGGTGTGTTCCAACCTGCCCGACCCCTGGATACAGGGAAGTGGTTCATGGGAGCGTAACCCCACTTCGCTGGACGCTCCGTATCCCTATTTGCCGTTCGATGTAGACCCGCGCTCAGGCACGGTCAGCTTCGCTATCCCTGCAGTGGCAGTGTTCCGACCGGGTGAGCGGCCGGTGTTTGAGTATCTTGCCCGCAACACGCGGGTGGATGAGAGCGGACGACGGTACCTGCTGCTCTCGGAGCCGGACATCAACAACACCGCATCCAACAACCGGCAGAGTCCGCTGAGGCTGCTGCAGACCGTGTCCATTGTGCCCGGCTCGGAACGGATTTGGGGACCAGACCAGACGACCCCACCCGGCGTGGAGCCGCGTCTGGTACCTTACACCCGCGTGCCCTGGAACGTAACGCCCGGTCCGAACCAGTATCGCATCAACTATCAGGGAACGCGCGACGGTCATCCCACGCTGCAAACCGGTTATGTGGAGTTCTGGTCGCTGTGGCAGGTGCCATCGGGCACACGGGCAGACGGCACGCCTTACGACCTGCTGCGCGTGACCTACGCGATACAGTCGAACACCAGAAATGATGTGGTGAAAGTGGATTACATGACGCGCTCGCAATACACGCTGGCAATCAGCATCAAACTGTATGACCCGACAACGGGTGACCCACTGTTGATGTCCCTGACCACGCAGGTGCGGGTGCGCAACCTGTTACGATGAGAGCGGGAGGGGGAAGTGCGAAAAATGAGTAAACCAGTGTGGACGAAGGCGATGTGTCCTGCACACGCGCAGCGTGGACAAACGCTGGTCGTGGCGGTAGTGGTCATGTTCGTCATGATGTTTATGGGCGCGCTGTTCGTGGCGATTATCGGGCGAAACCTCGAGAACGCGGCACGCAGTGGCAGAGTAACCGATGCCCAGTACTTTGCGGAGGCGGGCATCCAGTACGCCGACCAGCAGCTGACCTTCAGCGAAGAAGGTGCCGACTGGCGTCCCGTGCCGGCGAACCTGCCTCCGGACCAGTGCCGCGACCCGGACTATCAGTGGCTGCGTCCATACGCCCCCACCGAATCCACCACGTTGAACCCGTGTGGCACGCCGGCGGCTGGTCCCAGCGGCGGCTACAGTCGCGTGTTGTTCGAAAACGGACGCGCGCTGATACGGGTAAGCTATAATCCTCGTCCGTACGACCCGAACGACCCCGAGTCGGGACCGCTCTCCCGCTTCATCAAGATAGAATCTGTTGGACGGGTGGGGCGCATCGACCCGAATGACCCGACCATGCTGACCGCGGCGGCGACCGGTTTGCGGCGGGAAATGGTGGCTTACAAGGCTATCGGTATCACCGACTACCTGCGCTTCATCACCAACCGCGATAACCGCGCCAACGTGGTGGTGGAGCTGGGTGTGCCGGAAGGCATCGTGGGACACGATGCGAACGGAAACCCGATACCGGTGCGACTCATCTGGGGTAGTAACACCAGTGGTGCGCCTATCCGCGTCAACGGGAACCTCAAATGGCACGGCGAGGTGGAACTGACCCTCAATCCCCAGGCTGGAGACCGGGTGGAGGTAGCAGGAGACATCCTTCTGGCACCTCGCGCGCAGGTGACGGTGAATAACAATGCCCTGCTTCCCAGCAACAGCCCCACATTCAATACCTATGGCGGTGTGGTGCGCGACGGACGCGCCGGCGTGGGCGTGGATGGGGGAGCCCGCTTGGCAACGCGACTGGAACCACCCCTTATCGACCTGACAGACCCGGCCACCAACGTGAACCGCTACTGGAGTATGACGCGCAACTCGGGCGCGCTGGTCGGCGGGCGCAATAGCGGCTTGTTCGGCTTCGGCAGGGGTATTTACATCAATAACCGTGCCGATGTACTGCGCGAGCCGGGCTTGTTTGGCGGTCCCACCGTGCGCAGTGAGTTCCTGCGGTTGATAGACTCGCGCAACTGGCAGGGACCCTACTATGTGCCGCCGGGCGCTATCATCCGACTGAACCCCTTTGGCTTTACCATCCAGCTCACACGCGGGCGATGGCGCGCTCCGAATGGGGCAAACACCAACGCGGTGACCATGGTGTGTACATACCTGCCCGACGGACGGCTATCGCAAGACCTGCTGGACCCCTCCCTGAACAAGGCGGCGGTCGGACTGCCGTTCGTCACTCAGTTCAGCGGTGTCATCTATGCCGAAGGGAATATCCGCATTCGCGGCATCATCCCGCAGGGCAAGCAGCTCACTGTGGTGTCGGGTGGCAATATCTTCATCGAGGGCAACCTGATGAAACCGCGCCTGCCGAACGGTCTGCCCGACAACACCAGCGCCATCGCCCTGCTGGCGAAAGAGAACATTGTGGTCAATACCACGCTTTTCATCGACCCCGAACTGGGTACTGAAGCGGGCGGCTGGAACGAGCAGGACGCGCCGCTGAACTTCCCTTCGTGGCACAGGGCGATGTTGCCTACCCAGAGGCAATCCTTTGTGTTCTCATCAGCGGTTTCATTGAACACCTATTTCAGCAATACATGGCCTCATGGTCTGAAACTTCTGGTGCGCCATGCTGCCATCGAGAACGAGCAGACCAGCATCTTCCTGCACGTGAACTATCCGGTGAACGATACCAACGGCAACGGTGTTCTGGACGAAGACCTGTATCGCTTCCCGGGAGGCGTTCTGGACGCGCTGGGCTTGCCGACCATCTATGTGGTGAACGCCTCAGGGGTAAACTACGAGCATCTGGGGCTGGAACTGCTGCGCAATCTGTCGCCGTTCAACACCAATCCGCCGAACCATCCCACCAACCCGCGTAGCGACTACGTGTTGAATACCGCACCCGGCGCGGAGAACCGCCTGACCTTTGAGGTCAACAGCGGTTGGGGCAATGTGCCCGCCAACGAGTACCATCTGAGCCGGGTGGCGGTGGTACCCATGGACATTGAGATTGCTGCGCTGATGTACGCGCAGGAGGGGTCGTTTGTGGTGTTGCCGGGCGAGTGGTTCAACACCGACCCGCGCGATACCTTCCCCATCGGCTCCAGCCCGTCGTCGGTAGACCAGAACCTGCGCAGGCAGCTGTATGGGGTGCTTTCGCCGGTGTACCCGTTCTACGCTCAACCGCTGGATATTCGCATCGTGATACGGGGAGCGATTGCAGAGAACCTGCCGTGGGCGATACAGGACCAGGGCGAGTGGCTGAAGAAGTGGGGCTGGATACCGCCACAGTACGGCAATTCGGGTATCCCGATACCGCCATCGCACCTGCGCGACCCGCGTAACCCCGCGCGCGACCTGCCGATGGGCTACAATCTTATCATGGAGTACGACCCGGTGTTCACCAGCGCGGGCGTGGTGCGCGTCGATCAGTATGGACGCCGGTTGCCACCGATGCCGCGCCTGCCGGTGTGCCCAGGACTACTCTATGTCGGGGAGATGAGGTGAAATGGCGATTGCGGCATCGCGCAAGGAGCAAATGGTCTACCCTGAATCCGACGGGAAGCCGATGGCAGATAACACGAAGCAGTTTCGCTGGATAGTAACCCTCGAGGGTGGCTTCGAGGCGCTGTTCCGCGACAGGGAGGACGTGTTTGTGGCGGGTGACCTGTTCTGGTACCCCGTCGAAGGGCACCCCGATATCCGCATGGCACCTGATGTGATGATTGTCTTCGGACGCCCGAAGGGTGACAGACCCTCTTACAAACAGTGGGAAGAGGAGAACATCGCGCCGCACGTGGTCTTCGAAGTGCTGTCACCCAGCAACTCGCTGCTGGAGATGGCGAAGAAGCTAGAGTTTTACGACCGCTATGGTGTGGAGGAGTACTACCTGTATGACCCGGAAACCGGCGACTTTACCGGCTGGATTCGTGGCGAGGACGGTCGGCTGCGGGTGATAGACGAGATTCAGGGCTGGGTGAGCCCGAGGTTAGGAGTGCGCTTTGAGACCGAGAACGGCGAGCTGCGCGTCATCCGTCCCGACGGGCAGCGGTTTATGACCTATCTGGAGTTACAACAGCAAGCGGAGCAAGAGCGTCAACGCGCTGCTAAGCTGGCGCAACGCTTGCGGGAACTGGGCATCGATCCCGAGCAGATTTGAGCCGAGAGAAGGGTGATGACAATGCGAAACCGACTGGTTTTCCTGATATTTCTGGGCGTTGTGGCAGGTTGGCTGGGTATGGTGCGCACGGCACAGGGCGACGCCTATACCTATACCACCGTGCGCAAGCAGATTCGCGTCGGTGTGTTGCAAATCGGCAGTAATCCGGTACTGACGCCCTTCGTGTGGCACGTGCTGGACCGGCGCACCGACTACAAACCCGCCGGGTGGGATTTCGTCAATCCGCTGGCGGCTCCCGGCAGCCGGAAGAACATGGCGACCTACTGGGTGGTCAACCTCGACCAGATATCGATGGAAGACCTTGCCAGATATGACGCGCTGGTGGTCGCCACGCAGGGCAGTAACATCGGCTTCACCCCCGAACAGCGCGAGAAACTGCGCAAATTCGTCGACGCGGGGGGTCTGCTCTGGATAGATAACCAGACCGCGTATACCATCGATACGCGCGCTCCGCTCTTTCTGGACCTGCAGTTCAATAACGAGGGCTCAACCGGCGGATTGCTGGCATATCCGACCCATCCTCTGGTGAACGCGCCCTATCCAATAAGTGCAGGCGAGGTCAATCAGATGGGAGCCGGCATTCGCGGCTCGTTGAGCGCGGTCGGCGCGGATTTGAATGCGCCCCCTGCACCCGGTGTGCTGGCTCCGATTGTGGTGCGTCAGGACAATCGCCGTCCGGTTCTGGCGGCTGGTCAGTATGGCAGTGGAGCAGTGGTGGTCTCTTCGATAGGAATCGCTTATGCCCTCAGTCAGGCGGTTGCGCCGCCGGGAGGACCCGTAGCAAACGAGAACTTCTTTGCAGCCGCGCCACAGAACCTGAAGTTCGGCTACAACATGATACAGTGGGCGTCGGCGTTTACCGCTCAGCGCAAGAACGCCCGACGCACCGCCGGTAGTTTCGAAAGCATCGGTGCGCCGCTGGTGGAGAAGTGGGGCTTGACCGGACTGCAGGCAGTGGGCACCTTCGCCTCCGCTCCGGTATTCTACAATGGCGCGCTGTTTGTGGTGGGGGCGTCGCCGTTCGGCGACCTGCGCCTGTACTGCTTCGACGCGAACCCGCGCCGCGACATCGACGGCGACGGCAACGAGGACGACGGTCTGCCCGACCTGTGGCAGCGCGGCACGCCATACGACGAAATCTGGGAGGCTCCGCTGGGAAGCGAACCCGCCTCGACACCGCAGATTGTGGAGATTGCACCCAGCAGTAATGACCCCCTGCAACGTGCGCTGGTGGTTGTTGCGCTGAAGAACGGAACCGTGCAGGCGTACCGCGCGTTCCCTCGCACTGGAGGTATCAACACCCCGATTGCGGGGCTATCGGACGGCTCGAATCTGGTCTGGGAACGCACATTGCCTAACGCCGTGCCGTTCGACGATGAGAACGTGCCTGCTCCAGCCTTTGCGGAAGGGTTAATCGTGGTTCCCGCTGCTCAATCGGGCACCGGCGGTAACAATGGGCGGCTCTACGTACTGTGGGCAGCCACCGGCGACATCATCAACTCAGGCAGTGCAGGGCAGGACTGGATACAGCCGCGTACCAATCTGCCCCTCATCCGCGGCGGCGTGACGCTTGGCTATGTGCAGGACAGAGGACAAACAGGCGAAGGCTCTATCGCCAACGACCTGATGGCTTACGTTTCCACTGCGCCCAGCTCCACGACCGGCACGCTGACCAGTTCGGTATACGCCTTCTGGTTGGGTACCAGGGGCGAGGTGCTGAGCAATCCCAATAACGACAAGCGCACCTTCGTGACGCGCGCACAGGGACGGCAGCTGCATATCTTCCTGGCGGATACCAGCGTTCCCTACGCTTCCCTGAACCCGGTGGTGTGGGTGTACAATCGCGAATCGACCGGCGCGCTGACGCTCGTAGACCGCTATGACCTGCCCGACTCGCGCATTACCGTGAACGCGGGCACCATCGTGTTTGCCAGCCAACCCGCGGCGAACCCCGTGGTGGTGATGAACTACTTCATCGACTGGGGTAAATCACCCGGCACGCCCATCCGCAGCACGGTGGGCATCGCGGATGTTGTTCCCAACCCCAGTAAGACCATCATGGACCAGCCTGCACTGGATGCCAGTGATAACGTGATTTACACCACCGACAACGGTAGCATCTACGGCTTACTGGAACAGCCCGGCAACCGTACGGTCATGCGCTGGCGGTGGCAGCTGCATGGCGGCTACACCGACCAGATTACACCGCAGCAGTCGGTGAATGTGCCGCCGTCGCTGGTGCTGAAGCACACGCTGTTTGGTACCAGAGTGCCGCCGGGGGCTGAGGTAGGGCTGACGCCGGGTGGCTTCACCGCGCCGCCCGCCGTCTTCGGCGACACCACCTACGCGGTAGCGGAAGCACGGGGCACCTTCCCGGGTATTCCGTTCCCCATTTCGGGTACCGTGCTGATGGCGTTCCAGAACAACCCGAAAGTGGAGCTGCGCCTGCGCGATGAGAACGGCAACCCGGCGTCCATTCCTGCCAACGCCACCCTGCAGATTCGGCAGGTGGATGTGATACGCAGCACCAGCGGTACCACGCAGTACACCTACGTGCAACCGGCGCAGTATTCGGTGAACCGTGCGGCGGGCGTGATAACCATCAACAACATGATGCCAGGCGCAGGCGGGGGAGGTGCCGTCTTCGCTTTCAGCCTGTCGCAGCCCACCCTGGTGGTGGTGACCGCGGGCAGCGAACCTCCGCGCCAGTATTACATCCAGCCCGCCACATACAGCAACCTGAAATGGTTCATGTTCATTCCCTCGGTTCGGGTAAAAGCCTCACCGGTGGTGGCGGGCGATGTGGTCTACCTGTCGGCGCAGGTGGACGCGCCGGGCGTGCAGGTATCCACTGTCATCGCGGTCTCTGCAGACCCCACTGCTACCGACCCCAGCATCCAGCAGGGTGACGACGTACCCCTGCTCACGCAAGAGTCGGACAAGCCGAACCACGTGCTGTGGCCCGCGCTGGGCAAGCCCGCTGATTACGGGTATGACCCCACCAACCCGGCAACGTGGGGACCGTCGCTCATTAACCTGCTAACGGCGACCCTGAACGAGCTCCGTCGGGCGCAGGTGGGCACGCGGGGCATCGCGGCAGTAGCGGCGTCGAACGGACTGCTGGCGGCGGTGGGCGATACGGGCATTAAAGTGTTCGAGCGACAGATGACACTGATCGCCGATAGCCACCGGTTGCTGGAGATGGACCCCGGCGGCAAAGTGGCATGGAGCATGGATGCCAGCAAACTATGGGGTGCAGCTTCTGGAGGCTCCGCTCCAGTGGTTAGCATCACTCCGACCTCGGTCGCGCGCCCTGCGCGGGTATACCGCACCAGTGCCAACGAAATGATTGTGGTGGACACGGGCAACAACCGCATTGTGTGGGTAGACAAGGCGGGCAACGTGAAGTCGGAGCTGCGCCGCTTCGAGAACCCGCCGCGTCTGGACCTGTCTGACCCGAGCAAGCCGCCTGCGCCACTGGCTCCGGGTGACCCGCATGAGCTGCGGGAGCCCCAGGACATCAGCGTATACGCGGAGTACGTGCCCAGAGTCGGTGCGGACGGCAGGCGTCTCAATCCGTTTGAGGATGCCCAGGACCTGGAGTACTGGGTGCATTACCTGATTGCCGACACGGGCAACGGACGGCTGGTGGACGTGATAGACCGTTACGCTGCGGACAGCGCCACCGGCGCGGTTGGTCCACTGATTGCGGCGCGGCAGCTGCTGTGGACCAGCGCGGAGGGCGCTGAGCGGCGCAAGTACCGCTACACGGGCGTGCAGCGGGTGGTTTCCGGATACAGAGCGGGTGCGCCGGTGTTCACGCTGGTGGCAACGGTGGCGAATTATCGGGTGCGTCCGGATGGGACGGGCGAAGAGGGCGTCGGTGGCACGGTGATGGTGCGCACCATCGGCGCCGGACTGGACATCACCGAGGCTTTCAGCGAGGTGCTTCTGCCCAACGAGCCTCTGGGGTCGAACAACCGCGTGCCCATCGGCAGCCCCAACAGCGTGCAGGTCTATCCGGTACGCTACGACAGCGGCACGGGAGAGGTTGTGTACCATATCGTGCTGGCGACGGACAAGGGCGTGTTCGACCTCGAACGCCTTGCCCCCAACCAGTGGCGCATCAAATGGCGATTAACGGATGAGGTCTACCGCAGCCTCACCCATCTACGCGACCGCATCCGGGGACCCCAGCCGGTAGACACCTATATCAGCCGCGCCATTCCACTGTGGGCGGTCAGCGCGGTACGTCTGGCGAACGGTCACTATCTGATATGCAACGCCTACCGTGGGGTATTGCCCGATAGCAGTCGCTTCAATGGCGAGGTGTTCGAGATAGACCCCAGCAACTACAATCCGGGCGCGACCCGCACCGAGAACGAGATCGACGGTCCTCGCACGTATCTGACCGATGGAATGCGGCCGGAAGACATCGTGTGGTGGACGCCCAGACGGGTGAAAAGCTGGGCAAACGTGAGCGAGGTCATCAGCAGCGATACGTATCGGGTGGATACGCCGTTCTTTGCGGACAGACCGTTCTAGGGCTGATCCTGACCGGGCAATCCTGTGGACGGCGAGGCACGCGCCATGCCGTTGCCGAACGAACGGGCATCTCCGGTCGTCAAATAGCATTGACAGAATCAAGCAGACCACTGCCGAGTGAAGCGAGGTTGGGATAAACATGGCAACAGCGAGAGGATGGTTACTGGCTTGTGTCATCGGAAGCGTACTGCTCATACAGTATGCGGCTCGGGCGGACGACTTTCCGATGTTCCGCCGTGACTCCCAGCGTACGGGGGCGACGAACCTGACTACAGAAGCGGGTCCGGGCAGAGCATTCCTGCGCTGGTGGTGGCCCGCACAGCAGGACAGGGGCATCCCCCTGGAGATCGACCGCGACGGGGTCAATCGTGCGGGCGACTACGCGGTGATACAGGGCTCGGTGACCACCATCAACATTACCGATGCCAATGCGGTCACCGATTGCTTCCGCGACTCTTACGACTATGCCAGCGCGGTCAATCCGAGCAACGCCGATGACCCCACCAGCGGCGCGACGGTGGTTGTCCGCTGGCGCAACGCCACTCCCGCCGAACTCGACCCGGATAACTCCGCCTATAACCCGCTTGTTGCCAGACCGACTCGCTATCAGATTGCGTTGTGGTTCCCCTCCAGCGGCACGGCAAACGGACGGAACGTCCGCGAGGCGGTGGTCAAAGTCCGCTATCCCGTAGGAGCCAACGATTACAAAGAGATTATCCTGATAGTGAACCAGACAGCCGGTGGACGATGGGTGCGATTGGGAACAGCAGGTAGCACCGCGTATATTTACAATTCCGGCACCGGGAAATGGGAGCGCACCCTGCTTCGCGGCGACCTGTTGTTCCCCTTTGATGGTCGTCGCCCCGTGGAGGTCTATGCCTACAATACCTCCACCCACACCGACGAGGACGGCAACTTTGATGACGCTGGTCGGCTGGTGGTGTTTGACGGCGTACGCTTCATGCCCGACATGGGGGCGTTTTATTCCTCACCGGTTGCCGCGACCATCCGGGTAGCGCCCGGGCGCTCCGAGCAGCTGGTGTACATCGGGCGCATCGAGCGGGTTCCTTCTGACGATGACCCCACCGCCAGCGTGGAAATCGGCGTGCTGTACTGCTTTGACAACGTGGGGCGGGTGGTCTGGCGGTATCCGTTAAACGTCAGCGGTCAACGTGCGGTCACCGTGGATGACGCCGATGGCGCACCTGCGTTCCAGGCGGATGTAGGGTGGGTTACTCCCCCCGTGTTACAGCCTGAGCCGTATGGAACCAGCTACGTGCAAGCACCCGTCGTCCCGACTTCCGACCCCGACACCTGGTTGCGCGTGCGGTGGCAGCCCGACCTGCAGCCCTCCAGCGGTAGCACGACAGCCCGATACACCGTTTACGTCTGGTTACCGCAGGACGATGGCACTGTTGCCAGAAGCACGGTCGCACGCTACATCGTCCACCACGAGGAGGGCACAACCGTCGTGGAGGTAGACCAGACACAGAACACTGCCGGAGGGCAGTGGTTCAGTTTGGGAACCTACCTGATGCGACAGGGCACAACGAACTATGTGGAGCTGGTCAACTATACGCGCCTTGCTTCAGAAGTTGGGCGCGTGGTGATTGCCGACGCCGCCCGGTTCGTGGAGCAGGGCACTGGCGCGAGCGGCGTCTTCTCCACGCCTGTGGTGCAAACGGTGCCGATGCGTGTATCGGGAGGCACTGTCGTCGACCGGCAGGTGGTCTTCTTCTCCGCGAACAACGGGAAGGTGTATGCGCTGGACGCCGTTGGCAACGGCGACGGGACCACCTTCTCATACTGGATATGGCCGCAGGAACCTCTGAACGAACGTCCGGTCGTCGGTTCGTTCGGTTACTCTTCGCCGCTAGTGGTCAACATCGGCACGAGCGGTAGCCCCGATTGGCGGGTGTATGTGGCAAACTCGAACGGGCGAGTGTACTGTCTGGACGCCAGCGGCAACGGCGACTTCAGCACGAGCAACCCCGGCACCACCGACCGCATCTGGGTGTATCCCGCAGCGGACAAGGCGGCGGTGGTGGATGGGTTCGTGTCGTCTCCTGCCTATAACCGCACGCAGGGTGAAGGCCCCACCGTTTTCGTCGGTGGTCTGGATGGACGTTTGTACGCTCTGGATGCCGAAGGGGACAATGGCACTACCACCGAGCGATGGATTTACCCCGGCAAATATGAACCTGCGTCCGGGGACGACCCTTCTTTACCCGAAGAACTGCCACTGGACCCCATCTCCACCACTCCTGCCGTGTTCGACGGCAAGGTGTACTTCGCCGCCGCCGACGGGCGCGTGTACTGCGTGAAGGAGAAGGGCACCGGACGCCGGCGCACCGAGCGCGTGTGGGTGTGGCCCTACGCACAGCGACCACCGATAAGCACCGCTGGCGACGAGGAGCCGGTGGAGCCGTTTGTCTACTCCTCGCCGACAGTGGCGGCGCAGGTGAACACCATCACCGGCGTGCGCGATGTGGTGTTCATCGGCGACCGGGGCGGCACGGTCTATGCTCTGGACGCACAGGGCATCGGCAACGGCAGAACGGAGCTGGTATGGCAGGACGTGACCAACCCCGCGAGCCCCGTTGCTTCTGCCAGTGGCTCGTTGGGAGCAGCAATCTATTCGTCGATGACGTTTACTCAGATTATCCCGAGCCGTTCGGCAACCGGGGCGACGCCGTTGCCTGCGGTGGTGTTCGGCTTGATGGACGGCAAGGTGCTGGCGTTGAACGCCTTTAACGGTGGGCCGGGCTCCTTCCGGCAGGTGCTGGACAACAATAACAACGTCATCAACGTGCGCGGGGATGTGCTGTGGGGCTGGCAGACGCTGGGTGAGCAGGTGTTTGCCTCGCCCGCGGTGGCGAACAACTGGATGTACATTGCTGGCGATGACGGCATCATCTATGCGTTCTCGCCCACAGGGGGCTATCTGACGCCGGGCGAGCCTCCGGGGGCGGAGCTGGTGGATGCTTTACTCAGCCCGAACCTGGCGAATCTGCAGGTGGAGGTCTTTACTGCGCAGGAGTACGCCGATATCGTGCAACGGCGCACCCGCACCCCGGAGGAAGTGGTCGCAGGTGGGCACACGCGCAAAGTGGGCTACGAATGGGGCGACACGGTGTACGTGATTGCCTACGGCATGCAGGGATTGGTGCCGCCTGCGCGTTCGGTCACGCTTACTCTGCGAAGCCGCGCCGCAACGGTGAACCGCACCGTAGGGGTTGTTCCTTATGGCAGTGATACCGGCCCGGCGCAGAAGTGGATGGCGTATCATGCCTTCCGTATCACCCCCACCCAGGACGGCGATGCGTGGACGCCTGGCGCACGTTATGCCGCGGCGGTGCGGGTAACCTCCACCACCACATCCGGCGGCGGGCAACAGACCGCAACCATGACGCTGGAGCGCACACCGGAGCCGTATTTCGAGTTCACCATCGCCCATCCGCTGGCTCTGCGTATACTGAACCCGGATGGCACGGTCAATCCGAACCTGGAAGTGGGCTGGATTGGGCAGACGGTGGTAGGTACCTCCGTGCCTCAAGAGCTGAGCATGAACGGCAATGCAGGCAAGTTCCTGCAGCTGGAAATCGGTCTGGTGCCACATGGCGCCAGTAGTGCGCGCCTGATACAAATTGCCGACCGCTCTAAGGTAGCCTTGCGCGGCGGTGACCCGCTACGCGTGAAGGTGCAGCGGGCGAACGTTGCCTGGCATAACAACGACGACGGCTCTCTCGCGGTGATTAACCCGCTGCCCTGGGACGAATTGCCCGTGAATATCCCGAACACCAGCGTGGACTACCCCGATATCCCTGAGCGGGCGGTGAAGGTGGCAGCTGGTGGTGCAGACCTGTTTGCCGCATCGCGCGGCGGCGCTCTGGCAGCCCCCACCGACCCGGTCGGCGTAGAGCCGGAGTGGACCAGCTGGACGCTGATTCCGACCGTGGGCGAGGTGAGTGTGCAGGTACCGCGCTTCCAGCCGGCGAACCTGGTGGGCTTCGACGGAGAGAATCCGTACACGGCGCGCGGTTACGCTACCCGTATCCGCCGTCCCATCCGCATCTACGTGGATGTGAACAACAACGGTCAGCTGGACCTGCCGGGCGGAGCGGCACTGAGGCAAACGCCTCCGGCTACCCGCGAGGAGCCGTACCGCGAGTTCCGGATCACGCTGGGCGTGCCGCCCGATATGCGCCTGCGCGTGGAGGAGGAGACCGTCGATATCGGTGCGGTACCGCACGGTTTCGGTGTGCACCCCGACCCGGCGAACTTCGCCTTCCGCCCGCCTATCTCCGATGCGGACCCGGTGTATAACACCAACCCGTGGTACCGGGCGATAAAACCTGCGTGGAAACCCTTCACGGTGCGCAGTCTGAGTAACGTGAACCTGCTGAACGTGCGCGCTGTGGGGTCGGTGGACTACCTGGATGCCAGCGGCAACCCGGTGTTCCAGAACCCACTGCCAATCACGCTGGTCAGCGACCAGGTAAGCCCGTTCTACTGGGAGGTTAGCCCGCTGGGCGACCCAACCTTTACCTTCCACAAACCGGCGCTGACGGCGGGTTGGGTGCGTCGCCCGGATGGCAGCGTGGTACAGCAGAACGTGTTTACCTCGCTGGACTTGATTTACGACCCGATGTGGTTAACGTTCCGCCCGCCGCAGTACCAGGGCTTCCCGGGGATGCATACGCTGCACAAGCCACGCCCGGACAGTAGTCCAACGGTGCTGTCTATTCCCGACAAACCTTACCCGGGCGCAGCGGGTGGTGCATTCGACAATGTGCCCACGACCAAACCTCTGGTCAGTGTGCAGGTTCCGCTGGGCACGCCGGCGGGAACCTACAGCAACTACATCCGCATCTTCGAGGCGGCGTCGTGGAACCCGTATGTGCTGGGTATCCAGGCCAACAATCAGCCCGCGCAGCCCGTCAGCGAACCCACCATGCGCGTGAAGGTGACTGTCACCGAATCGCGCTTGACCAACAGCTGGACGAGCGGTTCTCTGCCTCAGCTGGACACGGTGTGGCAGGGTATCCCGCCGCAACCCGGACAGCCGGGCTACCTGGCGGCGAACGTACAACCCGCCGCGCTGATGTTGCCGGAGGGAATGTTGCTGGCATGGAGCAGCAACTGGAGCCGCAACCGCGTCACCGAAGACGGCAGCGACAGCTACCGCGAGACGCAACCCTCAGGTAGCAACGCCTGGTTCCTGCATCTCGCGGTGCTGCCGCGCGATGCACAGCGCGGGGTGTGGACAGCCGCCTCACCGAATCAATGGTGGAGCGGACGCGGTGTGGAATACCCGCGTGACCCCACGAACAGCTCCGTGCGCGACAAGTACGGCAGACTGTTCACTACCCAGCCCGGTACGGTGATACCGTCCTCCATCAAACACTACTCGCCCACGTTCTTCATTGTGGGTGGACAACCCTATCTGCTGTGGCAGGGGCAGGCAGCGAAGAGGCAGGACACCGGCGTGGTGCTCACCGAAAACGTGACCTTCGTCGCGCCGATAGTGAACGGTGTGCCGGGTACCCCTGTTGCGCTGGGCAACGATGTCTGGCTGCCGCGCTTCCAGCCTCGCGTGGTTGTGGTGGGCGGTGTACCGGTGATGTTCTGGTATAGCGGCGCCAGCGGACGTTACACCATCTACTATAACGCCTGCCTGGGCAATCCGTTGAACCCCAGCGCGTGGACGCGCGACCAGCAACTGCCGGTGCCCGCGGTGGTGACCAACGCCTTTGAACCGCTGGCTATCCCGCGCCTTGGCGCGCTGGATGTCATCTACACGGCTTCCACCAAGACGAGACAAACCAATGAGCTGATACTCACCCGCTTCACGCTGGGTGGCGGTGGCAGACTGGTTCCGGTGGACCTGCCGCCCGTGCGCGGGGAGGTGCTACAGCGCATCGGTACCACCAACGTGTGGATGTCGCGCGACCTGTCATGGAACCGCAACCAGCGCATCCGCATCTGGCGCGTGGGCGACCCGCACCCGCTGGCAGCCAGCGACATCCAGCAATCGGGTGACTACTATTACGACCGGCGCTATGACTCGAACACGGGTATCCTGTACCTGACCCGCTACACCGACAGCGCACGCACGCAAATCGACTGGCAGGCGGTGATCGACCTGTCGGCGGGCACAGTGACCTTCCCCTATCGTGCGCCATCGCGCACCGATGTGGTGTTTGCGGATTACACGCCGCGCGCCATGCGCCTGACTGCCAATCACGGCTGGAACTCGCTGGTACCGAACGATGGCGTGCCCGTGCCGCAACCCGTCGCCTTCTACGCGGGGGCGAACAGCGCGCCCACCGGTGGGCTGGAGAAGTCGCTGAACCCGCGCTGGAAGTACATCCTGCCCGCGCTCAACAACCCCACGCAGTCGCCACCGGTGGACAGGCTGTGGTTGTTCTACCGCAAGTCTACTGGCTCCACGCCGGCGGAAGTGTTCGTGGTGAAGACCATGCGCCTGGGAGTGCAACTGCCCACACCGGTGTTCACACCCATCATTACCGACGGTCAGGGCGAGCGACGTCCCGATGTGTCGGGGGTGTCGGTCACGGGCATCAGCGCGCCTGTTGGCCCGGTGGAGGTGGACTTCGCGCGAGGGCGCATCTACTTCACCGAGGCGGACGAGGGCAAACTGGTCAGCATCACCTACATTGGTCTGGACGCGCAGGGCAATCCGGAATCTTCGCCGCGCACAGTGGCAGGCGTGGTGCGCTGGATCGACGAGACCTCCGAAGCCACCGAAGGTTCGCAGGCGCTGGTGCCGCTGGTGGGCGCAACCAGCGAAAGCAACCTGTTTGCCCTCAAGGACGAGTTCGAGCCGAAGGTGTGGCTGTTCTGGAACAGCACGCGCACCGGCACCAGTGACCTGTTCTTCCAGACCTTCAGCCCGCGACTGTATCCGGACGTCATCGTGCCGTAACTATGTGGGGGCAGACGCAGGGCGTCTGCCCCCTTTCTCATCGATCCCCCGCTCCACCCGTCCTTCATCCAGTCGTTCCGCCACAACGGTCTTTGCGCCAGATGTCGGATATGCTATATTATAGTCTCGGAGCAATGAGGATGCATGAAGAACGACTGCGCGAACAAATGAGCTTGCTATACCTGCCCGAAGCGGTGCAGGAGGAACCCGTTGTTGACCAAGATTGGGACTACGCAACCGCCAATACCAAAACGCACACGCACGGGTTCCACACCTACCCTGCCATGATGATTCCGCAGGTAGCCCGACGGCTGATACGCCTGTATGCACGTCCCCACGAAACACTGTTAGACCCTTTTTGTGGTTCAGGTACGTCTTTAGTGGAGGCGCGGTTGGCGGGGCTGAACGCCTATGGGATAGACCTCAACCCTCTGGCGGTGTTGCTAGCGAGGGTGAAAACCACGCCTCTGCCCGCAGACCACCTGCAAGCCGCTCTGTCGCAGATATACGAGCGCTACCGACAGCTCCGGAGCCTTCCGGAAGAGGAGCAAATCCACCGAATTCCGCGCTTTTTCCATATCGATTACTGGTTTGCGCCAGCGATACAACGCGACTTAGCGCTGCTGCGCGATGTCATCCTTGAGATACCACACCAGCCGACACGTGAGTTCTTTCTGGTGGCTTTCTCGCATACGGTGCGCGAGTGTTCCTACACGCGCAAAGGCGAGTTCAAACTGTATCGCATTCCCTTAGAGCAGCAACACAATCACCAGCCCGATGTACTGGCAGTGTTCTTAGCGAAAGCCGAGGCGAATATTGCGGGGATGACGCAGTTTGCTAGCGAAATCAAACCGGCGACATGGGTTCAGGTGTTCCAAGCGGACACACGTCAGCGCCAACCGATACCGGACGAGAGTGTCGATATTGTGGTGACATCGCCACCGTATGGCGATTCGCACACGACAGTGGCTTATGGACAGTTCTCACGCTTGTCGTTGCAGTGGCTGGGTCTGTCAGACGAGGAAGCCAAGAGCATCGATACTCGGGCGCTGGGCGGGAAGGATACCGGCGACAGCCAGCGGAACTATCAGTCACGCAGCCTTGAAGACACCTTGTCGCAAATCACGTCTCGCGACAAACGGCGGGCGAAGCAGGTACGTGCTTTTTACGACGATTTCGCCTTGTGCCTGAAAGAGATAACGCGGGTCTGTCGGTTGGGAGCAAGAGCCTGCTTCGTAGTGGGTAATCGTACTGTGCGAGGAGTGAAAATCCCCACAGATACCATTTTGGTGGAGATGGCGCAGTGTTTCGGTTGGCGGTTACGAGACACTTTCGAGCGGCGGATTCCCAACAAGCGCATGCCTCTGCAAAACAGCCCTAGCAACGTGCCCGGCGAAAAAGGAGAGACGATGACGCGAGAGCATATTGTCGTGTTGGAGAAAGAGGTATGAATCAGTGGGAAGACCTTCAGAGGGAGTTACAAGGTAGCAAGGGCTTTGCTGCCTGGGTGAGACAGCAGGTTATCCCTCGGGGCACACAACTTGCGGAAGAGGCACGACAGCACGTTTTCCGGCAACGATGGAATAATACTTTACCCTCGCAAGATGAAATACTGCGGGATGTGGATTCTCTGTTTTGTGAGTTTCTCGACACTGAGTATGCACTCTACTTGAGGTATGAGGAGCAATGCGCGCTCAAGGCAGTTGAGCTTGCTTTGAGTGACCACGCAGCACAGCAATATCCAAATACCTCTTATTTGATTAAATCGGCAATATCCGCCTTAGAGACGCCTACCACGTCTCCGTTGGAGAAACTGAAGGCAGTGGCGGAGCACCTCAGACCTTTTTACCGACTGTTTGAGCAGTCTCTGGCACAGGGGCGCATGAGTAGAGCAGGGGGCAGTGCTCAACTCCACCTGGACTATCTTCTGAGGCACCTTGGTTATGCTGGCGAATTCGAAACGCAGCAGGTTTTGAACGGCAAAGTCGATTTTCTCTTTCCAAGCAGACAGGCATGGGAACTGGATAGACAGCGATGTATCGTTGTCTCAGTCAAGCGTTCGCTCCGTGAGCGATATAAGCAGGTTTTCGAGGAACTCGGTATCACAGGAGGTTTGACTGTTTATTTGGTCATTACGCAAACTCTTGATGAAGCAAAAAAAGACCTGACGAAAGAGAAGATAGATAATATTCGCAAGCAGAACGTTTATCTCGTCGTGCGAGATGTGGTCAAGAACAACATGTTTCCCAAAGAGAATCGAGCCTTAAGTTTCTCCCAATTTATGACAGAGGAACTCCCTTTGCGCCGACGTCTTTGGCAACCCTTGTTGGGGGAGCAGAGGTAATGCCTAGGCCGATGCAAATGGTGCTCCATCTGCCGATTTTCGAGGGTCCGTTGGACCTGTTGCTCCACCTCGTGCGTGAGAACAGGGTTTCCATTACCGACATCCCCATTGCGCTTATCACTGACCAGTATCTGGAATACCTGCGCATGATGGAGGAGCTGGACCTGGACATCGCCAGCGAGTTTCTGGTGATGGCGGCGACCCTGCTGGAGATTAAATCGCGCATGTTGCTGCCGAAACCGCCCCGATTGGAAGAGGAAGACGAAGAGGAAGACCCGCGCGCGCAGCTGGTGGCGCGGCTGGTGGAGTACCAGAAATACAAAGCGCTGGTGGAGACGCTACAAACATGGGAAGCCGAACGCAAGCAGTGGTTCTTTCGCAGCCCCGATGCGCCGGTACCGGATTACGAACTGCCCATCCCGCTCGGGGAGCTGACCCCACAACACCTGCTGCGTGCGCTGGAACGGTTGCTCGCGGAGGCGGTAGATACCCCGCCGCCTGCCATTCTCATCCCGCGCAAGAGACTGTCTCTACGGTTGAAGATAGTGGAAGTATGGCGGCGGATACATACTGCCGCAGAGGGGTTGCGCTTTGAGCAGTTGCTGGATGCGCCGTTCACCCGATGGGAGGTGCTGCTGACCTTTCTGGCGGTACTGGAGCTGATGCGACAGGGCAGGGTGGAAGCCCGTCAGGACGAACTGTTCGGCGAGATTACCCTGTGGGCGCGAAAGGAGGCAGGCGATGGACATCCCACAGCTTAGCCGCGCACTGGAGTGCGTGCTGTTTGTCGCCACTGAACCGGTGCCGATGAAAACGCTGATAGAGGTCTTCCGTGTCGAGGAGCCACAGTTACAGCAGGCGATCGAAGCTCTGGAAGACCGTCTGCAGGCAAGCGGTTTGCAGGTGGTGCGGGTGGCAGGAGGTTATCAGCTGTGCACGCGCCCGGAGTATGCTGAGGTGGTAGCGCGTTACCTGCAGCCGCAACCCAGTAAGCTGTCCCGTGCCGCGCTGGAGACCGTCGCCATCATCGCCTACCGCCAGCCGATTACCCTGCCGGAAATCGAGGCGATTCGTGGGGTACAATCGGAAGGGGTTGTCCGCACGCTGTTGCAGCGTGGATTGATTCAGGAGGTCGGGCGTAAGCCCACGGCGGGCAGACCTGTGCTTTACGGCACGACGCCACAGTTTCTGCATTACTTTGGGCTGAATTCGCTGGACGAACTGCCTGAACTGGAGGAGCTCAGCCCACCAGAGGGGAATCAGAGCGAAGCACTGGAGCTGTCGCCGGGGTAATCAGCGTCGGTGTGCAGAGCATCGCGTGATAACGCTTGACATAGCAGGAGGAGTCTTCGCAACGTGCGTGGAGCCATCATCTTTTGCCTGTTCTGGTTGCTGATAGCGGGGGCGGCAAACGCCATCCCTCCGCCTGTTCTGAAAGCCAAATCGGCGATACTGGTGGATGCCGAGACCGGTCAGGTGCTGTACGAGTTGCGCGCGGACGAGCGTCGCGCCATCGCCAGCACCACCAAGATGATGACCGCCATCCTGCTGATTGAGCGGGGCAATCTGGACGACCTGGTCGTCGCTACCGAGAACGCTGTGAACACCCGCTACGCGAACCTGAACATGACGCCGGGCGAGACCATTCCCCTGCGCGATATGCTGTATGCCATTATGCTGCGTTCTTCCAACGACGGTAGCGTAGCGGCGGCAGAGTACCTGTGCGGTAGCGAAGAGCGGTTCGTCGAGCTGATGAACGAGAAGGCGCGAGAACTGGGCTTGACCAACACCCACTTCGCCAACTCGCACGGGCTCGACCACCCAAACCATTACTCCACCGCGCGCGATCTTGCGACCCTCGCGCGTTATTGCATCCAGAACCCGCTGTTCAACGAAATTGTGCGCACGCAAAAGGCGCGCATCCTGCGCTCGGTGAACCAGCAGGACGTGGTGGTGACCACGCACGCACGCTGTTTGAAGCACCTGCCGGGCGCGGACGGCATCAAGACCGGCTACACGGCAAAAGCGGGCAGATGCTTTGTCGGCTCGGTGACGCGCAACGGCTGGCGTCTGATTTCGGTGGTGCTGGGCAGTACCGACGCCGACAGGGATACCCATGCGCTCATCGAGTGGGCGTATAAGCAGTATACGCGCATTGATCTGGCGCAGGCGGGCGGACTGGTAGGCGAACTCAGGGTGGATGGAGCCAGACCGGAAGCCGTGCCTGTGGTGGCTGCCGCGCCTCTGCGTGTCATCGTACCGAGACGGTGGGGGAACGAAGTGAAGCCGGTGTTGCATCTGGATTCTGCCAGACCTCCCATCCAGCAGGGGCAGCCTTTGGGGGAGCTGCGGGCGGTGATCAACGGCAAGGTGATGGCAAAGGTGCCTGTCACCGCGGCGGTGGAGGCGAAAATGGTCACTCGCCTGAGCATTGCGCTGTGGATAGTGCTCGGTGCGTTCATCTGGGTGACCAGTCGCCTTGCCCGACGCGGGATGCTCCGCGGATATCGGGGTCGCAACAGCGTGCGCCGTTCGGGTATCATGAGGTGGGGGGATTGAACGATGTCTGATTGGCAGAGCAAACAGGAGCGTTTGATTGCCATTCTGCGAGAGATGGGCAGCGTGGCTGTAGGCTACTCGGGTGGTGTGGATAGCACCTACCTGATGCATATCGCACATGAAGCACTGGGCGATAGAGCCCTGGCAGTCATCGGCGACTCGGAGGCGTTTCCCGCAGGCGAGATCGAAGAGGCGCGAAACCTGGCGGAGTCGCGCGGCTGGCGATACGTGGTGGTGCGCACGCATGAGCTGAGCAACCCGCACTTTCGAGTGAACAACCCCGACCGCTGTTACCACTGCAAGACCGAGCTGTTCGGGGTGATAAGGCGGGTAGCGGACGAACACGGCATCCAGTGGGTGGCAGATGGTTCGCACGCGGGCGATGAGGGCGATTACCGTCCCGGAAAGCGCGCCGCGGCAGAGAGGGGAGTGCGCAGCCCCCTGCGCGAAGCGGGCTTCACGAAAGAGGACATTCGTCAGGCGGCACAGGCGGCGGGTTTACCCAACTGGGATAAGCCTTCGTTTGCGTGCCTTTCCTCACGATTTCCATACGGTACGGTCATCACACCGGAGCTGCTCGCACAGGTGGACGCTGCAGAGCGATGCCTGCGCGAGCTGGGTTTCCGACAGTTTCGGGTACGCCACCACGATACGATTGCACGCATTGAGGTGGAGAAAGCAGAGCTGGCGCGTGTGGTAGAGCTGGCAGACATCATCGTGCCGCGTTTCAAGGAGATCGGCTATCTGTATGTGACACTGGATCTGGCGGGCTATCGCACCGGCAGCCTGAACGAGCCGCTTCGTAAAGCGGGGCTCATCCGCACCGATTCGATCGAGGTAGCAACGCATGGACGTTAAAGCCTTAGAGCAGCTGTTGCAGGCGGTGCGCGAGGGTAGCCTCTCGGTACAGGATGCTTTACAGCAGCTCCGTGCCCTGCCTTATGAAAACTTGGAGTTTGCCCGCATCGACACCCATCGGGCACTGCGCGTCGGCTTCCCTGAGGTGGTGTTCTGTCAGGGAAAGACGCCAGATCAGGTGGTGGCGATACTGGAAAGGCTGGGCAACCGCCATCGAAAAGTCTTAGCCACCCGTGCTTCTCCCGAGCTGGCGTCGATGGTGACGGAGCGCATTCCACGCGCACGCTATCATGAGACGGCGCGTATTCTGGTGGTGGGTGAGAGCGAGCCAGAGAGCGAGATACCCCAGGACCGTTATGTGCTGGTCGTGGCGGCAGGGACATCCGACTTGCCTGTGGCGGAAGAGGCAGCGGTCACCGCACTGGAGATGGGCAGTCGGGTGGAACGGCTGTACGACGTGGGGGTAGCAGGCTTACACCGGCTGCTATCGCAATCCGAGAAGCTGTTCGCAGCCAACGTGCTGGTGGTAGTCGCCGGCATGGAGGGGGCTTTGCCCAGCGTGGTGGGTGGTCTGGTCAGCCGACCCGTCATTGCCGTGCCGACCAGCGTGGGTTACGGGGCGCACTTTGGCGGGCTCGCGCCGCTGTTGACCATGCTGAACTCCTGTGCGCCCGGCGTGGCAGTGGTGAACATCGATAACGGCTTCGGGGCGGGCTATCTGGCGCATATGATTAACTGCGGGTAGTACGAGTTTTTCGGAAAAAATCTCCCTTGAACCCTTGACAACCGTGTAGAAAAGGTGTATCATCTATTCGAAACGTTTCGCGAAACGTTTCGGAAAGTGAACGATGCCTGCGACTATTCGCGACATAGCCAAAAGACTGGGGATCTCCGTCTCCACGGTGTCCTATGCGCTGAACGGCGGTCCGCGCCCTGTGCCGGAGGAGATACGCCTGAAGGTGCTGGAGGTGGCGCGTGAGCTGGACTACCGCCCGAACCGTCTTGCTCGTTCGATGGTCACCGGCAAAACCGAGACCATCGCCGTTGTGCCGCCAGTGGTGACGCGCAACATGCTGCGCTCTCCCTACATCCACGCGATGCTATCCAGCATTGCCGACGCGGTCGGCGAGCACGGTTATGACATTCTGCTGCACACCTCTGCCACGCCAATGGATGACGTGACTCTGGTGCAGTCGTTGTTAAGCGGCAAGGTGGATGGTACCCTGCTCATCGCTCCGCTAGGCACATCGCAGGTGCCTCAGGAGCTGCATCTGCGCCACGTTCCATGTGTGGTGGTATCGGCAAGGATAGAAGGGATGCCCAGTGTGTGCGTGGATAACACAGCAGGTATCTTCGCGGCGATGGACTGGCTGTACGCTCAGGGTCATCGCAGGTTCGGCTTCGTGGGTGGGCCGCCAGCATTCTACGATGCTCAACAGCGCCTGCTCGCCTTTCGCCAGTATCTGGAGGAACGCCAGTTGCCCCTGCGCAGTGAGTGGCTCGCGGAAGGGGACTTTACGGCGCGAGGTGCGATGAGCGGTGCGCGGGCGATGCTGACCCTGTCGGAACGCCCCACAGCCGTCCTGGCGGCAAACGATGAAACCGCGGCGGGTATCCTGCAAGTCGCTCAGGAGCTGGGGCTGCGTGTGCCCGAAGACGTGTCGGTGGTGGGCTTTGACGACACGCCTTTTGCCCAGGTATTGTCCCCCCAGTTGAGTACTGTGCGCCAGCCGCTAGAGCAGATGGCTACTGAAGCGGTCAACATGCTCATGGAGTGGATAGAAAAGCGGGAACCGCCCGCCGACAGAGAACGGACGTTCGCGACGGAACTGGTGCTGCGGCAAAGCACAGCGCCGGCTCCCGGTCTACTATCTGAATCACCAGGAGGTCACACACCATGAAACGTTACGCATTTACGCTCATCGAGCTGCTGGTTGTTATCGCGATTATCGCGATACTGGCAGCGATTTTGTTCCCGGTTTTCGCTCAGGCGCGGGAAAAGGCGCGTCAAGCGAGCTGTCTAAGCAACATGAAGCAGATAGGATTGGCGACGCGCATGTACCTTCAGGACTATGACGAGGTCTGGTTCCCCGCCTGGCACAATCGCCCGGAAGGCAACGGGCACTGGTTCTTCCGCGTCTCGCCCTACATCAAGTCGGGCACGGGTGACAACTGGGATACCTATCGGCAGAGCAGTGAAATCCGAATCTGCCCGTCGGGTATCGCCAAACGGTTCAACTACTCCATGAACGGTCACATCTGCCCGCTGTGGGGTGATTGGGATGGCTGGGTGCACTATGTGCCCGACAGCGACTCGATCTTCACCCACCCGGCGGAGACCATTGTGTACGGCGATGGCACGCAGATTGGCGCATGGGGCTATGACACCTCCGCCAACTTCTGCTGGTGGCCCGGGCAGGAGTTCTGCTGGTGGGGACGCTTCCCCGAAGGCGATAACGATCCCCTGTGGAGGTTGCTGGACCGCGACCTGAGCGCCAGCGACTGGGACGGCAATAACTGGGACTGGACACGGAACCAGGGCTATGGTCAGGTGCGCTATCGCCACAACATGACCGCCAGCTTCGTGTTTGCAGACGGGCACGCCAAAGCGATCCGTCGTGGGTTGGTGAAGGTGCCATACAACTGGTCCCTCACCGGTAAGGATGAAAACGACTGGTCGCGGTAAGTAACCCTGTGCCGAGCCCCCCGCCCCGGTGGAGGGCTCGGCTTTTCAATCCTCGGCTTACGCCGCGCGCGCGAAGATGGGCGTCAGCTTTTCTGCCTCTGCACGCAGCTGTTGCTCCTCGCGCGGGGTGATTCGTCGGAAACGCCGCTCGCCCAGCTGCAACGCCATCTTGAAGATGTTCTCATCGCCCGGAGGGATGGCGGCGGTCACGTTGGGCAGGGACAGGGTGAAACGCAGCGCCAGCTCCGCCAGTTTCGGGTCGGTAATCGGCTCGTACCAGCATTTCTCCAGTCGTTTCGCGCCCTCTTGCCAGTGAGTCCGCGCCATCGCTTTCAGGGCAAGCAACGTCACGCCGCGTTTGGGAGCTTCCTTCAGCAGCTCCCAGCCGAAGTTACCCTTGAACAGCGTGACAAAGTTGAACGGGAACAGCGCGCTGTCAAACGGAAACCGCTTAATGGCTTCCAGGGCGACCTCTTCCGAATGCGCACTGAAGCCGATGTAGCGCACCTTGCCCTGCTCGCGTGCCTTCAGGAAGACCTCCATCGCGCCTCCGGGGGCAAAGCACTGCTCCAGCTCCTGCATGTTGGAAAGGGCGTGCAGCTGATAAAGATCAAAGTGGTCGGTCTGCAGTTTGCGCAGCGAGGCTTCCAGCTCTTCCTGTGCGCCTTTGGCGTCGCGTTTGGCGGTTTTGCACGCGAGGAAGATTTTGTCGCGGAAGGGCTTAATGGCGGGGCCCATTCGCTCTTCGGCATCCCAGTAGGTAGGCGCGACGTCGAAGTAATTGACGCCACGCTCGAACGCCTCGCGCGCGATGGCATCCGCCTCTTTTTGGGGCAATCGCGCCAGCACGATGCCTCCCAAACCGATGATGGAGAGTTTATCTCCCTTCTTACCATACGGACGTTTGGCAATCATGGTGCACCTCCCTCATACTCCGTCAGCCGTTGTTCCAGCACACGGGTGCTGTCTTGCAGTCCGCCTTCGCGGTTGCGGGCGACCCACAACCGGCGATGCTCGCCCAGTATCTCACGCATCTCGGCAGCCAGAGCCTGTCGCTCCGATTCTGTGCTAATGATACCCGTACGCACCGCCAGCGCGCGACGGCAACCGTGCAACAACATCCGCACCGCGTTGGCAAACTCGTCGACGATCAGGCTGGCGTCTGCCCTGTCCATGCGCGCGCGGGACAGAGGCTCGCTCACCGTGCGGATATAATCCATCGTCGCGCGGATGGTCTGCTCGGTCACGCCTTCGGGCATGGGCTGGGACAGCGAGGAATGCACGAAGTGGAACAGCACACTGGCGTTACCCACCAGATGCCCGATTTTCTGGTAGGCGTTGCCGAGGTCATAGACCAGCCTGCCCATCGCTTCCGCCTCATCGTGGAAAACGTGCGTATCCAGCGCGCACACGATGTCGAGGTCGCGGTTCGCCTGATAGCACCACGAGTATGCCGCACCCGCCGCAAATCCCAAGTAGCTCACCGGCAGATACTGCCAGTGCCCGTTATCGCCCCAGTCGGTTATCAGGTAGCCGATGGCGCCGTGTTTGAGACCGTTCTCGGCGGCGTTGCGCAGATTGCCAAGGCAGTTGTCCGTTCGCCCGACGATGGTGTTCCACGAGGAGGTACCCGGACACACGAAAAAGGGAATGCCCGACGCCGCGAACTTCGCGCCGTGTGCATCGAAGGGGTGTTCCGCCTCGTAGCCCCATTCCAGCGCGACCATGTCTTTGGGCAGCTCCGGCACCAGCTCAGGATGCTCCATGATGATGTCGCCCCAGAAGTGCATGGTGCGTCCGTGCCGTTGGACCAGCTCGTAAATCTTCAACAAAAACTCCAGATACACCCGTCCTTTGCCTTTGCGCTCACACTCCGCTTTGCTCTTGCCCTGGCCGAGGTCGAAGGTTTCGTCGCAGCCCACGTTGAACTTGCGGCTGCTGAAGTGCGGCAATAGCTCCTCGTACAGCCCGGCGATGAACTGCAGGCTTTCCGGGTTGGTGGGGTCGAGGCTGAAGGGTTCATCGCTATGTCCGCCCCACGGCCAGTCGAACCCGTCAGGGCATTCGGCGAGATGGCGATAGCGGGGCAACTTCAGCCAGCGGTGCATGTGCCCGAAGGAGTTCTGATTCGGAACCAGCTCCATGAACCGTTGGCGGCAGTAGGCGTCCAGCCGCAGGATGTCCTCGCCGGTCATCGGGCTGGCTTGCGCCCATGCTTCGCGGTGCTGGCGGTAGGCAAAGGTATGCTCGGTGTACAGCTCCAGATGGTTTATCTTCCACTCCGCCAGCTCATCCACCAGCGCAAACAGCGTTTCCAGCGTGGGCACCTTGTCGCGGCTGATGTCCAGCATCACTCCGCGCGAGGGGAAGTCGGGGTGGTCATCGATATCGCCACAGGGCAGCTCGCCTGCGCACTGGCGAAGTATCTGCCGCAGGGTCATCACCCCGTAGAACAGCCCCGCAGCGTCGCCAGAAACAAGGTGGATGCGCTCTGGCGTGATGCGCAACCGGTAGCTCTGTGCGGGAACGTCTGCGTCTGCTTCCAGAGTCAGGATGAACTGTGCCAGCGGGTCGCCCTCCGCACTGCCCGCCCAAAGGCTCCATTCCATGCCCTGCGTCTCCCACACTGCCTCCTGCAGGCGCGCGGCGATGGGGAACACCGTTTGCGGGTCACCCTGACAGACGATGCGGGCGTTATGGCGAAGAGGCAAAACACCCTGTGCCTCGCGCGTGCGGCGTGGTGTGGGTAGCAGAATCAGCTCGCTCAGGTTCATCGCAACGCTCCTTCCTTGAGAACGGATTCATCGGCAAAGCACATCAGCCATGCCAGCACCGACGCAACTCCTGTATTCAGTTGCACACGGGCAGGGGATAATCCTGTCTGCAGGGGAAGATTTCAGACAGGCGATGGAAATCGCTTCGTCCGCGACCGTGTGGAACGACGGCTCGGTGGGAGCCGTGCCGGAACACCTGCGATACACATGGGGCAGGGTCTCTACGGGAGAGGTGCTGGAAGAGGGCGGTGTACGGATGACCTCTGGGCAAGCCCCGACCTACCAATTCCGGGTGCCACAACCTGACCTGCCTCCATCCGACCTGTCTCTGGCCGTGGAAGGGCCGCCCTTCCTGCGCGGTAGAGTCTCCCTGAGCGGTCTCATCGTCGGTTACCTGTTCACCGGCGATATCGACGGCGATGGGGAGGTGACCCTGCTCGACTTCGGCAGGCTGGTGGCTGCGTTCGGCAGTACCGCCGGTGATGAGCGGTATGACATCGATGCCGACCTGGACGGGGACGGCGAGGTGGGACTGTTTGACTTCGCGCGGCTGGTGATGCACTTCGGCATGGCAGCGGAGGACTGACCTCACGCCATGCCGGCGAACACCGCCTTGATGACCTCATACGGGGTCGTGACGCCCCGCAGCACCTTCTCGCGCCCGTCCTCCAGCATGGTACGCATTCCTTCCTGACGGGCGATTTGCAGAATCTCATCGCCGGAGGCGCGCCGCAGGATGGCTTTGCGGATTTCGGGCGTGACTTTGAGCAGCTCAAAGATGCCCGTCCGCCCGCGAAAGCCCGTGCCGCGGCACGCCTCGCACCCCTTGCCGATGAAGAACTGATGCTTCGCAGGGGCGTCGAGCGGTAGCCCCAGCGCTTTCAGCTCCTCCGGATTGGGCTGGTAGGGCACGCGGCAGTTACCGCAAATGATGGGTACCAGACGCTGCGCCATCACCCGCACCAGCGTGGCGGCAATCAGGTAGTCCTCCGCACCCATGTCGATCATGCGACTGATGGTCTCCACCGCGTTGTTGGTGTGCAGGGTAGTGAAGACCAGATGTCCGGTGAGCGCGGCTTGAATGCCAATCTGCAGCGACTCGCGGTCGCGGATTTCGCCAATCATGATGACATCAGGGTCGTGGCGCAGGATGGCGCGCAGCGCTTTGGGGAAAGTCACCTTTTCGGTGACGTGTATCTGCATGATGTTGTCGGGGAACTCGTACTCCACCGGGTCCTCCACCGTGATGATGTTGCGGTGCTTGCGGTCGAGCAGGTTGATGGAGGCGTAAAGCGTGGAGGTCTTGCCCGCGCCGGTGGGGCCGGTCACCACCATCATGCCGTAGGCGGTTTGCAGGGACTGCTTCCAGTCTGCCAGCACGTCCGGCGGCATACCCAGCTTGTCCAGGTCCACGCGCATCTGCGCCGGGTCCAGCAGACGGATGGCGATGCGCTCGCCGTTGAGCGAGGGGATGCACGAGACGCGCGCACTGAGCTTGCGGTCGTTATACTCCATGTCGATGCGCCCATCTTGCGTCTCGCGTTTCTCGTCGATGTGCATGTCGGCGGCGAGCTTGACGCGGGTGATCATAGCCTGTATGAGCTCGGGGTCGGTAACGGTCTGGAATTCGTGCAGTAGCCCGTCGATACGGAAACGGATGCGCAGCAGGTTGCGCTCAGGATGGAGATGGATATCCGATGCGCCCGCGTCCAGCGCACGCATGAACATGAGGTCCACCGCCTGCACCGCCAGCGACAGCTCTTGCCCGCCCATCTCGCGCATGGTGCCCGGCTGTCGCATCATTAGTCGAAACGAGCGTCCTGAACTGCGCATCCCCTGATTGTACATGCCTCTTCCTCGCTACCTGCCGATTTCCAGAATGCGGATGTTGCGGAATCGCACGCGGCTGTTCTCGCCCCACGCGCCCTCGCCGCCATGCACCTGCAAGCCGATGTAACCCTCGCGCGGGTAGCGTGCCTCCGTGTCCTGAAAGTCTATCGTTTTGACACCGTTGAGCCAGGCGGTGATGTGTGCTGGCTGTCCCACGATGCGTACCCGTAGCTTGTTCCAGCCCTTCTCTTTGTACGCTTTCTGCCAGTCCTCGTACTGCACCAGAAATCCAGCCGTGCCGGACGCATACAGACTGCCCACATAACCGCCGTCGCGGTAGTCGATGGTAATCTGGTAGCCCATGCCGTCGTCGCGCGTGCGCAGGAACAGCCCGCTGTCCACCGGATAGTCTGCCTGAAACTCCAGTTCGATGTCGAAGTCGCTAAACTTGCGCTCGGTACCCAGCAGTCCGCCGGTGTGGTCGGTATCCTGATTACCCACCAGCGCACCTTTTTCCACCTTCCACACGCCGCCGCGCCCACCGTGCACCGCCATCAGCCGCCAGCCGTTCATGGTTTTGCCGTCAAACAGCTTCTGCCAGCGCGGCGCGGCGAGCACCGACACACAGAAAAGGGTCAGCAGAATCCATGTCCATCGCATCCTTGCGCTCCTAAACACTGATGGTATCCACCACGTTCCACCCGTTGACGTTTGTTAGCCTGTTGGCGAACTGGATGTCGGGCAAGTTGCGCCAGGGGTCGCGGATGCCGAGTGCCAGCCGGTAGCGTCCACCCGTGACCTGCAGTGGCATCTGCGTGCTGAAGCGGAAGTCACCAGGCAGCCATCGGGTGATGTCCACATCCGCGCGGTGTATCTGCGCCACGCTATCGTCCTCGCGCAGCAGAGCGATTTCCACCGCCCACGGGTAATAGAACGGCGCAACCCCCTCGTTGACGCCACGCACCTGCAGGTTCAGCATTCGTTCCCGAATCTGCCACGAGACTTCTGTCAGGCGGTACTGGTAGCCCATGCGCCGCACCATCCAGCGGGCGTTGTCCAGCTCCTGCGGGCTGAGGTCGCTCTCCAGAATAGGGCAATAGGGGCCGACCCAGCTCAGGTGCATTCGCTCCAGCATGGTGCGCGTCTTTGCCCACTCGGAGCTGAGGTACTTTTTGCCCTGCATGGGAACCATCTCCGCGCCGATGGCGGCTACTTTCCAGTTATCCTCTCTGCCCGCGCGTCGGAGGCTGGGCAGGAAGTACCAGTCTTGAGCCGGTTGCCCTTCGAAGCCGTCGGTGTCTTCGGGGAACATGTCATCGTGGTAGCCCAGCCATGGCTCGGAGGTGGCGGGGTAGGGATAGCGGGCAAGCAGAATCTTGTGGGGAAACGCCTGCCGGTAAGCGCGCACCACCGCCCGCTGTGTGGCTTCGCTGGCAAACAGTTCTGTGCGGGGCCAGGTGTGCCATTCGCCCCAGAACCCCAGTGTGCCCAGCGCCACAAAAGCCACTCGCGGGTTGCGGTTGTATCGCTCTCCCAGCGCGCCGATGAAGTCCAGCAGAGGGGTCAGCAGGCGCGGGTCGTCATAGTCCGGCGCAAGCCCCTTGCCGATATCGGGAATGTCATAGGGGCGCATCGCCACGCCACGATCAATGACCCACTGCGGCACGCCCACCGGCAGGTTAGGGTAATCCAGATACAGCCGGAACACCACATGCTTGCCGCGGGCGTTAGGGCTGTCCCACTTTTCACGTTCCCACTGCGCGAAGCGGTAGACGCCTCGTTCCGGCTCCAGCTCGCGCCAGGAGACGTACTGATAGGTCATTCGTGCAGGCAGTGCGTAGGTGCTCCACTCGTGGCTGTAGGCAGCCCAGCCCTTGAGCGGGTTGCTCAGCGGGCCTTCCGCCGGAGCCGGGCGCACCACACGCGATTGTACCGGACGCCGTTGTGCCATCGCGTTCACCTGCTGTATTTTAGAAGGATTCTGCCCCGATTGTCAACGAGCATCGTGGCTGTTCAGGATACCCAGAATGTAGCCGCAGGCTTGAGCCTGCGCTGTCTGCTCCTCTGGCAAAACCCACCCTTTTATGGTATCCTCTTTAGCGGTGTCCACGATGGAAAAAACCTCGGTACAAACCGTCGGCGAATCCCAGCAGTTGCGATTGCCCACCGTGGCGATTGTGGGGCGACCGAACGTGGGTAAATCCACCCTGTTCAACCGCCTGGTGGGCAGGCGTGTGGCGATTGTCGAAGATACGCCCGGCATCACTCGAGACCGCCTGTACGGGGAAGCCGAGTGGCGGGGACGTGCGTTTCAGGTGGTGGACACGGGCGGTGTGCTGCTGGAAGATGAAGACCCCCTCATCACGCAGGTGCGCATCCAGGCGCTGGCGGCGATCGAGGAGGCGGATGTTATCCTGTTCATGGTGGACGCAGTAGAGGGCATCACCCCTGCTGACGAGGAACTGGCGGATGTGCTGCGCACCACGACCAAACCCGTGCTGCTAATGGCAAACAAGGTGGACAACACCCGTCGCGAGGCAGACGCCGCCGAGTTCTATGCGCTGGGCTGGGAAGAGGTGTTCACCATCTCGGCGATACACGGACACGGCGTGGCAGAGGTGCTGGACAGGCTGATAGAACTGCTCCCTCCCGCTCGCCCTCTGGAGGAGGAAGACACCGCCATCAAAATTGCCATTGTGGGTAGACCCAATGTGGGTAAGTCCTCATTGGTGAACGCCATCCTCGGCGCGCCGCGCGTGATTGTCAGCGAAATCCCCGGCACCACCCGCGACGCGATAGACACTCCCGTCGAGCGCGATGGACAGAAAATGGTGCTGATCGACACCGCAGGTATCCGCCGTCCGGGCAAGGTGCAGGGTTCCATCGAGTACTACAGTATGCTGAGGGCGCAAAAAGCCATCCAGCGGTGCGATGTTGCGCTGCTGGTGCTGGACGGCCCGCAGGGTGTCACCGATGGCGACAAGCGTGTGGGCGGTTACGCGGTGGAGGAAGGTCGCGCCTGCGTGGTGGTGGTCAACAAGTGGGACCTGATGAAAAACCCCACCAGCAAGGCGTTAATGATGGACTTCACGCGCATTTTCCGCAAAGAGTGTCCGTTCCTGCAATTTGCGCCGCTGGTGTTCGCGAGTGCGCTGACCGGCATGGGCGTTTCGGGTGTGGTGGATACTGCGCTGGAGGCGGCGGAAGCACACGCCCACCGCATACCCACCGGCGTGCTGAACCGTCTCATCCACGATGCGGTGGATGCCCGCCCGTACAGCCGCAAGGGCAAGATGCTGAAGGTCTATTATGCCACCATGCCCTCGGTGAAACCGCCGACGGTGGTGCTATTTGTGAACGACCCGGACATCGTGCATTTCTCATACCTGCGCTATCTGGAAAACGCCATCCGTCAGCAGTTTCCACTGGAGGGGACACCCATCCGTATCGAGGTGCGGGAAGCGAAAGGCAAAGCGAGGGATGAGTGAACATCCTCTGGAATCACTGACCGACGCGCAGTTGCAGGAGCTGGGTATCCGCGATTTACAGCGGGCGCGTACCATCTTCGAAATCCTGCGAGGATGGGGACCACACGCCGAAGCCTTTGACCGGATGCTACCCCACCTGCTGCAGGCAATGAAGCTCTCGCCCGACCCCGATATGGCTTTGAACAACTTCGAGCGCTGGCAGGCGAACCTGGCAAACCGCTTGCCCTACTACCGCTTCCTTGCCGAGAACCCGACCGTGCTGGAGATTTTCTTTACGGTGTGTGCCACCAGCCAGTTCTTCTCCGAAATCCTCATACAGAACCCGGAATATTTTGAGTTCTTTTCCGACCCCAGCCTGCGCCGACGTCCCAAAACCGCTGCTCAGCATTACCGCGACCTGCAGAATCTGATGCGCACCTGCGCCAGCTACGGGATGAAGATAGATGCCCTGCGCCGTTACAAGCAGCGTGAGGTGCTGCGTATCGGCGTGATGGACATTCTGGGTGTGCTGGACCTGCCGGAAGTGGCGCAGGCTTTCAGTGACTTCGCCGATGCCTGTGTGCAGGTAGCGTACGAAATGGCGCATGAAGAGCTCTCTGTCCGCTACGGGATGACCGGCACCCCCGCCTTAGCCGCCATCGGCATGGGCAAGTTGGGTGGCAGGGAGCTCAACTATTCCTCCGATATCGACCTCATTTTTGTGCATCACGACGAAGTGGGTGTGACGGGCAAACTGACGGGCACGCAGTACGCCGAGCGTCTGGCACAGGAGATAGTCAACGTGCTGGCCAGAAACACCGAGCGCGGCTTCGTCTTCCGGGTCGACCTGCGCCTGCGCCCCGAGGGCAGATACGGTCCTCCCAGCCGTTCACTCAGCAGCTACCGCAACTACTACGAGAGCTGGGCGGAGACATGGGAGCGACAGGCGTTGATTAAGGCGCGTTTTGTAGCAGGCGACCCGCGCGTGGGCGAGGCGTTCGTGCGCATGGCGGAGGAATACACCTACCAGAGCTATGTGCCCGCCGAATGGGTGGAGGACATCCGCCACAACAAACGGCGTCTGGAGCAGAAAGCCGCCCTTGCCGACGAAACGCATACCAACGTGAAAATCGGGGAAGGGGGTATCCGCGATATCGAGTTTGCCGTGCAGTTGCTGCAACTGCTGGTGGGTGGTCAGCATCCCTCGGTGCGCACGGGCAACACGCTGGAGGCTTTGCAACGTCTGCGTCGGGAAGGGTTCCTCACCCCGGAGGAAGCCATCATCCTGCGGGAAAGCTACTGTTTCCTGCGCACCGTCGAGCATCGGTTGCAGATACTGTATGAACAGCAAACCCAGAGACTGCCAGCCGACCCCCGACAGCTGGAACTGCTGGCGCGGCGCATGGGTTTCGAGAACGCCGAATATTTCCGCGAAACATATGACCGCGTCCGTGCGCAGGTGCGCGACATCTTCCTGCGGGTTTTCTACGGTGAGGCGGGCGACCGCGTGATGCAGCAACAGGAGAGCATTCTGCGCGACCTGCTGAGCGCTATCGACGACCCCAGAGCGCAGGAGAAAGTGCGCCAGCATCTGGAGCAAAACGGCTTTCGCGACCCGCAAGCGGCTTTGCGCCTGATGCAAATCCCGCTGATGGGCACGGATGCAGGAATAGAAGAGGCTTCTGGTATCGAGTCTATCGCTCGCGGCGCAGCCAGCCCCGCCATGCGCCAGAGCTTTCTGCGTATCGCACCCGCGTTGATGACCTACGCCTCGCGCAGTCCCTCGCCCGATGATGCCCTGCTGGGCATTGAAACCCTTGCGCTGGCAGTGCCTAACCGCGCGCAGCTCTACACCGCTTTCGCAGACAGTCCGGAGGTGTTGCGCCGACTGGTAGAGCTGGCTGGAGCCAGTCCCCCCACCATGCGCCTGCTCAGCAACCATCAGGAGCTACTGGACACCCTCTTCAGTGAGGAGATTATCGAACATGAACCCAAGGGGCGCGAGCAGATGCGGGATGAACTGCGCCAGCGGCTGGGCTTGCCGGAAGAGCTGCGCCCCGGCACCCCGCGCGGCTATCCGGAGCGGCAGGCACAGACGATAGCCTCCTTCATCCGACGCGAGAGGTTGCGCATCATCGCCCGGGATGTGTGGGGCGAGGCGCGCGGCGTGGATACCGCCAGAGACCTGACCAACCTGACCGAAGCGGTGCTGGAATGCGCGCTGCAGATGGTTCAGGCGAGCGCTATCGAGCAAAACCCCGAGTGGGAAGAGGTGCTTCGCTCGGTAGCGATTGTCGGCATGGGCAAACTGGGCGGATGGGAACTCGGGTACGCCTCCGACGCGGATATCCTGTTTGTGTTTGAACACCCTGCCTCTGTCTCGCACGCCGAGGCGTACGCTGTTACCGCGAAGATGTGCGAGGAGTTCCTGCAGCTGTGCCGATTGGTGCGCGCGCAGGATGTGCCGCTGGAGGTAGATGCCCGGTTGCGCCCGGAGGGGCGTTTTGGAGCCATCGTGCGAACCACAGACGATTACCGTCAGTACTACCTCACGCGCGGTGAAACCTGGGAACGGCAGGCGTTGATTAAAGCCCGCCCCGTCGCAGGTAACCCGACGGTAGGCGAGAGATGGCGTCAGATGGTGGAAGAGGAGGTGGTGTATGCGCGCGGGTTGACTGAAGAGGAGATGGAGTCCATCCGCCACATCAAGCGCAGGGTGGAAAACGAACGCCTCAAACCGGAGTGCCGCTGGCGCGATGTGAAACTGGGGCATGGTGGTATGGTAGACATCGAGTTCACCGTGCACGCATGGCAGCTGCGGGTTGGGAAGCAACACCGCAGTGTGCGCCACACCAGCACCCTCTCCGCCCTGTATGCCCTGCGCATGATTGCGCTGGTCTCACCGGCGGACAGCCGTAACGTGGCGGAGGCTTACCCCCTCTGGAGTACCATACGTAACGCACTTACCCTGCGTCACGGTATACCGCGCGATGTGATACCCGATGATGAGGCGGAGCTAAGGGTACTGGCCCGGATACTGGGCAGGGAAGAGCCGGCGCAGATGTTGCAGGAGTTCGAACAGCTGATGCGCGAAGTAAGAGGGTGGGTGGAGCGCGACCTGTTTGGGGATTGATATTCATGTCTGTGTCTGATTTGCTGTTATGGTTTGCAAGGGATTACGGGCTGGCGCTGCTGGTCGGCTATTTGGTCGGGGGTATCCCCTTCGGCTGGTTGATTGCCAAACTGTGGAAAGGGGTCGACCTGCGCGAGGTGGGCAGCGGCAACATCGGCGCGACCAACGCCTATCGCGTGCTGGGACCGGCAGCAGGTATTATCGTCTTTCTGCTGGACACCGCTAAAGGCAGTGTGCCTATCCTGCTGGGCAACGTTTTCGAGTGGGACGGCATCTCGGCGGGTATCGGCGCGATTGTGGGGCACAGCTTTTCACCGTACCTGCGCGGGAAGGGCGGCAGGGCGGTCGCCACCAGCCTGGGAGTATTCCTCGCGCTTTCACCATGGGCATCGCTTTGTGCATTTGCCACGTGGGGCGTGCTGGTGCTTCTCACACGCTATGTGTCAGTAGCCTCTGTGTTCGGCTCTCTATCCCTGCCGCTGGTGTGGATGTGGGTTTTCCAGACGAACGGTATCGTGCATGGAGCGGCTCTGCTCGCGGCGTTGTGGATTACCTGGAAGCACCGTCCGAACTTCCAGCGGCTGCGGGCTGGCGCGGAACCACGAGTGAATCTTTGGGGGAGACGCTGATGGGGAAAGGACATCATCCATACGTGCAGCTGGCGCGTGAAGCTGTGGAGCACTTCTTGAGGGACAGGGAAATCATTGAGCCGCCTCCCGATTTGCCACCACCTCCGACAGAAAAATGGCAGGGCGTTTTCGTTTCGATACACACTGCGGATGGGCAGCTGAGGGGCTGTATCGGGACGCTGCGTCCGCTACATCCCGACATCGGCAGGGAAATCATCGCGGTCGCGCTGGATGCGGCGCTGAAGGACCCGCGCTTCCCGCCGGTGGACGTATCGGAGTTGCACGACCTGGAGTACACCGTATACGTGCTGCATCCGCCTGAACCGGTGCAATCGGTGGAGGAGCTCGACCCGCGTGTGTATGGGGTTATCGTGTACACGGAGGACGGTCGGCGGGGTCTGTTGCTGCCCGATTTGCCGGAGGTGAACACCGTCGAAAAACAGCTGCAAATCGCCTGCATGAAGGCGGGCATCGCCCCTGGCGAATCGTTCTCGTTGGAGCGGTTCAGGGCGGATAAGTTCGAGTGAGGTAATGATTGCGTGCCGCGTCAGGCTCTTACCGGCTGCACCAGCCTGCCGTCGCGTAGAGAGTAGATGCGGTCGGCGTCCGCCAGCATCTCGGGGTCGTGCGTGACCACCACCACCGCCCCTCTCTCGCGGTAGTCCGCCAGCAGACGAATGACCGCATGTCCGTTGATATGGTCTAACGAGGCGGTGGGTTCGTCCGCGAAGATAATCTGCGGTTGATGCACCATTGCCCGCACCACACACACCCGTTGCCTCTCCCCGCCCGACAGCTTGTGCGGGTAGCGGTTGGCGAGATGCAACAGCCCCAGCTGCTCGAAGAGCTGCAGTGCCCTCCCATACGCCTCGCGGTCGCCCGGCACCGCCACCAGCACATTCTCCAGCGCGGTGAGATACGGCAACAGGTATGGCTGCTGGAACACGAAACCGAACTCACGCCGACGCAATTGCATCCGTTCTCGCTCGCTCATCAGGTGAATCACCCGATTGTGAAAGCGCACCTCGCCACTGGTAGGCAGCTTGAGACCGCTCATCAGGTACAGCAGGCTACTCTTGCCCGAACCGGAAGGTCCCATGATGCCCACGAACTCGCCCTGCCGCACCTCTACCGATACGCGGTCCACCGCCAGTACCACGCGCTCCGCCTCCCGATATGCCAGCGTCACCTCGTCCGTCCACAGCATTTGCCTACACCTTCCGCTCGATCACCAGCACAGGGTCCATCGCCAGCAGACGCGGCCCCACCGACATTGCCGCGAAAGCCAGCACCGCAATCGGCACGGGGATGGTGTACCGATATGCCTGCCAGTCCATCGGCTGCAGCAGCATCCCGCGCGGTTCGAACACCCACCAGTACAGTGCCCACAGGATACCCATACTCAGCAGAACGCCTGTCGTCCAGCCCAGCATGACCAGCAGCGCGGTTTCCCGCACCACGCGCCACAGCAGCATCCCCCGCGTGTAGCCCATCGCGGCAAGCAGGGCGAACTCCGGCAACCTCTGCATGAAGAAGATGTTGGAGAGCATACCCATCATGATGGCAATCACCAGCACCACGATGGTAATCACAATGTTCATAATCAGATACAGGTTTCTCAGCGACGAGCGCAGTTCTCGCACCAGCTGCCCGTATGTGAACAGCCGCACCTGTCGCTTGTCCAGAGCTTTGTCGAGCCGCCTGTCCAGTTCGGGTTGCTGTTGCGGTGTGGGCGCGGCAACCACAATCTCTTCCAAAGGGGGGAAATAGTGCTTTTGCACGAACTCTTTGGAGATAACGGCGAACCAGTTCTCGCCGTCCAGCAGCCCCACCAGTTTCGCCGGCACGGGGGCGAAGCTGTCTTCTATGTTGGGCGCGAGTACCACATCACCGATTTTCAGGTTGCGGTTACGCGCAATGCCCACCGACAGCGCGCACGCCGCTTCGCCCTCGCGCGGCAACCTGCCCTCTACCAGCCTCATGCGGGTCAGGCGCAACATCTTCGGCATATCCTCCTGCGTTAAGCCGAACAGCACGAACGGAAACTTGCCGAAGATGGTGTGGATGTTGGTGAAGCACACGCTGATACGGTAAATCTCTCTGGCAAGCGGCTCGGCGCGGATGGTCTGTTCCGCTCTGGGGTCTACCTGATTGCCATTGCGCGGCACTGCCACCAGAAAATAGCGGTTATAGCCGTATACGGTGAGCACGGTGAGGTCGATACTGCGGATAATGGTGACTACCGTGCCTATCAGCACCACCGACAGCACAATAACCAATGCCATCGGCGCGGTACGCGAGAGGTTGCGCCGAAAAAAGAGCCACGCGGAAAGCGGATTGGTCGCTGCCAAAACAGCCGGAATAGCTTCCCTCTTCTCTGCCGTCTGCATACTTCCAGTATACTTGAGCGGGGGGGAGCAAAATCAAGGGAAGCTGGCTACCAGTCGCTCCTTCGGTACTCGTTCCACACCTGACGGTACTGTTCGATGGTCTGTCGGGCGATGCGCTTCCAGTTGTACATGGTCTTCACGCGCCGGTATGCCTCTTTCACCATCTCCTGCGCGCGGTCGGGGTTTTGCAACACTTCGAGGATGCCCCACGCGAGGCTATCCGAGTTGTTCAGCCAGGTGACGATGCCCGTCACGTTGTGCTCGACCACCTCTTTCAGTCCGCCTGCGTCGGAGGCTACAACGGGAATACGCGCTGCCATCGCCTCTAACGCCACAATGCCAAACGGCTCGTACAGGCTGGGGAACACCGCGACGTCGGCGATGCGGTAGATGCGCAACAGCACATCGTCGGGCACGAAGCCCGTGAAATACACATGCGGGGCGATACCCAGCCAGTTCGCCAGCTGCACAAGGTGGTCGCGATATCCCCCGCCCACAATCAGCAGCTTCACTTTCGGATACACCACGCGCACTTTGGGCAACGCTTCCAGCAGGATATGCGCCCCTTTCTCGCGCACCATCCTGCCGACAAAGAAGAGAATCTTTTCGTCAGGGGCAGCGTAGTTGTGGCGGAAGGCTTGCCTCTCGGCTTCATCAAACTTGAACTCAAACTTGGTGGTGTCCACGCCGTTCGGAATCACCACAATCTTATCCGATGGTGTTTGCAGGGCAAATTCCACCTCGCCTTTCATATACCAGGAACAGCATATCACACGCCATGCCTCGTAGCTGAGCTGCCACTCCACGCTGGCGATATAGCGCTGCAGGTCGTTATGCAGTCCGTTATTCCTTCCGTACTCGGTGGCGTGGATGGTGGCGATGAGCGGCAGGCGATAGGCGTGCTTCAGGTAAGCACCACTGTAGTGCGCCAGCCAGTCGTGCGCATGCAAAAGCACTCCGTCAGCAAAGGGGCGCGCCTTGAAGGGCTTGTCCTCCTGCAGCCAGCTGTTCAACAGTTCCTCCGCTTTCGCCTGCATCGACCGGTTGAGCAGCTGAACCCAGTGCACAAAGTCGTTGGCGTGTTCGGTGACCGGCACCCGGTGCACGTGCAGCAGGTCATGTTGCCGTTCGTAGGCAGGCGCACCGGGGAACTCGGCGGTGATGACATGCACCTCTACGTCTTCTTCCGCCAGTGCGTGCCCCAGCTCGTACACATGCCGCGCGATGCCTCCGACTATCTTCGGAGGATATTCCCACGAGAGCATGATAATGCGCATTCTTTTCGTTGAACCTCCCGCTTAGAATCGTCCGTCCCTGACCTCATAGTGCGTGGGCTTGTTCAGGGTCGGAAGTCCCTGCATCACCCAGTGCGCCACCCACTGGATGACAGTATCTACCGTCACCGCTGGATAGCCGAACAGGCGGTGCGCTTTGCTCGCGTTGCTGAGAAGAGCGGTATCTGCCTCTGCCCCTTCAAAGCGCGGTTGCTTGCCCATCAAATCGCCCAGTCGCCCTGCCAGATAACGGATGGAGAGCGTTTCGGGACCGGTAGCGTTCAGCACCAGCGGCGGCGACTGCGCCAGCGACAGACACCGCAACGCCCACGCACAGGCGTCGCCCTGCCATACCACGTTCACACAGCCCATCGCCAGCGAAACAGGCTCGCCCGCCCATACCTTCTGCGCCACATCTAAAATGATGCCGTAGCGCAACTCCACCGCATAATTCAGGCGATAAATGACCGCCGGCGTGCCATAGCGTCCGGAAAAGTACTGGAACACCCGCTCTCTGCCCAGCGCAGATTGCGCATACTCGCCGATGGGTTCAGGAGGAGTCTCTTCGGTCGCGCCGCCACCTGTCACCGGCACCAGTGGGTACACGTTGCCGGTAGAAAATACCACGATTCGCGACTGGCGATACCGGCTCGCCACGTAAGCGGGCGCGACAGTGTTCATCGCCCACGTGAGCGGCTCCGCGCCGGTGGTACCGAACTTCATCCCCGCCATGAACACCACGTTGGGGGCATCGGGCAGTCGCTGCACCGCTTCCGCGTCCAGCAGGTCACAGGCGATGGTCTGTATCCCAGCCTGTTCCAGCTGGTTGCGCATCTCCGGTTGCGAAAAGCGGGCAACACCGATGACCCTCGCGGTATTGCCCGCCTCGTCCATCGCGCGACGCGCCATGCGTGCCAGCGTCGGGCCCATCTTTCCAGCCACACCCAGTACCAGCAGGTCGCCCTGTAACTCGCGGAAAAGCTGCACCACCTCCGGTGTGGGGCGAGAAAGACGTTCTTCCAGCTCGTCTATGCTGTGGATAGGCGGTTGCGACATGCTTGCTTTGCCTGCTATCGTGAGATTGCTCCTCCGTTTGCGATACGGTTCCTTCTTAACCTGCGTGCTCCTTCAGCCAGCCGTAGCACTTCGCATAGCCGACCCCACCTGCCGCCTCGGGACCTTCGTATTCCGCACAGTAAACGCCGCTGTAGCCAGCCTGTTTCAGGCAGTTCAGGGCGTACAGGAGGTCTATCTCGCCATCGCCCAGCGCCGCACCGCGATACTCTGCGAAACTGCCAAAGCCATCCTTGAAGTGCGTGTGCTTCACATACGGAGCCATCAGCTCGTAGATGCGTTTGCACACCTGCAGGTCGTGTCCGTACCAGCGGTAGTTCATCGTGTCCAGATTGGTGCCGATGAGCGGGTGGTTGACGCGCTGCAACAGCATATACAGGATGGTGTAGTCGTTGGTGATGTAACCGTGATTGTCGATTGCCAGCGCGACGCCCATCTTGTCCACGAAATCGAGACATCGCTGGAAGCATTCGGTCAGCGCGTCCAGCCACTTCTGGCGGGGAACGCTCTCTTTGGGCGCGCCGCCTTCACTGCGTACCACCGCCTCCTCGCTCAGGATGCGTGTGAGCCCACAGATACGCTTCATGCGCTCCACCTGATAGCGGATGGCTTCCTCGTCGGTTTGCAGGAAGTCGTTGCCCGCCGCCAGCGCGGATACCTTCAGCCCGTACGACTCCACCAGCTTGCGCACCCGCTCGGCGTTGGCTTCCGGGTTGTCGACGTCGGGTGTCCACACATCGTTGATTTGCAGCTCCACATATTGATAGCCCGTCTCCGCCGCGAATCGCAGAAACTCTTCGAACGAAAAGCCGGGCCAGTTATAGTGAATCACGCCGATTTTCGCCACTGTATTCCTCCTTCTGAGAATGGATGAGTTACTGTTTTGCCTCGATGCCCTGCGCTTCCTGTTTGCGCTGTTCGAACATCTTCTTGTAATCCTCCAGCGAGATGTAGCGCGAGGGGTCTTTGAACTTTGTTCTGTCCAGCACCACGATGTCCAGCCCCGAGTTCACGAAGCCTTTCTCATCCGCCTGCGGGATGCCTTTCCCCTGGGCGAGGTTATACAACATCTCCACGCTCTTCGCGCCCCAGTCGAACACCTTTTGCCCGATGCACACCTGCACATAGCCTTTCTCAATCCAGGTCCAGGGGTTACCCTCCAGCGGGTCTACCGCCACCACTTTGGTCACGCCTGGCTGGATACCGTTCAGCCCGGTTTTGGTGAACAGCGGCCATCCGCCTACCATCGCCCAGCCGGCAAGGTCGGGATGTTGCTGCATCACGCTGTTGATGAGCGACTCGGCGCGGGTGGCGTCGTCGTTGCAGTAGACGGTGGTCACGATACGGATGTCGGGGTATGCCTTCAGCGCGTCCTGCACGCCTTGAATGCGCATGGTGAGGTTCTGTGCTCCCTGCACGCCCGACAGGATAGCCACCTTGCCCTTGCCGTCGATGAGTTTCGCCAGCTCCTCGCCCATCGTTTTGCCCGCCTCATAGTCATCCATGCCGAAGAACGCCTGCCGTTTGCTCTTCGGCGAATCGCTATCCCACGTGACCACCGGAATACCCTGTTCCACCGCCCTGTCGATGACACGGCGCATAATCTCGGCGTTCACGCAGGAAACAGCGATGCCGTCCACCTTCTGGCGCACGTAGGTTTCGAAGATTTGCGCCTGCTTGGCTTCGTCGTTTGTTTCCGGGGCGTTCCAGTAGATTTCCACATTACCCAGTTTGGCGGCAGCACCCAGCGCGCCCATCTTGGCGTAGTTGAACACGGGGTTATCCAGTTGCTTGGGGATAATGGCGAACCGAAAAGTCCTCTGGGCGTTGCCGGTTTGTGTGGACGTCGCGGGCGAAGTGCTCTCTTTGCGGGAACACCCCACCATCACCACAGCCAGAATGAGTCCGAGTATGTAGCAGCGCATGTCGCACGCCTCCCTTCCATCCAACAACTTGCATCTGTACATTTTGCGCATCGAGCAGGGGCTTCCTGCTCGGCGGGAGAACATCTTCATACTTCCTTAAAGGGGATTTGTGCATCTCGCGAAAAAAACAGGCAGGAAAATACAACTGGTAACTTGAATAATCCGGTGCGGTAGTGTTACAATAAAACCACAAGTCCGGCAATATTGCGGTAGTGGTTTCCCGAAAGGGGATTGTGTGTTCGGGTAACACCTGCTTGAAGGAGGGGTTGGGTTGTCCCACCAGCCAACAGGTGAACTGGCAACTGCCAAAGGCACCATTGGGCAGGTACCTGCCGAGCAGATTGAGAAGGTCATTCGCCAGCTGCGCGATGTCCTCTCGGCTCGCGTGGTGGTGGACAAGCACGGAGCAATACAGGAGATCCACGCACTGGTCTCCGCGAATCGCTCACCCAAGCAGGTGGTACGTGATATCGAATCGGCTCTACTGGCATCGCATGGGATCGTCGTGGACCACCGCAAGATCAGTGTTGCTCAGATGCAGGGTGCCCTGCTGCGCTCTCTGCGAAATCGTCTCCGCATCGCAGATGTAGAACTCACCGTCAACGGTACAAAGGCGGAAGCCACCGTGCATCTGCAACGTGGCTCCGAAACCTTCATCGGACAGGCTGCCGGGCAGGGGAGCCAGTCCAATCAGCTGCGTTTAATCGCCAGCGCCACGGCGCGCGCTGTCGAACAAGCCTGCAATATGACCGACCAGATTGCCGTCGAGGACATCAACCCGAACGTGATGGTAGCGGGCAGGCAAATAGTAGTCGCCGTGGTGAACATGTTATCGCAATACGGCGAGGATATCCTCACCGGCTCGGCTCTGGTGCGCAACGATTTGAACCGTGCTGTTGTTAACGCCGTTTTGGACGCATTGAATCGCCGGACCGCAGCTCTCCAGGACGAGTAGCCTCCAGACAATCGCATAGAGCCTGTTGTAGCCAGCAGCGTGGCTCGGGCCAGGGTGGCACTGAAGCGGAGTGAGTGTCTGTTCGCTTAGCGGCGCGAACGGAACACTTGATGGAGGTTGCTCTCAGTTGAAGTACTGGTTGACCATGTTGTTGCTCCTGGTGGTGTGGGCTACCACCTATGGCGCAAAGCTGGAGATCTACCCGCCACCCAAACCACCACCGCCGCCATCGGCTACCTACTGACATGGACTGTGCCACCGCCCGCAGCTGCTGGCTACCACAGGCTCTGGCAGAGACGAAAAGGAGAAGGGTCATGCGGGACATCCCGCCCAGGTGGCGCGATTTTCTCATGCGTTACTACCATCACAGTATCATCCTGATAGCGGCGGGGTTAGCCATCGGCTTTATGCTCAGCACGCCGCCAGCGGAGTGGTTGCCATTTGGGGCAATTGCGATACTGCTCTTCGCCGTGGTGACCGAAATGCTGCCGGTTTCCCTGCTGCACGGCGGCACACAGGTCACTCTGGGCTTCCCGATTGTGTGTACCGTCATCGCTATGTACGGTACCGTGCCTGCCATGGCGGTGGACAGCCTGCCCACCCTGCTGGCTGGAGTGTTACTGAATCGCTCTTATCCCCTGCGTCATCGGCTGCGCTGGGGGCTGTTCAACGCTGCACAGTCCGCTATCAGCGCGGGTACCGCCGGAGTGGTATATTACAGCCTCAGCGCGAGTGCCGCCGCCCTTCTGACGGTGCAAACATTGCTGGCTCTGACCCTGGCAGCGGCAGTATATCTGGTGGTCAACGCTCTGCTGGTGTCGGTAGCCGGTGCGTTATATCACCGCGAACCGTTGCCGAACATCTGGCAGCACAGCCTGCGTATCGTGATGCCCACATACATCCTGGTGATGCCCCTGTCCATTTTGCTCATACTCCTACTACGCACCTACCACGTTGCAGGCTTTGCGCTGGTGGCAGTGCCCTTCCTTGCAGCGCGCGAGTGCTTCCGGCAGCGGATTCAGCAGATACGCAACTACCGCGAGACAATCCGTGCGCTGGGCTTGCTGGTACAGCATGCTCATCCCTACACTTCGGGACATCTGCAACGCGCTGGACGGATGGCTGTCAGCGTCGCTACCCGCCTGGGCGTTCCGGCTCGCCATATCGAGCTCTTGCCAGAGGCAGCTGTGTTGCACGACCTCGGCAAGGTAGGGGTCGACGAAGCGGTGCTGAATAAGCTCACCGCGCTGACCGATGCCGACTGGCAGATGATTCGCTCCCACCCTCTGAAAGGCGCAGAGGTCATCGGCGGTATCAAGCACATCGAACCGGTTGCGCTGTGGATTGCCCTGCACCACGAACGCCCCGACGGAAAAGGCTATCCTTTCGGTTTAAAGCTGGGCGAAATCCCCATCGAAGCGCAGATTATCGCTGTGGTGGATGCCTTCGATGCTATGGTAGGCGATAACGAAAAGGGAGAACAGCGTCCCTACCGCAAGCCCAAGACGGTGCCGGAAGCTATTGCCGAGCTGCAAAAAGGTGCGGGAACGCAGTTTCACCCTGAGGTGGTCAGGGCTTTTCTCGACGCGCTGGCAGCAGGAGACTTTGGCGTCGAGCACGCTGAACAAGCCATACTGGTGATGGCACAGAAGCAGGCGGTGGCATGAGCTTCACGACTTTCGTCTATATCGTGGTAATGGGTAGCGTCGCCTTCCTGTGCTACTATGCTTTGCTGTGGCTGCCCAGACAGATTCGCCGCGATTACCGTCAGGGCTTGCAGGCGCTGGCGAGAACGGTGGAGATACGAGAGCACGGTACCACCGGCATTGCGCGACTGCGAGCGCACTATGCTGTGGAGATCGCCCGACGCATGGGGTTGCCGGCGCGGGCAGTACAGGATGTGGAGTTCGCTGCACTGTTGCAGGAGATTGGCAAGGTGAGCATCCCCTACGCCATTCTGAACAAAGAGGAACCCCTCACCGCAGACGAGCAGGAGGTGCTGAAACTGCATAGCGTGCTGAGCCAGCGCATGGTGGAACAGGTGCCTTCGCTGGCGAGACTGGCATCATTCATCCGGCATCACCATGAGAACTGGGATGGCAGCGGCTACCCTGACGGGTTGCAAGGAGAGGAAATCCCTCTGGCTTCGCGAATCCTCCATATTGTGGGCGACTACGCGGAGGCTCTGCGCGGGAAAGACCTGGATAATGCGGAAATACGATGGCAGGCAGTGCAGCAGATAGAACACAGCAAGGGTATCCATTACGACCCGCGCGTCTTCGACGTGTTCCGCGCCATTGTTCAAGCGGAAACATTTAGGCAAACGAACCTTTTCTATCATGAACGGTGTGCCTGAACGCCCCTTCAGGGTGGTACTGCTGGGGATTCTGGCGGTAGCCTTTCTGCTTCGCGCAACGGGTATTCGCTGGGGAATACCTGATACTTTTCACTACTTCTCGTTCCACCCCGACGAGTGGGTCATCCTGGGCCACACGCTGGGGCTGAACTTTCCACAGGGACAATTTGACCCGCAGTTTTACAACTACGGCACAGTGTATCTGTATCTGCTGCATCTGGCTATTCTGATAGGCACGACCTACGGATGGCTGACCTTCCCCAACGACATTGCGCAGTATGAGGCTGTTGCAGGACTTTACCTGACCGGTCGGTGGTTGTCTGTAGTGGCGGGAGTGCTGACCTGCTGGCTGGCGTGGGAGATGGGAAAGCGGCTCTGTGGGTACCGGTGCGCCGCGGTAGCCTCTTTTCTGCTGGCAATAGTAGCCCTGCACACTCTGCACTGCCACTTCCTCACTACCGACGCCACCGCCACCCTGCTCACCACGGGCGCCCTGCTCGCTGCGCTGAACCTGTATGAAAACGGGGGAAGACGCGCACTGATAGTATCGTCGGTGCTGGTCGGGCTTGCCGCTGCCACCCGCTATAACACCGCGCTGGTGGGGATAGCTCCGTTGCTGGCGCTGTGGTTGCGTTCCAGAGAACATCGTGAGGCGTGGTTGGGAAGGGCGGTGTCTCTCGCGGTGTCCAGCGCGGTGGCTTTCCTGATTTTCTGCCCGGGCGTATGGCTGAACCCCGAAAAGTTCTGGAGCGACTTCGGATACGAGGCAAAGCACGTGCGGGAGGGGCACGGGCTGGTGTTCGTGAACACCGGACCGGGCTGGGTATACCACTACTGGACGAACCTGCGTTTTGGACTGGGACTGCCGCTCCTGCTGCTCAGTACGCTCAGCATGCTCATCGCCCCCCTCTCTCGCCGTCCAATGGTCATCATCTTGTGGGTGTTTGTGCTAGCGTACTATCTATTTCTGGGTTCGTTTGCGGTGCGGTTTGCGCGCTACCTGCTTCCCATCCTGCCTCCCTTACTGGTGCTGAACGCGTGGCTGGTCGCCGAGGGCTGGCGAAACACCCGGCAGATGGGCCGGGTGGTGGTAGCAGCGGTGACGGGAGCCATTGTCCTGTATACATTCCTCTGGGGCGCAGCGGTGGTGTTTACCCTGCTGCAGCCCGACCCGCGCCTGCAAGCACTGGAGTGGATACGGCAGAATCTTCCACAGGGCACACGCATTGGCTTTGCCACTATTCCCTGGTTCTACACGCCACCTCTCAGTCCATACTGGGGCGAGCTGCAGCCCTCGCGCAGGGCGGAGCGCGCCCGGGAGGTGCAGGAGTATCGCCTCCTCGTGCCTCGCCAGGAATGGGATAGGAACGTGCTCCGGCAGGCAGAGGCAGTGGTGCTGAGCCAGTTCGAAGTGGACGACGCGATACGGGTGCGCCACGCGCCTGCACTGGCGTTTCTGGATGAGCTGAACCGTTCCTTCCGTCGGGTGGCGCAGTTCGATACCACTTTTCGCGTCGGCGGCATCCGCTTTGGCAAGCGCAACGTACCACACGATATGCTGTATCCCTTCCCGCGTATCGAAGTATGGAGGAGAGAGTAGGGAGGCGTCGTTTGTCTCAACCGCGTTCCGACTGGTTGTTTCTGGTATTGCGTGGGCTCGTATTGCTGGTACTGGGCTGGGCGCTCGGCGCGCTGTACGGGCTGACCAGCCTCGGCTTTCTGGCGGTTTTCCTGCCCATCAGTGGGACATTACTGGGCTTTTCCCCGGAGCGAGCGACGGCGGCTGGCTGGATAACTACACTGTGCGCTTGCGTGGGCGCGCTGGTAACGTTTAGTCAGGAACTCTCCGTCCAGTCGCTGATTCTGGTTCTGTGGGGGGCCTATATCTTCGGGGGACTGGTGGGCAATGCGATATTCCCCCGTCGCTGGCGCATCTCCCTGCAGGCATATCTGCTCCTGCTGCTGATGGCAGTGGGGGCAGGAATGGCATGGCAAGCCCATCCTGCGCTCTCTGACGGGGTGTTCCGCGCAGTGGGGGCACGCATTACCCCTCCGCCACAAAGTGCATGGCTCGTTGTGTCTTTGAGCGGCGGGATGGCGGGATTACTGGGGGGCATGTCGGGTCTGGGTGGGGGATATGTTCTGGTACCTGCGCTGATATTTGCGGGTCTTGCGCCGCATAGCGTCCTGTGGCTTTCGCTGTGGCTGATGCTACCTCTGGCGATGATCAGCGGGGTTATCAGTATCCAGCGCAGCACGCTCTCGTGGTCGCAGGAAGGGTGGTTGGGAGCGGGGGCGCTTTTAGGTGGGGTGGCGGGCGCCAGCTGGGCGTTGAGTTTCAGCGCAGGCATGCTGGTGCTCTGTTTCGGCGTGGCGATGACGGCAATCGCGTTTGTCACTTGGCGGGTTGTGTCTCTGGTGGAGCGAGCGTCTTCGCCAGGGGACGATTCAACGCGTGGAGCAAGGCGTTGACCGCTGCGCGATACACATTGTCCCGTACCAGCGCAAAACCCGATAACAGCTGACTGCCCGTGGTGGTTTGCCATTCCACGACTGCCATCACCCCCTCGATTCTATCGCCTCTCTCCTGAATGTCTAAAGACACTCTGGAGACGTGCTCAATCTGGACAGTGCCCATGTTTGGCAGGAGAGCGGTAAGTGCCTCGCGTGCTGCTTGCACCATGAGCGATTCTGGAGGCTGTTTGGCGTCGCCTCGCGCCTGTCGCGAAACACGGGTGTTTCCCAGAGCCAGTTCCACACCGGCTTCCGCCTCTTTACCGTGCGCCACGTAGCTGATACCGGTCACCTGTATGCGCGGCTCTGGGCGTTCTTCCGCCTCCGCAGGAAACAGCGGCAGCTGTAGCGTCGCCAGAGTGCCCTTCCGCTGTTTCATCTGCAAGCATAATCGGCTGGCGCGCACGATAAGGTCATCTACCGTCGCCGCGTAGTGGACATCCTCGCGCTCGCGGGTGCGCCGTCCGCCGAACACACCGTACGATACCGAAATCGTCTCGCGCACGTGAGGTAACTGTATCTCTTCCACCCTTCGGGCGATGCGCGCAGCGAGCTGCTGCGCTTCGTCAAGCATGTACAGCGTTGCCACCGCGAACTCGTCGCCACCGTAACGGCATAGCACCGTTAGGTCGGGGTCCAGCTCGCGCTCGATAGTGCGTGCCACCTGTTCCAGCACGCGGTCACCCGTCACGTGGTCGTACTGCTTGTTGAACTGACCGAAGCGGTCGATATCGAAGAAGATGATGGAGATTTCGTGTCCGGTGCGCAGCTTGTCGATGCTCCACTCACGCAGCGCGTCCTGCCAGGGGAGTTTGGTCAACGGGTCGTATGAACGCGAAACCACCGGCAGGAGGTCCATCGCACGCACCATTCCCACCAGTGAATCGCTGACCACCACGATAACGTCCGTCCCTTTTTGTAGCAGATTCGCCGCAGCTTCCCGAATAGGCATCTCCGCATCCAGCACAAGTACGTCGGTCGCCATCACTTCCGACACGGGGACGGTCTCAGGAATGCCCAGCATTTGAACGGCCCTGACCACGCCCACCACCTGGTCTCCTTCCATGACAGGCAGCACGTCCACCTTATAACCGTGCATCAGCACCAGGGCGGTTTTTACCGTATGTGATGGGTTTACCCAAACTGGCGACGAATGAATCAAATCCTTGAGTTTTTTCATGACCGTCTGCGCTTTTCGGGATTGTCCGCCCCCATTATAAAACAGGCCGCGAAGCAGGGTAAACGGGAATTCTACCGGTTTTTGCTTTACTATCGGTCAAAAACGTTATTTCCGTCACTCTGTATTCAGCAGCGCAGAGACAAACTCTTCTGCGTCAAAATCTTCGATGTCCTCAGGCTTCTCTCCGACACCGACCAGCTTGATGGGCACCTTCAGCTCGTCGTGAATGGTGATGACCGCTCCGCCTCGCGCTGTGCCGTCCAGCTTTGCCAGCACGATGCCCGTCACTTTCACCGCCTGCAGGAACTCCTGCGCCTGGCGGATGGCGTTCTGCCCGGTGGTGGCATCCAGCACCAGTAACACCTCATCAGGGGCGCGCCCCAACGCCTTTTCGGTAACGCGGTATACCTTCTTCAACTCCTCCATGAGATTCGAGCGGGTGTGCAGGCGTCCGGCGGTATCTGCCAGCACGTAGTCCACACCGCGGCTGCGGGCGGCGGCGATGGCATCGTAAATCACGGCGGAGGGGTCTGCCCCCTCCCGATGCTTGATAAGCGTCGCGCCCACGCGCTGTGCCCACACTTCCAGCTGGTCGATGGCGGCGGCGCGGAAGGTATCACCCGCTGCCAGTATCACGCTCTTGCCCTGCTGCCGCAGGCGATACGCCAGCTTGGCGATAGAGGTGGTTTTGCCGACGCCGTTGACGCCCACGAACAGGTAAACCGTCGGCGGCTCGGAGGAGACGGTCAGGCGGGCGTTACCGTTGGATTGCAACGAAGCCAGCAGGCTTTGCTTCAGCACCGCCTTCACTTCGGAGGGTTCCTTCAGCCGCTGTTCGCGCACCGCCCGTCGCAGGTCATCCAGCACCTGCATGGTCGTATGCACGTTGATGTCGGCGGTCAGCAGCACCTCCTCCAGCTCCTCGAACAGCTCCTCGTCGACCTTACCACGCCCCGTCAGGAGCGTATCGACCTTCTGCAGGATGCCTTTGAATATTCCCAAACGCATAGACGTTGTTCACCTCAAGACAGTTTCTCTAATTTCGCCATCGATGCCAGCAGTTGTTTGATGCCCGCATTGGGGAAGACCACCGTCAACAGATGGTCGTCCTTTTGCGATTCGCACTTCATGATGACCCCCTCGCCGAACTTGTGATGTCGCACTCGCTGTCCTATCCGATAGGCTTCGGCAGGTTTTGGTGCGGCAGGGCGGGCAGACGGTGCGGACGGAAGCGGATGCGCCAATTCGGCAGGGCTCCAGTAGAGCTTTAGCCCCTCGGGGATGTCGTGCAGGAAGCGCGACTCAAACATGCTGTTGGTCGTGCCGAACACACTGCGCAGGCGGGCATGAAGGATATGCACCCGCTCCTTCGCACGGGTGATAGCCACGTAGCACAGGCGACGCTCCTCTTCCACGTTGGGGTCGTCGTTGATGGAGCGGATGTGCGGGAAAAGCCCCTCCTCCATGCCCACCAGAAACACGACGGGGAACTCCAACCCCTTGGCGGCGTGCACCGTCATCAGCGTCACGCGGTCGCTGTCTTCCTGCAACGAGTCCACATCCGCCACCAGCGCGACGCCCTCCAGAAACCCTGCCAGGCCGCGTTCCGCCTCGGGGCTGGCGTCGAACTGCTGCGTGGCGGTGAGCAGCTCGCGCACGTTCTCCACGCGGGACTGCACTTCGGGGTCGCGCGGGTCGCCCAGACGCTGCAAGTAGTCGGTGCGCTTCAGCACCTCGTTCAGCAGGTCAGTGACGGACACTTTATCGCGCAGGGCACGCAGCTGCTGTATCAACTCGCGAAACTGAGACACCGCACCGTAGGCTCGCTGGGTCAGGCGGTTCGAAAGGCTGGGATGCTCGATAGCCTCCCACAGGCTGATTCCCTGCTCGGCAGCCAGCTGGCGGACGGCGTCGATGGTCTGCAGTCCGATGCCACGTGTTGGCACGTTGATGATGCGCAGCAGGCTCACATCGTCGCTGGGGGACTGGATGACCCGCAGGTAGGCGATGACGTCTTTGACCTCTTTGCGCTGGTAGAAGCGCACCCCGCCCACTATCTGGTAGGGGATGCGGTAGTTCAGGAAGACCTCTTCAAAGGTGCGCGACTGCGCGTTGGTGCGATACAACACCACGAAATCGCCGTACTTGCGCCCCAGCTGCTGCACGCTCAGCGCGATATGCTGCGCCACCACCATCGCTTCCTCTCGCTCATGTTGCACTTCGGTCACGGTGATGGGCAGTCCGTCGCGCCGTTCAGACCAGAGGCGTTTGGGCGCGCGGTGCAGGTTCTTCTCCACCACGTGGAAAGCGGCGTCCAGAATGGGCTGGGTGGAACGGTAGTTCTGCTCCAGCTTGACGATGTGCGCGTCGGGGAAGTCGCGCTCAAACGAAAGGATGATGCTCACGTCCGCCCCGCGCCACGAGTAGATGGACTGGTCATCATCGCCCACCACGCACAGGTTGCGGTGCAACGCGCTCAAGTGCTTCACGATGCGGTATTGCGCGCGGTTCACGTCCTGAAACTCATCCACCAGCACGTGCAGGAACCGTTTCTGGTACCGCTCCAGCACGTCGGGATGTTCCTCGAACAGCTGCACCGTCTTCATCAGCAGGTCGTCGAAGTCCAGTGCGTGGCATGCCTCCAGCCGCTCCTGATAGTGCGGATACACTCTGCCCACGATTTGGGTGAAGTAGTCTACGGGCGTATACAGGTGCGGTGGGATGAGTTTCTCCTTCGCGCGGCTGATGAAGTTCAGGATGGAACGGGGCGCGAAGCGCTTCTCGTCGATGTCCAGCAGGCGCAGCACCTCTTTGACCACGCTCAGCTGGTCGTCTTCATCGAACACCACGAACTCGGGGTCGATGCCGATAGTGCGTCCGCTTTCGCGCAGGATGCGGGCGCAGATGGCGTGGAACGTGCCCACCCACATCTGTTGCACTTGCGTCGAACCCACCAGCCGCTCGATGCGTTCGCGCATCTCGTTGGCGGCTTTGTTGGTGAAGGTCACCGCGAGGATGCGCCGGGGCGACACCCCTCTGGTGGAGATGAGGTGGGCGATGCGCATGGTCAACACGCGCGTTTTGCCGCTGCCCGCACCCGCAAAAATGAGAAGCGGTC
>ENA-ORXB01000459-ORXB01000459.1-sediment-metagenome-genome-assembly--contig:-NODE-459-length-81427-cov-18.175157_pt1 | contig 81427 bp, 77 predicted proteins | sample MGYA00237863_ERZ511475 | MGnify/ENA primary metagenome ERZ511475 (study PRJEB26305, sample SAMN06343858) | sediment metagenome | isolation source: hot spring sediment | place: Canada: British Columbia... | reverse complement strand
CCCTGCAGGGTGGTGATGTAGCGGTACTGTTTGGTGTTTTGCGCCATCGGTTCGCCGTCGGTGGAGGGATACTCCACAGCGGGCTTAGTTCCTGCTTGTGCGAGTGCCATGATGACCACCTCCTACTTATTATACCCTAACCCAACTTGCCAAGCCCTTCCGCTCTCAAAGGTATTATAGCACACTTCCAAGTGAGGCTAACTATTTAGTGAGGTTCCCCCCGCAAGGCGAGTGGAACCCTTAAGAGTGGGGTTAACTCAGGAAGTACCGTAGAATATCCACCAGTCGTTCAACCAAACTCAGCAAGTCCTCAACTTTGATTGCTTTGCAGACCAACGCTACCAGAAGCCACCACCGTTTCGTAAACGGTTTCCTCTGTCTGTCCATATGGGTCTTCACTCTAACGTGTACTTCTCAACTTCCGACGCTGTTGACGAATCGACCGCTGTTGGAGAGACCGCCCGACGCTCTTATCTATCACCTCCATCGATTAGTGTGGGCTTTCAACTATACCCGATCTTGCACCCTAAGTGCAACCCTTTGGACTCATCTCGCGTTAAGGCTTGGTAAAGATTGTGCACTTGCCCGATCGGGTATACTCTCGTCGCCACATACGGCGGTGGACAACATCCCCGCGGGCAGCACCCGCTGTTCACCGCAACGGCAGGAGAATAACGATGAGGAACCCGACTTTGCCGAGCGAGTTAGACCTGCAGGTGGAACTGCCGACGATTATGCCGCGCTCCAAAACGCGCCCGTCTGTGCGACTCACGGCAGCGCAACGCGCCATCGAGCAAGACCCCGAAATCCCCTACCTGACCGAGCAGGAGCTCGTCGAGCGCGTGCAGCACCTGCGCAAGGAACGCAGCGCGGTCATTCTGGCGCACAACTACCAACTGCCGATTATCCAAGACCTTGCTGACTTCGTGGGCGATTCGTTGCAACTCTCGCAGCAGGCGGCGCAGACCGACGCGCCCGTAATCGTGTTCTGCGGGGTGCATTTCATGGCGGAGACGGCGGCGATTCTGTGTCCCGACCGCACCGTGCTGATTCCCGACCCCGAAGCGGGCTGTTCGCTGGCGGCGACCGTCACTGCCGACGAGGTGCGCCAGTGGAAGGCGAACCATCCCAACGGCGTCGTGGTAGCCTATGTGAACACCAACGCCGATGTGAAGGCAGAGGCAGACTACTGCTGCACCTCCAGCAACGCCGTCAAGGTGGTGCAATCCATTCCCGAAGACAAGGAGATACTGTTCCTGCCCGATATGTTTCTGGGGCTGTATGTGCAGCGGATGACGGGGCGCAAGGTGCATCTGTGGCTGGGCGAGTGTCATGTGCACGCGGGCTTCCGCGCGGAGGACATCGCGCGCGCCCTGCAGGAGTACCCCGACGCCGACCTGCTGCTGCACCCCGAATGCGGCTGCGTGAGCCAGTGTATGTTCGCGCTGGCAGCGGGCGACCTGCCCGCCGAGCGCACCTTCGTCCACAGCACGGGCGGCATGGTGCGTCATGTGCGCGAATCGCAAGCGCCCATCCATCTCGTGGCGACCGAAGTGGGCATGCTGCACCGCCTGAAAAAAGAGGCGCCCCACAAGCAATACATCCCCGTCAAGGCGGACGCCATCTGCGAATACATGAAGACCATCACGCTGCCCAAACTGTACCGTGCGCTGCGCGACATGGTGTACGAAGTGCGCGTGGAAGAGCCGATTCGCAGCCGCGCCCGCCAAGCGATCGACCGCATGCTGGAGGTGGTCTAATGGCAGTGCTGAACCCCGACCTGCTGGCGATTCTGGCGTGTCCTGCGTGCGACGACCGACCGCCGCTGGAGTTGCGCGGCGACTACCTGGTGTGCGACCAGTGCCGCCGCGCCTACCCCATCCGCGACGAGATTCCCATCTTGCTGGTGGAGGAAGCCGTCCCGCTGGAGCAAGTTGAGCGCGAGGGCGAGCCGCCCAAGCAGGTATAATCCTGTCGCTATGCCAAAGCCCAAGCACGCTGAGCCGAAACTCGTGAATATCGAGATCAACGGCGTCCCCCTGCAAGTGCCCGAGGGCGAGTTGCTGGTGGAAGCCGCCAAGCGCGTTCAAGCCGACATCCCCATCTTCTGCTACCACAAATACATGGCGCCTGTGGGGATGTGTCGGATGTGCCTTGTGGAAGTGGGCTACAAGCAGCCCGACGGCAGCGTGCGCAAGATGCCCAAACCGCAGGCGTCTTGCACCCTGCCCTGCACCGAAGGACTCGTCGCGTGGACGGAGACCGAGCAGGTCATCAAAGACCGCCGCGCCGTGCTGGAGTTCCTGCTGATTAACCACCCGCTGGACTGCCCGATCTGCGATCGCGGCGGCGAGTGCCCCCTGCAAAACAACACGCAGTTCTACGGTCCGTCCACCAGCCGCTACATCGAAATCAAGCGCCACCTGCCCAAAGCGTTCCCGCTGTCCAAATATGTCGCGCTGGACTTGGAGCGGTGCATCCAGTGCGGGCGGTGTGTGCGCTTCACGGAAGAGGTGTCAGGCGATGCGCAACTGGCGTTCCTGTTCCGTGGGGCGCAGACCCAACCACACACCTTCCAACTGACCGAGTTCACCAGCCGATTCAGCGGGAATGTGATTGAAATTTGCCCCGTCGGCGCGCTGACCAGCCGCACCTACCGATTCCGCGCCCGCCCGTGGGACATCACCACCCAGAAGACCGTCTGCACGATGTGTTCCAACGGCTGCACGCTGTACGCCGACAGTCGGTCGGGCAAGGTGGTGCGCTTCAACGCCCGCGAGAACCCCGAAGTGAACGAGGTGTGGACTTGCGACACGGGCAAGTTCGAGCAGACCTACATGCACGCGCCCGACCGCATCCTGCAGCCGATGGCGCGGCGCGGCAAGGAGTGGGAACCCATCCGCTGGGGCGACGCCTACGAGTTGATTCTGCAACGCTGGAGCGCGCTTGCGCACAACGGGGGCGGGCGCACCGTCGCGGGGCTGGCAGGACACCGCCTGAGCAACGAATCGCTGTACCTGTTCCAGAAACTGCTGCGCGGCGCGTTCCAGACGAACCACATCGATCATCGCTTCACCCGCTATCAAGGCACGCTGACCGCGCCGCCCGTGCAGAATGAGTACCGCGACTTGGAGTCGACCGCGCTGGTGTTCGTGTTCGGCGCGGACTTGGCGGACGAGCAGCCGATGGTGTTCCTGCGGGCGCGCAAGGCGAACCGCCGCTACGGGGTGCAAGCCGTCGTCGCCTACCCGCTGCCCAACGCGGTGGAAGAGTTCGCCGCGCACAGCCTGCGCTACCGCGCGGGCAGCGAGGACGCGCTGCTGAAGGGGCTGCTGTACGCGCTGCTGGATATGTTGCCCGCCGAGCAGATGCGGGCGAACCTGCCCGATGTGGAGTGGCTGCGCGCGCGCCTTGCCGACTGCACCCCCGCGTGGACATATGACCACACAGGCGTGGCCGCCGAGACGCTGCTTGCCGTCGCACGCCAGATTGCTGACGCGCCCAGCATGGTGATCCTGGCGGGCGAGAAGGCACTCAACCACCCGCGCGCTGCAGAGGTGGTGGAGTTGCTGCACGCGCTGAATCGGCTGACGGGCAACCACCAGCGCGAGGAGGGCGGCTTGAACCTGATGCCCACAGGCGCGAACCAGCAAGGCGCGCTGGAGCTGGGCGTCGCGCCGCACCTGCTGCCTGGCTATGCGCCGATTGACGACCCCGCCGTCCGCGAACGGTTCGAGAAGGCGTGGCGCACGCCTATCCCAAGCGCGGCTGGGCTGGCTACCGACGGCATCCTGCAGGCGTGTCTGCAGGGCGAGGTGCAGATGCTGTATGTCGCAGGCGCTGACCCCGTGCGCGAGCATTACGAGCCGAGCCTTGCGGAGCGCGCCCTGCGCGCCTGCGAGTTCGTAATCGTGCAGGAGGTGCGCATGACCGAGACCGCCCGCTACGCCGACCTGCTGCTGCCTGCCTGCCCCTTCACCGAGTACGAGGGCACTTTCACAAACTGGGAGCGGCGCGTGCAGCGGTTCTGGCAGGCGCACCCCCCGCAGGGCGAGGCGAAACCCGACTGGCAGGTGTTCGCCGAGTTGTGGCTGCGCACGCAACGGCAGACCCCGCCGTTCAACGCGGGCGAGGTGATGCGCGAAATCGCCGCGCTGGTTCCTGCCTTCGCCCCGTGCCGCTACGACACGCTGGGCGAGTACGGCGCACGGCTGGGCAACGCGCTGTAAGCGGGCGCACCTGCGCTGGTAGTAATATCAGTGGGATTATGGAGTGCGGAAGCTTCGCTTCCGCCCACGCTGAAGCTAACGCTTCAGCACTCCAAACAGGTCAGCGCGCGGTTCACCTCTCGCCCACCCTGTGGCAGAGGGGCTGGGGGTGAGGGCGAAAAACGCGCGTCTGTTCCCCAAGCAGCAAACCCAAGTGCTGTACCCTTGTCAGAGGGAATCCCGCCCGTCATGCGCTATAATTAACACGCCAGCGACCATTCGCTGAGACTGCCCCGATCGCACGGGAATGATAGGAGGTTCACACTATGCGAGTTGGCATTTTGACGGGCGGGGGCGACTGCCCCGGACTCAATCCTGCGATTCGGGGCGCGACGCTGCGCCTAATCCGAGACGGGCATACCCCCATCGGCATCCTGCAAGGCTGGAAGGGACTGATTGAGGGCTTGACCGTCCCGCTCACCGAAGAGCGCGTAGATGAGATTATCCGCGAAGGCGGCACGATTCTGGGCACTTCGCGCACGAACCCATTCAAAAACCCAGCCGATGTGCAACGATTGTTAGAAAATATCGAGGACTTCAACTTCGGCGCGATTATCGCCATCGGCGGCGAAGATACGCTCGGCGTCGCCCGACGGCTCTTTGTCGAGCATGGCGTGCGCGTGGTCGGCGTGCCCAAGACGATGGACAACGACCTGGGCGGCACGGACTTCACCTTCGGGTTCGACAGCGCGGTCTCCGTCGCGGTGGAGGCGATGGATCGGCTGCGCGACACCGCCAAGTCGCACGCGCGAATCATCGTGCTGGAGGTGATGGGACGGCATGCGGGCTGGGTCGCGCTGTACGCGGGGATTGGCGGCGGCGCGGACTGGATTCTCATCCCCGAAGCGCCCGTCGACCTGAACGCGATGTGCCACTACCTGCAGCAGGTCTATCACGGCGGCAAGCGGTACGGGCTGGTGGTTGTCTCGGAAGGCGTGGAACTGCCCTTCGCCGGCTCGGACGAACCCGCGGCGACGGACGACTTCGGGCACAAGGTGCTGAAAGAGCGCGCCGTCGGCTCGCGCGTCGCCCGCTACATCGAAGAGATGACGGGCATCGAGACGCGCGACGCGGTGATTGGGCACATCCAGCGCGGCGGACCGCCGACCGTGTACGACCGCGTGCTGGCGACGCGCTTGGGGCTCAAAGCGGCGGAGTTGGTCAGCACGGGGCAGTTCGGCATGCTGGCGGCGCTGCACGGGGTGGAGATTGTCGCCGTGCCGCTGGAAGACGCCTTGCAAGCCCCCAAACTCGTGCCCTACGAGTTGTACGAGGAGGCGCGGCAAATCTTCCAGCGCGTCGCGCTACAGCCACAGCGCAGCGGAGCGGGTTAGCGACTGCACGCCGTCGAGCGCGCGCTGCTGCACTTCGCTGAGAATCGCCTGCACCACGACGGGGTGGTAGCGCGCGCCTGCGCCCTGCTTCAGCACCGACGCGGCGGTGTCCGCATCCGCGCTCTCGGCGACCCGTATCCAGTCTTCCAGCGCGCTGATTAGGTGCGCGGCAAGCGGCGCGTCGGGCTGCTCGTGATAGACCACATGGTGCAGGCGCACAATCGGCGCGACATGCCAAAGCCCTGGAATCTGCTCTGTGATGGACGCGCCGATTTCAGCGTGGCGTCCCACCAAGTCGCGCTCGGCGGGCGTCAGCGGCGTCGGCTTGTTCAGGATATAGTACGGGATGGCGACCATGCCGATGTCGCGCAGGTAGACCGCCAACTCCATCCGACGGCGTTCGTGCAGAGGGATGCCCAGCCGTTGGGCGACCGCGCTTGCCAGTTCCGCCATCGGCTCAGCGTTGCCGTAGCGTCCCTGCGTGCGCAGTTCAATCAGCCGCGCGAAGGCGCGCAGCCCGTCGCACCGCCAGCGATGAATCCGTGCAGGCAGCACGACGAACGCATAATACGCCAGCGCCGCGATGGATGCGACGGCAATTCCCAACGCCCACCATGCGCCCTGCATCTTACGCGCCTGCCCTCGCCTCGCGCTGAACGCGCCATTCGCGAACAACCTGCTGAAAGACCGCAACGACCTGTGGATCGAACTGCCGCCCCGCGCCCTGCTCCAATTCTGCCAGCGCCTCATCGAGGCTGAGGGGGCGTTTGTGCGGGCGACGCTGGTTGGGCGCCTCGCCGCCAATCATCGCATCGAACGCATCCACGACGGCAATCACACGCGCCTCTACAGGGATTTGGTCGCCTTTTAGCCCAAACGGATACCCCGCCCCGTCAGGACGCTCATGGTGCAGCGCGATCCACGGGATAATCGGCGCAAGGAACGGCGTGTCGCGCAGAATCTCCGCGCCCAGCTGCGGGTGTTTGCGAATCTCTTCCCACTCTGCTGGGGTGAGGCGGTCGGGCTTGTTGAGGATGCGCTCATCCAGCACCGTTTTGCCGAGATCGTGCAGCAGCGCGGCTTCGTAGACCAGTTCGCATCGGTCGGGGGGCAGCCCTAATCGCTCGGCGACGCGCCGCGCCCACATCGACACGCGCTGCAGGTGTCCGCCCGTATACGGGTGCGCCCGCTGCACCAGAAAGCCCAGACTGCGAATCGTCTGGTGGTAGAGTTCCTGCTGACGCGCGGCAAGCACGAACGCCTGCCGCAGCGCCAAATAGGGCGCCAGCACGCCCAGCAGCCCCACCGCGCCGTAGGTGTGCAACGCCGCCATCGCCAGAAACGCAATCGGCGTCATCAGTACGATGTCGCGCGGGAGGCTTAGCAGCGTCTGCGCCAGCACCCAGCGCAGGCGCACGCCCTCCGCCAACGCGACGGTCATACTCACGAGCGCGCCGTTGACCAACATGTAGACGAACAATCCCAGCACAAGCGCGCCTGCCGCAGCCACGCTCCAGACGTCTGAACCTGAATCGAAAATTGCCGTCGTGGCAATTCCTGCTGCCCACGCACTGAGGACGCTCTGGAAAGTGTTGACGGCGACCCAGCGCGGGTGTATGTTGCGCAGGTAAACCATCATAGTGCCTGCCACCAGAGTGATCAGTGCATCGAGCCACACGCCGAACTGCCACCCGTACACCAAGATGACAGCGATGACAATTGGCGTGCTGACGCTCAGCCAGATGCCCCGATCGCTGTATTCGGGGCGCAGCGGATAGCGGATGAGCAGCACCTCGGCGGCGACCGCCAACAGCGCCACGCCTGCGAACGACGCGAGGAACTGCGCCTGCGCGAAGGGTACGCCCGCGTGCATCAGCACGGCTACCGCCGCCGCACCCAACACCAACATCCAACTTCTAATGCGCTGCCGTCTCATGACCATCAAGTCCGGTAGGCAAGGCAAGCGTCCCTACCCAGTGTACTCAGTCAGGTACCGATTACGGAACCTGCACCATTTCAGGCGTGCGCTCTACGGGATCGTCCCAGCGATTCGGATAATACACCCGCTTCGCGCTGGCGACCGACATCATCGCCACGACCATTGCCATCAGAATGAGCCACCGTTTCATCGACTGTCCCTCCTATGGTGAGAATGGTCAGCCGCTCGTGGTCGCTCCGCTCCTGCTTGCCTTGCCTCTGGGGTGCGCCTTAGGCGCGCCCCAAATCGTTCTCGGTGCTTGCCGCTGCTGGTTCGCTGATGTGCGCGACAGCGGTCATCTCCGCATCGGCGGGGAACGCCGACACGCGCCGATTCACGGCGTCCAGCGTCGCCAGCCCCACCGCGCGCAGCGGGTCGTGGCGAATCAGTGCGCTGCCCACCAATAGGTCTTCGCCTTGATCACGCACCGCACTCACCAGCACAATCGCCACAGGGTAGCCGCCGACGGTCGCCGTGGTGGAGACATCCTCCAGCCCGAACCGCTCGCACAGCCCGTGCGCCGCCTCTACCGCGCGCAGGGTCGCCGCCGCAGCCAGACGCGGAATCTGCGTGCTGGCGCGCACGCCCGACGCCACCCCGCGATAGACCGTGCCGTTGCGCTCTAACAACACCGCCACAACGGCGCGTGTGCCCTCATGGGTGATTTGAACATCCAGCCAGCGCAGGCGATAGGGGTCGGTCAGCTTCGAGGCGCTCCCCTTCTGCGCGACACTCACCTTCCGATGATCGATATGAATCCCGAAGTGCGCCAGCAGCGCGGACTCCACATCGCGCACTGCCTGCTTCGGATTGCGGTCTGCCTCCACCAGCAGGTGAATCTCTTGAATCAGACCGTTCTCATCCGCAACGACTCGCGCGCCGCATACGCCGCGCAACTCCCTTAGCACGCCCTCAATCTGTGTAGCGCTGTGTCTACGATCCGGCATGACTCTGCCCTCCGATGCCGCAATCCCGACCTATTCCCCGCCCTCACAAGCCACGCCTTCAAGGTGCGCCCCTATTATACTCCCCGCGTCATGGGATTCCTGCAAGAATTTCGGGGAATTTCGGGTTAAATTCCCGTAAAACCGCCCGCCGCGAAGGGCTTAACCCAAACTTAACCCGTCTTTACCTGCCGTTAAACTCGCGCGGGGTAGGCTTCATATCGGAGGCACGCCATGCGCAGATACGGATTCACTCTGATTGAGCTACTGGTCGTGATTGCGATTATCGCCATTCTGGCGGCGATACTGTTCCCTGTGTTCGCTCAGGCGCGTGAGAGCGCGCGCAAGTCGTCCTGTCTGTCCAACGCGCGTCAGATTGGGCTGGCGGGCATGATGTACGCTCAAGACTGGGACGAGATTCTGCCCGAGACGGGCTGGGTCGGTCCCTGCAGCAGCCCAACGCCAAACGCCAACGGCATCTACGCCATCGGCGACGACTTTTTCAGCGGCGTCTTCTCATTTCCTATCGCCAGCGGTCCGTACATCAAGAACTGGAACATCTTCCAGTGCCCCAGCGACCCCGACAAGGGCGGGTTCAACAAGTTCGGCTCGTTCTGCTACGAGGCGCAACTGCTGGCAGTGCAGATGCCCGGCGCGTATTCGGGCATGCGGAATGTGGTCAACGCGATGCGGAATGTGTTCCCGCTCTCCTACGCGGGCAACTACTTCCTGAGCCGCACCTACGATCCTGGGTTTGACCGCAACAACTATCGCGGCGAGAAGATGCGCCCGCTGGCGGGCATCAACTTCCCTGCGAACACCTTCTTCATCGCCGATGTGGGCAGCAACATCGCGTCCAACGGCAACGCCTTCGCCGCGTGGTACATCGCGCCGGGCTACGGCAACAGCACGGGCGACGCGCGCTGGCGCAAGGGACGCCGCCACCAAGAGGGACGCAACTGGACCTTCTGCGACGGACATGCCAAGTTCTACCGCGACCCCGCCTTCGAGGTCAACGGCACATTCCGCTCGCAGCTGGAAATCACCTACGAATATCAAGCGCGCGGTATTTACACTTTCCCCGAAACAACGGGACCCGACTACCGTCGATAAGCATGCGACCTCCTTTCATCAGGAGGGCTGTCTCGCCGTCCAACGCGGCGGGACAGCCTTTTCTTTACGGCGTCTCCCGTTCCACCAGCGCGCCCCGTTTGTAAAGCTCCCACACGCGGAACACCGAGTTTCTGTGCGGGCGAATGCGGCAGTGTTCATCCTCGTTGCGCTTCTCGTCGCAGTAGCCCAGCGGCACGCACTTGGGCACAAGCAACCGCCCAAAGTACGGGTCTGCCGCCATCACTTCCTTGCGGATGAGCTTGAACATCTGCCGAATCTCCCACTGCGCTAAGGTGCATAGGCGCAGCCCCGCCATGTGCATTAGCTGGCGCAGGTTCACCGTCATAATCAGGTTCGTCGTCACGGCGTTGGGGAAGATGAACCGCGCGTCTTCGGCAGGGATGCCTTGCTCCAAGAAACGGTGGTAAATCTCCTCGCTCACATCGCGGAAGCGTTCGAACTCCTGAAGGGCGTCGGGGTTCGCCTCAATGCTCGGCGGGGTGACATACTGTGGCTCTTTGTATTTCACATAGCGTTGGCTCTGCTGGTCGAACGCGACGCCGATGCGGTGGCGCACCAGTTGGTGGCTCAGCGCGCGGCTCACCCCTGCAATCGCGAAGGTGAAGCTAATATGCTCAATCGTGCTGTGGTGCCCCGATTCGATGACATGTTCCATCAGTTTCATCACCCGTTCGGGGGGCGTTTTGTCGGCGACGAACTCGTCCCAGATTTGCTGGGGCGTCTTTTCGCTGTAGCAGGTGCGCGCCGCCAGATACACCAGCCCGCGATAATACTTGCGTATCGTCTCCGCTTCGGGGAAGACGAGCGACACCTCCATCACGCCGCGTTTCGCCATAGCATGGGGCTATTCGCCGTCGGCGCGGGGCTTCCTGCAGGGTATCCTCTGGGCATGCCACAACAGCGCACACGACGCGAGCCGCGCGAGCCGAACGCGCGCGACCTGCGCCAATTAGAGCAGCGCGTGCATCAACTGATCAACGAGCAGCGCAAGCGCGCGAAACTACCCCCGCTGACTTGGCACGAGCGGGTCGCTCACGCCGCCCGCGACCACAGCAAAAACATGGCGGAACGCAACTTTTTCGACCATCGCGACCCGCGCCTGGGCGATGTGGACAAGCGACTGAACCGATTCCGCATCGCATGGCGCGCCTGCGGGGAGAACATCTTCATGCTGTACGGTTACAGCAACCCCGCGCAGGTCGCCGTGCAAGGCTGGATGAACAGCCCTGGACACCGCGCCAACATCTTGCAACGGGAATTCACCCATGCAGGCGTCGGCGTCTACTACCGCAAGCGCGACAAGCGTTATTACCTGACTCAGATTTTCATCCGCCCACCCGACGGAACCAAACGCTAACCGATGGGGTATCCTTTAAATTGAGCAACCCGTGAAGGGGTAAGCCGCCGTGAAGCGTTCGTCGTTCAGGAGAGCCGCAAGCGATGCAGGAGCGTTCGGAGCGACTCGCGCAAGCCATCGCGCAGGCGTTGAAGTGGCTACGCATCCGAGACCTGTCGACGCAGGAACTGGCGCGCCGCTTGGCGGACAAGGGCTACACCGACACGGAGATCGCTGAGGCAACCGACTGGCTCCGTGCAGAGGGCTACCTGTCTGACGCGCGGCTGCGCGAGCGATTGACCGAGCGGTACACGGTTGAGCAGCCGTCGGGACGCTTGCGCATCGAGCAAGAGTTCGCCCGCCGCGGCTTGGACGCGCCCGACCTGACGGGCGACGAGGAGAGCCGCGCCGTGCGCGCTCTACAGATGCGCTTTGGCGAGCCGCCTGCCGAGTGGACGCCGCGCGACGCCGCACGCTGGCTCCGATTCCTGCTGCAGCGCGGCTTCGAACCCGAAGTCGCCCAGAACGCGCTGCGCCGCTGGAACCCGCGCCTGAACGACGAACTGTAGTCGTCAGCACGCTCAAGGAGGTTTGTATGGACATCATTTACTGGGTCATAACGACTGTTCTCGCGCTGGTCGCCGCAGGCGCAGGGTACTTCCTTGCGACGCGACGCATGCAGCATATAATCACCGCACAAAACCACGCGGCAACCGCCGACGCGCAACGCGTCTTAGACGAGGCGCGCCGCGAAACCGAACGCCTCACGCAGCAGCGCGCCCAACTGGAACGCGAATGCGAGACCCTACGACGCGAGGCAAGCCTGCAGGCGCGCGAAGAGGCGCACAAAATCCTCGAACTCGCCGAACAAGAGGCGCGCGAGAAACGAGCCGAAATCCTCAAACTCGAACAACGCCTGCTGCAACGCGAGGAACTGCTCGAACACCGATTCGAGCTGCTGGAGCAGAAGGAGCATACGCTGATGGAGCGCGAGGCGCTGCTGACCAAAAAGCAGGGCGAACTGCGCGAACTGATGCACCAGCGCCGCTTCGAACTGGAGCGCATTAGCGGCATGAGCGCAGACCAGGCGCGCGAACTGCTCCTGAAAGAGGTGCGCGACGAACTCGAACACGAAGCGGCGATTCTGGCGCGTCAAATCGAGGAAGACGCCAAACGCGACGCCGAACGCCGCGCCCGCGAGGTCATCCTTGATACCGTGCAACGCTGCGTGGTCGAGCATGTCGCGCAGAACACCATCACGGTCATTCACCTGCCCAGCGAGGACATCAAGGGGCGCATCATCGGGCGCGAGGGACGCAACATCCGCCACTTCGAGCATATCACGGGCGTCGATGTGATTATCGACGACACGCCCGAAGCGGTCGTGCTGTCGTCGTTCGAGCCGATTCGCCGCGAGATTGCCCGCATCACGCTGCTGAACCTGATTCACGACGGGCGCATCCACCCCACACGCATCGAAGAGGAGTACGAGCGCGCCAAAGGCGAGGTGGAGCGGCGCATCTGGCAAACGGGCGAGGAGGCGGTGCTGCAGGTCGGGCTGACGGGCGTGCATCCCGAAATCGTGCGCACGCTCGGCAAGCTGCGCTACCGCACCAGCTACGCCCAAAATGTGCTGGATCACTCCATCGAGGTGGCGACGCTCGCGGGGCTAATTGCAGCGGAGCTGAAGCTGGACACGCGCATCGTCAAACGCGCCGCGCTGTTCCACGACATCGGCAAGGCGCTGGAGAACACCACCGAAGGACCGCACGCGATTGTGGGCATGGAGTTTCTGCGTCGCTTCGGCGAGAGCGAGATGGTGTGCAACGCGGTCGGCGCGCACCACCACGACATTATGCCCGCCAGTTTGGAGGCGCATGTGGTGATTATCGCCGACTCCATCTCGGCGGCGCGCCCAGGCGCACGGCGCGAATCGCTGCAGCAGTACCTGCGCCGCCTGCAGGAGCTGGAGCGCATCGCCATGAGCTTCGACGGCGTGGAGAAGGTGTACGCCATTCAGGCGGGGCGCGAGGTGCGCGTGCTGGTCAAGCCGAACGAGGTGGACGACCTGCGCGCCCACCAACTCGCCCGCGAAATCGCGCACAAAATCCAGTCCGAGCTGGAGTACCCCGGACAGGTCAAGGTGACGGTCATCCGCGAGGTGCGCGCGCACCATGTGGCGCACTGATAAGCGCCTGCACTGAAGACCCCCTCCCTAAGGTTCCCCCTGCACACAGGGGGAACCGAACCCCTGCGCGGTTCCCCTCGCGAAGCGGGGGGAACCTACGGAGGGGGGGATAGTGGACTCTGACAGCGCAGTCGATACTACGAACCCGCTGGAATCAGATACGAGGTCTTCGCTTTGGGATCGTGAATCGCAAGGAAGATGTAGAACATCTCGTCGAAAGTGCCCTCGCCGTAGCGCACCTCGCGCGGCGGGTTGCTGGGGTTGTTCGGGTTGTCCGACGAGTTGTCGTACCAGCCGACGCACTCGATCACTGTGCCAGGCGGCAGTTCAATCGGCTTCTCGTAGAAGTACGCCTGCTGCCAATTGAAGTCATAGTCCTTGATTTGCAGCAGCGGGATGGTGCGCCCGTCGGGCGTTTTGGCGACGACTTCCGTGCCGCGCGCAATCAGGTGCATGTGCGCCATGATACTCAGCGCGTACACGGGGCGGTCGCTCGGCGTTGTCCAGCGGGCGTAGACGCGATAGTTTTTCTCGTTGGGCGCGATCCGTATCTTTGTGTTGCCGATGACGACCAGTTGTACGGGTCTGACTTGCTCTGTTCGGTCGGCAAGGTACAGCCCGATGCGCGTGCGGTCGGTCTCGCGCTTGCCGCGCTTGAAGTAATGCACCTGCATCACGAGGTCGAACTTGCGCGGCAGCACGACGGCGAAGCTCTCCTCCAGCCGAATAGGGCGCATGCCAGGCACCCAGCCGCCCAGCATCATCGCGGGGATGAACCCCGTGCCGCCGAAGTTGGCGTAGCCCGGTTTGGGGTCTTCGGCGTCCAACTGCCGCGCGCGTCCCGAAGTGTCCACGAACATGTTCGCGTGATGCACCACCTCGCGATTGCCCGGCTGGATGTCGATGCCGACGATGACCTTGTTTTCGGGCAGTTCGACAGGGATAACGAAGTAGCGATACTCGTCGCCGCCGACGCCGTCCAGTTCGTAGGGTTCGGGCATCTCCACCACCAGGTCAGGCTCCCCGTAGAACCAGCCCTTGCTGAAGGTCGGCGGCTTCGGGGCTTTGCTCATGTCGCCTGCAGGCGCGCCCGAATCGACCCAGCGGGCAATCCGCTCGATCTCCTCGTCGGTCAGGTAGAACTCGTTTTTGAACTTCCCGAAGCCAGGCGTCGGCTTCCACGGGGGCATCTGGCGGTTGCCTGTGTAATGCTTGATCTCTTTCGCCCAGCGTTTGGCGTCGTTGTAGGTCTGTAGCGGGAACGGACCGATGTCGCCGGGGTGGTGGCAGGTCGTGCATTTCGCGTACAGGATAGGCGCGATGTGTTCGGCGAAGGTGACCTGCGCGGATGCGGCAGCTTCGTCCGCGTCCGGCAGGGTCAGGAAGCACCCGACGACCTGCGTGCGCGGTTGTCGGACGGGCTTGCCCTGCAGCGTGGCGTTCAGCGCGTCGCGCAGGTAGTGGTGCTGGGCGACCTCGCGCTTGATTACGCTGTCGATGGCGCCGCTGTAGACGACCTTGCCGTTGCGGTTCAGCACGAACGCTTGCGGCACATGCGTTGCGCCCACCGCGCGTGCGATGCTCACAGCCCCCTGACGCACGATGGGGAACTTGAAGCCCAACTGTCGGGCATGGGCGCGGATGCCCTCCAGCGTCTCGTCGGCTTCGGGATAGACGCCATAGAAGGCGACCCCGCGCGTGTGGTAGGTCTCGTACAGGCGGTTCAGGCGGGGCGCGTAGCGGGGCACGGCGGGGCAGCGCGTCGACAGCGTGATGAACACCACCGCCTTCGCGTTGCGCAGGTCGCTCAGGCGCACGGTCTTGCCGTCAGTGGTCGTCCACTGCAGCGAGGTCGGCGCGGTCGTGGGCTGCCAGCCCGCCCACAGCAACAGCCCGCTCAAACACAGAGTCGCGATGTTCCATCGCATCGTCGCTATCACCGCGCATATAATACCCTATGGGCAAACCATTTCCTGCCGATTTTGCGGGCATACACCATCGAATCTACGGCGCGGCAGGCTCAGTCGCGCGTCGCCTCTTGGGGCGCGGGCGGCGCGGGGATGTTTGCGGGGTGGGCTGTGCCCAAGATCAGCCGCGCCCGACGATTGCGCGTGAAGTAGTTCCACGCCCACTGCACGAACACCAGCAGGCGGTTCTCGAAGCCGACCAGAAACATCAGGTGCACGAACAGCCACATCAGCCACGCGAACCAGCCTGTGAAGTGCAATCGTCCGATTTGCGCGACCGCCGACTTGCGCCCGATGACCGCCATGTTGCCCTTGTCGGTGTAGCGGAACGGGGACGGCGGCGTTGTGTCGCCTGCCGTGAGTCTTCGGATGCGCTGCGCGACATACTGCCCTTGCTGGGTCGCTACGGGCGCGACGCCAGGCAGGGGCGTCCCGTTCTGGTGTGAGAAGTGCGCGATGTCGCCAATCACGAAGATGTGGGGATAGTTAGGCAACGACAGGTCAGGCTCCACGATAAGTCGTCCCAAGCGGTCTGTGGGGGCGTTCGTGCGTTGCGCGAGGACAGCCGCCAACGGCGCGGCGCGCACGCCTGCCGCCCACACCACCGTGCGCGTCGGCAGGATGAAGGTCTCTTGCCCGTGCGTGTAGACGATGTGGTCGGGCGCGATGTGTTGCACCAGCGCGCCTGTCAGCACTTCCACGCCCAGCCTGTGCAACGATTGCCGTGCGTTCTCGCTAAGCGGTTCAGGGTACGCTGTTAGCACGCGCGGCGCACCCTCCAGCAGCAGTATCCGTGCCGTGCGCGGGTCGAACGCGCGGAACTCGTCCCGCATCGTGACATGCGCCAACTCCGCCAGTGCGCCCGCCATCTCCACGCCCGTCGGTCCGCCGCCCACCACCACAAAGGTCAGCCATGCGGCGCGTTCACTGGGGTCGTCGATGCGCTCGGCGGTCTCCAACGCGCTCAGCACGCGGCGGCGGATCTCTTGGGCGTCTTCGACGGTCTTCAGCCCCGGCGCGTGCGCCGCCCACGAGTCGTTGCCGAAGTAGTTGTTGGACGCGCCTGCCGCAATCACCAAGTAGTCCCAGCGCACGGGTTGCCCATCGTGCAGCGACACGGTCTGGTGCGCGGGGTCGATATCGACCACCTCGGCGCACAGCACGCGCAGGTTCGGCTGTTGGCGGAACAGGCTGCGCAGGGGCGCGGCAATCTCGGCGGGACCCAAGCCGCCCGTCGCCACCTGGTACAGCAGCGGCTGGAACAGGTGGAAGTTGCGCTTATCCACTAAGGTGATGTCGACGGCGGCGCGACGCAGCCCACGAGCCACTTGCAACCCACCAAAGCCACCCCCTACAATCACTACATGCGGACGAATCACGCCCTAATTGTACCCGCTCGCGCACTGCCCTCTGGTGTCCCCACAGCGTATTTGCCCCCAATTCCCCCGAATCCCCCGAAAATTGCCGAATTCGGTGTCCGCTTTTGGCGTGGTTTCGAGTCTTAATAGGGTGGAATGCTCTGAAAGGGCGTTCCACAGGGCGAATTGAATAGATGTCAGCGGCGCTGGGCTTTGATCCTCCTTTCGACAGCGTCGCTTATTTTTCTACCACCCTTCCACTTGCCTGCGGAACTGCGTGAAACTCTCCTGCGCCATCTGTTCCCACATTTGGCGCACGGCGTGCAAGCCTTGCATGGCGACCTCGAAGTTCTCGGACAGGCGGCGGAACATCGGGGCTTCCTCGCGCCATTCGCCGATATCAAACAGCGACACCAGCCGATAGGACTGCTTGCCCTGCTGCACATAGTCGATCAGGTGATCCTTGCGCAGCGAGGCGCGCAGTTTGGGCAGCGCTTCGGGGTAGACGCCCGCCCAAAACAGCGTGAAGTCGCCGATGTGCCGATGCACCTCGCGCTCTTGGTAGAACGACTGCGCGCCCAGTCGTACATCGGCATAGTAGAGCATCTCCGCGACCTCCTGCAGCGGGCGACCGTTCAGGTCGCGCAGGCGATAGAGGCTGTCGATATGCACAAACTCGGTCAGCAGGCGCGTGAGGTAGCGCATCACCTGCCGATCATCCCAGCGCAGCGACAGCGCGAACGCCCGCTCTACCAGTTCCCCAAACAGTTCCTGCAACGATAGATCTCGCCGTAGCATCGCCAAGCCACCTCTTAATTAGATATTCCATATCGGCGCGAGAGTTCCCCAGGCGCACGCGCCATGCGGTGCAGCGCGAGCGTGCTTTGCGAGGCGTAAATCGGCAGCCCAATCAGCAGGAAGGGCGCGAGCGGCGCGCAGCACGCCAGCAGGCTATAGACGCTCGCTTGAAGCGTCGCTCGCGGGGTTAGCACGGGCGCGCTGCCCCCTGAGTGGGTCAACTGGTCGCGTACGGCGGCAGGCGCGGCAATCAGCCACGCGCACGACCACAGCGCCAGATAGACCAGATAGACCGATAACCCAACGCCGAACAGAAGCATCAGCATTTGAGCAGGGTTCCATCCGCGCCCGGGGTCTAACCATAGGTACAGCACCGTTCCCCACAGCCATCCCCCGAACGCCGCCAGCAGCACGCGCGACTGCTGATACCACGCGCCGTACACCCAGCCCCAGAAAATCTGGTTCGGCGTTAGCCCCGCAAGGAACGCGCTGGTCAACTCACCTGAATCGAACCAGCGGCGCACGCGCTTCGCCGTCGCATAGTACCCCCACAGCCAGAGAAACAGCCCTAACGGTATCAGAAGGATTATCATCTCAAAGCCTCTGCCGACTATACTGACAAGTGTAGCGACGAAAGTCGCAGCGCCGACAAGTAGCGCGAACGGCGGGCAGCGTTCGGCAATCGTCAGGCGCGTGATGGGGTTCGTCGCGTTGCGCTGCACGAGCCAGTCCAGCATAGGGTACAGCAGCGGCAGCGCGAGCCAGCCCCACGCGGGGTGCAGTCGCTTCACAGGCTGGGTCGCCCGCGCGGTGAGTGCAATCATCGCTAAAACGCTCAGCACCAGCGCGTAGCGCACTACAGGCAGCGCAAGGCACGCCCATAGCGGCGGCTGCGCCCTAATCCCCGTTGTCGCCCACGCATCGGACGCCAACACCAGCGCGTAGACAGGGCTGAGTGCGCCGATGATAAACGAGAACGGCTCAATCCAGAACACGACTGCAGGCGCGACGCCCAGCAGCAGCGCGAGGTACACCCCCGCGCGCGTGCGGCTGTGCGCCCGCTGCAACTGCCAGCGCGTCAGCGCGCCAGCCAGCCACTCCACAACCGTCAGCCACGCCAGCGCCCACCAGAACGCCGCCGACCCCATCGGCAGTCCCCAGGTTGCAACCGCTCCGACCGCCAACAGCACGCTCATCAGGCGCAACAGTCCCGTCTCCAGCAGGTGCGCCCGCAGCGGCTGCACAATCGGCTCTGCTTGGCGGCGCAGGGTCAGCAGCAGCAGGCTGAGGTAGCCGACCGCAGCAAACAGCGCGCTGACGCCCAGCTGGGTGCGTTCCGCGCCCACCGCCGAGAGGGTCTGCTCACACCACTGCCCGAACAGCGCGCCCGCCGCCGCCATCAGCGCCGCGCTGGGCAGCAGGTACGCCCAGCGCCCCAACCCCGACGGCGCGTTCACCCAGCGCGCCAGCCGCTCGAACCGCAACCACTCCACCAGCAGCCACACCAGCACAAACGGCAACAGGTTCGGCAGCGTCGCCATCGCCTGAATCGGCAGCAACACCCGCCCGACAATCGGCAGCGCAAGCATCACGCTGAACAGGCTGCTGCTGGACACCGCCGTGCGCACGCGCCCACCGTCCAGCAGCAGCGCATACGCCAGCGACCCACAGAACAGAATCCAGTGAATCTCCTCTGACGGGATCAGCAGGATTAGCGAGACCAGCCCCAGCACGAAGTAGTTCGCGAAACTGAAGAGCAGCCACAGGGCGCAGGCGTCCGCAAGGCTTGCACCGAGCGCGCCGACGACAATCGCGTACACGGGCAGCCACACGCTCTGCGTCGCCGCGCGGAAAAGCATATCAGGCAAGCCGCGCTGCACAAGCAGCCCGTGCGCCGTGAGCGGCGCAAGGCGCAACTGCTCGAAGTTGCCCGTGCGCACATCCTGCGCGAACGACGGGTCGGGCAGTCGTCGCTCCAGCCAGCCGCGTCCCAGCAGGTGCAACGCCGCGACCCAGCCCAGCAGTAGGTACAGACCCGCGCCGCCTTTGACCTGCGCCAACACAGGCGCGAGCAACGCCGCCGACAGACCCGCCCACAGCGCGAAGAACCACACCCCGCGCAGTAGCGCCGCCAGCGACAGACGACGATACTGCACCCCCCAAAACATCAGCCCGTCCCATACAGACAGGCGTTCCTGCTCCGTGTCCCGTACCCCCGACACTGCCATCAGCCCCCAATTACGCCCCCTGCCCGCCGATTCCTGCAATTGAGTGGGGTATAGTCTATGCATATGGACGCGAAGGCGATGCTGGAGCAACTCGTCGCGCCCGAATTTCCCGTGCGGGTAGACGCTCACGGCGTGGCGCGTGTCGGGAATACCCGCGTGGGGCTGGATTCCGTCCTCATCTATTTCCAACAGGGCGCAACACCCGAAGAGATTGCGCAAGACTTCCCCGTGCTCGCGCTTGAGGATGTCTACGCCGTGATTGCTTATTACCTGCGTAATCGGGCGGTCATAGACGCCTACCTTGCCGAGTTAGCGCGAATTGGCGAGCGGAACCGTATGCTGTGGGAGTCAGACCCCGCAGTGCAAGCACTTCGCCAGAGGTTGCGGGAGCGGATAGCATCGAACGAAGTCTGATGGCTTCCCCTCTAACCGATCGTCAGTGGCTGCTGTTTCTGAGTTTGTTGCCCGATGTGGGGCGCAAGACGCTGCGCCATGTGCTGGAGCGTCAGCAAGTGCGCCGCGAGACGCCCGCCGAGATCCTGCGCCTGCCCGACGAGACGCTGCGCGAGGCGTATCGCCTGCCCCCGCGCGCCCTGCGCGCCCTGCGCGAGGAGCACGCCGCCCGTCTTGAGGAGACCGCACGGCTGGACGCGCACTTGACCCGCTGCGGCGTGCGCTGGCTTAGTTTCCAAGACGCTGCCTACCCCGCCGCGCTGGAGGCGATGCCCGAACCGCCCGCCGTGTTGTTTCTGTACGGCAACCACGCGCTGCTGGACGGGCTGACCGTCGCCCTGCTGGGGTCGCACGCCATCTCGGCGGAGGGACTGCAGGAGCTGGAGCGGCTCGCCGAGAGCCTCATGGCGCAGGGGCTAACCCTGCTTGTGAGCGCGACGCAGCCTGCCTACCAGCGCGCGCTGCTCTGCGCCGTGCGCCACGGCGCGCCCTATGTGCTGGCGCTGGACAGGGGACTACTGAGCGCGTTCGGCGACGATTTGCGCAAGGAACCGCTCAAGCAGGCGCGCATCTGGCAAGCGGAGTTTGACCCTGCACACGCGCTGGCAATCAGCCCGTTCCGCCCGCGCGACGGCTGGCTCGCCTCAAGCGGCAAGTACCGCGACGCGCTTATCGGCTACCTCGCAGGCGCGGTCATCGTAATCGAGGCGCGACCCGACGGCTACATCGTGCAACTGTGCCGCGAACTGCTCCAGCACGGGCGCACCGTCTATGTGATGACCCAACGGTTAGACCACCTGCCCGGCAACCGCCAGATCCTGGAGGCGGGCGCGACGCCGTTTATGCCCCAAGCGTAATCCCCACTCGCAGGAAGTTTGCCTTGCCCCGCGAACCGATAGCGCGATGACGCCCGTGTACGAGACGCATCTGCCGCTGCCGTTGCACGCGCGGGGCAAGGTGCGTGACGCCTACGCGCTCGGCGACGCGCTGCTGATGATCGCGACCGACCGCCTGTCGGCGTTCGATGTTGTGCTGCCGACGCCCATCCCCGACAAGGGGCGCATCTTGACGCAGCTCAGCGTCTTCTGGTTCCGCAGGTTCGAGTCGTGGATGCCGCACCACCTGATTAGCGCGGAATGGGCAGACATTGCCGACGCGCTGCGGCAGGCGGGGCTGAACCCCGACGAATATCGCAAGACGCTGGACGGACGCACGATGCTGGTCAAGCGGGCGACGCCGATTCCCATCGAGTGCGTCGCGCGGGGCTATATCGCGGGGTCGCTCTGGAAGGAGTATCGCGCAGCGCGGGATCAGTCGCACGGAGACGCCGTCGTGCTGCACGGGCTGACCCTGCCGTCCGATTTGCACGAGTCGTCGCCGCTGCCCGAACCGCTGTTTACCCCCGCGACCAAAGCGCACACAGGGCACGACGAGAACATCAGCTTCGAGCAGGCGTGCGCGTTGGTGGGACGCGAGACGATGACCGCGCTGCGCGACTACACGCTGCGCCTGTACCGCGAGGCGCACGAGTACGCCCGCACGCGCGGGATTATCCTCGCCGACACGAAGTTCGAGTTCGGCTACGACGCGACGGGGCAGCTAATGCTCATCGACGAGGCGCTCACGCCCGATTCGTCGCGCTTCTGGGACGCCGCGCAGTATCAGCCAGGCAAGCCGCAGCCCAGCTTCGACAAGCAGTTCGTGCGCGACTATCTGGAGTCCATCGGCTGGGACAAGCGTCCGCCTGCGCCCGCGCTGCCCGATGAAATCGTCGCCCAGACCGCCGCGCGGTATCGTGAGGCGCTGCAGCGGTTGTGCGAGTAAACAAGCGCCCCCCTGAGGCTCGGCTATCAGGGGGGCGCTTCGTGGTGGGAGGTGAGGGGAGGATTAAGCCGTGCGGCGTCGGCGCAGCCCCATCAGACCCGCCAGCCCCGCGCCCAACGCCAGCAGGCTCGCAGGCTCAGGCACGACATCCATCTGGTCGAAGATGAAGTCCTGGAAGCCGCCCGAGTTGAAGTTATTGAAGCCGAACGCCGACACTTGGTTGCCCGCGCCCCAGTTGCCTGAGAAGGAGCCGTTTTCGGGACCGTCCAAGCGGTTGACCGAGACCGTGAACGCGCCCGTATTGTCCCAAACGAGTGTGTACTTGAGGCGCTGCCCGCGCAGCTCCGTGCCCAAGTTGATATTGGCTGTGAGGGAGCCGTACTGCACAAACACAGCGTTGTTGCCAGCGGACGGGTTCAGTCCGAAGCGAATCAGCTCGGCGCTGCCGTTGTAGACCGTGACGCCCGTGAAGCCGACCTCGTTGTTCACATTGTGGCGCGCCAGCACAGAGAACTGCGCGCCCGCGAGCGGGCTGAGCAGTGGGCGACCAATCGCGTAGTTGCCGCCGCCCGAGAACAGCCCCCACGAACGGTTGCCGTCCAACACCTGGAACGGCGCAGTGGCAATAAAGCGCCCGCCGCTGCCTGTGGAGATTTCGTACCAGTTGCCGAAGCCGAACCCGCCGTTGTCGGTCAGATCCCAAACATTATCGGCGTATGGTGGGTTATCGGCGTCGTCGTTCGCGATAGAACCTGACGCCCACGCAGAGGCGACGCATGTCAATACAGCTACACCCAAAATGCCTTTCAGCATCATGCGCATCGTTGCAGACCTCCTACATAGAGTGTTGAGAGGGCGGGACAACCCGCCCCAAACGCGGCGAGAAATCGTATTCTCGCCATTAGCCCCCAGAAGGGGGCTCGGTACAACAGGGCGAAAGTATAGATTCAGCGGCAAAGTGATCCTCGCCCCTATTATAGCACATTTCGCGCCGAAATGCCAACCCCGACGGTTAAAAACTGGTAGAATCGCGGGGTTTTCGCCCTCACTTCGCCACAATCACAGGCACGGTGCAGAGCGAGAAGTTGCCCGTCTCGGCGCGGAGGGTGACTTCGGCGAACAGGGCGAGGTTGTCGCCGCGGCGCGGGATTCGGGCAACCCACGCATCGCCCTCTTTGCGGGCGCGCACAGGCTCCCAGCGCGCGGGGCGGAAGTCCTTGTCATTAGCGCGGCGGGCGACCCACACCTCCACGATCTCAGGCGCAGCGTCGGTGCGCACGCGGAAGACCACCTCGTCGCCCGCGAGGCTGTGCGTCGCATCCAGGCGCGTCGGGAACTCCATCTTGCCGACGCTCATCAGGTAGAACGCGCACAGGCTGTTCACCACGCGGTCAAAGTCGCCCAGCCCGTGCCCGCCGTTGGGCACATACAGCGCGTACTTGCGCTTGCTCGGCAGGTCATCGAAGTAGAACCGCGCGGCGTCCGTCGCCCAGTACGGGTCGTTCGCGCCGTTGATGATCAGAATCGGCATCGTATAGCGCGCGCGATAGGAGTAGGGGTCTACCCAGCTCACCAGTTGCCTGCCGCGTTCGGTGAGCATCTTGTCCATCAGCCCGCGCGTGTAATATTCCGCAATCTGCTCGCTGTAGCGTCCCCACAGTTCGAGCTGGTGCGGCATCTGCCGAAAGAAGTTCAGGTTGTCGAACACCATCGGGGCAATCGCGCGCACGCGGTTATCGACGGCGGCGGTCAGCCAAGTTGTCCAGCCGCGCTTGGACGCGCCTGTGACCACGAAGTCCTTGATGTCCAGTCGCCACTCCTGCTTAGCGAACGCTTGCACGGCGTCCATCGCACGCACCGCCGATTTGGTCATCGGGAACAGCAGCGGCCAGGTCGGATCGCCCGTCTCCCAGAACTGCACATAGGTATGCGCGATGAGGTTGTCTTCCACGAGGTCGGGGCGTATCAGCGGCTGGTTGGGCACATCATGCAGCACGACGCCAATCGCGCCGATGCGCTCCACCGCGCGGGCGATAATCTGCAGCTCGCTGCGCCCGTCGCCGCTGCCCGTGATATACAGAATCGCGGTCTCCGTGTGCTTCAGTTCGTTCGGCTTGACGATGCGCACGCGGTGCCGCCAAGTGAACTCGCGCCACTTCTGCGAGACGACGGTCAGCTCCACGAACTGGCTGTTGCCGATTTTCGACTCCAGGCTCTTCGTCCATTCGAACGGCGACGGCGCACGCACATAGCTTGCCAAGTCCGCCTGTGCGCCTGCCCACAGAATCAGGCTCAGTAGCATCGTTCCTGTCTTCATATCCAACCTCACTATGGAGTGCGGAAGCGAAGCTTCCGCCTAACGCTCAATCTGCGCTTCAGCACTCCACAGATTTTATCTTTTCGACGAGTTGGGTGGTGGACTGTTCTGCTTCCAGCGGCAGAATCACCACGAACCCACCCTGCTCGACGACGGCTTCCGATTCGGGCAGGTCTTGCTCGGTGTAGTCGCCGCCTTTGGCGTAGTAGGTCGGCTGCACGCGCTTGACCAGCTCGACGGCGGTGGTCTGCGGGAAGATGACCACATAGTCGACGCACTCCAGCCCTGCGACGAGTTCGGCGCGTTCGGTTTCGGGGCGGTAGGGGCGTGGCGCGCCCTTGAGCTGGCGCACCGACTCGTCGCTGTTGACGCCCACCACCAGCAGGTCGCCCAGTTCCCGCGCCGCCTGCAGATAGCGCAGGTGCCCCACATGCAGCAGGTCGAAGCAGCCGTTGGTCAGCACGACTTGCAAGCCCGCCTCGCGCCACTGCGCCGCGAGTTGCCCAAGCGTGTCCCACGACAGAATCTTGCTCTCAGCGCGTCGCATCGTCTTGGGTAGGGGCGGCGTTTCGCGGCGGAACCAGCTCGATTTCGAACAGCTTGCTCCAGTTTTTGCCCGTCACGAAGATGCGCTTGTTCTGGCGGTCGTAGGCGATGCCGTTCAGCACCGCCTCGATGTCGCGATTCGGCACGGGCAGCCCCTCCAGATCCACCCACGCCTTCACGATACCCGTGCTGGGGTCGATTCGCGCAATGATGTCGCTGTACCAGATGTTCGCCCAGATTTCGCCCTCGATGTATTCCAGTTCGTTGAGGTTTTTGACGGGCTTGCCTTGCGCGCGGACGGTGATTCGGCGCACTTCGGCGAAGGTGTCGGGGTCGCGGAAGGTGATAACCTCGGAGCCGTCGCTCATGATGAGGTGCTTGCCGTCGTTGGTCAGTCCCCAGCCCTCGCCGTCGTAGCGGAACTGGGTGATTTGGCGAAACGCGCGCCTGTCGTACACAAAGCAGACGCCGTTCTGCCATGTGAGCTGGTAGAGTTTGTCGCCCAGAATCGTGATGCCCTCGCCGAAGTATTCGCTGGGCAGGCGGTGGATTTGCAGAATGCGCCCTGTGCGCAGCTCCACCCGCCGCAGCGACGACTTGCCCTTCAGCCCTGTGCCCTCATAGAGGTCGCCGTCGTGGAACTCCAGCCCTTGCGTGAACGCTTGTGGGTCGTGCGGGTAGGTGTTGACGATTTTGTAGCGGAAGGTGGGGATGTCAGGCTCTGGGGGCGTTTCAGCGGCAGGCGGCGGTGTTGTGGTGGGGTTCGTCGCGGCAGGCGTGGGGCTGGCGTTGTTGGGCTGGCAGGCGGAGAGGACCATCGCAATCACGGTAGCAAGCATAATTTGGGTAGTTTTTATGACCCCATCCATAAGGTTCCCCTTGCGAGAAGGGGGAACTGAACGGGCGCGCCCTTGGTTCCCCTCGCGAAGCAGGGGGAACCAAGAGGGAGGCAATTCTTGAACTTCGGACACGCGATTGGTATTAGCAGGGGAAACCTTACTGCAAGCAGAGGCAATCGATCCTCTCTGTGGTTCCCCTCGCGAAGCGGGGGGAACCTTAAGGAGGGGGGTACATCGCGTCTCACTTCCCCATGAAGGCAGGAAGGTCTTGTTGGCGCGCCCCTCGCCCCCTGCACTGTCGAGGAGGGTGAAGGGCAGTTCGCCAGAACAGGAGTTCCGAAACCGCCATCCAACCGCCCAGCGCGTGCGCATAGCGGCTATAGGATACCTGACAGCGAATTCCCTGCAGGAACTCCCGCACGCGTGGCGAACAACTCCCCGCATGCCCGCTTATGGGCGCAACTCTACACGGAGGTGCATAGCGGAATTATGGCGAATCAAGGCAACGGCGGACGCGAGCATTGGGGTACACGGATTGGACTCGTGCTGGCGATGGCGGGCAACGCCATCGGCTTGGGCAACTTTTTGCGCTTTCCGGGGCAGGCGGCGGCGAACGGCGGCGGGGCGTTCCTGATCCCGTACTTTATCTGCCTGCTGCTGATGGCGATTCCGTTGATGTGGCTGGAGTGGACGCAGGGACGCTACGGCGGCGTTCGCGGGCACGGCACGACCCCCGCGATGTTCCAACTGATGTGGCGACACCCCATCGCCAAGTATCTCGGCGTGCTGGGGCTGTTCATCCCGACGCTGATCTTGTTCTACTACTCGTATCTGGGGTCGTGGACGCTGGGCTACAGCATCAAGACGCTGCTGGGGCAGACGCCGCAAGTGACGCAGACCCAGTTGCGCGAGGGGATGACCGCCGACGAGGTCTCCCAGACCGTGCTGGCGCCCTACGCGCAGTTTCTGGATCAATATTTGGGCAGGACGGGCGACGGCGTCTTTCTGCAGCCCGACCCGTTCACGCTGGGTATCTTCGCCGTGGTCTACTTCCTGACGCTGTGGCTGATGGTGCGCGGGGTGTCGGGCGGGATTGAGCTGCTGGCGAAAATCGCGATGCCGCTGCTGTTTTTGCTGGCGATTGTGCTGATGGTGCGCGTCTTCACGCTGGGCAATCCCGTCTCGCAAGAGTACGGCGTGATGGACGGGATTGCGTTCCTGTGGGAGCCGAAGTGGTATGTGGAGCGCGACGGGCAGCAGGTGTTCGTGCTGCTGGATCCCAAGACTTGGCTGGCGGCGGCGGGGCAGGTCTTCTTCTCGCTGAGCTTGGGCATGGGCGCGATACAGTGCTATGCGTCGTATCTGCGGCGCAAGGACGATGTGACGCTGACGGGTCTGTCGACGACGGCGTCCAACAGCTTCGCGGAAGTGGTGCTGGGCGCGTCGATTGCGCTGCCTGCGGCGTCGGCGTTTTTCGGCGTGGCGGCGGCGCAGGTGATTGCCTCCAAGGGCAGCTTCTACTTGGGCTTCGTCTCGATGCCCGCCGTGTTCAGTTTCCTGCCTGCGGGCAACATTCTGGGCTTCCTGTGGTTCCTGCTGCTGTTCTTCGCGGCGATGACCTCTGTGGTGGCGATGTGTCAGCCGATTATCGCCTTTTTGGAGGACGAGTTCGGCATGACGCGCCCGCGCGCGGTCGCCGCGCTGGGGATTTTCTGGCTGATTGGCGTGCAGTTCGCGATTTGGTTCAAGGGCGGCGTCGATGTGTACGACTTCTGGTCGGGCACTTTCGGACCGCCGTTGATGGCGCTGATTGAGGTGATTATCCTGATGTGGATTTTCGGCGGCGACAAGATTTGGCGCGACATGCACGAGGGCGCGCTGCTGCGCGTGCCGCGCTTCTTCTACTTTTGCGCCAAGTATATCACGCCGATTATCCTCGCTGTGATTCTGGCGTTCTGGGCGCGCGATAATGTGATTGCGCCGCTGCTGGCGGGCGAGTTGGCGACGCGCCCGATAGAGGCGGCAGGTTTGCAAGTCGGCTGGCATATCTGGGTGATTCGCGGGTTCATCCTGCTGGTGTTCATTCTGCAGATTGCCGCCATCTGGTATGCTTGGAATGTGCGCAAGAGCATGCAACGCGCGGAGGTGATCGAATGAGCCTGCAAGGGTGGATCTTTATGCTGAGCGCGTGGACCTTCTTCACCGTGCTGATTGTCTATTGCTACTATCGCATCCTCTTCGGCGGGAACAATCAGACCGTCGAATAGGGTATAATCCCGCGTGGGCGGGGCAGACCATCCCCGCCTACCTGTATGAGGAGGCGAGCGATATGGCAAGTAAAAAAGGCGTCGGCAGTACGCGGAACGGTCGGGACAGCAACCCGAAGTTTCTGGGCGTTAAGGCTTACGGCGGCGAGTTCGTGCGCGCGGGCAATGTGATCGTGCGTCAGCGCGGCACGAAGTTCCATCCAGGGCGCAATGTCGGGCGCGGCAGCGACGACACACTGTTCGCGCTGGTGGACGGCTATGTGCAGTTCGAGGGTCCGCGCCAGCGTCGCCGCGTAAGTGTGAACCCTGTGCAGGCGTGAAGTGCCCCAACCCCAGCCCCTCGCCGCACGCGGGAGAGTGTAGGGGCAGCCCTCTGTGGCTGCCCTCTTGCCTTCAACCCAGCCCCTGACAAGGGTACATCAGCTGAGTTCGCTGCGGTTGGAGCAGACGCGCTTTTCGCCCTTCACCCCCAGCCCCTCTCCAACAGCGTGGGAGAGGGGAGCAGCCGTTTTTGCATCGGGCGGAAGCTTCGCTTCCGCACTCCATAATTCCCCTCGCCCGTCCCGCGGGAGAGGGGGACACAGGGAGTGAGGACATCAGCACCCTGTGCCGAAGTTGAACAGCACAATCAGCAAGTCCGCGTCGTCAACAACCTGGTCGCCGTTCACATCCGCGTCGTTTTGACCCGTCGCGCCGAAGGCGAACAGCACCTGCAGCAGGTCGGCGTCGTCCACGCAGCCGTTGTCGTCCACATCGCCAGGCGTAGGCACATAGGTCTCCACATCGTCGATGTAGACGATGTACGGACCGAGGTTCGCGGGGTCGGTGGGCGTGAAGGCAAACTGCTCGATTGTGCCCGTGCTGCCGTCAATCGTACCGTTGGCAGTGCTACCCGCAAACCCAAGAATCGGGTCGCGACGGATGTCGAACTTCACCGTCACCCACTGGTCTTTCTGGTTCACCAGTTTGCCGACGGGCGCGCTGGGACCCGCCTGCGCCGAAGTCGCGCCAATCCACTCGATGCCGCCTGAAGCGCCCCCGTTGCCCGCGCACGCTGCAGTGGTTCCCGTCTCGCGCACGCCCAGCGTCAGGTAGAAGTCGGGCGTATCGCTGGGCACATAGAGGCGCACGCGCACGCGGTGGTCGAAGTTAATCGCAGGGTTGGGCACGCTCGTTGTATTGAAGGTCGTCAAGCGGAGCCAAGCGTTGGGATACGGCTGACCTGTATTCGGGTTCAAGCGGAACTGCCACGCCACCTTGAGCGACTGGGTTCCGCTGAACGCCTGCTCATCGGAAATCAGGGCGCAGTTGTAAACGCCGTTTGGCAAGTCGCACGGGGAACCAACCACAAAGCTAGCCGTAGACCCTGAGAAGCTGGGCTGGCGGAACAGCACTGCGCCGTTCGCACCGAGAGCATAACCCTCGAAGTCGGTAATCAGGCACTGCGCGAATGCGCCGCTCATGCCTACGAGCGTCGTAAGAGCCAATACTGCATATCGTATCCTCATCGATTCCTCCTTTCGCAGGGCAAGCCTGCATAAGCATTATACCCCGAATTCATAATGGCGTGGGGTATACTCGGTGCGATGGGCGCAGTGCGACAGGGAGGTTGGCTTGCGGCGGTGCTGATTGCGCTGCTGTTGTGCCTGCCGTTGGGGGCGCAGCAGGACAAAGCGCAGCAACGCCAGCAGTTGCAACGCGAGCTGCAGTCGCTGCAAGGGGAGATTGGCAAACTGCGCGGCGCGATTGACCAGAAGCGGCGCGAGGAACGCAAGGTGCGCCGCGACCTCGCCGAGCTGGATCAGCAGATCACGCGCGTGTCGGCGCGTCTGCGCGAGACGCGCGACCGCCTCGCCCGCGCCCGCAAGGAGCAGGCGGAACTCGCCAAACGCCTCGAGATGCTCACCCAACGCCTGCGCCGTCGCGAGAGCCTGCTGGCGCAACGGCTCCGCGCCGCCTACAAGTACCGCAGTGTGTCGTACCTTAGCCTGCTCACGAACGCCCGCAATCTCAGCGAACTCAACAGCCGCAGCTATGTGCTGCGCCAAATCGTGAAGACCGACCGCGCGCTGCTGGAGCAGGTGCGCGCCGACCAGCAGGAGGTCGCCCACGCGAAGGCGCAGATGGACGCGCTCGTGCGCCGTATCGCGGGGCTGGAGGTAGACCTGCGCACGCAGGAGACGGAACTCACCGAGGCGCAGGACGAGAAACAAGCCCTGCTACGCGACATCGCCCGCGAGCGCGCGCTCTACGAACGGCAACTGGCGGAGCTGGAAGCCGAGTCGCAAGCGATTGCCCGCCGCCTACGCGCCTTGATGGAGACGCCCAAAGGGCGCGCCCGCGCCGACCGACCCTGGTCGGGACGCTTCATCCGCCCTGTGGAGGGGCGCATCACTTCGGGCTACGGCATGCGCAACCATCCCATCTTCAAAGTGCGCAAGATGCACACAGGCATCGACATCGCCGCGCCGACAGGCACGCCCATCCGCGCCGCCGATGCGGGCGTGGTGGTCGAAGCGGGCTATATCCGCGGCTACGGCTACACGGTCATCATCGATCACGGCGGCGGCGTGGCGACCCTGTACGCGCACTGCTCCGCCATCCTCGTCGCCGTCGGGCAGGAAGTCAAGCGGGGGCAGACCATCGCCCGCGTCGGCAGCACAGGCTATTCTACAGGACCGCACCTGCACTTCGAAGTGCGAATCAACGGCGAGCCTGTGAACCCGCTCGGATACGGGCTGTAAGCGACAGGAAAATTCGCCTCGATGTGTTATATAGCCCCCTATGGAAGCGAACATCTTTACGAATGTCGTGCTGCCTGTGGCGCTGGCGGTGATTATGCTGGCTTGGGGCTGACGCTCACGCGCTACGACTTTTTGCGCGTGGTGATTTTCCCGAAGGCGTTCGTGATTGGGCTGACCTGCCAGATGGTGCTGCTGCCGCTGGCGGGGTTTGTGATTGCGAAACTGTTCCCGATGGAGCCGCAGTTGGCGGTCGGGGTGATGATCCTCGCGCTGTGTCCCGCAGGCGCGACGGCGAACCTGATTACCTACCTCGCGCGGGGCGATGTCGCGCTGGGCATCACTCTGACGGCGTTCAACAGCATTATCATTATCATCACCACGCCGATCCTGATTAACCTGTCGTTGGCGCACTTTCTGGGCGAGACGCAAGAGATTCGGCTGCCCGTGCTGCGCACGATTATTCAGGTGGGCGCGATTATTCTCATCCCTGTATCCATCGGGATGCTGATACGGGCGCGCAAGCCCAAGTTGGCGTTTGCGGCGGAGCGTCCCGTGCGGTACTTGTCGATGGTGTTTATCGTGATTGCGGTGCTGGGCGCGGTGCTGCAGGATGTGGAGAACCTGCCGTCGCACTTTCGGCAGGCGGGCATCTCGATGCTCGCGCTTAATGTGCTGACGCTGTGGATGGGCTATAATGTGGCGCGCCTGTTCCGCCTGCCGCTCAAGCAGGCGATAGCGATTTCCATCGAGGGCGGCATCCAGAACGGCACGCTTGCGATACTGATTGCCAGCACGATTCTGCAGCAGCCCGCGATGTCCATCCCTGCGGCGGTCTACAGCCTGATCATGTTCGCCACAGGCGCGTTTATGGTCTACTACTTCGGGCGTCGGGCGCGCGAGGCTGCCCCAGAGATGGCGTCTTAGTCGCTCCAGCGCGGGTCGTCGAACCGCTGAATCTCGATGAGGTAGCCGTTCGGGTCGCGGGCGAACAGGTGGTAGATGTGGTAGCGTTCGTTGTAGGCGGGCGGCTTGGCGACCTCGACGCCGTGCGCCTGCAGGTGTGCGTGCCATTCGTCGACGGCGGGTGTGACCAGCGTCAGGATTACGCGCTCGGCGGGCTGGGGCGTCTCCGCGCGGAGACAAAACCCCAGATAGCCCGCCCCCGCCACCTGGTAGATGCAGCAGTCCACCTGCTCCAGCGCGCAGGGCAAGCCCAGAATCTGTTCGTAAAACTGGCGCGTCGCTTCCCAGTTCGGCGCAGGCAGAAAGGCGATGAACTCTGTGATCGGTGGGCGTGTCATGGCATGAATTATGACCGATTCACACAGGCGATTCACCTGAACCTTGATACATGATAAACTACGCGATTTAACATTAAGCCATAGCACTTGCAATTCTGTATCCACATGGGGTACACTCTGGACACTATGAAACCCATCGAAGCGTTGATGCAGTATCGGGAGCAAGAGGGTTTCACCATCGAGGAGCTTGTGGCTGTTGCGAACAGTCTGCTGGAGCAGTGGGCGCCGATTCAACCGCGCTACAAGGTGGTGCCCTTCCCAGATGTACGCACGGTTCGGTTCTACACGGCGCATCGGCTGATTGACCCGCCGTCGCGTCGGCGTGGGAACCGCGTCATCTACGACTATCACCACCTGTTGCAGTTGGTGACGCTCAAGACTCTGCAGGCGCAGTATATTCCGCTGCGCGCCGTGCGTCGGATGATGGAAGGCAAGACCGATGAGCAGTTAGAGCAGCTCATCGACTCGGTGCTGGAGCAGCGGTCGGAGACGACCATCGCCAAGCAGATGGGCGAGGCGGCGCAAGCGTTGGTGGCGGAAAAAGCCGCCGTCTATGTGCCGACGCCCCAAGCGCAGCAGGGTCCCTACCCGACGCCGACGGAGGTGCATCAGTTCGTGCTGTCCAACTGGGCGGTGCTGATTGTCAACCCCGAAGCGGCGCGCCAGGCGAACATCACGGAGATCAATCGCGTCTCCGATATGGTGCGCCTGAGCCTCCAGAAGGCATACCACGAGCATAACGATGGTGAAGCACAGCCCGCCGCCGCCAAAGGCAAAGCGCGGGCGCGCAATCGCTGATTTTGCATGAAGACAGCGATTATCGGTGGGACAGGAGTGCAGAGCCTGCCGGGCTGGACGCTTCAGGCAGAGCATGCCGATGACGACGGCGTGTTTCTGTACGAAGGGAGCCTGCACGGGGAGCCTGCGCTCCTGCTCCCCCGCCACTCGAAGGGGCACAAGATCCCGCCCCATCGCATCCCGCATGCACGCCATGTGCGCGTGCTGAAAGAGCATGGCGTGCAAAGCGTGCTGGCGACCGCCGCCGTCGGCTCGCTGCGCACGGATTGGACGCCTGGCACGCTGGTCGTTCTGAGCGACTTCCTGGACTTCATGCGCGAGGTCAACACGCTGTACCACGATACAGTGGTGCATACCGATTTCACCGAGCCGTTCTCGCCGCTGCTGCGCGACGCGCTGCTTAAAGCGGCGCACAGGCTGGGGATTGCCGTGCAGCGGGAGGGCGTCTATGTATGTGCCCCTGGACCGCGCTACGAGACGCCTGCCGAGATTCGCATGTTTCGCATGCTGGGGGGCGATGTGATTGGGATGACGGTCGCGCCTGAGGCGATTCTGTGTCGCGAGGCGGGCGTCCACTACGCCGCCGTCGCCGTCGTCACGAATCTGGGCGCGGGGCTGAGCGGGCAGCCGCTCACGCACGAAGAGGTCACCGAAGTGATGCACGGCGCGACAGAAACGATTGCGCGCCTGTTCGCCGAGACGCTGCGCCTCTTGAAAGCGACGCCGCTGTAGTATAATCTCCGCTGGCATGAGCAGCCTGTGGGAGGCAGTAGACGCCGCGTTCCAGCGTCTGGAGGCGCAGGCAGGGTTCGAGCCGCGCCCCGCGCAACGCCAGATGGCGCAGTTCGTGTGCGAGCAACTGGAGCGCGGGCAGTCGGCGATGGTGGAAGCGCCGACGGGGGTGGGTAAGAGCCTCGCCGCGCTGCTGCCCGCGATTGCCTACAGCCTGCAACACCGCAAGCGCGTCGTGATTAGCACCTACACGGCGATGCTGGCGGAGCAGTATTGGCGCAAAGACCTGCCGCTCGCGCTGAGCCTGTTCCCGACCGCGCCCGAAGTCGGCTTGGCGATGGGACGCAGCCGCTACGCATGCGTCGATATCATTCGCGCCAACAAGGCAGCGCGCGTGCGCCCCGAACTCGCGAATTTTCTCCAGCAGTGGGTCGGCGTCGCGCAGGAGGGCGTGGAGTCGGAACTGCACGAGTTTCTACGGCGCAGGGGCGTGCCCCAGCGCTTTATGCGCGGGCTATGGGAGCATATCGCTGTGCCGAGCGCGTGCCGTGCGCGCCTGTGCCCCTACTACCCCACCTGCTTTTACTACCAAGCGCGGGAGCGGGCGCGCCGAGCGGGGATTGTTATCACCAATCACGCCTTCGTGCTGGCAGACGCGATGGTGCGCCAAGCGACCGACGGCGCAGCCTCGCTGCTGGACGACTACGACTACCTGATCCTCGACGAGGCGCACGACTTTCTGGACGCCGCCGCCAGCGCGCTGGAGTTCGATCTGGACAGCAAGTTCGTCGACCGCCTGATTGCGCATGCCGTGAACTTGAGCAATCAGGTTGGCGACGCGCTTACGGGCGAGAACCCGCCACTGGGGCTGATACAGTCCGTGCAGCGGCTGGTGGAGGGCTTTTCGGGGCGCGTGCGCGACGCCTATGAGCAGATGGCGTTCCCCGACGACCTGCCGCGGGAAGGGGTAGCGACGCGCGTCGCGCCCGAAACGCTGGCGCAGATGCGCCCGCTGCACGGCGCGTTCCGACCCGACCTGCACGAACAGGTCAGCCACACGGCAGCGGCGATACGCAAGGAGATTGGCGACCTCTATCGGGAACTGAGCCAGACGCTGAAGGACTTCAAGGGGCAACTCACCGACGCGCAGCACGACGCCGTGCGCGAGCTGCTGCTGCAGTTCCGCGGCGAGTTCGTGATGGCGTATGAGCACTTGGGGCGGCTGGCGGAGCCAGCGGAGGGCGTAAGTTGGGTGGAGCCTGACGCGCCGCGCTGGAAGGCGTGCTACGAGCCGCTCGCGCTGGGCGAGTGGCTGCACACGCGCCTGTGGAGCGACCGCCCCGCGCTGCTGATGAGCGCGACGCTGACGATCGACGGGCGGTTCGACTTTTTCGCGGGGCAACTGGGGTTCGAAGCGCACGCGACGCTTCAACTGCCCTATGTGTTCGATTACCGTCGCCAGTGCGCGCTCTACTTGCCGCGCGTGGGCGCGATCCCGCCGCCCCCGCCGCATGCCCGTGCGCCTGGCGCTGACGCCTACTATCAGCGCCTCGCCGACGAAATCGGCGCGCTGATCCGCCTCACGCACGGACGCGCGCTGGTGCTGTTCGCCTCCGTCGCCGAGATGCGCGCCGTGCGCGAGCGCATCCAACTGGACGGAGTGCGCATCCTGATGCAGGGCGACGGCTCGGTGGCAGACCTCGCGCGGCAGTTCCGCGAAGAGGTGCATTCGGTGCTGTTCGGGGTGCGCTCGTTCTGGACGGGATTCGACGCCCCCGGCGAGACGCTGGTGAACCTGATCCTGACGCGCATCCCGTTCGAAGTGCCGACCACGCCCCTGCAGCGGGCGCGTCAGGCGTGGTTCGAGGCGCAGGCGTTAGACCCCTTCCGCGCGTGGACGCTGCCGATGGTCAAGCAGCAGATGCGTCAGGGGTTCGGCAGGCTCATCCGCCGCGCCGACGACTGGGGGATCGCCGCAATCTTAGACCCGCGCACGCGCACGAAAGCCTACGGGCGCGAGATCCTGAACAACCTGCCTCAAGGCGTGCGTGTGTTCGACACCATCCCTGCGTTGGCGGATTGGCTGCGCCCGTATACGGATTTGCCCTGATTCAGGCAGGAAAAACGCCCCCACATGGGGTATACTTCCCTTACCGCCGCGGAACGGAGGGCGTGTATGGCGAAGAAACCAACTGAGGGGTCGCAGCAACGCAAGGCGCGGTCGCCTTTCGAGAAGCTGCGCACGACAGGCTCCAGTGCGTATCGCCTGTTCGTGCTGGTCGCCTTCTATGCCCGCGCGAAGAAACCCCTTTTTGACGCGGAGGTCACCGCGCTCTTTGCACATGCCCTCCCCGATGTGTGCCAAAGCTACGAGTACGAACTCATCGCCTACCGCGTGATGGCGAACCAGGTGCATCTGGTGCTGGGGGTCAAGCCCACCGACGCGATTGCCGATGTAATCAGCAACATCAAGCGCAGCACGGCGCATCGGCTGTTCGAGGGAATCCCCCGCTTGGAGCAGGAAATCGGCAAGCGCAACTTCTGGGCGGAAGGCTACTTCGCCGAGACGCTGGGGCATACCCAAATCGAGCAGACGCTCAAGATGTGGCAGCACCGCGCCAAAGACGAGGAGACAGTGCTGATGCAAATCGTGTACGACCTCGCGCAGCCGCTGCATCCCAAACAGATTGAGCGCGTGATGGACGATCTGTTGCCCGCCGAGCGCGTGGTCGTGCGCCTGCTGTACGGGCTGCAGGGCGAGCAGGCGCACACGCTGGATCAGGCGGCGGAGAAACTGGGACTGAAGCCCCAAGAGGTGCAACAGATGGCGCAGGAGTCTATCCGCAAGATTCGCGAGATTCTGCGCGAGCGGCGGCGGGAACGCGCCGCAGGGAGGTCGGCATGAGCGCATGTCTGTTTTGCAAATTCGTCAGCCGTGAAATCCCGACGCAGGTGGTCTACGAAGACGAACACGCGCTGGCGTTCCGCGACATCAACCCGCAAGCGCCGACGCATATTCTGGTCATCCCGCGCCTGCACATCGAGAACCTCGCGGCGATGCAAACTGACCATGCGGCGCTGATGGGGCATCTGCTGTGGGTGTGCGCCGAGCTTGCCCGTCAGGAGGGCATCGAGGCGGAAGGCTACCGCGTGGTGCTGAACACGAACCGCACGGCGGGGCAGTCGGTGTACCATCTGCACTTCCACCTGCTGGGCGGGCGTCAGATGAGCTGGCCGCCAGGCTAAGTGCGCCCGTTGCGCCGAATCTGCCATAATTAAGGGTATGAACCGTTTATCGATGGCGCGGGCGGCAGGGCTGAATGCGTTGCTCGTCGGTCTGCTCTGGTCGCAGGGCGCACAGCGGCAGCCGAACTTCCACGCGCCGCCCCCGAAACCCACTTCTGCCTACGACGAGCCGCTCACGGGCTACGAGGTCGCGATTTTGACCGCCGAGTTCGTGGTGAACTTAGAGCGGGGACTGACGGAAGCGTTCCAAAAGCCGATTAGCCTCGCGTCGGCAGGCGCGGTGTCGCTGGAGGGCAGGCATCCTGCGTGGGCGCAGCCTGCGCTTAAGGAACTCAAGGCGCGCGGGGCAATCCCGCCGCGGTTCAGCGCGGGCAAACCGATGCCGCGCTATCAGGTCGGGCAGATGCTGGCGCAATACGCGCAGCGACTGGACGCCCGCATGCGCGAGCAACTCGGCGCGCCGCGCGGCGTCACCCGATTCCGCACGCAGCCCACGATTCGTCTGGAACGCAACCACCCCGCCTACCGCGCGCTTCAGTACCTCGCGCAGGGCGGCTGGGTCGGCGCGGGCGCACCCCTCTATCAGAAACCGACTGAGCCGATTCGAGGCAAGGAACTGCCCGACCTGCTACGCGATGTCGCCAAGCGCGTCCTCGAACGCTACCGCGACGAACCCCACTTGGAGAACTGAATCGGGTATCCTATAGCGCAGGAGGCTATCCTTATGCCGTATGTTATCACGGAACCGTGTATTGGCGTGAAAGACAAATCGTGCGTGGCGGTCTGCCCTGTAGACTGCATCTACGAGGGCGACGACCAGCTCTACATTCACCCCGACGAGTGCATCGACTGCGGGCTGTGCGAGCCAGAGTGCCCCGTGAACGCCATCTACGCTGACACCGAAGTGCCCCCCGAATGGCGAAACTATATTGAGAAGAACGCGCTCTTCTTCAAGCAGAAGAAGTGACGGCTGGCTCTGGGCGGCGCTGGCGGTTATCGTAGGACTGCACCTGCTCGCGCTGCCCCAAGCGTTTCACGACTCCCCCATCCGCGCCGACAGCGACACGGCGGTGATGTTGGATGCCGTGCAGCAGCACGGCGCGCTGCGATGGCTCGTGGGCGACTGGCTGCTGGAAAACGGCTTCTACCGCCCGATCAGCAGCGTCTCCATCGCACTGGACTACGCGCTCAATGGCGAGTCGGGCTGGGGCTTCCGCCTGACGAACTGGCTGCTGATGATTCTGACGGCGCTGGGGGCGTGGGCGCTCGTGCGCGCCTACGCGCGTCTCGTGGGCAGTCCCCACGCTGAATGGCTCGCGCTGGGGGTGGGCGTCGCGCTGAGCCTGCAGCAGATTGGGCTGACAAGTATCGTGTCGAAGTGGTCGGCGTGGTGGTTTGTGGGGGCAGTGGTGGGCATCGTGGCAAGCAGAAAAGTATTGTCCCGCTCCTTCAGGTTCCCCCCGCCTCGCGAGGGGAACCAGCTGGGGACGGTTCCCCCTGCGGGCAGGGGGAACCTTAAGGAGGGGGTTCAAGTGATCCTTGCGATAGGCGCGCTGTTTTGGGGCTTCGACCGCCTGCTGGCGACCGAATACACGCGCCTGATTACATGGGTTCCCTCGCGCACGGCGTTGCTGGGGGCGATGTTCGGCGTGTGGGCGATGTACGCGCTGCTGCGGGGGGCAACGGAGCGACGATGGGGCTGGCTGGCGTTGGGGGGCGTGCTGTACCTGCTTGCGCTGGGCAGCTACGAGCAGCCGATTATGCTGGTTGCGTTGGTGGGCGCGCTGGCATTCTGGCGGCGGCGCGACTGGGGCGGTTGGGGCGCGCGGGCGTTTGCTGTGGGGGCGGCATGCGCCGTGCTGGTCTTCGCGCTGCGCTTCGCCCTGCTGCCCGCCGAGCCGACTGCCTACCAGCGCCAGCAACTGCGCAGCAGCCTGTCGGGACCTGTCTCTACCTACCTGACCGAACTGCTGCCTCCTGTGGGGCAGTGGCAATACTGGCGGGCGATTGGCGCACAGCTTGAAGTGTTGCTGGTGGACAAGACGGGGTGGGATCACCTGGTGGGCACGCTGCTCTATCTGGGCGTGCTGGCGGCGGTGTGGCGGTGGCGGGGGTTGTTGGGCGGCGCATGGCTGTGGCACGCGCTGGCGTTTCTGCCGATGGCGTTCCTGCACTTTTTCGAACACTACATGTACCTGCCCCAGCTGGGCAAGACGCTGTTTGATGTCGGGCTAATCGCGTGGGGCGCCCAACGGCTGGGGGTAGAATTGGAACGCCTCATTTTATTACTGAAGGAGACCCGCGTCTATGCGCAGGCGGACACAGGCAGATGATGTCGAGCGCGCCCTTGTGGCGTTGGGCGGTTATGCCACGCTTGCTGACCTCTACAAGCGTATCCCCATCCAAAACTGGGGCACAAAAACGCCCTTCGCCACTGTGCGCCGCATCCTGCAGATGAATCCGCGCTTCTTCCGAATACGCCCTGGACTGTGGGGGCTGACGGCGCAGCGCGACCTCATCTTAGACACCCTCCAAATTGGCGCGGCAGCTTCCGAAGAGCAGCAGACGGCGTTCGACCACACCTACTATCAGGGGCTGGCGCTGATGATTGGCAAACTGCGCGGCTACGAGGTTTTCGCGCCGAAACCCGATCGGAGCAAGCCGTTTCTGGGCAAGCCGCTGGGCGCACAGGTCTCTGTGCAGCAGTTTCCCCGCTTCACCTACGATTCGCTGTGCCAGCGCGCCCAGACGATTGATGTGATTTGGTTCCACACGCGTCCGGCTGGGCTGTTCCCATACGCCTACTTCGAGATTGAACACACCACCGATTTCAACAGCGCGCTCATCAAGTTCACCGAGTTTCAGGATTTTCGGATTCGCTTCTATATCGTCGCGCGCAAGGAGCGGCAGGGAGAGTTCCAGAAACGCATTCGCGCCTCCGCATTCGACGCGATCCGCTCGTGGGTTAAGTTCGTGGACTACGAGACGCTTGTGCGGCTTTACGAGCGCGAGGTGTACGCTCAGCAGGCGGGGATTTAAGCCTGCCCGAACCAGCGCGGAATCGCCCCCTCATACGCTGCGCGGCACGGCTCCAGCGGTAGGTCGATAAGCAGCGCGCCGTTCCAGCGGATGCACAGGCGATCGCCGCCCGTTTCGCCAATCCCATAGCACGCCAGCCCGTGCGCCTGCGCCCATGCGACGATTTCGCCTACATGCTGGGGCGATGCCGAGAGAATCACGCGCGTCTGCCGCTCGCCGAACAGCGCAGCGTCGGGACGCGGCGCACCCTCGCTGGCAGCGTCCGTGAGGTCTACCTGCGCGCCGACGCCATGCACCAGCGCGCACTCCGCCAGCGCAACGGCGAACCCACCCTCGCTGAGGTCGTGCATCGAGCGCACCAGCCGACGACGCGCCAGTTCCACCAGCAGGCGGTGCAGCGCGCGCTCCGCCGCCAAATCCACAGGGTCGGGCGCGCCGCGCTCCAGCCCGTGCAGCACATACAGATACTCGCTCGCGCCAATCCCGAAGTGCGGCTCGGCGTCGGCGGGACGGGATGCGGGGCACACCAGCAGCACCACATCGCCCGCCTCGCGAAAGCCCATTCCGACCGCATCTTCGGGACGCTCCAGAATGCCCAGCATGCCGATCGTCGGGGTGGGGTAGACCGCGCCGAACTCGCTCTCGTTGTAGAAACTCACATTCCCCGACACGACAGGCGTCCCGAAAAACTCGCTCGCGTCGGCGATTCCGCGCACGGCTTGCTCGAACTGGTAGTAGATTTCGGGGCGTTGCGGGTTGCCGAAGTTGAGGCAGTCGGTGATTGCGCGCGGCTGTGCGCCGACGCAGGCGAGGTTGCGCGCCGCCTCCGCCACCGCAATCTGCCCTCCACGATACGGGTGCAGGTAGCAATACCGTGCGTTGCAGTCAATCGTGAGGGCAATCCCGCGCTCCGAGCCGCGAATGCGCAACGCCGCCGCGTCGCCCGTGCCTGGGGGCAAAATCGTCTGCGTGCCGACCAGCCAGTCGTACTGCTCGTACACCCAGCGCTTGCTGGCAATCGTGGGCGATTCCAGCAGCGCGAGCAGCACGGCGTTCATATCGTCGGGGACGGGTACTTCCGCGAGTTCCAGTCGCTGCACTTCGCGCAGGTACGCAGGTTCGTCCGCCTGCAGCGTGTAGGTCGGGCACTGCGTGGTGAGGTAGTCAGGCGGCACTTCGGCGACCACCTCGCCCCGATGGCGCACGCGCACGACAGGCTCTTCGATGACGCGCCCAATCACGACGGCGTTCAGCCCCCACTTGCGGAATACCCGTGCGACCTCCTCCTCACGCCTCGCCTGCACATAGAGCAGCATCCGCTCCTGCGACTCGGAGAGCATAATCTCGTAGGGGGTCATGTTCGTCTCGCGGGTGGGCACGAGGCTGGTCTCAATCTCCACGCCCGTGCCTGATTTTGCGGTCGGCTCGCAGGTGGTGCAGGTCAGCCCTGCCGCGCCCATGTCTTGCATCCCCAGCACCGCGCCCGTTTCGATTGCTTCCAGCGTCGCCTCAATCAGCAGTTTCTCCATAAACGGGTCGCCGATTTGCACATTCGGGCGCTTCTCCTCTTGGTCGTCGCCGAGGGTCTCGGAGGCGAAGGTCGCGCCGTGGATGCCATCGCGCCCTGTGCTTGCGCCGACATACATCACCGCGCTGCCAGGCACATCTGCCCGCGCCGACACGATGCGGTCTAACGGCACAACGCCCACCGCCATCGCGTTCACCAGCGGGTTGCCCGAATAGCACGGGTGGAAGTAGACCTCGCCCGCGACGGTCGGCACGCCGATGCAGTTGCCATAACTTGCGATGCCCTCCACCACATGCTCGAACAGGTAGCGGTTGCGCGGCTCACTTAGGGATCCGAAGCGCAGCGAGTTGAGGATGGCAATCGGGCGCGCGCCCATCGTGAAGATGTCGCGGATGATGCCCCCGACGCCTGTCGCTGCGCCCTGATGCGGCTCCACTGCCGACGGGTGGTTGTGGCTTTCGACCTTGAAGGCGATGCCCAGCCGCTCGTCCAGGCGCACGACGCCCGCGTTCTCGAAGCCCGCGCCCTCCAGCGACTCGCGATACTTGCGGAACAGGCGCAGCACGGGGCGCGAATACTTGTAGCCGCAGTGTTCCGACCACATCACGGCGAACATGCCGAGTTCCACATCGGTCGGCTCGCGCCCCATGAGCGACACGATGCGCTCGTACTCGGCGTCGGTCAGTCCCATCTCGCGCCAGACTTCGGGCGCGCGGCTGTAGGTCGTCATCGGTATGGAGTGTACCTGAACACGGAGCCACGCCTGCTACCCCTTCGGCGTTTGCAATTCGCCGAGTTCGCCGTGGGACGCATCTGCTCTGAGGTGAGTGCTATCGGGGTTGCTCCCCGAAGAGCATATCTTGCGTTGGGTAAATTGTAGCCGATGGATGTTTCGCGTTTTACCGTTGAGCGTAGTGCCTTTGCCCAGCTCAAGCAGGCAGTAGACTCCAACAGTATCCTCAAGCAAGAGGTAGAACATGCGCTTGAGCTGCTACTGGGACGATTTGCAACCGCCGTGCGTGAAAATCGCTTCGTCGTCGGCGGCGTACTGGAGGTAATTCTCACTGCTACCCTGCGCGCTGCAGGTATTCCTGCAGAAGATGTCGGCATCCGTGAGGAACGGATCGACATACGCATTCCTGGAGGCGGCTTCTCCGTCAAAGGACATTTCAGTGGAGTAGGCAACATCCGCCTAATCAATGTTCTTGGTGACTCACCTCGGACGGAGTGGGGCGAAGCCACCTTGTTCGTACTCCACGGAATAGGAATCGGCTACGCAGACCCTGATCTATTGGGCAACGACGCAACCAAGCGGGAAAGGGATGCTGTTGTACTTAGGTACAAACGCCTAAAGGAGTTTTTGAACGCGAGCCCAGAGTACTGCATCTCTGTGCAAGTGCCCTCAGCACTCAAGGACAGAGAACGCAGTGATCTGGTTAGTCGCGCCGTTGCCCGTGAGATTTTGCGATTGGCTCCTACCCTCTGGAAAGCGCTCTATCCTGACTCTACTCCAGTGGGAGAGTGAGCAGGTCGCTCGAGGAGGGCTCAGCCTTGATTCGATAAGCGCCCTGCTCCAACCGCCGACGGGCGAACTCGTAGTATTCGGGCACAATCTCGAAGCCCAAGTAGCGTCGTCCCATCTGTTGGGCAATCACTGCAACCTGTCCTGACCCAAGAAACGGATCCATCACGAGGTCGCCTTCGCAAGACGAATACTGAAGAATCTTGCGCACGAGCGCCGCAGGGAGCTTTGTCGGGGTCTTGAGGTCGCCGTTCCAGTATTCGCGTGGAATGTACCAAACATCCTCCATATCTTGGTAGCGCAGGCTACGACCCTCGGAATCCCTTGCGTCCACAGGATATCTGCTTTCGGGGTAGAACCGTCTCTTGGCATCGTCTTTGCAAACATAGAGGCAGTGGTAGTGTGAGGTGACAAAACGGCGTCTTGTGTAAACACCAAACTGGTACTTCCAGATGATGTGATTGACCGTAATAAACCCTACCTCCTCAAGAGCATTCAGAATGTCGCGTAGATTGTTCCAGCCAGAGAACACATACATGCTGCCCGTATCTTTCAAGACGCGGTACGCCTCGCGCATCCAGGCGAGAGTGAACTCGAAGTACTCGTGCTGTGGAATCTCGTTATAGCCTTCCAGAACGCGCGAAGCCGTGCGGTTATAGTTAGAGCGTTTCGCGCCGAATTCGATGGCAAACGGCGGATCGGTCACGATGAGGTCAACACAGCCGTCTGGCATTAGGCGCATGCCCTCGCGACAGTCCATCAGGTATATTTGATTCGGCTGAATGGCTTTCATCGGCAGATAGTTTACCCTGACCGCAACAGTCCCCCATCGGTCGGCTCGCGCCCCATCAGCGACACGATGCGCTCGTACTCGGCGTCGGTCAGTCCCATCTCGCGCCACACTTCGGGCGCGCGGCTGTAGGTCGTCATCGGTATGGAGTGTACCTGAACGGGGGATTACGCCTGCAGTCCCGTCGGCGTCCGCAACTCGTCGCGCAGGCAGGCTAACTGCTCCCACACATAGCCCACGCGCAGCACGGTCATTTCGTCGAACGGCTTGCCGATGATTTGCAACCCCACAGGAAGCCCGTTCACGAAGCCGCAGGGCACGCTCAGCCCTGGCAACCCCGCCAAGTTCACAGGAATCGTCAGCACATCGGCGAGTTTCATCGCCAGCGGGTCGTCGACGAGTTCGCCGAGTTTGAAGGCGGGCGTGGGGGCAGTGGGGCACACCAGCGCGTCCACCTGCTGGAACACGGCGTCGAACTGCTGGCGTAGCAGCGTGCGTCCCTTCTGCGCCTTGAGGTAGAACGCATCGTAGTAGCCCGACGAGAGGGCGTAGGTGCCGATGATGATGCGCTGGATGACCTCCTTGCCGAAGCCTTCGGCGCGGGTGGCTTCCATCATGCCGATATGCCCTTTCTCGGCGCCGACGCGCAGCCCGTAGCGCACGCCGTCGTAGCGCGCCAGGTTCGACGAACACTCGGCGGGCGCGAGGATGTAGTAAATCGCCAGCGACTGCTCCGCCATCGGCAGCGAGACCTCTTGCACCTCCGCGCCGACCGATTCGAGCAGCCCGATCGCTTTGCGTACGGTCTCGGCGACTTCGGGCTGCACGCCCTGCCCGAAAAACTCCTTCGGCGCGCCCAGCCGTATGCCCTTGATGTCGTCCACCAATGCCTCGCGGAAGTCGGGCGCGGGCAGGTCAACGCTGGTGGCGTCGTGGGGGTCTTTGCCCGCAATCGCATTCAGCAGAGTCGCGCAGTCTTCCACCGTTTTGGTGAGGGGTCCGATTTGATCGAGCGACGAGGCGTAGGCGACCAGCCCGTAGCGACTGACGCGCCCGTAGGTGGGCTTGAGACCGACCACCCCGCAGAACGAGGCAGGCTGGCGGATCGAGCCGCCCGTGTCTGACCCCAGCGTCGCGAACGCCATGTGCGCTGCGACCGCCGCCGCCGACCCGCCCGACGATCCGCCGGGCACGCGCGCTAAGTCCCACGGGTTGCGCGTTGGGTGGAACGCCGAGAACTCGGTGGACGACCCCATCGCGAACTCGTCCATGTTGAGTTTGCCGACGAACACCGCGCCCGTCTCGCGCAGGCGACGCACAACGGTAGCGTCATACGGCGGGATGAAGTTATGCAGGATGCGCGAGGCGCAGGTGGTGCGCACGCCGCGCGTGCAGAGGTTGTCCTTGAGGGCGATGGGCACGCCCAGCAGCGGGGCGCGCTCGCCCGCGTCCAGTCGCGCCTGTGCCTGCCGCGCCATCTCCAGCGCGAGTTCGGGCGTCGGGGTGATGAACGCCTGCACTTTCGGCTCGGTCTCGCTGATGTGCGTCAGCACCGCCTCGGTTAGCTCGACGGCGGACACCTCGCGGGCGTGCAGTTTCTGGTTGATTTCGGCAACGCTCAGGGTCAGCAGCTCCTTCATCTACTCCTCCACGATGCGCGGGACGATGAATAGCCCGTCGCGGGCGTCAGGGGCGTTCGCCAGCGCGTCCTCGCGGCGAAGCGTCTCGCCCACGACATCCTCGCGAAAGGCGTTGAACACGGGGATCGAGTGCGAGGTCGGCTCCACCTCGTCCAGCGGCAACGCCTGCAGCCGCTCGAAATGCTCCATCAGCGCGTTGATGGGGCGCATGAGTTCCGTGAGTTGCTCATCGCTCAGTTCCAGCCGTGCCAGTTTCGCCGTGTGGCGCATCTGCTCTAAGGTGAGTGCCATCGCCGTCGCTCCCACGAAAGTATACCCGCTGCTCAGCTCCCCTCTCTTAGCCCCACGACCCACACAGGGCACGCCAGCACGCTGCGGTAGACCTCCAAGTCGCGCTGCGCCTTGCTCAGGCGCGGGAGGTTCCTGCCCCCAATCGTGTCGTCGTACACTATCTCCACGCCCACCGCGATCAGCCCCAAGTTGTGCGCCAGCAGGGACTTGAGGAAGTCGTTGTAGCAGTCGGCAGGGTCGGAGAGTTGAATCTCGACGGCGACCGCACCTTTCCGAGGTCGAAGCGCAGATGGGTATGTCCGACATCACGGGCTGCTCGCGCTGCCAGCCGCGTTGGTGCAGTAGCTCGGCTAAGGCGTCCGCGGGCGTCGGGCGCACACCGCGCCCCAGCGGCGTGCGCAGTGCGCCAATCGCCAGCAAGATGTCTTCGTACTGCTCTGGAAAGTGTTGTTGGAGGATGGTCTTGGCGAATTTGAACGGGTACTCCGAGTAGCTCACAGAAGCTGGATTCAGCTTACGCTGTTGTGTTCCTGCTGAAGGCTTCCCGCGTCGTCTGGGCAAGCGCCTCTTCGGGCGGCAGGTTGGGCGCGCGTTCTGTGCAAGCGTAGACTTGCACGCCAGGCAGGTACGCGAGCGGTTCCCAGCCTGCGCCCGTGCGTCCCGCCAGCACGACCACAGGCTTGCCCTGCGCAACCGCCTGCTGAATCAGCACGCCGACGCCCTTGCCCATCAGCGTCTGCGCGTCCACCTGACCCTCGCCTGTGATCAGGCAGTCTGCCGCGTGCAGGCGCGCCTGCCAGTCCACATGGCGCAGCAGCCACATGATGCCCGACACAATCGGCGCGTGGGTGTAGGCGTGCAGACCGCCTGCCAAGCCGCCCGCTGCGCCTGCGCCCACCGTCGCCGTGAGGTCGATTCCTGTGTCGCGCAGGGCGACTTCGGCGAAGCGTTCGAGCGCACGCACGAGCGTCGCTATCTGTTCGGGCGTCGCGCCTTTTTGGGGGGCGTACACCCGCGCGGCGTCCAGCAGGGTGTTCTGCACATCGGCGCACAGCGTCAGTGGCTTGCCATGTAGCGGGTCGGTCGGGGGCTGCTCGATCGCGTGCAAGGCGAGCAATCGGCTGGCTATGTCGAAAGTCCCCCCTCCTTGAAGTTCCCCTCGCGGAGCGGGGGGAACCTCAAGGAGGGGGGCGTCCTCAAAAATGCGGTTGCCCGCCGCATCAAACAGGCGGAAGCCGAGCGCGTGCAGCGCGCCTGCGCCCGCGTCGGTGGTCGCCACGCCGCCCAGCCCCAGCCACAGCGCGCGCGTGTCGGGGTGGGCGGCAGCCGCCCTCAGCATCTCGCCCACACCCTGCGAACTCGCCTGCAGCGGCGCAAGCGACTCCCGCGCCAGCAGGTGAAGCCCAATCGCCTGCGCCGATTCGATGACCGCCGCGCCCGACGGCAGGTGCAGCCATTCCACACGGCGCGGCTGCAGCAGGGCGTCGTGCGCCTCCACCGCGTGTCGTTGCGCGTCGGGGAAGTGGTACGCCCACACCTCCAGCCAGCCCGTGCCGCCGTCGGCAATCGGGCACAGGTCAACCTCGCCGTCAAGGGTCGCGGCAATCACCTGCGCGGCTTGTGTGGGCGAGAGCGTGCCCTTGTAGGCGGTGGGGGCGACGAGGTAGCGCATGGCTTACTCCAGCCTGCCGCGTTCGCGTGCGTAGCGCGCGGCGACCGCCTCCAGCAAGCCTTCGATCGCGGCGGGCGGCGGGTCGGGCAGAACCCCTGCCTCAACGAGCCGACGGTATAACTCATGCGCCAGTTGCTCGCGCGCGGCTGGCGCGAACTGCTCGCGCCTGTCCAGAAACCCACGCAGGGCGCGGTACTCGGCGGGGCTAAGCGGCAGCAACGGCGGCAGATAGACCTCCAGCGGGTGGGGCGCGTCGCTGACGGGACTGAGCTGCTCCAGCGTCGGCGCGGGCGTGCGACGCTCCTTGATGACGAAAGTGCCCGCCAGCATATCGCCCAGCCGCTGCCCGTAGGGGCTGAAAAACGCCAACGCGCCCGCCACATTGTAGCCCAGAATACACAGCGGGAAGGCGTCCACCAAGCGTACCAACTCGCGTATCAGCACCGCTGTCGGCGTCACGGGCGCGCCTGTGAGCATCATCACGCGCAGCCCGAACGCCCGCTTGGCTGGCGTCTGCCCGCTCCAGAAAATCTCGAACACCATGTAGTAGGCGAACCACAGCAGGTAGGCGAAGAAAATCAGTCCCGCGATTAGCCACCCCTCGCCAATCACGGTCAGCAGGTTGGAGATGGCTTGCGTGGTCTCTTCCAGCAGGGCGAGCAGCGCGCCGACCACGCCGACAATCGTCAGCACGAGCAGGTCGTCCAGCACCGCCGCCAGCGCGCGCGACCCCAGCCCCGCAATCTCGTAGCGGATTTCGACCTTCTCTGGACTCTGCAGCACGAACTCGTAGGGCATCGCGCGGGAATCATACCCTGCGAGTAGATGCGACGCCTACGCCGCCTCGCGCAAGACCCGCTCAATCTCGCCCAGTTGCGTGCGGATGCGCGCGTCGTAGACCCCTTGCTCCGTCTCGATGACGCAGCCGCCTTGATCGACGCGCCTGTCCTCGACGATTTCGATACCCTCGACGCCGTCGACAACTTGCAGCAGGGAGGGGCGGTTCTGGCGCAGCAGGTCGACATCGAGCGGGTTCACGCGGATGCGTAGGCGTCCGAAGCCCTGCACGCGGCGGAGCGCGTCGCGCACGATTGCCAGCACATGCACGGGCTGCTGCTTGAGTTCCTCGCGCACGACCTTGCGGGCGACCTCCAGCGCGAGGTCGAGCATCTGCGCTTCGGCGTGCTGCAGGTACGCTTCGTGCTGCGCGTGGACGCCCTGAATAACCTGCTGCAGGTGGGCGCGAAGCGTTTCGACGGTCTGCTGGAGTTCGGCGTCGGCGCGTTGCTGTGCCTCGCGTGCGCCGTCGTGGTAGCCGTCGTCGTAGCCGCGCTGGTAGCCTTCGCGCCGCGCCTGCTCGCGGATGCGCTCGGCGTCTTGGATGGCTTGCAGGCGGATGGCTTCCGCTTCGGCGCGGACGGCTTCGAGGTCAACGGACGACTCGTGTGTCCCCTGCGGTGGCGTGTATTCGGGGAAGGGCGATGGGGCGCTGGCGCGGTCGCTCGGTTGGCGGTGTGCGTGCGCGGTCGCAGGGGCGAATAACTCTGTCAGCCCGCTCTGTAAGGGCGCGTGGGCAGTCGCGGCTTGCTCCAGCGTCGGGAACGGCGATTGCATTTTAGACCAGCATCTCCTCCTCGCCGCCGCGCGAGATGACGATTTCGCCCGCCTCTTCCATGCGCCGCACGATGCTCACAATCCGCTGCTGCGCCTCTTCCACATCGCGCACACGCACGGGTCCCATAAACTCCAGCTCCTCTTTGAGCATGTTCACCGCGCGTTCGGACATGTTGCGGAAGATTTTGTCCTTGAGCGCGTCGCTGGCGCCCTTGAGCGCGAGCGAGAGTTCCTTCATGTCCACCTCTTTCAGTATCTGCTGGATGGCGCGGTCGTCCAGTTGCAGCAGGTCTTCGAAGGTGAACATGAGTTTGCGCACCTCTTCGGCGAGTTCGGGGTTGTTGTCGGTCAGGTAGTCGAAAATCATGCGCTCGGTGTTGCGATCGACCCACTGGATGACTTCGACCAGCGACTTGACGCCGCCTGCGGCGGTGAGTTCCTGGCTGGCGATGCTGGAGAGTTTACGCTGCAGCACATTCTCCACGCGGCGGATGACTTCGGGCGGCGTGCTGCCCATCGTGGCGAGTCGCTCGGCGACTTCGGGGCGCAGCTCAGGCGGCAGGCTGCCCATCACCGCTGCTGCAGACTGCGGGTCTAAGTACGCCAGCACCAGCGCAATTGTTTGCGGATGCTCATCCTGCAAAAAAGTGCTGAGTTGCGCGGGATGCACGCGTTTGATCGAATCGAACGGCAGCATCTGCATCGCGCGGGTGAGTTTCGCAAGGATCTCTTGGGCGCGTTCGGGACCGTAGGCGCGTTCGAGCATCTCGCGGGCGTGGTCTAAGCCGCCTTCCAGCGCGAGGTTCTGCGCCAGGCACACCTCGTAGAACTCGGTGATGACCTGATGGCGCACTTCGGCGGGGATGCTGCCCAGTCGCGCGATTTCAAGGCTCAGTTCCTCGACCTCCGCGTCGCTGAGGTGCGGCAGCACCTTCGCGGCGACCTCCGTGCCCAACGCGACCAACACAATCGCCGCCTTCTGCTTGCCTGTCAGTTTCTTCTCGCCCGGTTTCAGCATGGCTTAGGACTTAATCCAGTTGCGCAGCAGCGCTGCGATATGCTCAGGCTTATTATCGGCAAACCGCTGGATTTCCAGCAGTTCGGGCTGGGTGCGCTCGCGGATGCGCTCGGCGAGTTCCTCCTCGATAACCGAAGCTCCCCGCCGTTTGCGTACAATCACAGTGCCGTTGGGACCGACCTCCTCGACCAGCATCACGCCCTCGTCGTCGATGACGGCGTTCAGGGCGTGTTCGGAGCCGTCAGTGATTGCGCCTGCAGGGGCGACGCCCTCCACAGACACTGCGCCCCCGCCTGGCAACGCCGCCAGCGCTTTGGGCTGCGGCGCGGGCTTGCGAATCTGCTTGCCAATCACCCGCGCGAGGAAGAAGGCGACCATCAGCAGCAGGATGACGGGCAGCAGTTGCCACAGGAGGGCTTGTCGCTGCGCCGCCTCGCGCGCCTGCTGTTCCTTCGCTGCCTGCTCCGCTTGCGAAGCGTCGAACTTGACGCGCTGCACGGTCACGATTCGGTTCGGCTGGTTCGGCGTGACGCCGACGGTGGTCTCGAGCCAGTTGCGCACGGCGGTCAGCGCCTCGTCGGGCACGCTCTCGTCGACCAGCGTCGCCACGCTTAGCCGCTCGATGCGTCCGGGCGCGCGGATGATATGCTCCACCTGCCGATTGATTTCGTAGTTGCGCACGCGGTCTTCGCGGTTGTATTCGCCGATCCCGCCCCCACCCAGTGGCGCGGCGGGGTACATCGGGTTCTCGGCGCGGTTGCCTGCGATGCCTGCCGCGCCCCCTGCCACAGGCGGGTTGCCGTTCAGTCGCTCGGTGGCGGTCGTCTCGCTCACTACGGCGGCGCGGTTCGGGTCGAACGGCTCCACGCGCTGCGCTTGCACCTCTTCCTTGTCCAAGTCCAGTTCCGCCTGCACCATCACGCTGGATTTGTTGGGTCCCAGCACGCGGTCGAGGTGTTGCTGCAGTTGGCGGCGCAGTTCTTCGGCGTAGGCGCGTTCGGCTTCACGGCGCGTGCGCAGCAGTTCGTTGTCCACGGCGTACTGGTCGCCGCCCTGCCACAACGGGCGCGCCTCCGCATCCACCACCGTCACCTGTTCAGGCTTCAGCCCGTTCACGCTGTGGGTCACCAGATGCACAATCCCGCGCACCTGCTCGCGGGTCAGCGTCGCGTTCGGCTTGAGGGCGACCACCACGCTGGCGGTCGGCTCGGTGCGTGCGTCGGCGAAGGGCGAGTCGTTGCCAGGGGTGATATGCACCCGCGCGCTCTCTACAGGCTCCAAGTGGCGGATGGTGTTCGCCAGTTCCTCCTCCAGCGCGATGCGCAGCGTGGTCTGCTCCATCGATTGCGTCATGCCGAAGGGGGTCTTTTCGAGGCGTGCGTAGCCTGGCGCGCCCGTTTTGGGCAAGCCTTTGGACGCGAGTTCCAGTCGCGCTTCCTCGGCGCGCGCTTCGGGCACTTCCACGACGCTGCCGCCGCCCGATGTGCGCACGGGGATATTCTTCTCGCGCAGGGCTTGCACCACCGCCGCGGAGTCGGCAGGCGACAGCCCCGTATACAGCGTCGTGTAGGTCGGCGTGCTTGCCCAAAAGCCCAGCGCGACAAACAACACAAGTAGTCCCACCACGCCGCCAATCAGCGCGATTCGCGTCGTGCGGGGCAAACTTGCCCACCGTTCCCGAAACCGAGTTAGCGCGTTCTGCATAGGCTATCACACCTGCAACCGCATAACCTCCTGATAGGCGTCCAGCACCTTGTTGCGCACCTGCAGGGTCAGTTGGAAGGCGAGGCTGGCTCGCTCCATCGCCAGCACCAGCGTCTGCTCGTCGACAGGCTCGCCGCGGGCGAAGCGTTGCGCCAAGTCTGCCGAGTGCTGCTGCGCGTCGTTGACCTGCCCGATGACCTCGCGCAGCATCGCGCCGAAGTCGGCGTAGGGCGCGCTCTCCGTCGACGGCGCACTCTCGGGCTGCAGCCACTTCGGCGGCTCAATCTCGCGAATCTGGATGCGCGGCAGCTCCCTGACGATGCCCTTGATTTCCATACGCCTTCACCTCACACGCGCCCGATGTCCAGCGTGCGCAGGAACATCCCCTTCGCCGCGTTGAACGCCTGAATGTTCGCCTCATACGCGCGGCTGGCGGTAATCATGTCCACCATCTCGTGTACGATGTCCACATTCGGGTAGGTCACATAGCCGTTGGGGTCGGCGTCGGGGTGGCTGGGGTCGTAGACCATGCGCGGCGGGCTGGGGTCGGCGGCGATTTGCGCGACGCGCACCCCGCCTGGCATGCGCGGCGTCGGCGTTATCGGCTCAAAAATAGCGACCTTGCGACGATACGGCTGTCCGTCGGGCGTGCGGGTGGTGTTCGCGTTCGCGAGGTTGTCGGCGATTAAGTCCATCCGCAGTCGCTCTGCCGACAGCCCGCTTGCGCTTGCCCGAAGTGTGCTGATGAGTCCCATCGCTTACCTCCTTACTGTCCGCGTCCTTCGCGAATGGCGTTTTGCAGCCCGCGGATTTGGCTGTTGGCGATACGCGCCAGCATCGCGTAGCGCAGTTCGTTCTCGGCGAGTTGCGCGAGTTCGTATTCGGGGTCAATCGTGCTGCCGTCGGTGCGCATCGGCGTCGGCTGGGGTGTGGGCGCGGCAGGTTGCGGTTGCGCCGTCGGGGGCAGGCTGATGTGGCGCGGGTCGGTGGTGCGCAGGGGTAGCACGCCTGCCTGCCTTGCGCGTTGCAGGCTCGACGCGGGCGTCCACTCGCCTTCGGGCAGGTCCATGCGCACGAAGTTCGGCGTGTTCGCGTTCGCGAGGTTGTGCGCCAGTATCGTGTGGCGTGTCGTGGCGCGATTCATCGCTCGCTCGCTCGCCTGCAGAGTCGGCGTGTCCCAAAAAGTTCGGTAGGTGTTGATGCGCATGCTGCTTCGCTCCTCTCGCGTCCGTGCTGCGAATGGCAAACCTCCTGTTTGCGCTTGTAAGCCTGCTTACCGATTATCGGCGCGGGCGGGCGAAAGGTTTAGGGGGACTGCACCGCCAGCCAGTGTTCGAGGCGGTCGATGTCCGTGCCGACTTCGGGGTACGGGGTCAGGATGGCTTTGACGGGCACATGCAAGATGCGGGCGACGCGCCGTTCAATCTGCTCGACGCTCAGCAGGCGGGGCGAGAGGTACTGCGCCAGCAGGAAGCGGATGAGTAGCCCGACGCCGATGTGCAGCGCAAGGCGCACGGGCTGCTTGCGGGCGCGATACAGCGCTTCGAGGCGGTGCAGTTCGCGCAGGGCGACCGCCCGCTGCGCCCAGAACAGGTTGCCACCCGTGAGTTCGCCCTCGCGCAGGCGCACGGTGGTGCGCTTCAGTTGCGGGAACCGCTCGCGGCACAGGTCGGCGGGCACGACGGCGTAGGTCAGCGCCGCGCCGCTTGCCAGGCTCTCGCTCAGGAAAAAGCGCACGCTCTCAGGCGTCAGGAACGGCAGATCGACGGTCGCGAACAGCACCGAGTCGGTCGGGCTGCGCTCCAGTCCAAGGCGCACATTCTCCAGCAGGCTGTCGCGCGGGGGCAGGGTGGTGTAGCCCTCGCCTGCGGGCGCGTCGCCGATCAGCAGGATGTCGCCGATGGCGTCCACTTGGCGCAGGGCGCGGACGACATGCAGGTACATCGGCGCGTCGCCGACGGGCACTTCGGCGCGGGTGCGTGCGCCTGTCTGTTGTTGCCATGCGGCGTCAATCGCGCCGCCTGCCAGCACGATGGCGGTGGTGGGGGTCACGGCGCGGTCTCCAGCAGGCGGCGGACGCGCAGCGCGCGCTCAGGTCGGGCAAGCGGGGCAATCGTATCGCGCGGCGACAACATGAGGCGCGTGCGGTAGGCGTAGCCAAACGGCGCGTCGGGCGATTCGACGGGGTCGCGGTAGACCTCCAAGCGGCGGTTCTCCAAGTCCAGCACCCAGTAGTCGGGGATGCCTGCGCGGGCGTACAGACTGGATTTGACCTCGCGGTCGTAGGGCAGGCTGCTCTGGGCGACCTCGATGACCAACACGGCGTGCGTGGGATGGGCGTGCTGGAAGTCGCTGGGGCTGCCCGCGACGACAGCGAGGTCAGGCTGTGGTTCGCTGTCGCCCAGCGACAACGGCGACTGCATCCGCACCACATACCCCTTGCCGAACACGCGGCGCAGGCGGTCGTAGAGGCTGTGCGTCGCCGTAACATGCTCAGGACCGATGGGCGCCATCTGCAGAATCTCTCCCTCGATGAGTTCCACGCGCTCATCCTCGCGCAAGACGCCGAGTTCGGCAAGGCGGTAGTAGTCCTCGCGCGTGAACTTGCGTCGGGGCAGCGTTTGCCAAGTGCGCTGCGCCTGCTTCCGTAGGCGGGCAGTACCGACCTGCGTCATCGAGGAGAGTGTACCCAAGCTTAGGGAAGAACCCCGCCGCAGAGACCCCCTCGTTCGCCGTTCGCCAACCGAACGAGGGGGGAAGAGGACTTGCGATATTCCCGACGCTCAGCACCCGCCGCTGAAGTCAAACAATACCAGCAGTAGGTCAGCGTCGTCGACTTGCCCGTCGTAGTTCACATCCTGCGGTAGATACAACCCTGACTCGCCGAATGTGAACAGCACCTCCAGCAGGTCTAAGTCGTCGACGCACCCGTCGCCGTTCACATCGCCTTCCACTCCAGCTGCGGCATGCGCGCCAAGCCAAGTGTGATGTCCAAGCCGCCCGCATAGGCAAACAAACTCCCATCAGGCGAGGCTTCCACGGAAAACACGGGTCGCCCAATCGGGTTATCCCGCTGCGTATAGTAATCGTAGCGTGTGTATCGGGCAATCGGCGCACCGTTAGATACGCGCCAGACTGTGATTCCCCCGCCATAAGAAATAAGTAGTTTTCCATCGGGCGAGAAGGTGACCTGCGTGTCGTAAAGTGAGCCCATGGTGCGCAGAAGGCTCCAGTCGGCTGTGCGCCAGAGTCGGATTGTGGCGTCCTCGCCTACTGACGCCAGCAGCTTGCCGTTCGGCGAGAACGCGATGCCGAACACCTTGCCCGTGTGTGCGGTGAGTACGCCTGCCGAGCTTCCGTCCACCGTGCGGTAGAGGCGTATTGTGCCGTCGTCGCCTGCGCTTGCCAACAGGTGCCCGTCGGGCGAAAAGGCGACGCTCCGCACTGTGCTCTGATGCCCCATTAGCACGCGCAGCAGCATTCCATCCGAAAGGCGGTAGATATAAACCGACCTATCGCTGGGCGTTGCAAGTAGCCGACCGTTCGGAGAGAAGACGAACGGCGCGGATATCGGAAACACACGAACAAGCGACCAATCCGAAACACGCCAGAGTTTCAGCCCATTAGAGGTCGTTGCTGCTAACAGTGCGCCATCAGGCGAGAAGGCGACACTATACACGGAGTCTGAGTAGTAGTTGTAAGTGTCCAACACCCGCAGCAGCGCACCGTCAGAGGCGCGAAAAACGCGCACGGTTGGCAAATATCCGAACTCCGACGATGACGCGCTGGAAACGGTCGCCAGCAGTTCGCCGTTGGGCGAGAAGGCGACACCGGTCGTGCCGCCAACCTCGGATATGAAAAGGTTGTCGCCGCTGGATACCTGCCAAATTCGCACAGTCCCGTCCTGAGCGCCTGAAACCAGCATCGAGTCATCGGGGGAGAACGACAGACTGACGACGCCGCGCAGATGCCCCCGAATCGTGCGCACAACCTGCCCGTTCGAGGCTTGTCTGATCTCGATATCTGCCGTCTCGCTGCGGCTCACCGCCAGCAAACGCCCATCGTGAGAGAAGGCGTAAACATTAGGCGACGAAGGCAACTGCAGCTCGCGTGAAACCGACCACGAAGATGTGTCGTATAAAATCATTCTGTTGTTTCTGGTGTTGTATACGATGAAGAATTGCCCGTTAGGGGAGAATTGAGGAAGGCGATAATCCGTACTGTACAAAAAGGCTACCTGAGTGTACCCCGTGTCGGTACGACGGTAGACGACATATACCATGATCCGCCGAATTGCGCAACCCCCTGACCATCGGAGACGCGTCGAATTTCGACCCAGCTGTAGGCGCCACTGTGGAGTTCAAGTGCAATCAAGGAGCCATCGTGTGAGAGGGCGTACTTTTCTATCGAGGCGTTTGCGGGGCGTTCAATCGTCCGCACCAGCTCGAACTGCGGCAGTCGCAATATGCGAACGGACTCGCGATTTGCCGCTATGTAGGCGAGTGTACTTCCATCGTGAGATACTGCAGGCTCGTAGTAGCTGTCGTATGCAGCATGGGTACGCGAAATCGTCTGGTTCGACAGATTCCAAATCAGAAATCGTCTGTGAGAGTAGTCCCAGCTGAGCATCGTGTTGCCGTCGGGCAGAAATACTGCACCTGTCGTTGAATATCTGCCACCATATCTGTAATCATAATAGTAGTGACCGCCGCGTATCCAGAGCGTATCGAGACGAGACTGGGCAAACCCGTTCGCGTCGTTAGCAGCACAACCGTCAGCGCACACAGCGAACCCTTCGCTCGTTTCCATCCCAGTAATGTTTGCATGGCAACACCTCCATTCTGAGTAAGCGCCTTATTATACCACAAAATTGCTGGCTTTTGCAACTCCTGCGGTAGGGGTACAACCAAACGATTGTGGACGACAGGAATCTTCGCTTCGAGCGCGAACCCCACATGCGATGGAACGCGACAAGGAGTTTGTGTCCCTACGTTGGGTTGTGGCGGGCATCCTGATAGGGATTGTCGGGGGCTTGCTGCTCAATCGCGCGGGCGGAACGGAGTCGCCGCTGTTCGGCATAGTGGGGCTGGGCGCGGACTTGTTCATCCGCCTGCTGCGGATGGTGATTGTGCCGCTGGTGGTCGCCTCGCTGATTTCGGCGGCGGCGGGACTGGACACGCGCTATCTGGGACGGCTGGGCGTCATTACGCTGGTGTATTACACGACGACCACTGTGCTGGCAGCCGCGCTGGGGCTGGTGATTGTGAACTTGGTTGACCCTGGCGTCGGCGCGGTGCTGCAAGGCGCACAAACGCCCAAGGAGATTCTGGAGCGCGAGCCGCCGACCTTCGCCGATTTGTTGCGCAACCTCATCCCCGCGAACCCCATCGACGCGCTTGCCCGCGCCGATATGCTGCAGATTATCAGCTTCAGCCTGATTGTGGGCGTTGCGTTGAACCTGATGGGCGACCGTGCGCAGGCGCTCAAAGGCTTCGTGGCGGAGTTGCTCGACCTCTCGATGGTCATCGTGCGTTGGGTGCTGTATCTGTTGCCTGCGGGTGTGGCGTTGCTGTTGGCGCGGGCGATTGGTCAGGCGGGCTGGGAGGTGTTCGCGCCGCTCGCCAAGTATATGGGCGCGGTGCTGGGCGGGCTGGCGGTGCATGGGCTGATTGTGCTGCCGCTGCTGGTGTGGCTGCTTGGGGGCGTGCCGCCGTGGCGGTTTTTGGCAGGCATCTCGAACGCGATGATTACTGCGCTCAGTACCAGCTCCAGCGCGGCGACGCTGCCCGTGACGATGCGCACCGTCGAACGCGAACTCCAGGTGCCTGGCTACATCAGTCGGTTCTGCATTCCCATCGGCGCGACGGTCAACATGGACGGCACCGCGCTATACGAGGCGGTCGCCGCGCTGTTTATCGCGCAGGCGTATGGCGTGCAGCTGGAGTTCACGCAGCAGATTGTGGTGCTGTTCACGGCGACGCTGGCGGCGATTGGCGCGGCGGGCATCCCCAGCGCGGGACTGTTCACGATGGTGATTGTGCTGCAGGCGGTCGGGCTGCCGCTGGAGGGCATCGGGCTGATACTGGCGGTTGACCGCATCCTGGACATGTTCCGCACGATGGTCAATGTCGAGGGCGACGCAGGAGGCGCGGTGATCTTGGCGAATGTTGTCGGTCGGAAGTAGAATGCTGTTCGCAGTCGCCTCTGTCGCTGTGAACAGCGCGGAGGTGAACTATGCGCACTGTGGGAAACAGAGAAGTGGTCATCACGCGCCGCTACAATAAGGCGCGCGAACGGTTGCCGCAGTATCATCGCGATATCGACGAGAAGCTCGAACTCTTTTGCCAGAATCCGCGCCATCCGTCGCTTACCTTCCACGAACTTGACCACACCAAGCACAAAGGCTGGTGGGCTTACTATGTGAACAAGGACATCCGAGTGATTGTCTCGGATCAGGATGACAGCTGGGTGGTTTGTTATGTAGATCACCATGACGCCGCTTACCAGTGGGCGGAGCGCAGGCGGTTCACGATAAATCTGACCACGGGCAGCTACTCGATTGCGCCGCCTGTTGACGAAGCGATGGAGGCAACAGCCGCGCCCGATGAGGCTTCGGCAGTGTTCCATGCGCCGCTGAGCGGCTACACGCCCGAACAGATTATGCGCTTGGGGATTCCCGACCGCGCCTGGGCAGAGCGACTGACGCAAGCGACTGGGGAGCAGCTTGAGCGCATCCTTGTGCAGGCGCTGGACGACGACTGGTTCCCTGAAGATGTGATTGAGCGGCTGATACACCTGAAGGACAAGACGAAGTCGTACCGCGAGCTACTCCCCCCACAAGTGTCGGTTTTAATGCCGTCGGAGCTGATGCGTCGTCACCCGCGCGATTTCTGGTCGCCCGAAAGCGAGCAGGAAATTCGCAAGGCGGTTCAGCGCGGCTGGCAGGAGTGGATAATCTTCCTGCACCCTGCACAGCGCGAGGCGGTGGAGCGCGACCTGAAGGGCGCGATTCGCGTTGGGGGCGGCGCGGGCACAGGCAAAACCGTCGTTGCGGCGCACCGAACCGCATGGCTGGCGACACGCTATCCGAATGAGCCAATCTTGCTGACGACCTTCACTGGCGTGCTGGCGGACAACCTCAAGCAGCGCGTCGAGCAGATTATCGGCTCCCTGTACGGGACGAGAATCGAGGTGCTTACCTTGCACGCGCTCGCGCGACGCTTGTTCGCACAGCAATTGAACCGAACGGAAGCCATCGTCGAGGATCAGAACGCGCTGCTTGAGCAGGCGATTCGCGAGGTGAACTCTCCCTATAGCCTCGCCTTCGCGCGCCCTGAGTGGGAGACGATTATCGACCCGTGGCAAGTGCGCGACTTGGAGACCTACCTGCAGATTGAGCGCGTCGGGCGGAAGATGCCCCTGCAGCGCAAGCAGCGCGAGGAACTCTGGCAGGTGTTCGAACGGATGTGGCGTCTGCTGGAGGAACACCATCTGACGACCTTCAGCGCCGTTTGCTATGCGGTTGCGGAGTACCTCAACCAGCATCCCGAAGCGTGCTATCGATGCGTGGTGGTCGACGAGGCGCAGGATTTCGGTCCCGCCGAGCTTACGCTGATTCGCGCCTTAGCGCCGACCGACTCGGAGAACGCGCTGTTTCTGTGCGCCGACACGCGCCAGCGCATCTATCGTCCTGCTGTGCCGTGGCTGCGGTTCGGCATCGACACGCGCGGGCGCAGCTACATCCTGCGCGTGAACTACCGCACTACCCGCCAGATCCAAGACTTCGCGGAGCGCGTGCTGCCCGAAGCGATTGAGGGCGTGCAGGAGGACGAAACGCGCATCCTCTCTGACCGCCCGATTGCGCTGATGCACGGCGTTGTGCCGGAAGTGCGCGGCTACGAGAGCCGCGAAGCAGAAATGCGTGGTCTGAAGGAGTGGATCTACCGCTGCCTCAACGAGAACATCCAGCCTGGCGAGATTGCTATCTTCGCGCGCAGCGAGAACGCACTCAAGCCTGTTGAAACTATGCTGCGCGACGAGGTCTCGCGTGAGCGCGGGATACAGGCACGCAGGCTTAAGCGCGACACCCCGCCCGTGCCCCATGAGATCAACTACGGCACGGCGCACAACGCCAAGGGGCTCGAGTTCCGCGCAGTGGCAGTCGTGCAAGTTACGGCGGGTCACTTCCCTAACTACGCGGCAATCAAAGATGTTGTGGACACCGCCGAGCGCAAAGCGACGGAGGATCAAGAGCGCCAGTTGCTCTACACGGTCTGCACCCGCGCCCGCGAACGGCTCTACATCAGCTGGTCGCCGACCACAGGGCGCAGCACATTCTTGCCTAATCGGTGAACCCATACGAAAGAGCCTATGCGCGCTGCGTTGCCCGACCCATTGCAAGCGACAGGCGGATGCCTAATCCGCCTGCCACTCACCTTCGGGAATCTCGGCGGATTGCATGATTGCGCGTAGGGTACCCAGAGGAAGCGTTTTGCCTTTATGCATCGGTACGACAACCGTTAGCCCTTTCTCTGGGTGACGCCACTTTCAGTGGCTGCCCTTCTGTGAGACGAGTTGGAACCCGTAGCGGCGCAATATTTGCTCGGTCTCGGCGGCGGTTAGGCGACGGACGCGCCCCATCACACAACAACCTCGCGCAGGACAGCGGTTGGCGCAAGGGGTATCTCGTCGGGCTGCAGGTAGAGCGCAATCGCTTCGCGGATGTTCTCAAGCGCGTCCGCTTCAGTCTCGCCTGCAGAGGCGCAGCCAGGCAACTCTGGACACCACGCTGCCCATTCGCCTGTCTCAGGATCCTGCTCCAACACGACGCGCCAGCGTCGCTGCCCAACTTCGGTTGCCATCGGAATCGCCCTCGAGACATAGTTTACCCGAATGGCACAGTTGCTTGGGTTTACATTTGTCTACCTGCGCGTCCCATGACAGTGGAATGAGCCGTTCGCTGTCGCGGGACTGGATCGCGCAGGAGATTGCGCACACCTTTCAGCTGCCGTTGGTCAGCCTGCCGGTGCAGCTGGCGACGGAGGCGATTCACCATCTGGCGCGTCGCCAGCGCGACAAGCACGCTCGCCCGCGCAGCCTACCGCCGCACCTGTGGCAAGCCGCCCGCGAGGAGGCGTGCCACTTCTGCCTGCAGACGCTGGCGCAACTGATTCAACTGGAGCGCGGTCCCGACGCCCTGCCGCCCGAGACGGCGGCGATGTACGATGCGTTCCTGACCGCTGTGCGCCACTACTTGGAGACGCCGCCGCCCCAACTGCCCGACGCCGCGCCCGAACTGTCTGCCTCTGAGCGGCTCAAGCAGGAGCAGCACCTGTGGCGTCAGGCGCGTGAAGCGTTGGACTTGTGCGAGAAGTGGCGCAAAGCGCTGCACACCTCACGCGCCGACGACAAGCCGTGAAGCCCTACCGATCACTCCCGCGTGATTGTTTCGTCCAAGTTCAGCAGCGTGTTGGCGACCAGCGCGAGCGCGGCGCGGTGTGGGTCGGGCTTACCGACGAGTTTGCGCGCGGCGTCGGGCTGCTTGGCATACCGCTCGCGCATCTGGCGGTAGAGTTGCTCCAGCCGCTGCAGTTCCGAAGGGGTCGGCTCGCGCGCCGTGCAGCAGCGGAATCCGTAGCGCAGGCTCGCCTGCAGGTTGCCCTTGCCCGCCATGCGCTGCGCCAGCGCGACCGCCGCCTCCATATACGCGGGGTCGTTCAGCAGCACCAGCGACTGCAGCGGGGTGTTCGTGCGCGGGCGCATCGCGATGCACACCTCGCGCGAGTGGGCGTCGAACGCCACCATCGACGGGTAGGGCGCGGTGCGTCGCCAGAAGGTGTATAGCCCGCGGCGGTAGCGGTTCTCGCCCGTGTCGGTCACCCAGCGGTCGCCGCTGAAGGGAATGTCCCACACGCCTTCGGGCTGCGGCGGGAAGACGCTCGCGCCGCCGATTGTGCGGCTCAGCAGCCCGCTCGCGGCAAGCGCGACATCGCGCACCAACTCGGCGGGCACGCGGTAGCGCGGCGCACGCGCGTACAACTCGTTCTTCGGGTCGCGCGCCAGCAACTCAGGCGTCGCCTGCGAACTCTGCCGATAGGTCGCGCTGGTCACGATAAGCCTGTAGATATGCTTCATGCGCCAGCCGCTCTCCATAAACTCCACCGCCAGCCAGTCCAGCAGTTCGGGGTGGGTGGGGTACGCGCCTTGCGTACCGAAGTTGTCCAGTGTCTCCACGATGCCGCGCCCGAAAATGGTCGCCCACATGCGGTTCACCTGCACGCGGGCGGTCAGCGGATTGTCGCGGGCGACCAGCCACTGCGCCAGCCCCAGTCGGTTGCGCGGCGCGCCTTCGGGGAACGGGTGCAGTACGGCGGGCGCGCCCGTTTCGACCACCTCGCCCTGCCGCGTGAACTCGCCGCGCGGGCGCACGACCGCCGTCAGCGGCTTGTCCATCGGCTTGTCCTCCATCACCAGCGTCGTGGGGATTTCGGCTTCCAGTTGCCGCTTGGCAGCCTTGAGTTCAATCAGGCGCGCCGTGTCGCCATACGCCGTCTTGAGGCGGAAACAGCCCAGCACATGCTGCTTGTGCGTCGTGTATAGGCACTCCAGCGTGATTTCAGCCTCTGTGGGTTTCTTGAGGCGCAGGGGTTGCTGCAGGGTCAGCGTCAGCGTGTTCGGCTTGCCGATGTGCCCGACGACTGCCAGCCCGCTGGTGGTGTTGTCGGGCTGCAGCACGGCGCGGGCGTTGTACCCGACCTGCACGAAGTCGGCAGCAGCGTCGCGGAAGGCGACAGGCTTGCCGCCGACCTGCATGCGCACGCCCGTCAGCACGAAGTTGCCGTTGGGGGCGCGCCCGGGGCCTTGCGCGGGCAGGCTGGGGTGCGGCAGGCACTCCAGTTGCAGCACGCGCAGTTCGCCCGCAGGCAGGCGCACGCGCACGCGATACACCTCCGTGTCGGGCGTCTTGCCCCGCGCCAGCACGGTTCCGTCGTCCAGAATCGCGACAGGCGCGCCGCTTGCTGTCGCCACCGAAAGCGGCGGCAGCGCGTGTGCAGGGGGCAGCGTGCGCTGCTCAAACGCCGCTATCGCGCGGGTCAACTCTTCCAGCCTGCGCGTCTGTTCGGGCGTCGGCGCGGGGATTTGCGCCTCCAGCCACTTCTCCTCGCTGATGCTCGCGTCGCCGACGGGGTAAATCTTGGAGTTGTTGAAAAACGCCAGCAGTTGGTAATACTCCTTCTGCTTGATGGGGTCGTACTTGTGGTCGTGGCAGCGGGCGCAGTTCATCGTCAGCCCCAGCCACACGGTCGCGGTGGTGTCCACACGGTCGTAGAGTTTGTTCTCGTGCGCTTCCGCTTGATCTATCCCGCCCTCCAAGTTCTGCATCGTGTTGCGGTGGAAGCCCGTAGCGATGCGCTGCTCCAGCGTCGGGTTGGGCAGCAGGTCGCCCGCGATTTGCTCAATCGTGAACTGGTCAAACGGCATATCGCGGTTGAACGCCTCGATGACCCAGTCGCGGTAGCGCCAGATGGTGCGGCGCAGGTCTTTCTCGTAGCCGTCGGTGTCGGCGTAGCGGGCGAGATCCAGCCACACCAGCGCCTGCCGCTCGCCATAATGCGGCGAGTCGAGCAGTTTGTCCACCAGCCGCTCGTAGGCGTCGGGGCGCGTGTCTTTCAGGAAGGCGTCCACCTCTTCGGGCGTCGGCGGCAGCCCTGTGAGGTCAAGGTACAGCCGTCGCACCAGCGTCTCTTTCGGGGCTTCAGGCGAGGGCGACAGCCCCTCCTGCTCCAGACGATGCAGGATGAAGGCGTCGATGGGGTTGCGCACCCACGCGCGGTTTTTCACTTCGGGGATGGGCGGTCGCTGCGGCGGGATGAACGCCCAGTGGACGGCGTTCTCGGCGTTGTCGGGCCAGTGCGCCCCCTCGTTAATCCACCGCTTGATGAGCGCAATCTGCTCTGGCGCGAGGGCGGTCATCCCTTTGGGCATGCGGGGACCTTCCTCGTCGCTGCTGATGCGCTTGACCAGCAGGCTGTTCTCGGCGTCGCCGGGGATAATCACGCGCCCGCTGATGCCGCCTTTGAACGCCTCCTCGCGGTTGCTTAGGCGCAGCCCGCCCTGACGCCGTTCAGGTCCGTGGCACGGGAAGCACGAGGCGCGGAAAATCGGCAGAATCTCCCGCGCGAAGTCCACCTTGCGTTGCGGCGGCGGGGGCGGGGGCGCACTCCATATCAAGCCGCCCAACGCGAGGGGCAACCCGACATAACTCAGCCACAGCGCTGTCAGCCCACGCATAGCGACATTAATTATGCGCGACAGATTCGGATTCCTGCTCCCGCGCGCCCTGCAATCGCGCGAATTGTACGCGCAGCCAGCCGCCCAGCCGTATCGCGCCGACGCACAGCGCGTACAGCAGCGGGTTCAGCCGCCCGCGATAGTGCTTGCGGTAGAACGCCTCCAGCGCGCGGTGCGATTCGCGAATCGCGCTGAGGCGCACTTGGCGCGTGCTTGCGCCCCCATGATGCAGAATCTGCACTTCGGGCACAAAGTAGATGCGCCAGCCCGCCTGCTTGATGCGGTAGCACCAGTCCACATCGTTGAAAAAGAGCGGGAACGCCTCGTCCATCAGCCCCACCTGCTCCACGACGGCGCGGCGCGCCATCAGAAAGGTCGCCATCGGCTGATCGACTTCGGCGATGCGGTCGTAGGGAAACGCGCGCATGCGGTAGCCGCCCAGCGCGCGGGGGAACAGCCGCGCCAACCCCGACACCTCCCACAGCAGGTTCGCAGGCGTCGGGAATCCGCGCACAGATGGCTGCACACGCCCGTCAGGGAACAGTTGCTTCGCGCCAATCGCGCCCGCCTCGGGGTGCGCCTTCAGAAACGCCAGCGCACAGTTCAGCGTGTCGGGGAACACCTCCGTGTCGGGGTTCAGCAGCAGGATGTATTCGCCCTGCGCCTGCTGGATTGCTTGATTGTTGCCCCGCGCGTAGCCGAGATTCTCAGTGTTGGCAATCAGCACGGCTTGGGGGAACTCCGTCCGCACCATGGCTGCGCTGCCGTCGCTGGAGGCGTTGTCCACCACAATTACCTCGAACGGCGCGTCGGGCGGATAGCGATAGATGGACTGCAGGCACGCCCGAAGCAACTCGCGCGTGTTCCAGTTCACGATGCAGATGCTGAGTGTTATCGACACGGTGGGTTAGGGTTTCCTTGAGCCAAGAGCTTGATGCTTGGCTCGCCTAATCTGCCAGAAGATGATTATATGCACTACACCCCCTGTAATAGCACCGAGAAGCCACCCCTCAATCCCCATGTCAGGAAGCACGCGACGCAGAACCGCGATAGCGATCAACGCAAGGAAAAGCCCAGCGACAAAGCCACGCGCCGACGCTCGGAAGACCTGCATTCGTATATGATGGTTGTATTGCTTCATCGCCTTGAAGTTCACAGGTTCCCCGTGCAGGTATTGTTCCGCCTCGACCAACTCCCAAGCATATAAGCGGCACTCCGCTTCGTAATTTCCCCCGTCATAGAGGCGGAGTTCTATGGCGACCCCCGTTCGGCTTTTGGAGGGGGTGAAACGCGCGAGGAGTTCAGTCTTTTTGCTGCGCGGCGACCAGTCCAGGGCAGAGTCGCCTGCCCCGCGTCGCATCGTCAGGGTATTCTCGTCCGAAGCAACGAGCGTGTAGCCCAGTTGCGCAAAGTATTCCTGCAGGCGTTGGCGCGCCCGATCGACGGGCATCAACGCCGTGAAGCGCCAGTGCAGGCGGATGTCTTCCTCCGTCTCCTCGATGGACACCAAGTGTGCGCTGGGATTCACCGTCATATGCCGTTCCACCGTGCAGGCGTATCAATACTTTTGTGGGTTCAGAAGCACGCGAATGAAGAGCCACATGATGCTGCCCGCTATCCCGCCAAGTAGCCCGCCCAAAATCGCGCCGCGCAGGGGGCTGCCAATCCCAAGCTCGGTCAGAATCGGTCGCCCAATCGCGAAAATCAGCACGGCGAAGGGAATCGTAATCGCGACGCCAAGCCCTGCACTCAGGTATACGCGCTCCAGCGTGCGCCGATTGAAGCGTTCCATCGCGGCGAAGTCGACAGGCTCCCCGCGCAGGTAGGTCTCCGCCTCTTTGAGTTCCCAAGCGTGCAGGTATTGTTCGGCGTCGTAGATGGTGTGCCCCGTGCGGTTGAGCCGCAGTTCCAGCGTGACGGCGGTTCCGTCCCCTGCGGGCGCGCAGCGGGCGGTCAGTTCCACAGCGAGGTTGCGGGGCGACCACTTGAGCATCGAGCGCGCCAGCGAGCTGCGCTTCATCACCAGCGCGTCGCCCGACGAGGCGAGCGTGTAGCCCAGCCGCGTGAAGTAGTCCTGCAGTCGCCGCCGCGCCTCTTCAACGGGCACAGGCGCGACGAAATTCCAGCGGAAGTGCAGATACCGCCCCACGCGCTCGATCGGCACTGAGAAGTCCGCCTGATTCGTCATAAGCCGCTCGACCTATAGATTCGCAGAGGGGGTTGCAAAATCCTGCTTGTTGCGGGCAACCACAATTGGTATTGTACCAGTCGCACGGGCATAGTTTACAGCCCCCCTCCTGCAGGTTCCCCCCGCTTCGCGAGGGGAACCGCGCATGGGTTCGGTTCCCCCGCTGCTACAGGGGCAGGCGCGCGGAACCGCGCATGGGTTCGGTTCCCCCACCGCTGCAGGGGCAGGCGCGCGGAACCGCGCATGGGTTCGGTTCCCCCTGCGAGCAGGGGGAACCTTAAGGAGGGGGTCTTCAATCTCGCTTGTTTTTGTAAACTTTGTTCACGCGATTGGATTACTCTGCCACGCCCTGATGCGTCAGCAGTTCAGCGACCTGCGCCACATCCTTGTCGCCGCGCCCCGACAAGTTCACCAGAATCACCGCGTCAGGCGGCAGCGTCGGCGCGAGGTCTTTTAGGTGCGCGAACGCATGGGCGCACTCCAGCGCGGGGATGATGCCCTCGTGCCGCGCGAGCCACACGAACGCACCCAACGCTTCCTCGTCGGTCGCCGCAACATACTCGGCGCGACCAATCTCTTTGAGGTAGGCGTGTTCGGGCCCCACGCCAGGGTAGTCCAGCCCAGCTGACACCGAGTGCGTGAGCCGAATCTGCCCGTCGTCGGTCTGCAGCACGAGGCTGGCGGAGCCGTGCAACACGCCGTACTCGCCCGCCACGAGGCTGGCGGAGTGCGCGTCGGTGTTCAGCCCATGCCCCGCCGCCTCCACGCCAATCAGCCGCACCCCCTCGTCCTCGATAAACGGGTAGAAAATGCCAATCGCGTTGCTGCCGCCGCCCACCGAAGCGACCACCGCGTCGGGCAGGCGACCCGCGTAGGCAAGTATCTGTTCCCGCGCCTCGCGCCCAATCACCGACTGGAAGTCGCGCACCATCATCGGGTACGGGTGCGGACCGACGCACGAGCCGATGATGTAGTGCGTCGTGCGCACATTGGTGACCCAGTCGCGAATCGCTTCGCTGGTGGCATCTTTGAGCGTCGCCGTGCCGCTGTGGACGGGCACGACCTTCGCGCCCAGCAGTTGCATACGGAACGCATTCAGCGCTTGGCGGCGCATGTCTTCCGCGCCCATGTAGACCTCGCAGTGCAGCCCCAGCAGGGCGCAGACAGTAGCGGTGGCGACGCCGTGTTGTCCTGCGCCCGTCTCGGCGATAATGCGCTGCTTGCCCATCCGCCGCGCCAATAGCGCCTGCCCCAGCGCGTTGTTAATCTTGTGCGCCCCCGTGTGGCACAGGTCTTCGCGCTTGATGTAGACTTGGCGTCCCAGCGCGCGGCTAAGGTTCGCGGCGTAGTACAGCGGCGTCGGTCGCCCCGCGAAGGTAATCAGGTAGTAGTTCAACTCGCGCTGGAAGTCGGGGTCGTCTTTGAGGCGCAGGTACGCTTCGGTCAGTTCGTCGAGGGCTGGGATGAGCGTTTCAGGCACGAAGCGCCCACCATAGCGACCGAAGTAGCCCTTCTCGTCGGGCGCAGCGTATACAGGCATATCAGAAGTATACCCCACCAGAGGGCGCGCAGCACGGCGGGCAGGTAGTAGTAGTGCATCAGCGGCAGCAACGGCGCAGCGGGCGCATACGCCAGCAGCGACCCCAGCCAGCCCAGCCACCCGAAGCGCGAGCGTAGCCCGTAGCGCAACGCCAGCAGATAGGCGACCAGTCCCACCTGCGCCAGCCAGAACCGCGGGAACAGCAGGCTGAACGGCGCAGTGCGCGCCAAGTCCACCTGCATCAGGGCTTCGGGCGCGGGCGGCGCAAGCCATGTGAGGGCGGTCATCGGCAGCGTCTTCTGTCGCTTGACGCGCTGCTGGTGGTACTGCGTCTGCGTCGGGATGTGCGCCCGATAGAAGGCGGCGTAGGGCGCAAGCAGCAGCAAGCACGCCAGACACACTGCCCCCGCGCGAATCGCCAACGCCTGCGGCGGACGCACCGCCCATACCGCCAGCGCCATCAGCAGGGGCAACGCGGCGAACTGTTCGTAGCACAGCATCGCGCCGACGAAGCCGCCGAGTGCCAGTGCAGTCCAGCGAGCGCGTCCCGTGCGGGCGTAGCCCGCCGCGCCCCACAACGCCAGCAGCGCGAACAGCGTCATCAGCGTCGCCGTGCGCCCTGGAATCCAGCCCATCGCGCGGTAAGCGAACGACTGCGTGTGGATGTCGGGCAGGTTGACGATGAAGCCCCACTCCACCACGAGCGCGAAGGCGAGCGCGCCCCACACCGCGCCCCGCCGCCAATCGCCCTGCCAGTAGCCCCACACGACGCCTGCCGCCAACAGCCCGAATCCCACCCAGAGCGGTATCGGCGGCGCGAAGCCCGTTTGCCATAGCGTGAACGCCAACCCCGCCGCGAGCGCGACCCGCTGACGCCCCGTAAGCATATACAGGAACCCCACCAGCGCAAGCACAGCCGCCGTCGCCAGCAGCCCGTTCGTCCACTTCCAGCGCAGCAAGGCATCGCCCCACAGCCAATAGTCCACCTGGTACAGCACGCTGGGCAGCGGGCGATAAAACCCGTTGCCCAGCACCCAGTCGCCCACAAACCACTGCCCAACCGAGTGGGGCTGCTGCAACCGCTGCAGAATGACGCGCGTGTCCAAGTTCTCGAAGCCGTCTTGCAAGCCATCGTCGTAGTGCCAGCGTGCGACCCCCAGCAGGTTCAGCAGCACGATAAGCCCCAATCCAATCGCCCACACGCGCACAGTCTTGCAGTTCGCAGTGGGGTACACTTTCCCTGCTATGCGAAGGGCTGGCGTTTTACTGGCGTTGCTGTGCGCGGCGTGCGGCTGGGCGCAGGTGGACAAAGCCGCCGACGAGTGGCTGCAGAAGTGCTTTCAGGCATACAGCCAACTGCAGAGCCTGCAGAGCAAAACGACGCTTACCGTGCTGATGGTCACCCCGCGCACGCCTGACGGAACCCCCATCCAGAAGTACCTGTACGCCTACACCGCGCAGCCCCCCGCACGGCTGAACCTGCTGGTGAAAGACCTGAACGCCAAGGACGAGGGACAACGCTATATCTCCAACGGGCAGACCTTCACGACAGGGAGCGAGTCCAAGCCCGTCGCTAACTCGGGCGCCGCGCTGCTGGAACAACTGACCGACGCGGGCGTCTTGCCCACCTACGACCTCGTGTTCCTCATCGGGGGACGCGCCAGCCAAGAGAAGTTCCGTAAGCAAATCACGCAACTGCGCCTCGCCCGCGAAGACGATAAGCAGGTCGTGCTGACGGGGCGCATCAAAAACGAGCGCGGCAAAGAGGATGGGCTGGAAATCGTTATCGACAAGGCGACTATGCTGATGACCACCCTCACAATCCGCGCAGAGGTCAAAATCGAGGAGCAGCCTGGCGCGTTCGTGCTGATTATGGAGTTCGACGCCAAGCCGAATGTGGAGGTCTCGGAGCAGACCTTCGCCGCCAGCAAGTAGTGTATAATAGGCGCATGCGTGCGCTATGGGCAGTAAGTTTCGTTTGTTGGAGCGTGCTTTTCGCGTGGGCAGGCGGTGACGGGTGCGCCTTGTGTGGGCGTGCGCACGCCGCTGCCGTCAAGCACCCCGAAGTCGCGCTTCTCTCGTTCCCATCGCTTGTTCAAGACCCGCAACTGACCGATGTGTTGCACTACGACTTGACCCTCGAGGTCGTGCCCAGCACACAGACGCTGATTGGCGCGTGCCTGATGCGCGTCAAGGTGTTGCAGCCGACCTTGAACGCGTTCCGCTTCCGTCTGCGCGAGAACTTCCTGATTACAGGGCTGCGGCTGGACGGGCGCCCAATATCGTTCGTGCGCGAGAGCATCACCACCGTGCGCGCCGAGTTCGACCGCCCCTACACGCAGGGCGAGGTGTTCGAACTGCGCGTGGAGTATCAGGGCGTGCCCGTCTCGCGCGGATTCGGCTCGATAGACTTCACGACGCGCGCGTCGGGGGCGGTGATTGTCGCGACGCTGAGCCAGCCGTTTTACGCCTACACTTGGTGGCCCGCCAAAGACGAGAACACCGACAAGGCGACGCTGACCTTCACGCTGATCACGCCCCGCGACATGTTCGCCGTCGCCAACGGGATGCTGACCGAGACCGCCGACCTGCCCAACAACCGCCGCCGCTACCGCTACGAGCATACCTACCCGATTGTGCCGTATCTGGTCGCCTTCGGCGCAACGAACTACCAGAGTTGGTCGCGCACTTTCACCTACAACGGGCGCACGATGCCCGTGGACTTCTACATCTACCCCGAAAGCAACACGGCAGCCAACCGCGCCGCGTGGGAGCGATGTATCCCGATGCTGCAAGTGTTCAGCGACCTGTACGGCGAGTATCCGTTCATTCGGGAGCGGTACGGCATCTACCAGTTCCAGTTCGGTGGCGGGATGGAGCATCAGACGATGAGCGGGCAGGGCGGTTTTGGCGAATCGCTGACGGCGCACGAGTTGGCGCACCAGTGGTGGGGCGATATGGTGACCTGCGCCACTTGGAACGACATCTGGCTGAACGAGGGCTTCGCGACCTACTCGGAGGCGTTGTGGGAGGAGTTCCGCAACGGCGCGAGCGACCCCGCTGCGCTGCGCACGGCGATGCTGAACCGCCGCCCCAGCAGCCTGGGCGGCAGCGTCTACCGCTACGACACCAGCAGCGTGAACGCGATTTTCAGCTCGAACTTCGCCTACCGCAAGGGCGCGTGGGTGCTACACCAACTGCGCTGGGTGCTGGGCACGGAGCGGTTTTTCGAGCTACTCGCCCGCTACCGCCAGCGCTACGCCTACAGCCACGCGACCACCGCCGATTTCCAAGCCGTTGCGGAGGAGCTTTGGGGCGGCTCGATGGACTGGTTCTTCCAGCCGTGGGTGTACGGCACGGGCGCGCCAACCTACGCCTGGGGCTGGACGACCACCCGCGTGAACACCAAGGACTACCTGCTGCTTTCCATCCGTCAGACGCAACAAAGCAGCTACGGCGTCTACACGATGCCCATCGGACTGCGGGCGCAAATCGGCAGCCAGTCGCAGGATGTGCGCGTTTGGAACAGCGCGCCGACGCAGTACTATGTGCTTCCCGTGTCGGGCACAATATCGAACCTCGCGTTTGACCCCGACGAGTGGATTCTGAAGGGCGGCGCGAACGCGGAGACCTACCGCCCTGGACCGCCTGTGATTGTGGAGATGAACCCTGCGCCTGGAGTGGCGACGCAGCCCGTGAGCCAGATTGACCTCTACTTCCAGACGCCCGTGCAGATCAACAGCGCGCAGGTGCAACTCACAGGCGCGACGCAGGGCGCAGTCAGCGTCAACTTCACCTACGATGCCAACACGCGGCGCGTGCGCCTCACGCTTGCCCAGCCGCTCAAGCCCGACGCCTACACCCTGCGCATCGCGCCGACCGTCACGGCGACCAATTCGGGGCTGGCGCTGGACGGCGAGTATTTCGGGCAGCTGCCGACGGGCGACGGCATACCAAGCGGCGAGGCGACGCTGCCCCTGCGCGTGCTGGCAGCCAACGGCGACATCACCGGCGACGGCTGCGTGGACGACGCCGACCTACTCGCGGTGCTGTTCGCGTTCGGGGCGGACGGCGCGCGCCCTGAAGACGCCAACGGCGACAACTTGGTGGATGACGCGGACTTACTGCTGGTGCTGTTCGCGTTTGGGAACGGGTGCTAAGACCAATCGGCGGGCAGCGCAACGCTGCCCGCCGCATGACGATTAGACGCGCGGTTTCTGGGTAGCTATTGCCTCGCGACGATCGGGAAGAGACGCCCGTTGCGTCACGCCCGCGCACGGGTTCGCCCACTGGTTCAGGTTCACGCGCTCGATGCGTCCGTTGTCCACTCGCGCGTCTCGCATCCCCCAGATTTGGGGGCAAATTTAACATTCCTGCCCCTTAACCCCTTGACAAAGTCGTCAAGGGATTGGGTATACTGCACGCGCTGCCACAACAAGGTGTACCGCTACAGGTTGTGGCTGCGGGCGAGAAAAATCGCGATTTTGCGCGATTAACTACCATACATGGAGGGTTCTAACGATGGCGCTGTTCGAAAAACGGGTGCATTTGAAGCCGTATGAGTATCCCGACCTGCTGAAGTTTCGGGACGCCATCCGCCATTCCTACTGGCTGCATACCGAGTTCTCGCTGTCGGGCGATGTGCAGGACTGGTACGCGCGCACTGAGCCACACGAGCGCAACGCGCTCAAAAACACTATGCTTGCCATCTCCCAGATTGAAGTCTCGGTGAAGACCTTCTGGGCGCGAATCTACGATCGCATGCCCAAGCCCGAAATCGCCGAAGTGGGCATGACCTTCGCCGAAAGCGAGGTGCGCCACGCCAACGCCTACTCGCACCTGCTGGACATGCTGGGACTAAGCGGCGAGTTCGAGAAGATTCACAGCATCCCTGCGATCAGCGAACGCGTGCAGTATCTCCAGCAGGCGCAAGAGGGCATCCGCAGCAGCGACAACCGCCAGTTCGCGCTCACCGTGCTGCTGTTCTCCGCGTTCGTGGAGCATATCTCGCTCTTCTCGCAGTTCCTAATTATTATGGCATTCAACAAGCATCGCGCGGCATTCAAGGGTGTCTCTAACATCGTGGAAGCAACCAGCAAAGAGGAGCAGATTCACGGTATGTTCGGCGTGGAGCTGGTGCGCATCCTGCAGCACGAGTACCCCGAATGGTTCGGCGCGGAGACGGAAGACGCGATTCTGCACGCCGTCGAGCGCGCCTACGCCGCCGAGGAGCGGATTGTGGACTGGATTTTCGAGCGCGGCGAGCTGGAGTACCTACCGCGCCATCAGGTGGACGCCTTCCTGAAGAACCGCTTCAATAACTCGCTGCGCAGTGTGGGCATCCGCCCCTACTTCACGGTGGACGAGACCGCGCTCGCCGCGACGCGCTGGTTCGACGAGGAGCTGCTCGCCACCAAAGAGAACGACTTTTTCAACAAGCGGAGTATCACCTACTCCAAGAAGATGAAAAGTTTCAGCGAAGACGCTTTGTTCTAAGCGGAGCGCAGGCGGGGCGTGGCGGCGCATGGCGCGTCGCTGCGCCCCCGATTCAATTGAAGGAGGCTATCATGCGGACATCGACGGAAAGACCCCCATTCTATTGGCTCAACGAGGAGAGCCGACGGTTCCTCTCGCGCGATTATCTCCTGCCAGGTGTGAGTGCGGAACAGCGCATCCGCCAGATTGCCGACTATGCGGAAGGGATTCTGGGCATCGAAGGCTTCGGCGACAAGTTCTATGACTACATGGCGCGGGGCTGGTACTCGCTGGCGACGCCCGTGTGGACGAACTTCGGCTTGCGCCGCGGGCTGCCCATCTCGTGCTACGGCAGCTACATCGAGGACGACTCGGCGTCCATCTTGTTCACGGCGTCCGAAGTGGGGATGATGACCAAGCTGGGCGGCGGCACTTCGGCGTACTTCGGCAAGCTGCGCCCGCGCGGCGCGCCCATCCGCGATAACGGCTCCAGTAACGGCAGCTTCTCTTTCGCCAAGCTGTTCGACCGCATGATCGAAGTGTTCAGTCAGGGCAGCACGCGCCGCGGACAGTGCGCCGCCTACATCGACATCGAACACCCCGACATCGAAGAGTGGCTCTGGATTCAGCGCGAGGGGTGCGACATCCAGCTGCTCTACTGGGGCGTGTGCGTGGGCAACGAGTGGCTGCAGCAGATGCGCGATGGCGACGCCGACAAACGCCGCCTGTGGGCGAAAGTGCTGCAAGCGCGCTCGGAGGTCGGCATCCCCTACATCTTCTTCAAGGACAACGCGAACAACGGCGCACCCGAAGTCTACAAGCGGCTCGGCAAGCAGATCTACGCCTCCAACCTCTGCACCGAGATCATGCTGCCCGCCAGCGTGGACGAAAGCTTCGTGTGCTGCCTGTCGTCGATGAACTTGCTGCACTACGACGAGTGGAAAGACACCGACGCGGTAGAAACGATGGTCTTTTTCCTGGACGCGGTGATGGAGGACTTCATTCGGCGCGTGGAGGGCATCCCGTTTATGCATCGGGCGTACAACTTCGCTGTGCGCCATCGCGCGCTGGGGCTGGGCGTGCTGGGCTGGCACTCGCTGCTGCAGTCCAAGCGCATCCCCATCGAGAGTATGGACGCCTATCGGCTGAACACGGAGGTGTTCCGCACGATTTACGACCGCGCGTACAACGCCTCAGCGGACTTGGCGCGTCGCTTCGGCGAGCCAGAGTACCTCAAGGGCACGGGTCGGCGCAACGCGACCCTGCTGGCAATCGCGCCGACCAAGTCGTCGTCGTTCATTTTGGGGCAGGTCTCGCCCTCCATCGAGCCGTTTATGAGCAACTACCATGTAAAGGATCTCGCGAAGGTGAAGACCACCTTCAAGAACCCGTACCTGCACGAGGTGTTGCGCGAGCGCGGCAAGGACACCGACGAGGTGTGGCAGAGCATCGCCGCGCACGACGGCTCGGTGCAACACCTGGACTTCCTGAGCGACGAGGAGCGCGACACTTTCAAGACCTTCAGCGAAATCTCGCAGATGACGCTGGTGCAGCAGGCGGCGCAGCGGCAGGCGCATATCGATCAAGGGCAGTCGCTGAACCTGATGATTCACCCCGAGACGCCCGTGCGCGACATCAACCTGCTGTTGTTGCGAGCGGCGGAGCTGGGCGTGAAGTCGCTGTATTACCAGTATAGCGTGAACGCCGCGCAGGAGTTCAACCGCGAGTTGCTGCTGAGCTGTCGCGTGTGCGAGGCGTGAGCCGACCGCTCACCCCGACCCCTAAGCTCAATTGGTAGGGCTTAGGGGCTAATACCAATCGCCAAGCCAAAGTTCACAAAAAACAGCAGTTGATGACCCCCTCCTTGAGGTTCCCCCTGCGAGCAGGGGGAACCGCGTGGGCGCGCGGCTTGGTTCCCCTCGCGAAGCGGGGGGAACCTGCAGGAGGGGGGCAATTCATGAACTTTGGACGCGCGATTGGTATAACGCGGAGGGACTACAGACAGTGCTGACGACGGCAGATGAATTCGTCCAGTTCAAAACCCTTTGGAAATTCGCTGTCGTGGTTGCGCATGCGATAAACCGAGTGCTGCTCGTTCAGGATCACCCAGAGCTTGAAAACTTCGCCGAGTTCCTGTCTCGGTATCAGGGGGCTTACGAGATTCGCGATCGACTGCCCAGTGGGGTGGAAGCAGGTTTCACGAGGGTTGCCCTCAAGGAGCCTCCTGTTCCTCAAGCGGGAAAAGCGTCGTCGGCTGGGGATCGCTAATCAGCGGCAGCTGGGCAAGGCGGGCGGTCTGAAAGTGCGCTTTTCGGGGCTTCAGCATGCCAGGAACCATCGTCGATGCGTGCAGGATGTCCAAGTCGCTCCAGTTGGGAACCGCCCACGGCTCACAGATACGCTCGCGTATCAGCTCGGCGTAGCGTGTATTCACCTCGAATCCGATTCCGCGCCGATTCATGACGCGAGCGACTTTCAGAGTCGTGCCGCTACCGAGAAAGGGATCTAGCACCAGATCGCCTTCGTCCGTATAGGTCGCCAGCATGAGCGCGACCAGCTCTTCGGGATACGCCGCCACATGGTAATTCTGCTGCTTGATGTTCGGCGGGCGATAGGCGGAAATGCGAATCACATTGCCGAGACACCGCCCCTGCTCGTTAAGTTTATAGTCGCGCGGGTCAACGCCAGCGTACTTCTGAGGCACGCGCGGCTTGTGAAACTTGTAGCGGTCAGGATCGCCCTTCAGAAACACGAGGAGATACTCGAACTTGTTGTCGAAGAGACGGTTCATGTAGTGATTCGGCTGCGGTAAGGCGTTCGGGATGTACCATAGCATCACATCCCATAACTGCCAGAGTGAGATAGTCTTGTAAATTCGAACGCGATTGGGTAGAAGCGTTTGTTCGCGCGGCGCGAGTTGATATTCACGACCATTATCGTATCGGGCTTTGCGACGCGATAGCACTCGCGCCAAACGGCGTTGAGGCGTTCGAGATACTTCTCGTAAGGCTCGTGCCCGATTTGCTAATCGTCGCCGTAGTCTTTGAGGTTCCAGTATGGCGGGCTGGTGATAATGAAATCTACACAAGCGTCAGGAATGACGCTCATGTCTTCTGAGGTTCCGAAGTAGACGGTTTGCTCTGCGATCTGGAGTGTTTGCATCCGAGTTGATTATACCTTCACCCGTTTCCAGCCGCCGTGGCGGAACAGGGCAATCATCAGCAGCCCGCTGAAGCCCGAGCTGAGCGCCATCGCCCACCACGCGCCGTGCGCGTCCCAGCCCAGCCCGAACGCCAGCAGGTACGCCAGCGGAATGCGCACGACCCACTGCGTGACGAAAGTCGCCGCCATCGCCTTGAGCGAGTCGCCTGCGCCCTGCAACGCGCCCGCCAGCGTCATCCCGAACGCCAGCAGCGGTTCCGTGAGCGCGTTGATGCGCAGGTACGCCACCGCCAACGCCTTCACCTGCGGGTCGCTCGTGAACAGCCCCGCGAACTGCTCCGCGAACAGGTAGAACACGACCGCCATCGTGGTCATCACGGCGCACGATTGCCACGCGGCTGCCCAGCCGAAGCGCTCCGCTAAGCGTTCGTTTTTCGCGCCGAGCGCCTGCCCCACCAGCGCGGACGCCGCAATCGCGAACGCGAAGCCCGGCATAAACGCAATCGACTCGGCGGTCAAGCCAATCGGCAGCGCAGCGACCGCCGCTGTGCCCGCCGCCGTCGCTGCCAAGATACCCGTGAACATCACCGAGCTGGTAGTGTAGATGAAGGTGCGTGCGGAGGCGGGCAGCCCAATCCGCAGGATACGCTTCCACCACGACCACACGGGCAACGCGGGCAGAGCCAACTCGCGCCGTCGGCTGAACCACAGCTGCGCCCAGAGCATCCCCGCGCCCGCCCACAGCGAGAGCGCCATCGCAATCCCCGCGCCGCGAATGCCCAACGCAGGGAAGCCGAACTTGCCGAAAATCAGCAGGTAGTCGCCGACGATATGCACCCCCGTCGCCACGATGCTGGCGTACATCGGCGAGCGGGTGTCGCCCAAGCCGCGAAAAGTGCCGCTCAGCCCCATCATCAGGAAGCTGGCGGGCGCGCCCAGCAGCGCAAGCGCCAGAAACTGCCGCGCCTGCGCATCTGCCCTAGCCTCCAGCCCGTACCAGCGGATAATCTGCGGCAGCAGCAGGTAGCCCAGCAGCGTGAACGCGACGCCCAGCACGCACGCAATCCCCAACGCTTGACGCGCCGCCTGACGCAGGCTGTGCGTGTCGTTCGCGCCGACCATCCGCGCCACAATCGCCGTCGCGCCCGTGGAGACCGCCATCGCCAGCGCCATCGTCAGAAACAGCAACTGGCTGCTGACCCCGACGCCTGCTAACGCCTCCGCGCCCAGACGCCCCACAAAGATGCGATCCAGAAAACTGTTCGCCGACTGCACCACCGACGCCGCCATCGTCGGCAGCGCCAACCGCCACACCGTGCGAGCAACATTCTCTTCCGATAATAGGTTTGGTTCGGCGGACTCGGATAAACGCAGCGTTTTCATAGGCGGGGCAATTGTACCTGCCGTCGTCGGGTATCCTTATGGCGTTCCCGCGCCGCCTGCGGGACGCTCACTGCCGAGCCGAAACTCTGGAGGAACAGAACGATGTCTATGCACACCGACTGGACGACCGAAGTGAACAATACGGAGATAGATATACTTTTAGGACACGCTGCCCCCCTGTATCACAACCTTTCTGTAGCGAGTTTGGTCGAGCATGCGATACGGAACGGCGAGGCGCTGTTGGCATCCAACGGCGCGCTGGTCGCCGCTACGGGGCAATACACGGGACGCTCCCCGAAAGACAAGTTCGTCGTGCGCCGACCCGAATACGAGTTGGACATCGACTGGGGCGCGGTCAACCAGCCGATGGCGCCCGAAGTGTTCGAGCGGCTGCTGCTGCGCGTCACGGCGTATTTGGCGAACCGCCCGCTCTATGTGCAGGACTGCTACGCGGGGGCAGACCCGCGCTATCGGCTCAAGGTGCGCGTCATCAACGAGATGGCGTGGCACAACCTGTTCGCGAAACAGCTGTTTATCCGACCGCCGCGCGAGGAGCTGGCGGACTTCCGCCCGAACTTTCTGGTGCTGCACGCGCCGAACTTCAAGACCGACCCCGCCATCGACGGCACGCGCAGCGAGGTGGTCGTCGCGCTGGACTTTGTGCGGCGCATCGTGCTAATCGCGGGCACGGCGTATGCAGGTGAAATCAAAAAGTCCATCTTCACGGTGCTGAACTTTATTTTGCCGTTGCAGGGGGTGTTCCCGATGCACTGCTCGGCGAATGTGGGCGCGGCGGGCGATGTCGCGCTCTTTTTCGGGCTGAGCGGCACGGGCAAGACCTCGCTGTCTGCCGACCCCGAACGCCGCCTGATTGGCGACGACGAACACGGCTGGACGGACACGGGCGTGTTCAACTTCGAGGGCGGCTGCTACGCCAAGTGCATTAATCTCTCGCGCGAGCATGAGCCGCAAATCTGGAACGCCATCCGCTTTGGCAGCGTAGTGGAGAATGTGGTAGTGCATCCCGACACGCGCGAGCCTGACTACGCGGACGCCTCGATCACCGAGAACACGCGCGCGGCGTACCCTGTGGAGTATATCGACGGCGCGGTGCTGCCCAGCATCGGGGGTCATCCGAGCCATATCTTCTTCCTCGCCGCGGATGCGTTCGGCGTGCTGCCCCCCATCAGCCGCCTGAGCGTCGAGCAGGCGATGGACATGTTTTTGCTGGGCTACACGGCGAAGGTGGCGGGTACCGAGCGCGGGATTACGACCCCGCAGACGACCTTCAGCGCGTGTTTCGGCGCGCCGTTTTTGCCGATGCACCCGACGCGCTATGGCAAAATGCTCGCCGAGAAGTTGCAGCAGCATCGGGCGCAGGCGTGGTTGGTCAACACAGGCTGGACAGGCGGCGCGTATGGCGTCGGGCAGCGAATCCCCATCCGCTACACGCGGGCGATGATTCGCGCCGCGCTGAACGGCGGGCTGGACGGCGTCGCGTATCATACCGACCCCATCTTCGGGCTGGAGGCGCCCGACTCCGTGCCCGATGTGCCGAACGACCTGCTGCACCCGCGCGACACTTGGCAGGACAAGGCGGCTTACGATGCCCAAGCGCGCCAACTCGCCGAACAGATGCAGGCGCAACTCAAGTGCATTCGGGGCTAACTAACCGTGAAGGGCTATCGGACGCAGTGCCTTACTCAGCTGCCCAGCAACCCGCCCGTGAGCGCCTCGTTCCGATAGCCCCACGCGCCGTTCCAGTCGTAGGTCTGACGCGCACCTGCAACCGTGTCGCCAAAGGCATCTGTTATCGGCGCAGACGCATAGGCTCCCGTCGGGCTGCTCGTCGCCGCCAAGTCCCCGCGCAGGTTCCAGTGCTTGTATTCCGTACCCGCGTTGCTTACCTGTTGATACATCGCGCCACCGTAGCCGTAGTGTACCCACTGCAACGGGTCATAGGTGTGCGCTTGCGTACAGAAAATGATGACCCCAGTAGAGCCTGCAGCAGCTGGATAGGACGACGATGCCTATTAATAGTTCCCTCTCCCCTAAGAGACTGTCGAGCAATTGTCATGCGTAGGGTATCCTGTCCCTATGGGAGCTATCGGTGGTTAGCGTGTTGCTTAGCGAGAATGCGGGAATGCTCGACAGTCTCTAAACAATTTCGCGGTTTCTCACAAGTCTTCTTACTACGATGAAGGCGTAAAAGATAAGCAGTAAAACACCGATAAACATAATTATGTATCTTAAAATGCTTATAAATTGAGCAATATGCGTTTCTGGATAAGCTAGCTGGACACCTCTCGAGAAGAATCCAGCTAAAAAACTTCCTATACCTACCCACACGAGCCTCCACGTAGACCTATTCAGCCTCACTACCCTCGCCCTCCTAAGTGCCTACGTAGGCGTAGAGGTTTATGCTTTGTCCCCCCACTTTGGCTCTCCCCACGCGCGCGGAAAGAAGCGTCAGTGCATCCCGGACGTATGGGGAAAGTGGGGTGGGAGGCGACATCCGTTGGGTGCCGAAACTCCCCTGCATAGGCACTGATACTAGCAAACCATATGCCAAATCCCGAAGAAATTCGATAATCTCTATTAGATCTTTTAGGTCGTTCCAAAAATCTTCTATGGCACCAAAGATAGCATCCCACCCACCATAACGATCCATAGCCTCGGAAGCTAACTCGCCCAAAAACCAGGCACCCACTGCGATGCCAATTATTCCTATTCTGGTACCTAGTCCTGGTCTTACGCCACCTGTTCCACCACCTGTGGAAGGCGGCGGTGTTGTACTAGGCGACGAAGGTTGTGTAGGCGTAGTCGGAGGTTGAGTAGGTGTAGTCGGAGGTTGTGGCGTAGGCTGAGGTTGAGTTGGTACTCCTGTGCCTCCTCTGCCTGCACACCCGCGTTTCATTCCACCTGTGATAAAACCCGCTACAAAAGAGATACCAGCAATGAGCAGAACAACTTTCCACGCAATAGCTCCTGTAGGATCCACCGCATTCACGGGATCATTCACGCAATACCCATACGCATTCAGCGTCAGCGGCGCGTAAATAGACCCCAGCCATGGGTCCTGCTGTAAGAACCTACCGACCGTCGGGTCGTACCAGCGCACGCCCACCTTCTGCAACCCACCCGTGAGCGACTCGTTGCGATAGCCCCACGCGCCGTTCCAGTCGTAGGTCGGACGCGCGCCTACAACCGTGTCGCCGAACGCATCCGTTATTGGCGCAGGCGAGTACGCGCCTGTCGGGCTGCTCGTCGCTGCCAAGTCGCCCCGCAGGTTCCAGTGCTTGTATTCCGTGCCCGTGCTGGCTATCTGCTGATACATCGCGCTGCCGTAGCCGTAGTATACCTTGGACGACCTGTAGAGGCGTGGATTTCAGCTGCCAGCCCAAAACGCCCACTTCCCCATACCTACCCGCTTATGGTGTAGATTGCTATCGTAAAGCCAGGTAGAAGAAAGTGAAAACCATGAGATAACAGTATAGAGAGAACACCAGAGAGAACATCACTAGATATCGAATTCGTATTCGCTCCCACCAAAGCTTGTATCTCGACCAACGCGTTTGATACCGATAGCAAGTAAGAATGAAACGATCCGTGCTTTTCAATCGGTTAGAAACATAACGATCGCGAAGTTTAGACAGGAATGGTTCCATATACTTCATTTCTAACCATAGCATTAGCCAGATGGGCAGTGCAGGCAAGGTCAGAGCGCGAAGCAAGCCCGTGCGCTTCCAGAACTGCTCGAGCTCTGCCCGCCTCTCTTGTTGTTGCCTAATCAGCTGGTCGAGAAGAAAGAGCGTCAAATCTGTGTTATGCATGTTTATTCACCGTTCCAAGGCATGGGTAGTCACCCCTTCTGGTAGTGATAATGCCTATAGGTCAGAAACTCCTCCCAACTCCAAATATGGTCGGTCAAACCTATCGCCATCGCAGGACCCCTACGCCGATAACGACA
>ENA-ORXB01000453-ORXB01000453.1-sediment-metagenome-genome-assembly--contig:-NODE-453-length-81944-cov-22.135073_pt1 | contig 81944 bp, 64 predicted proteins | sample MGYA00237863_ERZ511475 | MGnify/ENA primary metagenome ERZ511475 (study PRJEB26305, sample SAMN06343858) | sediment metagenome | isolation source: hot spring sediment | place: Canada: British Columbia... | reverse complement strand
GAAGACTGTCGACAATGCGTTGGCGAACGCCGTTGCAGTTGCGTTGCCGCAACCATGAGGGCTTACGCCCCCCGCTCTTGTTCGCGCGCGTTTGCCCGCCAACAAAATTGCCACTTTTGCGATGCACAAACGAACACGCACCAGGAGCCGCGGGCGTCAGCCCGCCATGGTTCGGGAGACGCACTTGCACAGGCGTTACCGCAATTGTTCGGCACACTGCTGACCGGTGTGTTGGCGAACGCTGTTCCGTGTGCGTTCCTGCAACCACGGGAGGCTTACGCCCCGCGCTCTCGGTGCTCTGCGCGACGTTGGTTCGCGGACATGGGAGCACTCGCCGGTGCAATCGCGGTAGCGAAACCACGGGGGCTTACGTCCCCCGCTCCCGACGCTGTGCGAATCCGCGCCTACTTACGATTTGCGATTTCCTATGCATGCGCGTTGTTGAGGCAACGACCAGAGCCGAAGAGCAGAATCTCTCGCCGACAGTAACGGTCGCCGGTAACCTACGCCGGTGGGTGCAACATGGTGGCGTTCGGTGCAACAACTTGAAATGGAGGCGGCGGGAATCGAACCCGCGTCCCGGTGTGGCTCCGCGTCAGCATCTACGTGTGTAGCCTGCTTTGTGGCCAGCGTTGCCGCTGGGCCGTTTCGCTCCGGGCGGTCCAGCAGGCGGGGCCAACCCGTCGCTAACCGGCCGTGGGTACCGCCAGCAGTTCCGCCGGTAGCTACTGCTGGGGGCCTGATAAGCATCGCCGAGACCCGCTCACCCTCAGGCCAGGCTCGCGGTTCGGGGCTGCGGTTGAATTAGGCAGCCAGAGCGTAGTGCGCTTCGGCACTTTGGGTTTGGTCGGCTTTTTACGTGGCCGGCCGACCAACCACGACACGCCACTGACGCTTCCGCTCACCCGGTCGAATCCAGTTCGCCCCCGGGCTCGCTAATTAATATACGGCCCAGGCGGGGTCACGGTTGACAAAAATTCCGCACATGTGCTACCGGCTAGGGTCTAGGCAGAGTCCCGTTCTTTTATCGTGGTTGAGAATTGCGCTGCGGTTGGTGGCGGCAGCGGCAGAAGTTTCAAGCACTGGCGTCTTGCAGGCGTGCTCGCGGCAGCGCGCTTTGTATCAGGAGTGTTGGCGCCGTTACTGCGGCACGTGTACGTCATCCGCAGCGATGCCGGCCTTCGGGGTCCGCAGTTCAGCCGCCTTGGAAATTCCACATCGGCAGGAAGGGGCGAAAGCCATTTGACGTTTTTGCGGTTTTCGGTAGGATATAGTATTCCCAGCGGTGGGCTGCCGGACGGTGCATTCTGAATGGCGTCGGATGTTGCCCGCCACTGAAAACTTGGAGAGGTAGTGCCAAAGCGTAATCTGTCCAGGATTCCATAAGGAGGTCCGAATCTCCCTGCGGTCAGGAGCGAAAACGGCCGGGGCTGTGCAGCCCCAATGCGATTTCCTGACCATCAGCAACGTGACCGGGCAAACGGAGGAATAGTGCGTGGCGATTGTGCAGGTGAAAGAACTCATTGATGCCGGCGTGCATTACGGCCATCGTGCCAGCCGGTGGAATCCCAAGATGAAGCCGTACATCTATGGTCGCAGCGGGTTGATTCATATCATTGATTTGCGGGAGACGTTGCGGGGATTGCTGCGTGCGTACCGGTTTCTCGTAAAGACGGCCAGCGAGGGCAAGCTGGTGCTGTTTGTCGGAACGAAGCGCCAGGCCCGGGAGATCATCGAACGCGAGGCCAACCGTTGTGGCATGCCTTTTGTCAACGAGCGCTGGTTAGGCGGGACGTTGACCAATTTCAAAACCATCCGCAGTCGGCTCAAGCGGCTCGAGGAACTCGAAGAGTTGGAACGTACTGGCCAGATTTTTACCTATAGCAAGAAAATGATCTCCTCGCTGCTGCGGGAAAAGCGAAAAATCGAGCGTAATTTGCGTGGTATCCGCAATCTCGAACGGTTGCCTGATGCCTTGGTTATCGTGGACCCGACCCGGGAACATACGGCAGTGGCAGAGGCGCGCAAAGTTGGTGTGATTACCGTAGCACTGATAGACACTGATGGCGATCCCGACCTGGTGGACTTGCCGATCCCGGGCAACGATGACAGCATTCGCTCGATAGAATTGATCGTCAGCAAGCTGGCACAGGCGGTTCTGGAAGGGAAGGCTTCGCTGCCGCCGGAATTCCGCGAAAAGGCCGAAGTAGCTCCCCCACGGGTGGAACCGGTGCCGCCGATGGAGCCCGTACCGGTGGAGGCAGCCCAATAAAAGTAAGATTGCGTACGCAGTCGGGCTTATCGGAGCCGCAGGGCCAAGCAATTGCGGGCATTTTCGTCGCAGAGCAAATGCCTTGGCCGCCTTGCCACTTGCTACTGCTAAGAGGAAAGGAACATGGCCTCGATCACTGCAGCGGATGTCATGAAACTTCGCCACATGACCAATGCGCCGATGATGGACTGCAAGGCGGCGCTGGAGAAAGCAGGCGGCGATTTCCAAAAGGCGATACAGATCCTCAGAGAGCAGAATAAAACTATCAGCAGCAAGAAAGCCGAGCGCGAGACCGCCGAAGGGCGCATTGGTATCTACGTGGGTACAGCCGCGGGTGTAGCTGGGATTATCGAGGTGCGTTGCGAGACAGCACCGGTAGTCAAGAGCGACCCGTTCATCCAGCTGGCTAGCGACCTGGCGCGGCATGTAGCTATGGTGCCGCAACTGCCCGGCTCGGTCGAAGAGTTGTTACAGCAGGCGTATGTGGACGGCGGAGGGCGGACGGTGCGCGACCGCCTCGAGGAGACCATCGGCATTATCCGCGAGAACATGCGAATTGCCCGGTTCGCCCGATTGCAAGGAGGTGCCGTCGGAGGATACCTGCATTTCAACGGCAGTGTTGCGACGATTGTGCAGGCCGAAGGGACGCCCAAAAATCCCGAAGTCCTGAAAGAAATCGCCATGCACATCACGGCCATGCAGCCGGTGGCTCTCAGCCGGGAAGAAGTACCGCTGGATGTCATGGAACGGGAGAAACAGATTGCACGGACACAGGCGGAGCAAACTGGTAAGCCGCCCCAGATCGTCGAGAAGATCGCCGAGGGCAAACTCCGCACTTGGCTGAGCGAGAACGTCCTGCTGGAACAGAAGTTTTTCAAGGACGACAGCAAGACCATCGGCCAGCTGGCCAAAGAAAACAACATCACGCTAAGGCGTTATATCCGCTTCAAAGTGGGCGAACTGACATCGTAGTGCGCCGATGGCATAGACCGCTGGCGTAAAAAGGCCTACAGGCGAAGTTGGGCGGGTGAAACTGTCAACGGCCTATGCCGCGAACAGAGAACGGCGTTGCCAGCTGCGGCCTTTTACCGCAACCCCCCGCAGCAGTCCGGTCAGCGAGGGACAATCGGGTTGTCCTGGCAGCAAGTGAGACCGGCATCGGCAGGGACGCGGCTGGCGGTAATTAAGCGCGGCTGTTGGAGTTGCTGAGGCCGGTTTTTTCCGAAAACCGCGCCAGAGCGCGAAGGGCTTCGAGTTTTTCTTCCTGGCCGATACGCGCCAGTTCGACCCAGCGGCGCAACCGCTGGATGTTCTCGTCGTAAAGTTGGCGGTTGACGGGATAAGGATGGCCGTCTTTGCCGCCGTGTGCGAAACTGTAAGCGGCTGGGTCGCGGTGACTGGCCGGGGCGTTGTAAATCAACTCCGCCAGCAAACTCAGGCTCCGCAACGCAGCCGCACCGATGTTCTCCTCGCCGAGCAGTTGCTCAAACTCTGCCGCTTGGCGTTCATAGGTATGGGTCAGGATTTTCCGCAACGTGGTTGGATTCAGGTCGCGCGGGGACAGAGTGTGTCGCGCCGGCAAGCGTAAACCGTTACACGGTGTCGATCGCTGGGATTTTCCCTGGCCGACGTATAGCGGCAGCCGTTCGGTACTGGCCAGCAACTTCCGCAGCTCTCGCAGAACACGGTCGGGATGTTCCCGGGATAAAGCGGTCAGGGCGTTGCGGTGTCGTTCCGCTTCCCCGGCGACCAGGTTGAGAACCTGGCCACGCTTATCGCAGACCACGGCAGCGTGCGGGTCGCTAACGAAACTGGGCATGACCTCCGACAGCCAGTGATAGCGGCGTGCATAGCGTTTGCGAGTGTCCATGCCTTGCTGCACGACGGCCCAGACCGGTTGGCCCGGCACAAAGAGAAAGCAGTGGTGATAAAGCTCATAGTTGTCCTGGACAGCAGCGCTGTCCACTTTGGCGGCCATACGGCTGGCGTATATCAGGGAGTCGGCGGGATCGCCCGTCTTGTCGCAAATGCGGCGAATTTCCTCAGGCGTTTTTCGCGCCAGCGCTCCCTTGCCGCCACACACCACTAGACCAAACTCGTTGGCACTTCGGCCGCAGGCCTCCTTCAGAGCGGCCAGCACCGTGGTGGTTACCCCGCTGGAATGCCAGTCAAATCCGAGCACGCAGCCGAACGCCTGAAACCAGAACGGATCGCTCAGCCGACGTAGCATCTCAACCGGGCCGTATTCCCGCACAATAATCGCGGTGATAGCTCCGGCCATTTCGACCATGCGACGGAATAACCAGGCGGGTGCTTGGCCATGGTGCAGAGGCAGGTCGGCAGTACGTCGCGTTGGCATGTCCTGTTTCTCCCACTGTTAGTCAGGAGCGGAAGGCGTTTCCGGGCCTATGCTAACCAACCCTCAGGATTTCCGGCGCATGCCAGGCGACTTCAGCCTTCGCCTGAACGGTTCATGGTCTCCCCCGTGCCCTTGGTGGCATGGACTCGGCAGCTTTCCTCGCTAATTAGTCTATGAGCCCGACAAGACCGGAATTCGCGATTTTCACGACAAGAGGGATTTTGTCAGGGAAGCAAACCACGCTGGTCGGAGCGGACCGGCGGATGTCACGGAACGGAAAGTTTTACTAAGCCCCTGTGTAATCAGAGCCTCGCCATGATGCACTGGCTGGTATCGCTTAGCGTGGTGCTGCTGACTCGGTCTGGCTCGTGTCAGTGCGGTCGTCGGATGCCGAATGAAGCCGCTGGTAATATTCTGAGACCATACGCCGACGCAGCGTGAACAGCCCGCGCGGATGGGAAGCTCCGGCGGTGTAGCCGAGCGCCGTCCACTTTCTCAGGAGAGTGTCATGTACAGAAGCCCCATCAGGGCGCTGCTGGGTTGCCTGATAATTGCCACCACCACCCTGGCCCTGCTGCGCGCGGAACCGCTGACACAACCGGCCAATACCTGGGTCAAACGTGGCCCACTGCCCGATGGCCCGCCATCGCCGCGTTTGGGCTACGAAGCCTCCTGGGCGTACGACCCGTTCGCCAGGTTGCTGATACGCTGGGCTGGCCACAACCCAGGCGGCGGGGGCGAGCAACATAGCGAAACCTGGACTTTCGATCCGGTTACTGCCCGATGGACTTTGAAAGAACCTAACGATTCGCCGCCAGGCGCCTGCTGTGCTCAACAAAATGTGTTTGACCTGTCCGCACGCCGGTTTGTCCGATTCCCCGCGTTCAGTGGCGATCATGGCTGGCAGTGGTTCCGCGAAATTTACCTGAAAAACACCAGTGTCTGGACTTATGACCTGGCAGCTAATCGCTGGCGTGACATGCGCCCTTGCCCAGAACCGCGGCTCGCTCCGTTGCGCTGCGCCTCCTGGGATAGCGACCACGAAGTCATCGTGCTCTTCGGCGGCCAAGAGAGCCGCGAAGGCACCCTGGTGTACGACCCGTACACCAATACCTGGACGTGGCGGCGTCCCCCCGAAGAACCGCCTTTCCGTAGCGGCGGGAATCTGGCTTACGACAGTTCCCGCAAATGGCACATCCTTTTCGGCTCGCAATTCAGTGATGACCCCCACACCTGGGCCTATGACCTGGCGGCCAATCGGTGGCTGGATTTGAAGCCGGCGCATTTGCCGCCGACCGACCGCAACGATGCCGTCCTGACCTATGACAGCGTCAATCACGTAATTATCGCCGTGGTCAAGGTAAGCCAGGGCAAGGGAGAAGAAGCGAAGTCGCATCTGGAGACATGGGTTTTCGACCCGGACAAACGTCAGTGGACGAAGATGAATCCGCCGCGTGAACCCGACCCCAGTGGCAACCGTGCCCGCCTGCTGACGTTTCTCCCGGATCATGGCCTGGCCATTCTCGAAAACCGTACGCATCCGCCCCACGGCCCGGCAGAGCAACAAATCTGGACCTACTGCTATGCCGAGACGCCGAAGGAACGGCTCTGGCGACCGACGACAACGTTACGTGTCCGCACCGGTTCTGCTTCGGCGAGTCTGAGTTGGGAACACCAGGGCAGCCCGCCGCCGCAATGGGTCATCTATCGTAGTGAGGGAAACCATCCCTGGGAGGCCAGCTATCGCCGTCTGGCCAGCGTTCCCGGTCAACAGACCCGCTACGAAGACAAGGGCCTGGAGCGTGGGCGGATTTATTATTACTTCGTGCGTGGCGAAGGCCAAGTCGACAAAGCCGCATCCATCCGCTCTGTGGAAAGCAATCGCGTGCGCACGCTGCCGCGCGTTGTCGAAGAGGTGGTCGTCTCGGTGCGCAGCGCCCAGGAAGTCGAATTGAGTTGGTTGCCACCGCCGCAAACCGAAGATGTCGTGGGTTACTACGTCGAACGAGCGGTGGTGGAAGTGCTCAGTGATGCTCAACTGGTGCGACTGAAGAAAGCGGTTGCACCACTACCGACGACTTCGGTGGGTGCGATCCGGCGCATTGGCCCCTTCGAACGGATTACATCCAAGCCGATCACCGCCACGCGTTTCACCGACCACGTGGAGCTAAGCAAACCGCAGGTGATTTCCGGCCAACCGCTCTGGGAACGCCGTTTCCACAAAGAGGAATTACACCCAGAGGGCAAGCCGTATCCCTGGGCCGTTTATGCCTACCGCATCCGCGCGGTCAACGCTTTGGGAACGGTGAGCGGGCCTTCGCCCTATTTTCTCACAATTCCCTCGGCACCGCAATGGGTCTTCAGCCGCGAACGAGACGGACAGTGCGACCTGAAATGGGAGAAGAATCCGGAAGCTTCCCTGCGGGGCTATCGCGTTTATCGGCTGGATAGTCGTTTGGGCATCCCGCCGGTCTCACGCCTGACGGCAGAACCGATCGCTGCGACAACGTTTACCGATCCGAGCGCAGGCAAGACCACCCGCCGGTATCACATCGTCGCTGTGGATGTCCTCGGACAGGAAGGATTGCCGTCCATGCCCGTCTGGTATGAACGCGAATGGAAAAGTCTCTATAAACCCTTTATCGGCGAGTGGCACCAGTAGCGTGACTGAAGGCCGCAGACGCTGCTTGCATGGACTGACGAAGACAGGCTGGCCGGCCGCATTTTTACTGGATGCGTGCCTTTGCCGATACGCCACGAAAGCCGACCAGAATCATTGCAAGGGTATGGGATGTAAACCTTCGCGCGCAGTGCTTGCCCGGGCTACGCGAGCTAGGACGTGACTAGCACCGACCAGCACGTTGCTGAGAAGACAGCCATACGACGACTGTTTCGCGGTCGGCTGGTGTTGCCCGACCGAATCCTGGAAGAGGGGCACCTGCTGACTATCGGGGATCGCATCGCCGCAGTTGCCGCCGGGCCGGGTTCCGCAGCGGACGCCGACCAGGTGATGGAACTGGGCGACGGCTGGCTGACGCCGGGATTTGTGGATTTGCATGTGCATGGCGGCGCAGGCGCGGATTTCATGGATGGCACGGAATCGGCTCTGGTTACCGCTTGCCAGGCCCACTTACGGCACGGCACCACCGCCTTGCTGGCGACGACCACTGCGGCCTGGAAGGAGCAGATTCTGGCGGTGCTGGCCTTGTGTCGCCGCTATTGGAACTGCCCCCAGAAAACGGGTTTGCGCATCCTCGGCGTGCATTTCTACGGGCCATATTTCGCCGTCGCAGCGCGGGGTTGCCATCCGGCTGCCCCAATGCGTCTGCCGCAAGCCGACGAGTACGCTGCCTTTCTGGAATTCGCGGACGTGATGGTGACGGCTTCCCTTGCACCGGAATTACCAGGAGCGGAAGCGTTTGCCCGTGCGTGCCTGGAGCGAGGCGTGCGCGTCAATATTGGCCATTCCCAGGCGACCGCGGCGCAGGTGATGGAAGCCGTTCGCTGGGGAGCACGCCATGTAGATCACCTGTTCTGTGCCATGTCGGACAAAACCAAACTCCGCCGAACGCAGCCGTATCCGATGCGTGGCGGGGTGCTTGAAGCGACTTTGCTCCTCGACGAGGTGACCACAGAGGTCATCGCTGATGGTGTACACCTTTCCGGGGATTTGCTCAAACTGGCGCTGAAGTGCAAAGGGCCCGACCGTTTGGCCCTGGTCACCGATTGCAACCGCGCCCTGGACCTGCCGGACGGCGAATACCGCTTTGGCCCGCAGGAAGGAGGCGAACCGTTCCGCGTACACGACGGCGTGGCGCTGACTCTGGACGGCCAGGGATTGGCTTCCAGCGTTCGCGGCATGGATTGGATGGTAAGAACGTTCCAGCGCCTGACCGGTCGGCCTCTCTGGGAAGTGGTCCGCCTGGCGACGTTGACCCCGGCCCGCATTATTGGCTGGGCAGACCACCTGGGCAGCCTGGAAGTGAACAAACTTGCCGATCTGGTGGTGCTCGATGCCAACTTGGAAGTACAGCAGGTCTATGTCAGTGGTGAACTCGCTTGGAAGAACGAGAAACTAACACCGACTCGCCGCTAACCGGCCAGCCATCGGTGAAAGCTTCTGACCGAAGTGCAAGGGGAGCCCATACAGCGGAGTAAACCTATGCAGTGCTTGCGACCGCTTGCTGGCACGTCATTCGTTGCGCTGACATTTCTGGTAACGATAACCGGGAAGACAATCGCTCCGGCGGAGCCAGTAACGCCGACCTGGCGATTTGATATGCAGGAAATTGACCATACCTTGAAAATCGGCTACGCCGTCCTGCTGGCTGACGTCAATGGCGACAAACGGCCAGACATTGTTGTCGTGGACACGCAGCGGGTGATCTGGCTTCAGAATCCCACCTGGAAGATGCATGAGATACTGCGAGGTGGCACTAAACCGGATAACGTGTGCATTGCCGCTTACGATATAGACGGCGATGGGCGGCTGGACTTCGCCCTAGGTGCCGACTGGCGCCCGTTTGAAACACGTTCGGGCGGAACCCTGCAATGGTTACGGCAAACGGATTCGCCGTACCAACCCTTCGAGCTCTATCCGATTGACACCGAGCCGACCATTCATCGCATTCGCTTTGCCGACGTGCTGGGCGAGGGGAAACCTCAGCTGGTCAGTGTGCCGCTGATGGGTCGCCATGCTACACGCGAAAAAAATTGGATGGACGCCCCGGTGCGGATCACGGCTTATCGTATTCCGAAAGATCCGCGGCATGACCGCTGGTTACAGGAGACACTCGATAGCTCGCTCCATGTCGCCCACAACTTTCACATCACCGATCTGGATAACGACGGGCGACTGGATGTGCTGGTGGCGAGCTACGAGGGGGGTAAGTTGGTTGCGCCGCGATAACAGCAATCACTGGCAGCGTTTGCTCCTGGGCGTGGGCAATCAGGAGCGGCCCAATAGCAATCGCGGAGCCAGCGAGGTTCGCGTCGGCAGGTGGAAAAATGGTCGGCAATTCTTGGCCACCATCGAACCCTGGCATGGGCATCAGGTGGTAGTTTACATGCCCCACAGCAAGCCCGAAGAAGTACCCTGGCAGCGCCAGATCGTGGACGAAGAGCTGCGCTGGGGACATGCCGTCTGGTGTGCCGACCTGGATGGCGACGGTAATGACGAGGTGATCGTCGGCGTACGCGACCGACTCAACGATCGCTTCGGGCCAGGAGTACGTGTTTATCGCAGCCTAGACGAATCGGGCCGTAAGTGGCAACGGGAGATCATCGAGAACGGTGGCGTAGCCACGGAAGACCTGGCCGTTGGCGACCTGGACGGTGATGGTCGTCCTGACATCGTGGCGGTTGGTCGTTTTACCGGAAACGTGCGCATTTACTAGAACCGTACGCCGCGACGCTAGTGGTCAGCGATAAGCTTCGAAGTCCTTGCCGAGCAAGGCCGCAGCGATCTTGAGTTGGAGGATTTCATCGGTGCCTTCGTAAATGCGGCAGACACGAACATCCTTGAGGTGCCGGCCGGGCCGAAACAGATCGGACCAGCCACGTCCACCGAAAACTTGCACGGCTCGATCGGCGACTTCCCAGGCGGCATGCGAAGCCAGCAATTTCGCGGTGGCCGCCAGGCGATCCGCTTCGGTGTACAAAACCCGCACGGATTCGCGGTCGTCGGCTGCGTTGCCCGCCTTTCGCCGCTCTTGTTCCCAGCGCTCTTTAGCTTCGGCAGCGCGGAGGACCAGGGCTTCTACAGTCGCCCGCCAGGTTTCCATCCAGGCCAGGTGTTGCTGCACCAGTTGATGCTTGCCGATCGGCTTGCCGTGTTGGTACCGTTCGCGGCAATAGCGAAGGCACTCGGCCAGGCAATCCTCGATGACGCCGAGACAGCCTGCAGCTACGCTGAGCCGACCGCTGACCAGCGTGGTCATGGCGATGCGAAAGCCGTCTTCTACACGACCCAGCAGATTTGTTGCTGGTACACGGTAATCCCGAAACTCCAGCATAGCCGTACTGCAGGTGGGCATGCCCATCTTGGCCGGTAACTCTTCCCGCAGTAATCCAGGATTGCCGGTTTCCACCAGAAAGGCACTGATGCGTCGGCTCGGGTCGCTGCTTTTGCCGGCAGAAGGCGAAGGGGCAACCGTAACGGTTCCGGTCGGCGTTTCGGGATAGGCAAAGGTAACCAGCACGTTGGCAATGCCGCCGTTGGAAATCAGGTATTTCACGCCGTTCAGCACGTAACAGTCGCCTTCCCGCCGCCAGGTGCTGGTCATTTCGAGGGGATTGCTTCCGGCTTCGGGCTCAGTGAGCGCGAAGGCGAAAATACGTTCCCCGCGACAGGAAGCAGGCAGGAACCGTTCCTTTTGTTCCGGCGTGCCAAAATAAATCACGGGCATTTGACCGATGGAGGTGTGCCCGGAAAAAAATGTCCGCACACCGGTTCCCTCGCGGTTGATGCGGGCCAAGGCCAACGCGTAGGTAACGGCATCGGCACCCCGGCCACCGTATTCTTCCGGCACCGGCATGCCCAGCAGGTTGTACTTTTTCGCCAACGGAATGACCTGGTCGTTAAAGCGATGTTCCAGGTAGCATAATTCCTCAATCGGGCGGATCGCCTCGCAAAAGCTTTCGACATCCTGCAAGAGTTTCTCTCGTTTGTTGGCATCCATACGGGCGTCCCGTGTCGGTTCAGGTCTGCGACCAGTTCAGGGCGACTGTGGCTCAGCCACGCTGACGTTGTCGAGACCTTCCAAGAATTCGCGAATGCCGCCGTAAATAGACGCAAAGCCGACGGAGTTGTGATCGTGGCCTGGCACCAGTATCAGCTTCTTGTTTTTGCTCGGGCATGCTTCGAACAGACGTCGGCTGTGATCGGGTGGGACTAGCGTGTCGTTCTCGCCGTGGATGAGCAGCAGCGGGCCCGTGTAATGGCGCAGTTTGCTCAGGTTATCGAACCGTGTACGGCATAACCAGCGCGCTGGGACGAAAGGAAACATTTCCTGGGCCAGGTCCGGAATGGAAGTGAACGTCGCCATGAGGACAAGCGCTGCATGGGGCTGGGCGATGGCCAGTTCCACAGCTACACCGCCACCGAGCGACTCTCCGAATAACACAATACGTTCTGCAGCCAGGCCCTGCTCCCGCAGCCAGCGATAGGCCGCCAGTCCGGAAGCGTAACAGTTTTTCTCGTTCGGTCTGCCTGGACTGCGACCGTAACCAGGATAATCAAAAATCAGCACGGACGTCCCGACACGTTTCTGCCACAGGTCAACGAGAACATCGCGGAAACTGAGATTGCCCGCGTTGCCATGACAATATAGTAGGCTCCATCGGGACGAGGGCAGAGGGAACCACCAGGCGTGGATAGGCTCGCCACTTTCTGTTTCCAGCCACAAATTCTGCTTGGCGGAACCCACGCGGTCATACCATTCTTCGTCGGCCCGGGTGGGACGAAAGATCAGACGCGGCTCCAGTACCATGAGCAGACCCAGCATAGTCAGGTAGAGCAGAGCGAAGTAAATCAGGCAGCGCCGCAGCAGCGCCGACCAGCGGCGACGCGGTACATTGCTCATGGCAGATGATAGTCGGTCGGGTCCGCTGATCATAGTCGTGCTGGTTGGACACAGTTCCCATGGGAAATTGCGTACATTTTGCTTCAGGCGGCTGGAGAAGCGGATTCAGGCCTGCACTGGTTCACCATTCCAGCTCTAATCGGGCTACGAACAGCTGTTCGGGATCGCCCCGTTGGTAAAAGTCTTCCAGCAAGACACGGAGATCGGGCTGCACCTGCACTTGCCAGACTTTCTGCGCCGACAGAAGATGAACGCGGACAGGTTGTGCGAAGTCCACCAGGTCGCTATTCAACCAGAGATGAACTCGGCGAACGTTGGGACTGGTGGCGAGCTGAATGCGATTGCCGGCGCCAGCGCGTGCTGCCAGGCGATGTTTACCAGGGGCATTTGGCAGCCCAAGCCAGTAGAAACGATCCTCCTCCGGTCGGATACCCACGAAATCGCGGTTGCCGTAGTCGCCAAGGATTTGCGGCCGACCGAGTTCCGCTGGCGTGGCCAGGCGTTTTTTGCGACTCATCCAGTCGAAAATGTCGGGGATTTCACCGGCGAAAAATTCCCGACCACGACCGTCGTACTCGATGTACAGACTGGGAAAACCAGCTTGCACCCAATTGCGGAATAAACCACGCCATTGCGCTGGGCCTTCGTTAGCCGGAGGATTACCGTCTCGCTTGGGGCCATCCATTTCCCCATCCACGATGTAAAACGGCAGATACTGGGCATTCGTCCAGTAGCTGCCGGAATGCGGGCCAGGCCGACCACTCATCACGACCGCCCCGGCAAACAGGTCGGGATGGGACATGCCCAAGTCGAATGCTAGCGACCCGCCTTCCCCTAGGCCAAATACGAAGACCCGGGCCACGTCCACTGCATAGCGTCGCCGCAAATCCCGCAACACTTCCAGCACCGGTTGCTGCTCGGCAGCGGTCCAGCGATAGATACTTTGGATCGGGCCAGACCACGGCACCGCCACAAGTATGTACCCGCGTTCTTGGGCTGGCCTGCGCCAGGGTTCGATGGCCGGGCGCACATCTTCGCCGGCATCCGCAAGCACTAACAAAACCGGATAACGACGGTGGGGGTGATACTCGGGAGGCAACTGCACCAGGTAACGTTGGCGTTCGGAACCGAGCGTAGTTTGCCAAATCGGCTGTCCTGACGTCGCGCTCTCCGCTCGCGGTGGCGGCAATTCTCGCAACAACTGCACCAGCAAGTCCAGGTCCTGCGACCGCAAATTGCGGAGCTTTTCCATCAAAGCCAGGCGTTCGCGGGGATGGTCCTGCAGCAGAATCTGCTGAACCAGACGTCGATCCCGCCAGAGTTGCTGAGCCACTTCGACATTGGCCTCGGCCAGGCGGTCCCCCACCACCCATCCAGTTACCGCCAGGGCGAGCAATTGTTCCGGCGTCAATTGTGGACTTTTCCCTTGCTGGCGTAAACGCTCTTCCTGCAATGCCAGCCGGCGGAACGCATCGAGCCGCGAACACGTGTCCAGGTTGAGATTCGCTAATATCTCCTGAACCGCGTCCGGAAGAATTTCCCCGGCCGCTTGCCGGACACTCTCCAGCAACTGCTTGGTCATTTCCAGCTGGCGACGGCGATCCTGCAGCCGCACTTGTACAGTGCGTACTTTTCGCAGGGCTTTTTCGGAAGCATAGACGGCGGGAAACTGCTGGAGCAGTTCTTCCAGGCCCCGATATTGACCGCTGGCAAAAGCCCATTCGATTCGCTGGGCGATGCGTTCGGCCTGGGCACGGCGCAATTGCTGTTCGAGTTCGACCAGCGTTTCTGTGGTTGCCTCCGGCAATCCGCGGAGACTGGCCAACTCCGTTTCCGCCTCTTCCAGCCAGCCGGTTTGCAAGCAGTAGCGGAACAGGCTCAATCCTTGCTCCCACGCAGACAGGGCTGGCTTGCGGCTCCGCAAGTGTTGCCGCACGATGGAAATCAGCGTGGCCCGGTCAAATTCATCCGGGCGATACGATGCCGTCCAGCGAATCTCCGCCGTCGCCGCCTGAATCGCTTCCGGCGTTATGGAAGTTATGTATTGGACTCGCTGGGTCAGACCGGGCAAGAATTCGCCTTTGAGCACCCGGCTGCCGTTGACCTGCGGGCGATCGCTGACGGTCCACGGCCCCACTTCGGTGAATACGGGCACGCGGTTCAGACTCGGCGAAATGTTGAACACGTGGAGCTGGCGTGGCAGACGAAACGCTTGCTGCGCGGCTGTCGGTTGCGGATCGGGCACGGCAAAGTGCACATTCCGCTGGCTGAAGGCAATCCGCCGGGCACCATCGGCAACCAGATAAAAGCCCTGTGTGTCCGCCAGCCAGACAAGATTGCCGCTGGCAGGATCGCGGTGCAACTGTCCTTCGCGGTAAACTCGCCCACGCAGCACTGTTCCATCGTGCAAGAAAACATATTCCGCGTGCGCCAGCCAGGGAACTACAATCATGCCAACTATTCCCGCTAGCACCAGCCACATGCGACCAGACATACAGCATTCCTCGTTGCTGGACAAGCATGTAATCGGTCAAGGACCGAAAAGTGCCGAGCCGTCCTTTTGTGGGAGCTGACAAAAAGCCCGCAAAGGCTAGCGTCGTCACCGATATTTTGGTCGCAAATATAGCGCAGGTAAAGCGCCGGATGGCGCTAAAATAAGAATCCCTGCGACCGAATGGCTGCAAAAATGGCAATTATTCCTGCACGCCAAAATGACAGTTAGTCTTCTAAGGATTTGTCCTGTCAGGAGTAGCGCTTAGAAACGAGTTGTTGCATGCTGTGCGGCACAATTTTTGCTAGACAGGAGAGGGGAGAAACCGTGGCTGCAGGAGGACCGACCATGCTCGTGCTCACACGTAAACCTGGTGAAAAGCTGGTCATCGGCCACGATATTGTGGTTACGGTTCTCGAGGTGCGCGGTAATCACGTGAAAATCGGCATCGAGGCGCCGGACAGCGTCAGAATCGTCCGTGCTGAGTTGAAGGCGGTCCAGCCCGAGGGCCAATCGCAAGGGGAGTCCAGCGACCTCGATCCGTGGCAAGCATACCAGCATCGCTTTCCTTTGGCCGTTTGCTGAAACCCAGGCGACTTCCCAGCTCCACGTACACGGGGGCGCGCCATGGGATCAAGCTATCCGCTTCGCAAGTGGCCAGTCCTGTCGGCTGATATACGGGCGCTAAGCGAAGCTGTTGCAAGACTCGGCCAGCCATGAATCTTCAGAGCCCAAGCAGACCCCAGCTTGCCAGCTAGCTGAAGGTTTCCGCATTTGCGAGGAGAAGCCATGCTTTTTCGGAAAGCTTTCGTGGCGGTCGCTGCCATATCGGTTCTAGTCAGCTGTACACTTATGGTTTCGGGACAAGGCAAGCCGGCTGCCTTTTCGGACAAGAACCTGGAGGCTGCAGTGCGCAACGTTCTGCCCGAAGCCAAGGGCGAACTCACCGAACCCCTGCTGGCCAACGTCCACATTTTAGAGGCGAAAAATCGCAACATACGCGACCTCACCGGTCTGGAAAAGTGTCGTAATCTCAGCCTGCTCCATCTAGCTCACAATCAGATCGAAAGCGTGGCTCCGCTGGCGGGACTTCAAAAACTGCAATCACTCGACCTTTCGTACAACCGGATTAGCGACCTGAGCCCGCTGGCGAAGTTGCCGTCACTGCAATACCTGAACCTGGCCGGCAATCAAATCACCGATCTGCGGCCACTGGCTTCGCTAACCTCTCTGAGCGCTCTCTACCTGGCGAATAATCGAATCCGCGACCTGTCGCCACTGGCTGGCTTTTCCAGACTTGTTTCGCTGGACATCAGCAAAAATCAGGTGTCCGACCTGGCTCCATTAAGCAAACTAACCCGACTGAACACCCTTAACGCCGCCGACAACCTGATCACCGACCTGCGGCCACTGGCCGAGCTTCCCGAAATCCGCCTGCTCATTCTGGAACGGAACCGCATTGAACAGCTGACCCCCCTGGTGGAGGCCTGCCGGCGCGATGCGCAAGGGCCCAAGCGGGTAGTGCCGTTTTTGCGTTTGTACCTGGCCGGGAATCCGCTTTCTCAGACGGGCAAACAGCAGGTGGCCGAACTGCGCAAACTTGGTGTTCGCGTCGAGTCGGAATGAGGCAGGCTTGCTGCTCCCGCAAGAGCGCAGGCGCACGCGAACGAAATGGGTCCAGTCGGCTATCCTGTCGGGCGCTTGGTCGCGCAGCCAGTTTCGGCGACGAAGCCACCGTTATCGGCTCTGGAAATAACGCATAGCCGCATACAACACAGGGTCCTCTTTAAGATCCTCCAGCGGCAAAACTTCCCTAGCCTGGGGATTGCGCAAGGCACGCTCACGCCGAGCCCAGTGTAGTTTCTGATGCAGTTCCGGCGACAAACGAATCTCGTAACCGCGATCCGGTTGCACACCCCATTCTGTCGGTTCCGAATCTCCCCAGAAGCGATGCATGTTCCTGCCGCTGGGGCGGTAGAACAGACCGACCGTCAACTTGATTTCCTGATATTCCCCTACCGGTTGCAGCAGCGACAGAGTTTGCTGAACACTGGCTTTGCCGTAGGTACGTTCGCCGATCAATATGCCACGGTGGTTATCCTGAATAGCAGCGGCGATGAGCTCACCGCCACCCCGCGTCTGCGGACCGATGAGCACCAGCAAGGGGAACTCGACAAAACTGCCCTCGCGCGTGCTCGTGTATTGCTGCTGATTCGGTTGCGGGCGGCCGGTTGGGTCGAACGTCCCTTCGCGATATTTCACCACGCAGATCGGCCCTTCCGCCAGAAACAGGTCTGCGACACGCACTGCGGCCGTCAACACCCCGCCTGGGCAATCCCGCAAGTCCAGCACCAGGCCACGCAGTCCGCTTCGCTGCAATTCCGCCAGCACCAGCTGCAATTGGCCAGACGTATCGCCCCGAATCTCGGTCAGCCGTACATACCCAATGCGCCGCCGCGGTTCGAGCCAATAGTCCCATGCCTCGTCGCTGGCCCTGCGATAGCCCAGCACGGTTTCTTCGGTATATACATCGCAGGCCAACTCTAGCTTTTGCACCTCCTTGGCGCCGCGGCGTTGTATCAGTAGCGTCAGTTTTCGGGTCAGCCGTTCGGCGTCGCCCACTAATCGGGCCTGCACTTCCGCCACCGTCAGGTTCTTTGTGTCTTCTCCGTTGACGCGGATAACCTTGTCGCCGGGCAACAACCCCGCCCGATGCGCGGGACTTCCCAGTCGCACGTCCGCGATCTCAAACGGGCCTTTCCCCAGGCGTTCCGACAAAACTATGCCGCTGCCGAAAGCTAGGCTTTCCAGGTTCGTCATGCTCCTGCGGTCTTCCGCAGTCACAAAACCGGAATGCGGGTCGAGTAAACGAAACATCCCTTGCAAGCTAATCACAACATCCCGGCCTCGTATCGCTTCCGGATTGCCTATTTGTCGGCGAAGCTCGATCAATTCTGCCGCGGGCTCACGCTCGGCCAACCATTTTTCCGGTTGCTGCCGCAATTCCCGCGGCACCGGATACCCCGCAGCGTCTGCCAACGCCACCATCGCCCCGGCCACTAACTGGTTCACCGATACCGGGCGATAATAAGAGCGGGAAATTTGCTCTGCTGTGCCCAGCACGGCTCCTACATACAGACGCAGTTCCGTTTCTGTAACCGCGCGGTGATTCTCGTCATTTGCTGCTGCTGCTGCTTGCGTCAGCGGCGTGGCCAGCATTGTCCGTACTGGCCAGGACAGCAGCACCGCCGTGCAGCAAACCCAGCCCAGTAATGCTGTCGTCGGCCCGGCCGCCATGCGATCGCGACTAATGATCGTTTGCATGTGATCGGTCACTCGACACAGCCGGCAAACCTGTTCGCCTGGCTGCTAATTCCAAATTCGACGCCTTTGCCCTGCGTGTGCTGCGCACATTCCCCTTGGATTTCCCGTTACCCGAATTTGTCTGCCCACCACGCAGCGTGTCGGCGAGGACAAACCGCCAACTTATTCTAATCATCCGGCTTCCTAACTGCTAGTCCATTGCTAACCGAAACCAGAGGATTCACACTGTAAAGACGCCACTTTCGGCGTGGCTAAATGCCTTTCCTGCCTTTGTCTCTTACCTGCGTCCACCGGGTCTGTGACCGGGCCGGCTACCAGTGGGTGGACGTTCTTCGTGGGCAATCGCCACCAGAAACCGACCAACGTAACCCAGTATCTCCTCCAAATCCCCTGTCGGCAGCCCATGCAGTTTAGCCTGGTAACTTCGCATCGTCGAAGCGATCCTTACAGCCGTATCCTTCGGCTCAGGCCGCAGCCAGACGGACTTGCTTAGCTTATCTGCAAACTCAATCGCACGGTCTAAGCTGCCGCACTGGGCCAAGTAATTCAACCAGCGCTGCCACTCATTGCGTTTGACTCCCTGTGCCTTTGTTGACGTATTTCGGAGTAAAGATCGCGCGATCTGCTCCGCCAGCTGGACCTTTTCATCTGTGGTCATCAGTATAGCCCCCTGGGACACTGGCTTTCGGTTCTGAGTTGCTGTACGAGGGTATTCCAGGTTTGCGCTATGAGCAAGTTCGCCTTCTTACACTTGTCAAGGCAGTTGATGATGAAACGGAGCGCATCCTGGGCACTATATTCAGTAGGTCGAGGCATTAGCTTGGCATTCTGTACCTGCCAGAGGTGAATGGTGGGAAGTGTCCAGCGTACGCGACCGAAACAACGCGGCTTGGCGCCTCCCACTTTGGGCATCATGGCACTGACCAGTTGACCGTTCGCATCAACGTCCCAACCCAGCCCATGGAATACCACGCCGAGTTCCTCCTCCGCTACGTTCTCAAAGAAAATGCTTGTGCGGAACTTGCTTCCCTTGATCACCGCTTCGACAAAACGATGGTTTTTCGCTGGCACTTTATCACCCAGTCGCTGCACCCTGGTGCCGGAATAAAACTTCCGCCCTTCGTATTTCCGCGGCGGCCAGAGATCGTTTATCTTCACCACTTCTAATTGGGGTATGCCTTCTGGCAACGCATCGGCAAAATGCACTCGCCCACGCCAACCAGTCCGACCGAACAGACTGCAGCAAAAACATACCTGCTTGGCATCTTCAGGGCACCGCGTGTGAGTGTTAGGCACATCTTCAGAATTTGCCGCCTGCGAAACGCAAGAATTAGTGATCGCCTCTACGATAGACCTCACGCTCCCTTTCAAGCTGGTTCCCGGTACACAGATTTGACCGCTGCGGCGATAAAAAGTGTACCAGATATCAGGCCGGTCACTGCCTGCACTCGGATCGAATTCGAAAGCACCAGAACCTATATACAGATAGTCGGATTCGACCACAAAGCTGACATTAAGCCGGCCAGTGAGGTTTCTAAATTTTTCGAAGCCGACCGCCGCCGCTTTTCTCGGCACCTGTTGTGCGGGTATAGGTATCCAGACAAATGGTTTTGCTTCCGGCGCAGGCCCCGCTCTTCTTTCTCTTCTCTCCTGGCTCATGGTTGAATCCCCCTCGGGCTTACGAAAACGGCTACACCGTCCCGGTAAAAGACTCGGCATACTAGATGTCCGCGATCCCGATCGATAATGGGATAGCGCTGAAATTGAGGTGCATATCGCCGATCAATAGTCGAAACTAAGCTAGGTTCGGAAACACCATCACCACGATATGCTATTTCTTCTGCAGTCCAGTGCCCGGGCACCGGATGAAGTCCTTCTTCTTGCATTTCTTGGTCACTCAGCACCAGCACGTGAATATACTCACGCCCTTTCTCCCAGCGAATTTCCACGCCCTGATGGAAAGCTACGCCGTTTTCCCTGAGCTCACCACTGAAATCCAGGTGAACTATGTCCCAGCTGAGCACGACCTGGGGCTGGATCTTTTGAATCAGTCTTTGAAGTTCAGAGTAATCCAGGCGTGCGCAATAGACGTAAGCATTCATGGGCGGACCTCCAGGAGGTAGTCAAGGCTTTCGATAGCCGATTGCGCCAGCGTTTTCCAATGCTCTGAGGTATAGTCCCGACGAACCAGAACACCTAGGTCTTGGGAAGCCGCGGGTTCGGGCATCGTCGTCAGTTTATCCTTATCGCTCAAACCGTAGCTGGACCTCTCCTCAACACTGGCAAACATGCCGGCACCCCAGATTTCGTTTGCTGGAACCTGGACTTTCTTACTCATGGCAATCGTTACCTGCCTGGGTTGCACTTCGACTTGACCTAAGCCACGGTTCTTCCCAAAGCCGACTTTTACTAATCCATCATTGATAGCTTGCATAGTCAAGGCGAGAAATGCTAATTGCCAGACCTCGAAATTCTCTAGCACCAGTGTGCCGATGAATTGGCCCTGGACTAATACTTCCATGTCGAAGGGGCCAACTGCTACCGCATGGCTGAGCCGTGAAATTGCCACGCCGTAACGGGTTTCCGTGCGTGTCTCCCTATGCGGATATAGATCGCTGAAAGATAGCCGCCCACGCAACCGCGTATTACCGTAGATCTTGCACGCTCGACAGGAAGCACTATAGATTTTGGCGCTATTTCGTTCGTCCTCGACTTTTCGCCCGCAAAAGCTGGACTCGCTGGGAAATGGCTGGCAAGCCCAGTCAGCATTAGCCGTACGCAGAACCTTCTCCGTAAAACTCCGGAATACTCCTTTCAACGACGAACCAGGTATGAAGACCGTTTCTCCGCGGGCACTACATGTCCGCACGAATTGCATATCTGGCAGAGCAGGGTTAGGCGAAAGCCCTCCCGCCTTAATTAGGAGCGGCGCAACCGGAGTTAAGGTCAGCTCGATTTTCAATGAGTTCCAGAGATGCTTATGCATGAGGAATCTCCTTATTCTATATTTGCGACGAGAGCTTGCCGCAATTCATCCACGGTGAGCAGTGTTCCGGGTTGGCCTGTAAGCAATGTTAGGACATCCTCGGCACGCACGCGCTCGATGCGGAGTTGATCCACCTCCATCCAGCCCAGGCCACGTGTCGTCTTGCCACCAATAGCCAGATTGCCATTTCCTAACGTTTCGAGTCCAGTCAGTACTAAAGCGACCTCCCACGTCTCGGCATTTTCGAGGACGATGCGTAGTTCGAATTCCGCACCTGGCGGAACTGTTTCGAAATCAAACTTTATGTTCGGCTTAGCCGACCCCAGGTCGCGGTCAATGCCGACACCATCACGTATCTCCGTCAGTCGCGGTAAACTGTCTCGGTTGCGAAGAAGTGCATCCTGAAACGAGACGCGCGACGCCAACCATTGCGAGCCGAACAGACGGCAGGCAGTGCAGGATTTTTGCCACAATTGCTGCGTAAATGCCTCGTCGAAATGACCATCCCTGCCAACTCTCCTAAGTATCTCTTCTTTCGCTTGTGCCGTAATGCAACGGTTGTTGTCATCGAGCGGATCGCAAGCACTAAGTATTTCGCCGTGGATTCGCTTTCCTGCTGAGCCGAGGCTACGGAGCAAGCGTTCAGTATAGGCGCGGAGAACACCTTTGAGCGAAGAGCCGGGAATGAACGGCATACCGTCCGGCGTCTTGATCACCGGGAGGTCTGAGCCGACGGGCATCAAGGAGCCACGACTGCCAATGCTCAGGGCAGTTCGAGAGCGCAGGATCGCTGTTATAGTATAGCGATTTTCAAAGGCCCAGAAGTTCTTCATGACTTTGTACCTCCTTTTCGATCGGCGACAAACTGGCGGTTGAGAAATCCAAAGTAATAGCGGACCATTTCAGCCCGCGCCCGAGCGATGCGATCTCTTTCCTGGATCCCGTTTTCGTTGCAGAGTTCCTGGGCTTCTTTCTGGATCGCATCCAGATCACTCAATACGCGCTTGCCGAACTGGTCGGGCAAGGCTTTGCGTCCGATTTGATAAGCAACGAAATTCTTAATGGCCGGAATGGAATCCGTAGCTGCGGCCAGATTTAACAGGTTGCGCAATTGCGACTCTTCGAGGTCTTTGCGTTTGGCGGCATCCGTTTGACGGATGGCTTCCTCAGCACGGTTGACGAGCCTGTCCAGTTCGCGTTCCACCAGTAGTAAGACTTTGGCATCTGGGGTCATACCGGCGTCACCTCCTCATGAAAAGGGTGGCATATAAGGATTTCGCCCAGCCCCTCATCGGTTCTGAGTCCGACACCTTGATTTTCAAGTTCCTCCAGCCAGGGAGCCAGCATCTCGATAGGTTGCTCAGCACGGAACACATAGACGCTCCCCATAGCGGCACCTATACAAGTTGGTTTGGGCAGTCCCCACGCTGTTGAAAAACCGCCCACAAATGTCGGCTGTGTTGCCCACCAGACAGGTTCGAGAACCTGGCCTAAATAAGTGAGAGTGAGTTTTAGCGTCGGGATTCCGTCGGAATCACGCAGTATGGCCGGGGCTAACAAATCCACGCTGAAATATGTCCCTGTGAGTTGGGGCAGGGAGCCTGCTCCGAACTGACCAGCCAAGTCGGCCAAGTCTTGCCAGACTTGGCGAAGCTTTTCGTTGAACGTGGTCAGGCGGTTTACTATACTCTTGCCGCCGATCGAAACTGCGGAACAGACCACCTGGCCAAATCCTCGAGTGGTTAATCCGCCCACCCCGACTTGGTTTAGAGCCTCGCATAATAATGTGAGAGTAGCCTCGTTGTCCGTCCAGACCCGGCCTATGAAACTAAGCGGTGGCTGTAACGAAACTACACGGTAAAGCATCTGTTCCTGGGCAGCTCGGCGATAGCGACTAAGTCCTACCTTGGTCTGCAAAACTTCAGTTACCAGGACCCGGCGATAGCCATTCGCAGAGATGGTGTAAAATCCGCCGACTCGTTCCATTCTGCCACCACATAGTTCGTTTCCTCGTCTTACTGTGCATCGCAACAATAGGGGCACAGGTAAAGATACCCTCTGCCGCGCCAGCTCACTATAGGCTACTGCAAGCAATAGTGTATCACGGATACCGTGGGCATCGCTTTCAGCTTCTTTGAATCCTCCGTGAAGCTTACATTCCACTGCGGTCATGGGAAAGGGATAACTGAGCTGGTCATTCACTTCGGGGGGACAGGGAAAACAATTCCCGAAACGCAGTGTTCGCACCAGGCCCGCTATTTCATTCTCCCGGTGCTGCGACTTCATCCACTCGGCCAGTGCACCGCGGAGAACACTGCCGGGTAAGTATCCTTGAGTCCCAAGATACTGGCCACTTGGTTTGATGTGGCCGGAGCGAATCGGTTGCTGTGTTTCTATCCGCAGAAATCTAACGATCATGAGGTCGCTCCTTGCTTATTTCGTATTAGTTCTGCGGTTATATTCGTGAGGCGATTGTTATCAAGGATCTGGGCGTTTACTTTACACTCATGTTGTGCAAGGCAAATCCAGCCGAGTCCACGGGAGCGTGATGCACCTATCGCAAATCCGCAGCGAGCACCTAATACAATCAAGGCAGCTGCTTGCTCGGCCAGTGGCAACTCTGAAAACAGCCCAACTACTCGGCAAGTAAGTTCTGGATGCCAGGCCAGTTCCGTGGAAAATAGTCTTTCCTCGTAACTGGCGCGGCGATAACGACTCAGAGAGACGTTCATGCGAACATCGCGCAGTTCGTCCTCCAGAACGACGTCAGAAAATCGCAGAGGTGACCGTTGATACGGATGGCCGAACAGCTGGCACACCAGGCAGCGAGTACACATGGTTTCTGCTCGAGAACTATCGCAAACAGGGATTTGTACACCGCGAAGCCATCGTTCGATGCTTTCGCGCAGCCAACCCTTGATGGTTGTGGCCGGGATGACCGCATGTTTTCCCCGGGGATCGAGTAATAGAGCTTTATCTGTCCAAAGTTCAGCGCGTTCCCCAGTGATGTGGAAAGGCGAATTCAGTCGGAAGGTTAGCGAAATTTCTAAGGTGTGCGACATGGTGGTCTCCATGGCTTAGCAGGCACCCATTTCCACTAATTCCAAAGCGTCCAGCAATGCGGTCTGCCAACGGCTTCCAGCAGCGTCTTCTTCTGCCCAGAACCAATTGACCTGAGTTGTAGCAGCTAGGCGCTTCTTTACTAGCTCCCCAAGCTGCCCAAATAGTGCCGATAATTGGTAACGCGGATGCCGTGCGGACTGGTACAGGGCGTAATTCACCGAGACCAGTACACCTTTTTCCAGAGATTCTGCCAGGGCCCGGCGCTGCGATTTCGGTAACTGGCTGAGTTGTTTAGCTAAACTATGCAAATGCTTCGCCTCTTCCCAGGTATATGGCCGGGCCGTCAGCGAACATAAACAGGCTCCGATTTTCTTATGGTAAAGGGAACGAACTAAAGACCGCGCGTCCTCGGAGATAACAGGAGAACGCAACCAGAGGTGACAAAGGGAGCCCGTTTGGGTTTTGCGTGCCCAGCGTTTTGCCTCTTTGAGCAGTCCTTCTGCCAGGTTGCGTAGAAAACCGATCGGATACTTGACATCCGCCATAGCAATCCCTGCCGACATTGTCAAGCATACAGGTCGTCGCCCGGAGTCGTTGAACTCGGACTTCAGATTCTTGATTCTCTCGTCCTCTTCAAATCGGCGAACTAATTCTGCAGCTACATTCCAGGCACAACTTAAGGGCAATATCAGGATCGCATCATCCCCGCCGATGGCTACGATCTCAAAACGGGCACTGTTAGACTGCCCTACATGGAGTGGCCTGACGCACTCAGTTATACTGCCGTAAACCACATCACGCATGACACTGCTCAGCGTCTGAGAGAAATGTCTATAGTCGCGAGGCGACCTGGCTTGCTGCAGCAGTTCGCCCATATTATTGCCATCGGCGTAGAGCAGACCAATCCGTCCTTCGCCAGCGATCATTTCTGGCAGATCGGCGGCAGGTTTCAAAAATGGCTCGGAATTTCCGTGTTTTCGCAGCCAATCGTTGAAATTCTGGATCAAGTCATGGCGTTCGTGACGACCTTGTTGACGTTTTTGCCAACAGATAAAGCAAATTTCCTCGCCACGGAGCTCATCGTAGTGGGCGGATGGCCGCTTGCCGCACGCATCGCACCGACGGTGGATTGGCAGAGCCTCCACAAACGGTGCGATGGTTTTTTGGCGTTTAGTTTGCTGCATCAGGGCAACCAGTTTGGACACCCATTCGCCAAAATGTTTGCGTTCACTTCGACGGTTGCTGAAGACATCGAAATGACTTGCCATAAGCTCGGCGGCTAAACTCCGGGCCTGTAACTTGTCTAAGTCCACTATGGGATTGCCAGTCGGAAGTCCGGCGCTGAGCGCCCCATACTCAACTGGCTCCGTATAGATGATGGTAATCGTAGCGAGGGTCGTCCGTTCGTAATAAAGACGTTCGATCCGTTTCTTGATTTCGTCGGCTTGATCGTCAGGAACCACGGCAAGGAAACCTCCGCCGCCACAGTAAATGAGGTATTTATCGTCGTTCCCCAATTTTTGACGAAAGATTTGCCGAATTTGTTCCTCAAGCGAAGTGAGGATTTGGCTACCGCCACGGATTTCCGGCAACGCGGACGTCTCAAATACATAGGACTTAATAGCGTCGGTGTCGCCCATCATCAAGCGTACACGGGTATGCTCGGGAAATTCAGCGCTCAAATGCATTTCCTCCTGGCACACGGAGAGCCAGCGGGTCGACCGGAGAGGAGCCCGCAGCTCTTCCCAGTTCCGATCGGATTCCATGATTGATTAACGAAAGTGGGCCGCTGGGAGTGACAAAATTTTTCAGAGGCCGAAACCCAGAAGGCTGTTTTTCCTGCGTTCCGACCGCTGGATACGGCAGTTGCAACCAGGAAAAGAGGACCCGTGAAAACGGAAACGGAAGCGAGGGGCGACTGGGCTTGGAAGGCACTCTCGGTCGGGCATTGGTTCAAGGGCAACAATCCCGAAATGGGAAAGACACACGGCAGTTCGCTGAACGCAGTGAACCAGCAGCGGATATGCTGATTATTCCCAGCGAACCGCTCGGGCAGGATGAAGCAGGGCGGCTCGCAGCGCTGGATAAACGCTGGCCAGCACGGCAATCACCAGGGCACCCGCATTGACCAACAGCACCATTTCTGGTCGCATGTCGGTCGGTATCTGGTCGAAATAATATACGCTGCGGTTGAAGACTTCCTGTCCAGTCAGTCGGGCGATGATTTTTTCGATTTCGTTAATATAGGTCGTAATAGTGACCCCGAGAGCGGTTCCCAGGCCGGCTCCAACTAAACCCAGAAAAAGCCCGTAACCGAGAAAGAGTCCTAACACCCCGCCATGCGAAGCTCCGAGGGCTTTCAGAATGCCGATGTCGCGCGTTTTTTCCACGACGATGGTATAAAAAATCGCCAGGATACCGAACCCGGCCACGGCAATTATCAAAAAGAGCAGAACATTAAGAATACCGCGTTCGATAGCAATAGCTGCCAATAAAGAGCCCTGCCGTTGCTCCCAGGTCTGTACGACAAAACTATGCGGTGGAAAAGCATCACTGGAACTAAGCAGACGAACGGCTTCGGCTGCATCCCGATCGTAACTTCGCAGCTTGATATAAAGTGTTTTAGCGCGGTTTATCATACCCCGCAGGCGCTGCATATCGCGGAGATGAATAAATACCAACCGGGCGTCGTACTCGCTCATTTCCGACTTGAATAAGTCGGTAACCGCGAAGGTGTCCTCCACGGGTCGAGGCGTGCCGTTACTGCCATCATGCCCGGGCAAATCGAAGGCCGTCAGCAACATCAACGTCACGCGGTCTCCAGGGTGTAACAGGAATACGTCTTTTTCGGAATCGCTCAGATGAGCATCGGGTTTGCGATAGGTCGCAATACTATATCCTAATATGATCCCGGCGGGGTCGCGTAATTCGGGTGGCAATTCTGGCGGTAGCGGCGGGGGAGGTAAACTATCGTCATTGTCCCGTGGTTTTCTAGACGAAATATCGCCATTAGACATTCGATCCTGAGGACGTATCGTTCGGTAAGGCCCGGAATTGAGCCATTCCTGCTGCCGTTGCAACAACTCCATCTCATAGCGGAAACGTTCGGCTATAGCTCCGCGGACACGAAAACAATCAGCGGGATGCTGGCGGTTTTCCGGAGTATAGAGGTATTGAGCAAATTGACCTACGCGGGCCCGACTAACCGGCTCGACGCCGACGACGAATACGGGTCGGCTAATCATTTCGTAACTACCGGGATAACGAAACTGCAAAATCCCGAAAGTTTCAATAGCAGGGGAGACTGCCTCAACCCGATCGCCTAATATTTCATAAATGCGTCGGACTTTTTCCTCTACCCCGAAGAAACCGCTGTCGCTGCGATGTTCAATAATGATGTCGGCAAGAAGGCCGCGAAGGCGATCCCGCAATTTGCTGGCAAATCCTGCCATGACGCTGTTGACGACGATTAACGTGGCCACGCCGAGCATCACGCTTATAATGCTGGCCAGTGCCAGATAGCGTGTTCGCAGATAACGCCAGGCCAGTAACCATTTATACATGTCAGGCTCCTGTCCGGTCTGCTACCGGTTTGTGGACAATGGAGACTATTTCTCACTCCTTACCCGCGCCCGATTCATGGCTGGAAATTTCGGCACTGCGCTTTTCCGGGCGCAACAGCGGAAACAGGATCACATCGCGGATAGTACGGCTGCCCGTGAGGACCATGACTAACCTATCTATGCCGATGCCCAGGCCACCGGCAGGTGGCATACCGTATTTCAAGGCCTTGATAAAATCTTCGTCCATTCGCGCCATGGATTCCTCTTCCGGCAACCCCGCTAGTTGTCGGCGAAAGGTTGCTTCCTGGGTGATTGGGTCGTTCAGTTCTGTATAGGCATTCGCCAGCTCCATTCCCTGGATATAGAGCTCAAAACGCTCGGCAATTTCGGGGTTGTCGCGCTTGCGCTTGGTAAGCGGACATAGAGAGGCGGGATAGTCGTAAACGAAGATCGGTCCCACCAGTTTGTCTTCCACAACTTCTTCAAACAAGTAATGAACTAGCACATCGCGTTCCTTGCCGGCAGTTTCCAGGCCGCGGCGTTGGGCAGCCTGGAAGACGGCTTGCGTGTCTTGCCAGTCCACGCCGACATGTTGCCGGAACAGCTCCGCGTAACTGATGCGTGGCCACGGCGGAGTGAAATCCAGTTCCTGCTCACCTAAGCGCAGCTTGTGACCTTGCCCCAGAAGCTCGACGCAGGAGAGAATTAACCCCTCAACCAGGTCCATCATGGTGTGATAATCGCCATAGGCCTGATAAAGCTCTAACATGGTGAATTCCGGGTTGTGTTTCGGGCTGATACCTTCATTGCGGAACACGCGGCCAATTTCATACACTTTTTCAAATCCGGCCACTAACAATCGCTTGAGATGCAATTCCAGGGCAATGCGCAAATATAGGTCTATATTGAGAGCATTGTGATGTGTGATAAAGGGGCGGGCAGCGGCACCACCGGCAATGGTTTGCAGCACGGGAGTTTCCACTTCGACATAGCCAAGCCGATTCAGATAATCGCGGATATGCTGAATGATCCGCACCCTGGTCAGAGCCTTGTGGCGAAGCTCCGGGTTGTAGATAAGGTCCAGATACCGGTGGCGGAGGGCGAATTCGATATCCTCAATGCCAGCCCATTTGTCGGGATGTGGTAATAGCGATTTGGCCAGAAAATGCAACTGCTGGGCAAACACGGTCAACTCGCCGGTTTTTGTCTTGCCGAACCGCCCGTCCACGCCCAGCAAGTCGCCGAGATCGAGGTGCTCGCAAAGTTGCCAGTGGAGTTCACCTACTTGCTTCTGACCGATCAGCACTTGGATTTTGCCCGTGGCATCAGCCAGGTCGAGGAAAAGGATGCGCCCCATGCGACGGATGGTACGAACGCGACCAGCAATCCGTACCGACGGGCCGACGGTCAGCGGATCCCCGTCGCTTACCGGCAGGGCGCGCACGCTGGCAATCGGCTGGTGACCATCGAATCGTCCGCCCCACGGGTCTAATCCCAGCGCTTCGATTTGTTTCAGTTTTGCCAGGCGATCCGCTTCAAACTTTTCGAGTAAAGTTGTCAAGGTTGCCTCGCCGTTGCCGATTGTTGGCCTTGTCTGAGCCAGCGATTGTAGTTTGTTGGCCGACGCTGTCAATGCATCCTACGCGAACCGTATTATTGCGGCAAAAGGCAAGCAGTCGCGGAAACGCGCGGGGGAATTTGGTGTGTTGGCCATGGCGCGACCGCCGTTGCTCCTATACTGTTTCAAACTATCGGAACGGCATCAGTGGCGTTTCCATCTGCTCAATGCATTCGGGGTGCGTAGCCGCGCGCTGCCAATGGAAAAAGTTCCTTCCGCTCCGCCTGGGGAACAGGTTGGTGGTGATCCTGCTATCGAAAATCGGGCAAATGTGGCGAGGCTTTCTCAACCGAAGAGCGCAGAACCTGGTATGACCTAGGTCGTTCGATTCGCCAGAGTCAGCCACCAAGCTTGCCTTGGCCGAGCGTAGTTGCTCTTGTCAGGAACTGCCCTGGCGGTCATAATCGGGGCGAGCGTGGCCCGAGCTGGAGCGGCCAAGCGGGGAGCAAAGTCACCAGACTGCGACACTATGCCAGAGACTATGCCAATGCCACCGTGCGAACGGAAGGGTGAGCGACAGTCAGCGGCAAGCGAACCGCGCTGGCTGCCTTTGTCGCCGTACCGTAAGCTCGTCATTGAAATGCTGCACCACGCTCGCAAGGTTCCCTCGATCCCGGTGGCCCGGGCAATGCACCTGAGAGAGCTGATGCGTGTGCGGGAGCTGCTTCCAAATCGCCCTTCCTGGACGGCGATGTTCATCCGCGCTTTTAGTCTAGTGGCTCGGGAATTTGCCGAGTTGCGGCGAGCGTATATTCCTTGGCCGGTTCCGCATCTGTACGAGCATCCATATAGTGTTGCCAGTGTCGTCGTTGAGCGTCAGATCGGCTCAGAAGTAGTGCTGCTGGCTGCCAAGATTTCCAGGCCGGAAGATTGCTCGCTCGCCGAGATTCAGCATCACCTGGAGCGATTCAAGCAAGCTCCTCCCGAACAGGTTTCCGAATTCCGTCAATTGCGGCGTCTGGGACGGATGCCGGGCTGGCTGCGACGGTTTTTCTTCTGGCAGACGCTCAACTGGTCCGGACGCAAACGCGCCAAACGCTTCGGTACCTTTCTGGTATCCAGTTATGGTAGTCTAGGCGCCGAGCAAATTCACCCGATCTGTCCATTGACCACACTGCTAACTTTCGGGCCGATCAGCCCGGAGGGAGACGTTATCGTCAAAATCGTGTACGATCATCGCGTAACAGATGGACGACGGATAGCGGCAGCTTTAGCCCGGCTGGAAGAGCAACTGCGTACCACTTTGCTTACTGAATTGGAATGCGTATGTCGGGCGGCCTGACAGACGGCTTCTGGCGTGGTCGGCCGGTGGCGCTGACCGGAGCGACCGGTTTTCTTGGCCTCCACGTGGTGCGCTTGTTACGGCAACTCGGGGCACGGATTCGGGCAGTGGTGCGGCCAACATCGAAAACGGAGAGTCTGCAAAGGCTCCAGGTGGAATGTATAACGGCGTCACTTCTATCGCCAGAACAATTGCGTCGCGCACTGACCGGCCAGGATATGGTACTTCATCTCGCCGGCGCTGTGCATCTGCGAGCCGAATGGCAAGAGGTCTGGCAGACTAATGTCGAAGGAACTTGCAGTGTTTTGGAAGCTGGGCGCTGTGCTGGTGTTCGTCGCATGGTGCACGTCAGCTCCATCGTGACTGTCGGAGCCACACGGGAACCGCGCTTATTAGACGAGTCGGCGGCCTGGAATCTAGGGCATCTTCGCGTCCCCTACGTACTTAGCAAGCATCGGGCGGAAATGCTTGCCTGGCACGCAGCCGCTCGCGGACAAGATGTAGTCATTGTGAATCCCGGTTGTGTCATCGGGCCGCAGGACTATAGTCGCAGTGAATTCGGCGTGTTATGTCGGCGATTCTGGTGTGGGCGAATCCCTTTGGTATTTCATGGCGGCAGCAACTTCGTAGACGTCCGGGATGTGGCTGCCGGTATCCTGCTGGCAGCGGAGCGTGGTCGGTCTGGCCGACGCTATATCCTGGGTGGCGTAAACCGAACCTGGCTCGATTTCTTCCGCGACCTGGCCAGGCTTAGTCCACGACCTCTTCCTCGTTGCTATGCCCCGCGATCGCTGGCTTCGCTATTAGCGTTCCTCGAACCTTATTGCTACCGACATACCGATAAGCGCCCGTATATCAGTCCTGCACAAGCCGAATTGCTTTCCTGGTTTTTCTTTATGAGCAGCCGACGCGCCAGCGAGGAATTGGGCTATTCGCCACGCTCCTGGACTCAAACTCTGCAGGATACTTACCAATTCTGGATGCAATCACAGGCCGCCTGATCGAACTTACAGGTGTTGTCCATGCCCTGTCCGGAGCCTCAAGTGGCCGAACAGCAATGCAACTTCGCCGACTTAGAATCGGGGGTATGTCCGCGAACGCCTGATCCTTTATTCTGGCGTAACCGCCGGGTCGTGGTCACGGGAGCTACCGGGTTTCTCGGCTGGCACTTAGTACAATTGTTACGCCAATTGAAGGCCCGTGTCCGCACCCTGGCTTTGCATCCGCCCTTGCGCCATCCCCTACTGGCCCTCAGGGATCTGGAACCCGTTTTTGGGGATGTTCTGGACGATCGTTTGGTAGCCTCGGTGCTGACAGATGCCGAAGTGGTTTTTCACGCGGCTGGGCCTGTGGCAGTTTGGGGTATATCTTCGCGCGCCATGCTGGACACACACATTCGCGGGACGCTCAACATCCTTCGTTATTCGCCAATCCGGGCCAGAATTGTTTATACCTCCAGCGTTACTACCATTGGTTGTACCAGGACAGCCATCCCGCTGGACGAAGAAACCAGGATTGTTTCGCCGAGTTTACAACTCGCTTACATCGAGGCCAAGCAAAGAGCGGAACAATTATGTTATCAGGCTGCCGAGACCGGAAGATGGGTAACTATTGTCAATCCTGCTTATCTGATAGGGCCGGAAGATTTTGGCCCATCCATTCTGGGGCGTTTCTGCCAGCGGTTCTGGAAAGGCCGCATCTGGCTGGTGCCGCGCGGCGGTATCAATATCGTAGATGTACGCGACGTCGCTCTCGGACATGTCCTGGCTGCGGAACACGGCCGGTCAGGACGACGATATGTACTCGCCGGGCATAACCTCAGCTTTCTGGAATTTTGTCGAGAGCTTGCCGCTGTGGCGAATTATCGGCCCCGGATGCTGGCCAGCTGCCCGACGCTATTATTGAGGGTTTGTGCTGCGGTCGCACATGCACACTCCTGGTGGACGGGGCGAGAGCCGTACCCCTCTTTCGGGCATGTCCAGATCGGTTCGCGATTTTGGTACTATACGAGCCAACGGGCATGTCGGGAATTGGGTTACAGTGCACGGCCGTTGCGGGAGACCCTGGAGGATACATGGGCGTGGTATAGGCAATATCATCGGCCGGTATTGCGAACGTTTCAGCGCTGGTGGCTGCGCTCGGCTGCTTAGACATTCAGCGTAATGCGTCTAAACAAAGCTTTTGCTGGCGAATTCGACCCAGGAATTTTGGCCGCGGTTAACAGCCACTGCCTTGATCACCCTTCCTCAGCGGGCCAGGGCGGCCAACTCGTGCTCAAGCAAATGCAAAGTGATCGGATGGGTAGGCGTGTTGAAATGCCAGGCATCGGGAATGTCTATATTTTCCGCATTGTCGAGCTGGGCTCCGTCCAGCAGCACACCCCAGGCCAGGATGTTGATCACGCGACGGGCATTAGCTGGCCTGTCCCAGGCCGTATTGCGCAAAGTATTGCCGTTGAGGTAAACCAGCAGATCCACCGTGATCCCCTCTTCTGCTAAACTGTGCACCAGATTGCGTGCCGCGTTGGCACCGAAACTGTAACCGATCAGCACAAGGCGAGCGCGATCATCCTGACGCGTTACCTCCTCGATCTGCTCCAGCAAGGAGCCGGCAGTGATTAGCTCACTGTAATAAACGTGTTCATAGCCCAGGCTGCGAATATATTCAGCCAGCCCGGGAACGTCGGCATAATGGAATGGGTCAAAACCGTTCACCAGGAAAACATAGACATGCCTTCGCGGGTCGTTACCATTTGCGGTGCTGGAGCCGGGGCTATAAGGCGACTCCGCGGTGCGTAAGGGTGACACCTCGTCGTCAGCTCCGCGAATTTCCTCCGTGCCGGCATTGGGCAACCACCAGGAAGTTTCCTTACCGGTAAATGTAGTGCAGCCCATCAGCCAGGCAGACAAGCAGGCCAGCAAAAGATATCGCCCGAGGCCTGGCACAAAGCTTCCACAGCATTGGGTAAGGCGTTGTTTTCTGCGGGACATGGCCCTTCCATTAGACTCCCATCACGGCAGGTTGTGCTCTAGATAGCTTGTCGGCTGACTATGCGGCGGATTTTGCCACGAACATTTGCCAGAGCAATGCCAGGTCAGCACGATCTGCCACGATTGCGAACTGCAAAAACTGGGCAACTTGGAAAATGTTTCCCACTCAACGAACGCACCTCGGCTTCGACTAGTGTCAATCGCCAACAGGTCGAGTTGGCACGGCTGCTGCCGACAGCACTGGATGTGCTAACGTGGCTACCTCGATGGTTGCGGGTTCACTGCACCTCAATTTCGTTGGCGGCGATCCGTTCACCGAGTTCCAGGATGGCCTGCTGAGCCAGTTGCTTGGCGTAATAAGTCGGAACCCGGCCTTGCAGAATCACGCCGCACTGGCTTCGCAGCACCCGCAGGTCGCGAATCCGGTTTCCGAGCCGTTTCTGAATGGTCGCTGCCAGATATTCGTCCTGGGCTTCTGCGGTTTCCAGAACAACCAGGTTAGACCCTAGCGTCGCTTGGAGCCATTGGCTGCTCACCTCCCGCACCATGACTTGCCTCCCTGGGTGCCTGATTGGCCGTGTCGTCACGCCAAAAATAGTCGCACACAGATCAAGGTTGAAGACGAAGCTACCGAATCAGCGCTCAGAACCTTCATCTACTTCCGCTCCAGTTCCTTCCGCGTTGGCTGCCTCCGTGTCTGCTCGCCAGCACTCAGAATGGCCGCTTCATCCATCCAATTTAAGCAGCCATCCGTCCAGGCGTCAAAGATGAAACCGCGAATTCTTTACCAGATTATCCAGTCCAAATACCGAGCGTAGTTATTGTAGGAAATGTTCCGGTGGCGGCTGGGCACGGGGCATGAAGGCGGCTGAAATAAACACTTCGATTGGCAGCAGCTACGGACATCCCGACTGTTTTGTCTGCCAGTCGCCGATACCATGTTCTGGACAGGCTTGTAGCCACACTCGTGGAAATCTAAACGATAACTTGACGGTGAGGTCGGTTCGCAGGGTATTTGCCATCATGAGCCAGCAGGAATCCGACTCGACCACCGAATCGCAACCGGGCTTTTCAGTAAAAGCAACCCGGACGGTGACTAGCAATGATATCGAGGCACCGATAGTAACGCCCTGGATCGGATGGTTCATTGTCGTGGTCGTGGGCCTTACCATCTGGGCAGCCGACGGCGTCTTTGGTTGGCGGCCAAAACACGTTGCTCCCGAGGGCTGGCGGTTGCTGGCAATTTTCCTGGCGACGATTGTCGCGTTCATTCTCCGGCCCCTGCCCGGAGGCGCGGTAGTGCTGCTGGCACTTCTTGCGTCTATGGTGACGGGGACGCTCACTCCAGAGTTAGCCCTTGGTGGTTACGCCGACCCCACGGTATGGCTGGTACTGGCCGCTTACATGATTTCGCGAGCGGTGATTCAGACCGGCCTGGCTCGGCGTATTGCTCTGCACTTCATTCGCTGGCTTGGCTCGCGTACGCTCGGTCTGGCTTATGCGCTGGTGGCAACCGATACGGTGCTGGCCGGTGTTATTCCCTCGAATGCTGCTCGCGTTGGTGGCGTGATTTTGCCTATCGCTCGCGCTTTGGCCGAGCATTATCGCTCTTTTCCCGGCCCGAGCAGCGCTTTACTCGGCACCTTCCTTATCCTGGCGATTTACCAATCCGACATAGTAGCCTGCGCTATGTTTTACACAGGACAGGCGAGCAATCCCCTGGCTGCTGTCGAAGCCGCTCGCGTTTCTGCTGCTCCAGCGGTTCCCTCCGCGGCGTTGCTCGGTGGCAGCGCAGCAGCTTCGATTCACCAACCCTTTTCCCTGCATTACGGCAACTGGCTTCTATATTCTTCCATTCCGGCAATCGTATCGCTCCTGATTATTCCCGCCGCGACTTATTTGCTGTGCCCGCCGGTCATTCGCTACACAGCCGACGCTCCGCAATTGGCACGGCAAATGTTACGCGACCTGGGTCCAATAAGTCGCGACGAGTTGATAGTTCTCACCATATTTATCAGCACCTGTATCAGCTGGATGGTCTGCGGGTTCCTCTTCGGGCCGAAAACTATTTCGGTTATTGCCTTGATCAGTGTCGCCTTGCTCTTGCTTAGTGGGGTACTTCGCTGGCAAGACGTGATTACCGAAAAAGGAGCCTGGGACGTTTTTCTCTGGTATGGTGGCCTAGTTCAGCTCGGCAACTTATTGCGTCAGACTAACATTCCACAAACCTTTGCCCAGGCACTCGCCGACCATCTGAGCGCCTTACCAGTGTACTTGCTTTTCTTGGCGGTGGTGCTGATTTATTTCTACGCACATTATGCTTTCGCCAGCATTACTTCGCATATCGTTTCCATGTACGGGGCATTTGTGTCCGTCCTCATAGTGGCTGGCGTTCCCGCCCCGCTGGCGGCCAGCACGCTCGCTTTTATCACCAACTTATCCGCGGGACTTACCCACTACGGCACCACACACGGCCCGATCTTATTTAGCGTCGGGTATGTGTCCGCTACTACGTGGTGGAAACTCGGATTCCGACTCTCTATCATCAATCTGAGCATCTGGCTCACTGTAGGATTATTCTGGTGGAAAGTCTGCGGCTTATGGTGAACCAAGAGTTAATTGACTTGCTGACCAGGATTCATCTGGAACCGCCGCTTGGAGATACCTAACCCCTTGATGACTACCGAGTTACCTGTTGTCAGCGCAATTCTAAGTAGGCAGCAGTTGAATCTTTCGATTTCGAGCTAATATCGGACCCCTACTGCTCCGCCCAGCTTGATATGATCTAAGTGCCGATCGCTATCATCCAGGATGTCGGACCAACTAATCCAGTCGTGTCCGTATTCGGTAAATATTTCGGCCATAATATCGAAGCCGCAGCGCGGGATGAGAAAGCCAGCATGCCCGCCGGCATAGATGCCGCCGATGTTATCCGTCCGGAATGGTTCGGTTAGAAACTTCGTATTGGCACTGCCGAATCGTCCACCGGCAAATGTGCCGAGAACGATGGTCCAGTGGCCTGGGCGACCGCTGCCGAGATACCATTCGCGACCGATTCCGACACGCACCCAGTAAATATCTACCTCGCGGATAGAGACGAACGGCACATCTTCGTCAGCCTGGCCGTTGTAGTAGTTATATTCGAACCCAAGTTCACCGAACCACGCCGCAGGTTTTGTCTCGTCGTACAGGAAATTGCGGATGCCGATTTCGGCGCCGATACCGGGATCTAAGTGGGAATCCAGTTTCCCGCCGCCCACGAGCCAGACGACGCTCATCCGGCCATAAACTTCGAACGGCACGAACAGATGGGGATACGCGCACAGCGGATGCTTACACGCCCGATCTAATCTATTCCAGATCCGCCAGTGCCATTCCGTCGGGCTTAGCTCTGGCCCAGCTTCATCCGGGTCATCCTCCGCCAGATCGCTATCACTGCTACTCAGCCCGAACCGGGACTTGATTTTCTCCAACCAGCGACAGCGAATGTACTCTCCCGGCAAACAACCTCGCTGGGAACAGAAGTCCGAAACGGATTCGTCCGACCTTGTATATTCCGACCACCAGAGAACATCGGGACTAGCCTTATCCGCGTCAGAACCCCCTCGATGAACTGTTGTGGGGAAAATTCCAGTTTGCCCCTGGAGCTGTGCGATTACTGCTAATCCGAAGAAGCACACGAGTATCGCTGCTAAAGCGCGTGGCTTGTGCGTGAGTTCCATCCTGGTTTTCCTGCTTGCCGTATTCGCGTATGCTATCACCATGCTGCACGAGCCTAGCCAAGCGATCCTGGCAGCGCCTTCACTTATGGGCTGCGGTACGAAAAGTGTTCATCGTGCTGATTGCCGCTGGCCGGATGACTGGGCACGTCGGGAAGTCAGCACCGACTGGTCCGATTACTCCTTTATTTATTCGGCTAACGAATCTGCCGATCTGCAACGTTTTGCCGGACTTAGCGAACGGGCGAACCCGGATACCGTCTTGAAACACCGGATGAGTTTCTTCGATATGCTCCAGCTCGTCGATTTTTGCGAACCCGGAAGCCCTCTCGAAACGCCCGGTGGGTCCTTTCAATATCCTCTAGTTTGTCGGTGCTTGCGAACCGGGATACCGTTGCGAAACGCCGGATGGATCTGTTCAATAGGTACGGGTTTCTCGGTGTTTGCGAACCGGGATACCGTTTGAAAACGACGGTCGGTCAGCCCGATCGGCCGATTTCGCAGCATCCTCGCGGCTTGGCACAGCCTCTGAGAAGGTTTTCCCGAATTTGCTTGCCACCATTTGTTGCGACTGGATTCGGTTCCGCGACCATCGAAGAGTTGTCCGATTTTTGCGAATTTGCTTGCCACGGCTCCTTGCGACTGCTAGGCTAAAGTTCGTCGCGACCGCTAGCTAAAGCACAGCCAGCGCAACCCGTATGCACCCAGCGGAGGCGCGCGATGCTCGACTACTACTGGCAGGCATTTTCCACGCTCGATCGGTTCATCTGGCTCGTGGGCAGTGTCCTCGGCTTATTGCATTTGGGCAGTCTCGTTTACTACTTGTACAGGCACTGGTGGCGATTGGTGCCAGTTGCGAGATTCTACGAGTGGCGAATCATGTTACTCAATTTCACCGAAGTGCTACCGCTGCTTGGCTTGCTGGGCACGGTTATCGCTTTGTTAAACACCTTTTACGTTTCGGTGGGTACACAGGAGAAAGTGTACCGGACATTGGACAAATGATTATGACCTTTGCGCCCGCCCTGACCACGACCATTTCGGGACTCATGTGGGCAGTCGTCAACATCTTCCTCAATGCCATCATGAGCTCGCTGGAATTGCTGCATCAAACTGGCAGGAGACAAAAGCAGGAGTGAACTGATGCGCGTGACCGGCATCATCGTGCGGTTCTTGTCCCTGCTCGATGTCGCGCTGTGTCTGTTGGGCGTGCTCATGCTGTGGCTTGTTGCTACGCAGTATCGGGTCGGAAATCGGCCCGTTGCCATTACTGCTCTGAACCTGGAGGGACTGCCCACGAAGTTCATACTGCTTTACGGAGGAACTCATAGGGACCGCGAAGGCCGAGTGTACACACTGGAATACGGTAAAAAAGATGACTGGAAACTAGGCCCTGAGGTCAAAGCACGCGCTCAGATAGAACGTATAGCTGAAAAGTTACCGGGAAAGGGCAAAGATGCACGGGTGATGATTCTGCTAAGTAACCGTGGTTTCGACCGCTCCTGGACAAGATGACAAACTCCGCGATCTCGAAAATAAATGGGGCCGTCCAGTCCTTGTAGTTCGCGGAGTGCGATTTCCTTTTGAGGGCGACTAGGGGAATTTTTCTGCTCGCTCAGGCGTCAGAATTAAAGGAGGGAGAACGAACATGCTCGCCAAGAAAACGTCAGTTGGGCTGGTCGCGGCAGTTGCTGCTGTCTTTTCTGCAAGCCTGGCTTACTACTGCGACGAAGCGAAGGGGGCTACCAACTCTCCTCTTGTAGTTTCCGTGGCTACGGACTCCCAGCATCCCGGGGCCGTCTTTTCCTCTGCAGCAGTAGGCCAGACCTCAGTTTATCCAGCGTTTATTCAGCAAGTTTCGGATTGGATTGAGGATAACCTACACGTTCTTAAATGCGTGGCGATCGGACTCATAGTAGCGGCGACAGTAATAATAGTCGGATCGGTTCTAGTCGAGTTTTCGGCGGGGCTTGTTGCTACCGCTGTACTCGCGGGATAGGTTGCTGGTGTAACCTATTATTACCTGTTTCGACAGGGAGCGGGAAGAGACCGTCTTCCACCAACACGGCCGGACGGAGGAAAGGATGGTCACGACCGTAAAGGCCCAGAGCTTCCTCCCAACGTCTTGTTCCGTGTTCGTTTCGAGGAGGACCCGGAACACAAGGGTATAGCCAGGCACTTTGTGACTTTGCTCGATTATCGCGTGGGACCAAAAGAGACTCAAACCGAGAGAATCGAAGCCAATAACCGGGAAGACTGGCTGGAGAAGTTGCGACAAGCCTTGAGGAAAGTGGAGAAAGCGACGGACAACGTGCCTCTTGAGCAGCGCCAGAAGCAGAAAGAAGTTGAGATAGTCATCATGCCGCATCCGGGAGATGACACCTTAAGGGAGATAAAAGATGAAATAAAAAAAGTTTTCCCCAACGTAAACATCGTGGAATGCAAGATGCCACGCCAGTGAACTTCAGTCGGGGGACCGAACTGTGGTAAGCGTGCGTGTCGCGAAAAGAGGTGTAAACCATGAGCACTCCTCCAGCCGGATTCCGCGAAGCGCTGGCTCAGGCTTGGCGACTTCTGAGACAGCGTCAACCGAGCCTGAACATCGGCATCTACGGTTATACGAGGGCCGGTAAAACTCAGTTTCTTTTCAACCTTCTCAAGTACTGGCGCGATAGGAACGAGTTGGAGTGTCCAAATCGAACATGCGAGGCGTTTCTCAGACAGGTGGAGCTCACTAAGGACCCGTCGGGTGCTCCAGATCCTACAAGTCCTGAAAAACAGTGGGATGCCATCGAATTTGTATGGTCGGAGCAGCCCAGCAAGAAAGAGACCCGATATTATCCGATAGCGATTCGTGATTTATGCGGCGAACGGTTGGATGAATATGCGCGGGAAGGCGCGCCAGGAGAAAACCCACTTGCGGGTTTGATCCGCGAATGCGATTCCTTCCTGTTTTTGTTCAATCCGACCGAAAAGGAGGACAGAGATACTGAAGAGGATCACGTCCGCATTGAGTTGGAACGCGTCGAATTCCTTCTGGAAGCCATGCTGCAAGGACGAGGACCGATACTACGCAGGGGTATGGGGATGCGGCCGATTGTTTTCTTGATCACAGCCAAAGACTAAGTGGCATAACAACCCCCATCTGCAGTCGGTGGTCCGCGAATTCACTGAGGAAGTCAAAGAGCGCCTGCAGGACTTTTGGTGGGCTGCACCCGATGGATTGACCATGCCCCATCGGGTGATTATAGAAATTGCCAATCCGCCTCGGCCGGGCGGTCAGATTCCGCATGACCAGGGGCGGCAGCTCGAAGGCGTGGTTCGAAGATTGCTGGAATTACGTAGAGTTGTCCAGCGTGCCCGTCTTACCTGGCTTAAAGTGGTTATCGTGACGGTCTTGGTTTTACTCTTCGTCGGTAGTTTTGTGCTAACTCTCGGAAGACAGGACCCCGAACTTGAGCGAACGAGGGTAGAACTGAAACAGCGGGTAGAAAAATGGCCGCACCTGCTGATGACAAGGCCGCTGCCCAGTTGGCCGAATTGCTCCGCAAAGGTTGTTTTTATGTCCACCATCCTGATCCGGCTTCTGCGGAAATTCGCAGCGCACTCGATCGGATTGGAACATACATTTACAGGGAGATCAACGAGGCTCTAGCCGATAAGGATAAGCTCGCACCCGCATTGGACAAGTGGGATAAAGTTCTGCGCGAGCCTTTGCGCCCCTCCGATAGGGCTCCAGTATTGCGCCTAGCTCAGCGTCAGTTCTGGGAGGCAGCGCGTAGCCATGTGATCTATGAGCTTCGCCGGGCGGAGCACCGTGAGGATGCCGCGAAGCGCCTAGCGTCACTGGAGCAGAAGCTGAACACTTGGTTAGTTCCTCACAAAGGTTCCTTGTTGCAAGATATTACCGCGGCCCGAGAATTCCTCCTGAAGCTACCCGACTACATGGTAACTTTTCAGCCGGTGTTGAAATACCAAGGGCCCCACGAGAAGCGAAAGGAATTCGGCCATGCTCTGCGATTTTTTGCCAAACGAGACACTGTGTGGTGGCTCGAGCCCGTGAAAGGTAAGGATAAGAAGCCTACAGGTCAGTTTGACCGATCTTATGACGGCGCCCCTCCCGTTGAGATAGAGTTTACACCAGAGTTGATACCAGAATTCGTGAAACTCTCGTTCTTTGACTACACTGAAAAGGAAGAGGACAAGAAGTGGAAAGATGCCAAAACGTGGCAACAGAAAGAGCTGCTGAAAAGTCTGCCACCAGATTCGCTGGCCCGGTTTGGCCTGCCCTTCCTAAACTGCGCAGAGATAAAACTTTTGAGTGGCGTTGATGAATCGACAAGTGATTATGTATTGACACTGAGGATTATCAAGACGGAACCGGCCCGGGAGGCTATTCCCGATCTGCTACGGGAAGCGGTAGGCAAATAGGAGGCGACCAGCGTGAACCGTGCCGTCGTCCTCGAATGCGTTGCGGAGTATGAAATCCGGCGCGAACCGGGTGGCTACAGCGTTACCCGGCAGCAAGGCCAAGCCACCGAGCGTTACCAAGACCGTGTTCTCGATTGGGTAACCTCGATTTCGGCCTCGCAAGTCGAGCGACAAGGTCCGGCAGCGGAAACCGTCGCACTGACCGATGACTTGATATTGCAGATACGTGAGGCCCCCGATGAGCGCCAGCCGGAATCACTCAAGGTCTTCCAGCTTCAGCTGCTGGACTTGAATCAGGCGCAGAGAGCGCTTCAGAGGCTACAGGGCTGGAGCCCGTGGATTCGCAAAGTATTCCTGTGGGTAGTAGGCCTTGGAATTGTCGTAGCCCTGACTGCGCTGGGCACCTGGGCCTTCTTCATTTGGCTTAAGACAAGCAACCCGCAATTGTATTGCCGCCTAGGACTGGCTACTGAACCGGAACGTGTTGAGGTCGAGCGGATTCCAAAGGGCTTGCAACAGCACTTAGAGACTCTCCTCAACAGCTACAGGGAATCCGGCGACGTTCTAAGGCAGTTAGCGGACCTTGAAGAGTATGCTGCACAAGCACAGAAGAAGGGGGCGGGTGACACCGCCGAGGTGCATATACACGTTTTTTGTTATCATTACATAGAAGGCAAGGAAGGCAAGATGAAAGTGACACAGACCATCAACGAACTTTACATGTACGCGGGTGACTGGGTCAAGTTCTCCGAATTCTTGAAAAAGGCGCGGGGTTGTCTAGAAGAGTATGAGAAATGGGAGAAGGAGCGGAAGCCATGAAGAGGACGGGACTGGTACAGATCACTGTAGCGGGTACGATGCTGGCGCTTCTTACCCTAGGCTGCCGTGGATCGGAAACCAAGCCGCATGGCGACGGTGGCAATGTCCCCAAACCCACGCCTACCTCTGGAGGGAGCCAGCGAGATGGAGGAGGTACGCCTGGTGAACCGAAGGTGCCGACGAAGCCGGATAGCGGGGTCAAATAACTGTCGCTAGTAACGGATCTGTAGCTGGGGGACTTTGGCGGCCGGCAAACGGCGTGGCCTTAGCTAGTGTTGCCCGAGAACAGAGTTGGATAATTCTTCAGAAGATCTGTCTCCGCTTCGCGTCATACGTTGCAGCATCCAGAGAGTCATGGCGTGCCGGCCACAGCCTCGCCCTGTGATTCACAAGGCGCCCATGCCGAAGAAGACGTTGCGTTTGAGGAGGCGGTAGAGCCAGTAATCTTCGGGGATTTCTTCGCCGGGTAAGTGCTGGCTGTGGCGCGGCGAAAGAGCGGAGAGTTCGGCGAGCAGGTTCCGGCCACTATAATCCCGAGCGTTCTGCTGACGGAAAAAGGTGACCAACTCCTGCGGATATTCGAGGATAACGCAGCCTTTAGTTCGCTCCTTGACAAATTGCTGAAACCCGCGCAGGAATCGGCTTTCGTTGATGACGGGAAACAGGTCGCCGTTACCATCGCGCACAGTTTCGCAGGCGACCGAAAGCGGTGGACACGGTTCGATACTTCCCTGCGGACCGATATGGAAGCCCAATCCCATCGCGGCCGGGCAAAAAGCTTCGCCGTCGGCCGTCCAGTAACTATCCACAATCAATATCGGATGTCGGCGGCGCAGGGCAAGCATGCGTTTTCGTGCTTCTAACAATTGTTCGCGAGTCAGCGCGTATTCCGGATGCGGATCGGCACCGACGGGACGATAAACATAGTACCATATATACATAGCCCCGCGACGAATAAAGGTCTCGAGATAAGCATCCGAAAGGCACTCATCAAGGTTGTGGCGTGTCAGGGTCGTAGCGATCCCGAAGAGCAAGCGTTGGCGTCGTAAACGCTCCAGGCCTGCCATGACACTATCAAACACTCCAACACCACGTCGGCGATCATTGTTGGCGGCAAAACCGTCTATGCTGATGAGCGGTGTTACATTACCCAGTTGCTTCAAGGCGCGCACGACTTCTTCAGTGAAAAACATGCCATTGGTGATGACTTGAAAATAACAATCGGGATGTCGGCGAAAGATATCGAGCAAACCTTTATATAAGAACGGTTCGCCGCCCAGCAAGGTGTAATAATAGGCGCGGGCCCGTTTGCCGGACTGGATAATGCGGTCGAGGTCTTCGGGCTGCAGGAAATGCGCCTTGCCCTCCTTTTCGACCCAGCAACCGTGACAGCGGAGGTTGCAAATGTTAGTCAGGGCGATGAACATGAAGGGGGGATAAAGCTCCTTGCGGCGAAGTCGGCGTTTATAGGCGCGGATGGCCAGGAAGCCTTTCGCAACCCAGAGCCAGGCTGCTTTCAGGGCAATGCGAGTATCCAGCTCGGTCATCACGCGCCAGAAAAAGCGTGCGAGCATAACCTAGACCCTTTTTGGCGGGCGACTGGCCTATTTTTATGACAGTGGGAATGTCCGAGCAACTTCGTTGTCCAACTTTTTGGCGGGCCCTGGTTGAAGTTGCCAGTTGGCAACACCGTTTTGCTGATACCGAACTTGGCTAGCCAGCGTGTCTACTAAACGACGCAAAAAACGTGCGAGAAGGCCTAGAGTTACCGGTTACCTCGGAAGGGGCAGCGCTCGGTTAGCAGGACGAAGCGAGGGTCAGCAACACGGTTTCGCCTAGGGCTCAGCCGTCAGCTGAACGCGGCGGGGAGGCAGGCAAATCTGGTCGTTGCAGGCCTGATAGCGGATGGTGACCGTCAGGGGACTGGTGTCGGGTTGGCCGTTTGCCACGGCTCGCTGGATGCGCACCGGGATGACGACAGTGTCCTCATACACGCGGAAGGTTTCGCCGGCTTGACTCAGGGCTTTCCCGGGCGGATATTCCACCTGCACATCGCGAAGCGGTGTGGCTGCTTCGACCTTGATCGTGGTCGGGATAGGCCCAGTAGCACCAGCAGGGTTGGCATAGATATGCCAGCCTTTTTCGACGGTGATCTTGACAGTGAGCAATTGCCGACCGTCGGCATCCGGCTTGGTAAGTTGCGCTGAGACCTGTACAGGCTGAGGCGGCTTTTGCGTGTGGGCAGTCGCAATAGACACTAGTAGCACCACCAACACGCTGGTCGCGCGTTGCATGGCCATCCTCCTATTGCTCGGCGGGCTTGTGCCCACCGCTTCCGAGCGTATCTGTCGCCTGGATAGTTTCAAACAGTGGGCAGCTGATAGGGATCGCGTCGAGGCCGATCCAGCCAGCCGTTGGCTTCGCTATCGCCTTCGAATTGCCAGGTCTTGGGATTCCAGCGGAGTTTGCGATGATTCCAGTAAGCGAGGTTACCGAGATGGCACACGGTCACCGAGCGAGCGCCAATCTCCACATCACAAATCGGACGCTGCCGGGTTTTGATGCACTCAATCCAGTTCTGCAAGTGATCGGTCGAGCGTGGCAGGGTGATGATTTTCTCGATGTCGGGTTGCTTGATCAGGTCAGGCGGGTCGCTGGCCAGGTAACCGCGGTTAACGAAGATTCTGCCATCGCTACCGAGGAACGCCACGCCGTTGACTGGTTTGCCGGGGGCGTATTCGTTGCTGTGCACGACGACGACGCCGTTGGCGTAAACGAAGCGCACGCCCTTTTCGGTTTTCGGCCAGGGAACGGGCGGAGGCAGAATCTCCACCGGGCCGGAGTCATCCGCTCCAATTCCCCATTGGGCGATGTCGAAATGGTGAGCACCCCAGTCGGTCATCATGCCGCCGGAGTATTCCTTGTAATTGCGCCAGGCAGGAAAGTGTTTGTGTACGCCGCGCGGACTGAGCACCGAGTTGTACGGACGTTTCGGGGCTGGGCCAAGCCAGCGATCCCAATCGAGACCGGGTTCCAGCGGTTCTTCGGGGAGATCGCAAGGTCGGCTAGGCCCACCGACGTTGACGTGCACCTCCTTGAGCTGGCCGATCCGTCCGGCACGCACCAACCCGCAGGCGACCCAGAATTCCCTGCTGGATCGTTGCTGGCTACCGGTCTGGAACACGCGGTTGTATTTGCGCACGGCTTCGATCATCAAGCGCGCTTCGTGAATGGTGAGCGAAAGCGGCTTTTCGCAATAAATGTCCTTGCCAGCCTTGCAGGCTTCCAGCACGGGGATGGCATGCCAGTGATCGGGCGTGGCAATGACCACAGCGTCGATATCCTTTCTGGCAAGCAGATCGCGAAAATCGTTGTAGGCAGCACAGCCCTTGTATTCGCCGGATTTGACCTGAGCGGCGTAGCGTTCGTCCACCATCTTGCGTGCGAATTCACGGCGATTGGTGTCCACATCGCAAACGGCGAGCACCTGCACCTCCTTCATGCCGAGGAACCCGCCCATCAGACCGCGTCCTTGCGTGCCGACTCCGATGACGCCGATGGTAATGCGGTCGCTGGCCGCAGCTCGCTGCTGGGTGCCCAGCGCAGTGGCCGGGATGAATAGCGGTGCGGCTCCGAGGGCAAGCATCTGGTGGAACTGTCGGCGAGTGATCCGCTTCATAATTCCGCCTCCTGAGTTGTGCTGAGCGCCGGGGCTCGTGGTGGCCAGCCGGTCTCGTTCTCAGCAAACTAGTGTCCAGATCCGACCGAGCAGCCCTGTTTTTTTAGCCGTTCGTGTTCCAATATGCCAGGGGGCAACCTGAACATCCGGACCTAGCAGTCGGCCTTCTGGGCATGTGCGGCAACCTGGTTCCTGAGGCAGAGGTGCCACGATGAAGGGCGTTCAAGGTAGGGAAGTTACCAGTCAACCTGCAGGGGAACAATAACCACGGGGACAGGCGCATCGTAAAATACGGAGGCCCCTTTCCTTCCGGCACCCGAACCAATTGTGCATGGACGCTACCGCTAATGAGCGATAAGATAAGAATGTACGATTGGTTCGGAGTGCTGCCCTCCTGAATCATCCTGCCTAAACGAAGTTATCAGACGAGGAGACGCGACATGCTGCGAAAGAAGTGGTGTTGCTGGATACTGGTGCTGGGACTTGGGGTAACTGCGGTGGCGCTGGTGCTGGCGGAGCCGCTCGGAAGTCCCACGCCGGTCAGTAACGTCAAGGCGGTGACGGTCCGTCCGATCGATTTCAATCGCGACGTTCGCCCGATCTTGTCGGATCACTGTTACGCTTGCCACGGGCCGGACGAAAAGGCTCGTAAGGCCGGTTTGCGATTAGACCGCAGGGAGGATGCGTTTAAGCCACTGCGCGGAGGCGGCTATGCCATTGTTCCCGGCAAACCCGAAGAAAGCGAGTTGTTCTTCCGGATTTCGACGGACAATAGCCAGGCACGGATGCCGCCCAAGAATTTCCCGAAGCGGCTGAAACCAGAGCAAATCGAGCTGATTCGGCAGTGGATATTGCAAGGGGCACCGTGGTCGGAACACTGGGCGTTTACGTCACCACAGAAGCCGCCGTTACCGGAAGTGCGTGATAAGAGTTGGCCACGCAACGCTATTGACTTTTTCATTCTGGCCCGGCTGGAAAAAGAAGGGCTGCGGCCGGCACCGGAAGCCGATAAGGTGACGCTGATTCGTCGTGTCTCCCTGGACCTGACTGGCTTACCGCCGACACCAGCGGAAGTAGATGCATTCCTCGCGGATGCCGCTCCGGATGCTTATGAGAAACTGGTGCAGCAGTTGCTCGATTCACCCCGTTACGGCGAGCACATGGCGCGCTATTGGCTCGACGCGGTGCGTTACGGCGATACCCACGGTATGCACCTGGATAACTACCGCGAAATCTGGCCGTACCGCGACTGGGTGGTGCGCGCTTTCAACGGCAATCTGCCTTACGATCAGTTCATCACCTGGCAGCTGGCCGGCGATCTTTTGCCGAATCCGACCGAGGATCAGTTGATCGCTACCGGTTATCTGCGCTGCCACGTAACCACCAATGAAGGGGGAAGCATCGAGGAGGAAGTGTACGTTCGCAATGTGGTGGATCGTGTGGATAATTTCGGCACGGTGATGCTCGGGATGACCTTTGCCTGCGCCCAGTGCCACGATCACAAATACGACCCGGTGACCATGCGCGATTTTTACTCGTTGTTCGCGTTTCTTAACAGCATGGATGGCCCGGATATGGATGGCAACCGTAAGGACCCCCCGCCAGTTCTCAAGGTAGCCAACGAGCAGCAGAAACAGCAGCTGGCAGAGCTGCGGGCGAAAATTGCACGCCTTCAGCAGGCGCAGAAAGAGCGTGCGGCCCAGGCAGAGAAAGATTTTCTGAGCTGGCTTGCCAAGACGGAAGTGGAACGGCAGCAGGCCGGCTCGCCGTTGCAGCTTCTCAATGACCAGGGGCTCGTCGGTTACTACCCGTTGGATGAAAAGGCAGGTAACAAAGTGCACAACTCCGCAAGCCGTGGGGCTAAGGCCGAGGCGGACATCCGCGGGAATCCGCAATGGGTAACCGGAAAGTTCGGGGGCGCTTTGCGGCTCGATGCGAATACCTTCGTGGAGCTCGAGGCTCGTAGCTACGATTTTGAACGCGATCGGCCGTTCAGCTATGGTGCCTGGGTCAAATTGGCCAACGGCAACGGCACGGTGATCTCCAAAATGGACGACGCTCAAGCCTTTCGCGGTTATGACCTGTTTGTCCTCAACGACACGGTGATGGTGCACTTGATCCACCACTGGCCGGACAACGCCATCAAGATAACCGCCGAAGAAAATATCAAGCGGAACGAGTGGACGCATCTGTTTGTGACTTACGATGGGTCGTCGAAAGCGAATGGGTTGCGGCTCTACATCAACGGCAAGCTGGCCAAGGTGCGGGTGGAAGCCGACAGCTTACGCGATTCGATCAGGAACGCCGTCTCGCCGAAAATCGGTCGTCGCACCAACAGCCATCCACTTATCGGCGAGGTGGATGAAGTGCGCATCTACGAAAGGCGTTTGAGCGATCAGGAAGTAGCAGCAGTGGCGCAGGGCGACCCGCTGTTTCCGGTGGCCGGCATCCTCGCGACTCCTGCGGAAAAGCGTTCGCCACAGCAGCGAGAACAGCTCAAGCAATTTTACCTCGAAAACTTCGATGCGGAATACAGGAAGCTGGCTCAGCAGGTGGATCAATTGCGAGCGGAGGAAAAGCGTCTGGACGAGTCGGTGCCCATCACGCTCATTTACCGGGAGCGAGCCCAGCCGCGGCCCTCGTACATTTTGATTCGCGGTGAATACGACCGCAAGGGAGAGCAGGTGGGGCGCAATGTGCCAGCATTCTTGCCGGGACTGCGACCGGAGTGGCCGTTGAATCGGCTGGGGCTGGCGCATTGGCTTCTGGACCGCAATCATCCATTGACGGCCCGGGTGGCGGTGAATCGGTTCTGGCAGCAGGTATTCGGTACGGGTTTGGTAAAAACCGCGGAGGACTTTGGACGCCAGGGAGAACCGCCCAGCCATCCAGAGTTGCTCGACTGGCTGGCTGTACATTTCCAGGAATCTGGCTGGAACATCAAGGAACTGATGCGCCTGCTGGTGACCTCGGCAACGTATCGGCAATCGGCGGTGGCCACACCGGAAAAGCTCGCGAAAGACCCCCAGAATCGGTTGCTGTCACGAGGCCCCCGCTTCCGCATGGACGCCGAGATGCTGCGTGACCAGGCGCTGTTTGTGAGTGGACTGCTGGTGGAACGGCTGGGAGGCCCGCCTGTGAAATTGCCGCAGCCCCCTGGCATTTGGGAAGCCGTGGGGTTTGTCGGCAGCAACACCCGCGAATTCCGTCCCGACAGTGGCCGGGAGAAAGTTCATCGCCGCAGTCTCTACGCCTTTTGGAAGCGCACCGCTCCGCCGCCGCAGATGACGGCTTTCGATGCTCCCTCGCGGGAACATTGTGTGGTTCGTCGCGAACGTACCAACACACCCTTGCAGGCACTGGTCCTGATGAACGAGGTGCAGTATCTCGAATGCGCACGCGGTCTTGCCGAGCGTGGCATCAAAGAAGGTGGCCAGTCGCCGGAACAACGTATTCGCTGGATGTTTCGCCTGGCTACGTGCCGCTGGCCGGATGACTTGGAATTGGCCACCTTGAAACAGACCTACGATACTCTCCGTCAGCGCTATGCCAACAATCCCAGCGCGGCGAAAGAATTGGTGCAGGTGGGCGAATCGAAACCTGACGCCCAGCTGGACACAGCAGAACTGGCGGCCCTGACACTGGTGGGCAATGCCATTTTGAATCTAGATGAGGTTTTGAACAAATAACCACTTGCCGCAGGCGCAGTGTTGCCGGTACCCTTCGCCTGTGGGATTCTGGAGGGAAACGCTATGGATCCTATTCGCGAATATGCCCTGAGGATGACGCGACGACACTTCTTTGCCAGCAGCGGGGTTAGCCTGGGAGCACTGGTGTTGGCTTCCCTCATGCCGGAAAAAGTGCTGGCGCAGGACGCTGCCCAAACGGGTGGTTTACCCGGCCTGCCTCATTTCAAGCCGCGAGCGAAACGTGCGATTTTCCTGTTCATGAACGGTGGTCCGGCCCAGATGGACCTGTGGGACTATAAGCCTAAGATGCGGGAATGGTTTGATAAGGACTTGCCTCCTTCGGTTCGCGGCAATCAGCGTCTGACGACGATGACCAGCGGGCAGGCGCGGTTTCCGATTGCACCGTCGAAATTCCAGTTTGAGCGGCACGGCAAATCGGGTATCTGGGTCAGCGAACTGTTGCCGTACACCGCCAAGGTCGTGGACGAACTGTGCATTATCAAGTCCATGTACACGGAAGCGATCAACCACGACCCGGCGGTAACCTACATCTGCACTGGCAGCCAGATTCCGGGCCGACCCAGTCTCGGTGCCTGGCTGAGCTACGGGCTGGGCACGCTGAATCAGAATTTGCCCACCTTCGTGGTCATGACGCCCAGCAGCACTTATTACGATGCCCAGGCGTTATACCAACGGCTGTGGGGATCGGGCTGTTTACCGAGCAAACACGCGGGAGTAGCCCTGCGTTCGACCGGCGACCCGATTCTGTACTTGTCGAATCCTGCGGGCGTGGATAGCGCCACGCGGCGGCAAATGCTCGACGCTGTCGCTCGCCTCAATCACAAGAAGCAGCAGGAACTGGGCGACCCGGAGATTCTCGACCGCATTGCCCAATACGAGATGGCTTTCCGCATGCAGGCCAGTGTTCCGGAACTGATGGACATTTCCAAAGAACCCGAACACGTCCTGCAACTGTATGGGCCGCAGGTACGTAAGCCCGGTACGGTAGCCGCCAGTTGCTTGCTGGCGCGGCGGCTGATCGAACGGGGCGTGCGCTTCGTCCAGATTTTCCACCGCGGTTGGGATCACCACGGCAACCTGCCGCAAAACATTAAGACGGCTTGCATGGATTCCGACCAGCCCATCGCCGGACTGATCACCGACTTGAAACAGCGCGGTCTGTTGGAAGACACGCTGGTGATCTGGGGCGGTGAATTCGGCCGAACCATCTACTGCCAGGGCAAGCTAACCCCAGACAATTACGGTCGCGATCACCATCCCCGTTGCTTCACTTACTGGCTTGCCGGGGCCGGTGTTAAACGCGGTTTCGTTTACGGCGAGACCGATGATTTCAGCTACAATATCGTTCGCGACCCCGTGCATATCCACAATCTCAACGCCACTATCCTGCACCTGTTCGGCATCGATCACAAACGTCTGACCGTCAAATTCCAGGGATTGGATTTGCGGCTGACTGGAACGGAAGACCACGGCCCGGTGCTCGAGCTTTTGAGCTGAGAAGTCCGTCGAGCTTGGCGTTGGGCCTGCGCCGGACAGTTGGCGGAGGTCTGCGGACCTCTGCTCGCGGATCACGGTCGGCCAGCGTGGGCCTGGCGCTGCCTTTGGGTAGACGTTCGCGGACATCGTTGGTCGCGTGCATGGAATTGACAGCCTGTTTGCTCTGCCTGAAGCCGCAGGATTGGCCAGCCTCTGTGCCGATGTAGCGGCTCGCGTACCTCTTGTCTGCGACGCGAAAATTGACAAAACGGTGTGGCGGACTTAGAGTTATTCGCAGAGGCGGAAAATTCCCGTCGCGAACACTTGGTTCCAACCGACGCTTCTTCGGAAGCATCAGCCGTCAGGAGACCGGACATGGCACGTCGAACAGTGCGCGCTGAATCCGCAAGACAAGGTACGCATCCGGCCATTATCGTCTTTCTGGTGTTTTCCATCCTGCTGGCCCTGGTGCTGGCCGTGTTCTACTACCTCGAACGGGACAAAACCGTTAAGGCCCGTGAGGCGGAGCAGCGCCTGCGCACAGATCTCGACGCGGCCAGCAAACGGTTGGACATGCTCCAGAACTGGTTGCTGGTCTTGGCGTTGAGCTGGGCGTCCACGGATAACGAAGCGATCAAAGACGGAGATTTTGCGGAGGCCTGCCGACGGTTGACCGAATATTGGAACACCCCTCCGGAGAATCGTCCCAAGGATATTCCCGAACCGTTTGTAAAAGCTCTCGAGGTCATCGTCGGGACGCCGGAAAAACCCGGTGTGCTTGGCCCGTATGGCCGCATGCAAGGCAACCGTTTGGAGCCGTTTACCCAGAAGTCGCAGGCCCCTTCCCTGCTGGCGGAACGGGAAAAGGCCCTGGCAAAAGCCGCCGACGCCGAAAAGAGGTCCCGCGATCTCCAGGCCGAATTAGAACGCTTGCGGAAAGAGTACGACCAGTATAAGGCCAATTGGAACGAGGAGCGACTCAAACAGGAACTGGCCAGACGCGATGAGGAGCACAAAAAAGAACTGGCCCAGAAAGAGCAGGAGTGGGAGGCACGTTTGAAATCATTGCAGGCCAAGCTCCAGTCGGTCAGTCAGGACCTGGACAAGAGAATCAACACTTTGAGAGCCAGTGCCGAGGAAGAAAAAAAGAAGTTGCTCGAACAGTATGAAAACAAGATAAAGGAGATGGAGACGGAGGTTCAGAGGATCCGCAACGCTCAGCGACCGCGTTTGGACCTGGCCCGAGCCATTCAGCCCAGTGGCCGTGTCTTAAGCGCGAGCCCCGCCGGGGATACCGTGGTTCTGGATCGGGGCCAGGTGCACCGCTTGCCTGTGGGAATCACCTTCAGTGTCTATCCGCGCTCTCCCGATGGCCGACTCATTCCGAAAATCAAGGCCATGGTGCAGGTCATTCAGGTCGACCGCGATACTGCCTTGGCACGCGTGACTCGCATGGCTAAGCCGGAAGAAAACCGCGACCCAAACTGGGACGAACACGAGGAACGCTACTGGTTGACTGACCCATCGCAGTTTGTGTTGTTGCGTGAACCGATTCGACCCGGCGACTTCATCTACAACATCGCCTGGAAGCCCAACGAACCCGTGCATATTGCCCTAGCGGGTCTGATTGACCTGGACGGCGATGGTAAGGATGATTCCGAAATCTTCAAACGCCTGTTGCAGGAACGCGGTGTGACTGTGGACCTGCATTTGAAATACACCGGCACGAAATACGAAACTGAGGGACGCTTGACCGACCGTACGGATGTCCTGGTGATCGGAACTAACCCGGGTGCTCGCATCGTTCGCAAGCCGGAGGGAGAGGAAGGCAAGCCAACTGGCCAGAAGGACGACTTCGAGCGGCTCGAGGAGGAAGCACGGCAACGGGGTATGGATGTCATGGGAGTACGGCAATTCCTGTTGCACATGGGATTTCTCGACCTGCGTGCCCTGGTGCGAAGTGCTATGCAGGAAAAGCCTGGCACGACGGAAAAGCCAGCTCCTGCCAAGGCGGAAGGGCAGTAGTTGCCAGGCCTCGGGAGGGCATGCCAGTTCGCGCTTGGCGAAAGTGCAGCCGCAGGGAGGTCGGTTCTTTTCCGAACAAGCCCTCTTCCGCGGGGGCTGTCAGTTCACGTATGGGACCTGGCGCGAGCGCAGCTATCCGCGGCGAGCTTACACCTGCCGCTAGGGGGATCGCAAAGCGTGCTGCTGCCGGCGTACCACGCTCTCGGTAACACAGCAAACGACAGGTTATGCCCCTCGGAGTTCGTCGCATACAATACGTTGCCATGCCACTGCGGGTCCGCAATCTCCGCTTGGGAATTAACGAAAGCGAGCTGGCACTGCCGGAGCGTGTCGCCCGGACTCTGGGCGTACGGAGCGAGGATATTCTGCACTGGCGGATTCTCCGCAAGAGTCTGGACGCTCGCGATAAGGACGACCTGGCGTTCGTCTATTCGGTAGAAGTTACCGTGCCGGAGGATGTGCCACGGCGGCTCGGAGCAGGGGCACACGCGGTCGGAGAGGCGATTGTCGAACCTTATGTCGAACCGCCGTTCCACATGCCGGAGCCCGGCACCGAACCATTACGTCATCCGCCGGTGATTGTCGGTTCCGGTCCCGCCGGGCTGGCAGCGGCATATTTTCTGGCGCAGTATGGTTACCGCCCGCTGGTGCTGGAACGGGGTAAACCGGTTCGGGAGCGCATTGCCGACATCCGCCGCTTCGATGCCGGTGGGCCTCATGACTCGGAAAGCAATTACCTCTTCGGCGAAGGCGGAGCTGGAACCTTCAGCGACGGCAAATTGACCTGCCGAAACTCTGGCCCGGATGTCCGTCGTATCCTCGAACTATTTGCCGAATGTAAAGGCAAACCGTCGCTGGTGTACGAGCATCGCCCGCATCTCGGTAGCAACCGCTTGCCCGCCGTGGTCAAGGCGTTCCGCCAGCGGATCGAACGCCTGGGGGGAACCTTCCGCTTTCAATGTCGCGTCGAAGACCTGGACATCCTGGACGGCCAGGTTCGTGGTGTATGCACATCATCGGGCTACATTCCGGCTCAAGTTGTGGTATTGGCCATTGGTCACAGTGCCCGGGACACGTATGCCATGCTGTTGCAGCGTGGCCTGCCTATGGTGCCCAAGCCGTTCCAATTCGGTGTGCGTATCGAGCAACCGCAGGAAAACGTCAATCGCTTCCAGTACGGCGCTCAGCCGCTCGAGTTGAAACTCGGTGCCGCCGATTACACTGTCGTCGTGCATGGCGGTGTGGATTTGTACTCGTTTTGCATGTGCGCGGGCGGGTACGTGATTCCCAGTGTCTCGGAAGCAGAGCACTTTTGCACTAACGGCATGAGCTATTCCCGCCGTGATTCGCCATTCGCCAACAGCGGTCTGGTAGTAACTTTGGAGCCGGCCCATTTCGGTTCACCGCACCCCCTGGCCGGCGTGGAACTGCAACGGCGATACGAACGGCGGGCATGGGAACTGGGCCTGCGCCAATACTACTGCCCGATTCAGTGGGCACGCGATTTTCTCGCCGATCGGCCATCGCGAGGCAAAGTCCCCAGCAGCTACCGCCGCGGTGTCGTGCTGGCCGAGATCGCCGAATTGCTCCCGCCCATCATTCTCCAGGCTCTGCGGCGTGGCCTGCCAATTCTCGATCGTCGCTGGCGTGGACTGTTCTTGCGCGAGGCAACACTGGTTGGACCGGAAGCCCGTGGCAGTTCGCCCGTGCGCATCCTTCGCGAGGACCAGACCCGGATGTGTCCTGGTTTCGATGGCATTTATCCGATCGGGGAAGGCGCGGGTTACGCCGGGGGTATCGTCAGCGCTGCCGTGGATGGCTTGCGTACTGCCCGCGCTATCATCGCTCGCTATGCCCCATTAGAAAAACGCTAGCCGCCTGCCCGACGTTGCTAGGCGATTCGTTGTGATCCGACCGGGTTGTCGCCAACTCCTTGCACTCGCCAGGCATAAAGCTGGGGTAAGCCTCCTATATCCGCCGCTTTCACTTTCACTTGTTAGTCCAACTAACCCGTTCTGACAGCGACCCGAAGCAATGGCGGTTATGGCCTTGCCACCCGGCGATCATTACCCACCCGGCACCGAAAGGGGTTCGATTTCGGCGATCTCTTCCGGCAATAACAATCGGGGTTCGCCATCCCGTTCCAGGATCAGGCCATCGAAACTCCATTCCCGCAACCGACCAGAGCAGCGCTCGCCCGTGGTGAGAGTCACCTGCACATCGCGTCCCCAAAGCCCGCCGTACCACCGCCAGGCCGATTCGATTTCGCCGAGCTCTCCTTCAACAAGCGCGACATAGCCGGCATCGAGTCGTTCCAGCAAGCGCTGGCCGACTTCTGTTATGTCGAGCGGTTGGTCGGTAAAACAAGCCAGGGAAGCGGCATTCGCCAGGTTATGTTCGAGGAAAAACTGTGGCGGTGTGGTCACATTCAAACCGATGCCTACCACAATGCCGCCGCTCTGTTCGACGAGGATGCCGCACACTTTTTTGCCGCTCAGCAGCACGTCGTTGGGCCATTTGATCCGGGGCTGACGCTGCGTAGTCAGGTAAACGGTCTCGCAGACGGCGACGGCTGCCCACGCCGTCATTATCACCGGTCGCTGCAAGCGTGGCGGCGGAAACAGCACTACCGATATCAGCACCGCAGAACCCGGAGCGGCAAACCAGCGGCGACCAAATCGGCCACGCCCAGCAGTTTGCCAGTCGGCCCAAATGACCAGACCATGATGTCCCGGATCACCAGCTAATTGCAGGGCCAGCGTGTTGGTGCTTTCCAGCACATCGTAACGCCGCACCGGTCGGCCAATAAATCGCGTTGGTAGGTGGTATTCGTGCAATAAAGCCATCAGCTCCCCTCTCGCACTTCACCACGACTGATGTGATCAAGGCAGGCTTGCTGACGACCGACTCCTTGCATAATATAAGCACCACCCGCCGAAAATACTCCTGCCTTTGCGAAAACCAACCTAGCGGTGCCAAACCATGCGTTTGCAGGCTGCGACATCCGGTGTACGCGTCGCATTCCGCTCCGCGGTTACGGTATCGCTGCTGGCAGTCTGTCTGGGGCAGGTGCTTAGTCCCGAACCCGCCGAATCTCCAACCAGCGGGGCCGCAAAGGCAACTGCTTGGCTTATTTGGCCGGAAGAACTGCATCTGGTTAGGCCGCTCCAGGGCGCTCAGTTGCTCGTTCGCGAACAAGTCGGCTCAGCCGTCTGCGATCACACCCGACAGGCGGAATATCGCAGTGAGCCGACCGGATTGGTTCGCGTGGACGCCACCGGTTGGGTCGAGCCATTGCGTGATGGCACGGGATGCATTCAAGTTCGTCTTGGGAACGTAACCCGACGCGTCCTGGTGCATGTGATTGGCATCAGCGAATCACCGCACATCAGTTTCCGCCGTCAGGTTATGGCGGTGCTGAGTGTCGGCGGGTGTAATGGCGGCACCTGCCACGGCTCACCCAACGGCAAAAACGGTTTTCGCCTCAGCCTGTGGGGAGCCGATCCGGTTTTCGATTTTTTCGCCCTGACCCGCGATGCGAGCGGACGGCGTAGTAATGCCACCGCCCCAGCGGAAAGCCTGATCCTCCGCAAAGCGCTTGGTCGCATGCCCCACGAAGGCGGCGTTCGTTTTTCCGCAGACAGCCTGCCCGCGCGCATTCTCGAGCATTGGCTCGCTGCCGGTATGCCCCCCGACCTGGATTCGGATGCCGTCCCCGAGCTGCGTGTCGAACCGCCGCACGCTCGGCTGGATGAAAGCAGCCCCACTATTCAACTCGTGGTGCACGCTCGGTTTCCTGGCGAACCCTGGCGTGACGTTACGCGGTTGACGGTATTCCAGTGCACTGATCCGACCTCGGCACGCGTTTCACCGACAGGACTGGTGGAGTTTCGCAGTCCCGGCGAAGTGGCGATTCTCTGTCGTTATTTAGGGGCTTCACAAATCGTGCGCTTGAGCTACCTGCCCACGAAAGAAGGTTTCGTCTGGAAGGCTCCGCCCGCACTGAATCCCGTTGACAGCTACGTTTTTGCGCGGCTCCAGGAGTTGCAGATTCGGCCTTCGCCGATTTGCAGCGACAGTGTATTTCTGCGGCGGGTTTATCTCGATTTGTTAGGACGGTTGCCTACCGTGCCGGAAGCGCGGGAGTTTCTTTCCAGCCAGGCGCCCGACAAGCGTGAACAACTGGTGGACAAGCTCCTCGCCGATCCCCAGTTTGGCCAATTCTGGGCACGGAGATGGCTCGATGTGCTTCGCGCCAATCAGAAGCGCCTGCCACGTGACGTCCTTGTTGCATTCTACCGCTGGTGGCAGGAGCGACTCCAGCAGAGCGCACCTTTCGACCAGGTGGTTCGCGAACTGCTCACTGCCAGCGGCAACACTCGGGACAATCCCCCCGCGGCTTATTACACCGTCAACAGCACGCCAGAAGACCTGGCGGAAACCACTGCCCAGGTGTTCCTCGGCGTGCGGATTGGCTGCGCTCGTTGCCATAACCATCCGTTTGAGCGCTGGACACAGGACGATTATTACGGTTTGGCGGCCTGCTTTGCCCGCGTCGATCGCCGCAATGACCCTAACTTCAAACCCAACCGCCCCCAGCCACCAGTGCAAATCATTACATCGAAAAAAGACGGCGAGATTCTCCACCCCCTCACGGGTCGTCCGGTTCCGCCGCGACCCTTGCTCGGCAAAGCACCATTCGCCTCGGATAAGGACCGCCGCTCTGCCCTGGCCGACTGGCTCACGGCCAGGGATAACCCCTTCTTCGCCCGCGCGCTGGCGAATCGCATTTGGTTTCACCTCTTCGGTCGTGGCATCATCGAACCGCCCGACGATATTCGCGATACCAACCCGCCCAGTAACGGCGCTCTGCTCGATTTCCTCGCCCGCGAGTTGGCCGACCACCAATTCGATTGCAAGCACCTCGTCCGCCTCATCGTCTGTTCGGCGACTTATCAACTGGCCAGCGAACCGGCCTCCGACAACGCCGAGGAGATTCGCCTCTTCGCACGGGTTCGCCCCCGCTTGCTGACAGCCGAGCAACTCCTCGACGCCATCTGCCAGGTAACCGAGGTGCCGGAAAATTTCACCGATTTCCCTGACGTAAGACGTGCTGTCGCACTCCCGGACAGCTTGTCTAGTCACCCGTTCCTGAGCACTTTCGGTCAACCGCCCCGCGAACTACCGTGCGAGTGTGAGCGCCACACTGAACCCAACCTCGCCCAGGCCTTGCAACTGGTCAGCGGTTCGACTTTGCACAGGAAGATTACCGCGCCCAATAACCGGCTTGGTCGCCTACTCCAGACCAGAGCCACGGACGAGGAAATCCTCAAGGAACTATACCTGGCCGCATTCAGTCGCCCGCCCAGCGACGCCGACAGACAAACCGTGCTCAGCACGGTGCGGCAGCAAACTGATCGGCGATCAGCCTGGGAAGATGTGCTCTGGAGTTTGCTGAATTCCAGCGAATTCCTCTACCGGCCTTAATCCGGGAGGGCCAGCCATGCGCTATGACCAACGCTTAGAATTTACTCGCCGCCAGTTCTTTCATGTCAGCATCGCTGGTCCTTTAGGTCTAAGTCTGGGTCAATTCCTCCAGGCGGAAGCACAGGCTCGACTTAACAGTAGGCGAACTCCTAAGTCGCTTATATTTCTTTTCCTTTACGGTGGTCCCAGCCAGATTGATACCTGGGATATGAAACCCGATGCGCCGGTGGAATATCGCGGTGAATTCAAGCCGCTTTCTCCACCGGTTCCCGGACTATATATGTGCGAGTACCTGCCAAAAATGGCCAGTTGGGCGAAACGCTTCAGCGTCATTCGCACTCTCCATCATAACAACCGCAATCACCAGCCTGCGGGCTGCCGACTCTTCACTGGCGTTGATCCCGGTAGTGATAATGCCGGGCAACTTGCGCCGAAACCGAACGATCCACCCGCGTTAGGTTCGCTCGCTGTGAAGGCTGCCCCGCCGAAACGGGCACTAGTGCCACCGTTCGTTATGCTGCCGGCCCGTCTGCACGATCAAGGGTCGGCCTTCAAAGGACAGCACGCGGGTTGGCTTGGCCCGGCATATGATCCGCTTCTAATAGAACAGGACCCGGCTAGCCCTAATTTTCGCGTCGAAGGTTTCAGCCTGCCGGGCCAGCTGACCTTGCAGCAACTGGAACGCCGCCGCCAGTTGCTCGAAAACTTAGACCCCTTAGCCGCCTCCGACCCGCATCGTGCTGCCTTACGCCAGTTCCAGAAACAGGCACTGGATTTACTGCTGTCGAGCCAGGGACGTTCCGCGTTCGATCTCCAGGCCGAACCCGATAAACTACGCGACCGTTATGGGCGAAACCGCTTCGGGCAGGGATGCCTGCTGGCTCGCCGCCTGATAGAGGCCGGCGCCCGGGTAGTCACCGTCTCCGATTGCACTGCCAACGGCCACCATGAGTGGGATACGCATCAGAATAATTTCAAGCGGCTTAGAGAAGTTCTCCTGCCCCGCCTCGATCAGGCATTCAATGCCTTGATGGAGGACTTAGAATCACGGGGTTTATTAGAGGAGACGGTGGTTTACGTTGGTGGAGAATTCGGTCGTACTCCGCGTGTCGGCCAGGCGGGCTTTAGCGGTGCTGGCGCCAGTAAGGATGGCCGCGACCATTATCCGAATTGCTTTCCTGGTATCCTGGCTGGCGGCTATGTGCGCCCGGGCGTTCTCCATGGGGAATCCGACCGTAAGGCCGCCTACCCCGCCAAAGACCCAGTATCAATCGAGGATTTGGCCGCGACTATATTTGCCGCCATGGGCATTGATCCGCATACGACCGTAACCAGTCTCGACGGCCGCCCCATGCTCCTCTCTCACGGCCACCCGATCGCGGCACTACTAAAGTCCTAATCAACCAAGGAGATTTCCCGTGCGCACTAAGCTTGGGGTTTCTCCAAGGACCCCACTACTAAAAAGCTGCGGTGGCAATAAACTTGTGTTCGTCTTGGCGGCCACAATGTCCCTCGTAACTTCAGGCTTTGTTCAAGAGGCGACCATAGGTAATGACATTTTTGACAAAACAGCTCGATTAGAACGGCTATGGTCGGAGGGAGTGTTTACCGAGGGGCCGGCGTATGGGCCGGATCACTGTGTCTATTTCTCTGATATAGGCAATCGCATTATGAAATACGACCCCGCTACCGGCAAAACAACGGTTTACCGTGAAGCTAGCGGCAAGGCAAATGGTTTGTGCTTCGACAAGCAAGGCAGGCTGGTAGCTTGCGAAGGGGCCAATGGCGGTAATCGCCGTGTCAGCATCACCGAGAAAGATGGCACGGTTCGTACCCTGGCGGACAAGTGGCAGGGAAAGCGTTTCAACAGCCCGAACGACTTAGATATAGATGCCCACGGACGCATTTATTTTTCCGATCCCCGTTATGCGGGCGACGAACCACGGGAGATAGACAAAGAGGCGGTTTATCGCATTGATCCAAATGGCCGGATTGTGCAATTGATCACGGATGTTCAGAAACCCAACGGCCTGGCGGTCGCTCCGGATGGGAGGACGCTCTATGTTGCTGATAACAATCCGGCACCCGATGGTGCGCAACTATTATTAGCCTATGCGCTCGATGAGCAGGGCAACGTCGGGCCAAAGAGAATCCTTTATGATTTTGGCAAGCAGCGTGGTATAAATGGCATGTGCTTAGACGAGCACGGTAATATCTATGCGGCGGCTGGCGCCGGCCCTAAAGGGGGTATTTACGTGTTTAGCCCAGAGGGCAAGTTACGGACATTTCTGCCGGTGCCGGAAACGCCGACGAACTGCACTTTCGGCGATCGCGACCGCAAGACACTTTATATAACCGCGGGCAAATCCCTCTATCGCATCCGCGCGAATATCCGTGGTTATGCGATCTATTGGCCAGCGGATTAGTCAGTGTATCGCGTCGGTCGAACGGTCGAGGACCATCGCGGTTTCAGGCCATAAAATCAAGTCGGCGTAGAGCCATGAACCGGCGTGGATTAGTACAGACATTCCACCGAAACTAGCTACATTTTCGTTTCCAGCCGGGTCTTTTACCGACGGATAAAGGTGCGCACATGCATATGACAGCGATCAAAGTGAGCTGGTCCTTTGCGCTATCGCAAACAGTTGGCGAGCGTTCTCCGTGGTGATTGCCGCCAGGCTTTCCACGTCAGTATTGCGGAGGCGAGCCAGGCAGTGAAGAGTATGGACTATGTGTGCTGGTTCGTTTCGTTGTATTTTTCCCCGCAGCGGTACTGGCACTAAATAAGGACTATCTGTTTCAACAAGCAGGCGGGATTCGGGAACGCGGCCAGCGACTTGGCGCAGGTTTGCAGCGCTCTTATAGGTCAGCATGCCAGCAAACGAGATGTAAAGGCCAACATCTAGTCCGAGTTGGGCAGTTTCCCAGCTGCCACTGAAGGAATGTAATACACCGCGTAGCGGGCCGTGTTTCATATAGGTGAAGTCTAATAAGCGGCATAAGTCGTTCTCGGCATCGCGGCAATGAATAATAACTGGCAGGCCGGTTTCACGGGAAAGTTCTAAATGTCGGCAGAAATAATCCTCTTGCAAATCGAAAGGTGTGTAATGCCAGTGGCGGTCGAGGCCGGTCTCGCCTAGTGCCACCACGCGCGGATGGTGAATCAGTTTGGTGATTGTGTCCCAATCGTTTGGCGCGGCTTGAGCAGCATAGTTCGGGTGAATACCGACGGCGGCCCAAACCATGGGAAAGCGTTCGGCAATACGGATGGCGGCTTCGCTGGAACTGGCATTAACGCCTACGGTCACCACGGCGATTAGCCCGGCCGCTTGCGCCCGCTCAATTAGTTGCGCTAAATCGTCGGTAAACGCATCGTCGTCGAGATGAGCGTGGGTGTCGAATAACTGCAGCATGGGCATCAGCTTTGGACAGCGGCGGTGGTCGCCTTGGCTGCATAACGCCGGCGTAATTCTTCGAGAGCCTGCAGATGGCGGCGCTTCATTTGCAGTATTTCCTCCACCAGTTGCCGGGCTTCCGGATCGTCGAGCTGGGTCAGGTCCTTTTCCAATTCCTGAATCAGCCAGCGTTGATAGTTGACTAGCCGCGGCAGCAGGTGTGCCAGGGAGAGAAAATGGCTTTCGGTAAAACGTTCATCAAAGACGGCGCTGGCGAGGACACCTTTTCGCCGCAGAATCAAATCGGCCAGTCGGCGTAACATCTTCTGTTCTTCGTCAATCATGCGGCTGATTTCTTTCCAGACGGCGCGGCCAGGGGGATCAGTCCAGACCCAGGCGTCTTTCAGGTACTGTAAGAAGGAAACTTTCTCCCGGGCGAAGATGCGGTTGAGGACGGTGAGTGTCGGCGTTCCAGGCATAGCTACGGCACTCCTGGGCGCGAGACCGTCGGGTGGATTTCGTGAAAGGAGCTGATGGCTTTGCGCGAGCCAGCAGCCAGGGGGTCCCAGAAGAATATGCCGACGAGCAATACCAGGGCGAGCAGGCCGGTGTAGGCCAATGCCAAGGGCGAGGTCGGCTTGGTAACTGGCGTTTCGGTGGGAGCATGCAAGACCATCACCTTGATGACGTTGACGTAGTAAAACAGGCTCAGGACGGTGTTGAGCAGACCGATGGCCAGCAGCACCAGCAGACCGGTTTGCTGCTGGGATTGCCAGGCATGGTAAACGGCGGCGAAGATTTGAAATTTGGCCATGTAGCCGGCCAGCGGGGGAATGCCGACCAGACTCAGCAGGAAGACGGCCATCGTCACCGTCAGCCACGGTGCGCGGTAGACCAGCCCGCCGTACCCGGACAGGTCCTCGCTGCCGATCAGGTTGCGAAGAAACGCGACGACGGCGAAAGCTCCCAGGTTCATGAAGAAATACACGGCCAGGTAAAAGAGCGCCGCTTCGACGCCTTCGCGTGTCAAGGCGCAGAGGCCCATCAGCATGTACCCAGCGTGAGCGATAGTGGAATAAGCAAGCAAACGCTTGAGGTTGGTTTGGGCGTAAGCCGCCAGGTTGCCGAAGGTCATCGTCAGAGCCGAGAGGAAGACCAGAGCAGGACCAAGATACCAGCTCACTCTGGCCCAGGCTTGCGGAAGCAGGTCGTAACCATCCCAGTGCATGCCGCCTAAAAAGGCGAGCAAAACACGGCCCAGTAACGCCACCGCCGCTCCTTTTGAGGCGACGGAAAGAAATCCAGCCACTTCAGCCGAAGCCCCGGCAAAAACGTCGGGGCACCAGAAGTGAAACGGCACAGCTGCCAGTTTGAAACCGATGCCGGCCAACACTAAGAGCAGGCTGATGAGGGTAACGGCGTCGAATTGCTGGGTGGCGAAAGTGCCTGCGACCGATGCCGCTACCTCCGGCAAAAAGCCGGTTCCGCATTTTCCGGCAAGCATGCTGATACCGTACAACATCAGGCCGGAGGCTCCGCCACCGTACACCACGTACTTCAAAGCGGCTTCGCTGGAATCACGGCGACTTTTCAAAAACCCAGCCAGGGCGTAACTCGGCAGACTGGCCATTTCCACTGCCAGATAAACCATCAGCAAATGGCTGGCCGACGCCATCAGCATCATCCCCAATGTGGCCCCCAAAAGAAGCACATAAAAATCGGCAGCGTCGTCCGGGTCGGGCACACCGGAAAGCAGGCACAACCCTACCATAAACAGGCCAAACGACGTCAAAAACAACCGCACGTACACCGTAAAGGCGTCGTAAGCCAGCATGTTGGCGAACAGGTAGCGTGTCTGGCTCAGGCCAGTTTTGGGCGGCTCCAGGCTCTGATCGCTGACCCATTGCCACCAGGCAATCACCAGCGAAACCCCCAGAACCACTGCCGCCAGGCCGCCGAACGGCACTCGTTCACTGCCGCGAAACATCCGCACCACCAGCAGCAAAATGATCCCCAGGATCAGGATCATTTCCGGCCCGAAAGCCAGCAAATCCCGACGCAGTACAGTCATCAATTGTTCTGGCGAGCTTGGCATGGATGATCCCGTTCGATATACCTCGGCTTTGTGCAGGCGCGGGCATGAAACTGCGCATCGCCATCGCGGCGTGGCTGATCCTCTGCGCGTAAATTCCTGCCAAAGGTCGGTTCGGCCAGCGGCGTGGCAATTTTCGTAGCTTCTGTTTTACTGGCCGGTCGTGGGTTGACCAGATTGCCGGGGCTCCTGATCCGAGATTTCTGCGCTTCAACTGTGCATTGGACGCCTGAGGCTTTATTTGCCGATGCAGAACCGGCTGAAGATGCGGTCGAGCAAATCTTCGGTGTAAACCTCGCCAAGAACGGCTCCCAGTTCGTCCAGGGCGTTGCGAAGTTCAACGGCGACCAGTTCCGGTGGCTCCTGGTGAAGCAGAAGGGTTTCGGCGTGTGCCAGTGCTTCCTGGGCTCGCGCCAGGTGATGCTGACAACGTCCCAGGCTGACCATCAAGGGCTCAGACCGGCTATGCTGTCGCGCGCGCTCCAGGATGATTTCCTCCAGTTCGGCAAGACCCTGACGGCGGATGGCACTCGTCCATACAACTGTCCAGCCTGCCGCTTCGTGCGGTTCTTGCTGCCCGGACTCGCTGAGGTGCGACGCAGATGCATTCGCCGAACTGGTCGGCAGCAGGTCGCATTTCGTCCTCACCAGGATCGTGCGATCCTTAGGCAGCTGAGCCAGCGATTCGCGATCTTCCGACGTGATCGGCTCGGTGACCGGGAGGCAGTAGAGCACGAGATCGGCCTGCCGGAGTTGTTGCTGGCGGAATGCCTGAGCCTGAGCGGTGATCACCGCCGACAACTCCGGAAATGGCGTAGCTAACCTGGTCGGGCCGGTTTCCGCATGCGCCTGGTCAGGAAGCATTGTAGGCCAGACCGGTTCGCTGCCAGCCGTGTCCACCAGCTCCATAACCACGTCGTCCAAGCGGTAGCTGGCGACGAGATAATCCCGTGTCGTGCCCGGCTGCGGGCTGACGATGGCTGCATCTCGACCGAGCAAGGCGTTGAATAAACTGCTCTTGCCGGCGTTGGGACGTCCGGTCAAAACCACGCGGAAGCCTTCCTGCATCAATCCACGGTGCTGTAGCTGTTTCAGCACCTGAGCGATTTCGTCGTGTGCCTCACGGCACTGGTGAATCAAGGCCTCCCGCACAGCGAAGGAAAGGTCCTCCTCTGGAAAATCCAGGCCGGCTTCGATTTCCGCGAGCAAGTGGAGCAAACGCTCTTTCACTTCGGCCAGCGGCTGGGCGAGATTGCCTGCCAACTGTTGCAAGACCTCGCTGAGGGAATCGGGGTGTCGGGCATGGAGAACCGCCAGCAGGGCTTCCGCCCGCGTGAGGTCCATTTTGCCCGACAGGAAGGCTCGCAGCGTGAACTCTCCGGGCAATGCCAGCCGAGCTCCGCGATTGAGCAACGTTTCCAGTACCGCTTCGACAAGTGGTGGACTGCCGGGCAAATGCAGCTCCAGCAAGTCCTGACCCGTGTAACTGCGTGGCCCCAGGAATACCAGGACCATCGCCGGGATTGGCGGGAGGTTGGCTACGCCAGTCAGCGAAGTTTCCAGCACGGCACGGTGTTGTGGAAGTTGCGGTGCGTCCCGGTGCAATAACGGTCGGACAATACTCCAGGCATTCGGCCCACTGATGCGCAGGATCGCTCGCAGCGCCGGGCCTGGCGCACTGGACAGTGCTGCGATCGTGTCGTCCAGCTGGAAACGCTGGTCCTGCAGAGGCATGTTCGTCCCGAATGATGCCAGCAAGTCGGCTAACGCATTCTAGACCATCCGGCCAGCGGTCGAAGGTCACTCAGCACAGCAGCATCCTACACGCTATTTTTGCCGCTCGGAAACACCTGCGCGAGTGCCAGATGTTGTTACTATCGTGGCCGGAATTGCCCGGTGGTGGCAAAAGGCGCTAGCCGGACTTGATCCTTGGCGACGGTATTCACGCGGCTATAGGCATCACGGTGACGCGGTTGCTGATGTTTGCCGACGCCGCAAAAGTACGGGCAAAGCACCCAGCGTTGCCAGACCGGCCAGGAGCGTGAAAAATACGCCCAAGTTTACCGTAGGCGTGATGACCCAGTGGGTAGCGTAAGCGGTTTCGCCGCGAATGTCACCGAGCCGAATTTCGATCCGGCTGGGAGTTCCGTCCTGGCGTCGTCGCGGGCTGAGGTAAGTTACGGTCAACGTGGCCTCGATTTGCTGCAGCGCCTGATGGAACTCGCGGGCCAGTTCGCCACTTTGTTCGGCGTGGAAGTATCGTCCGCCCGTCTGTTCCGCCAGGGCGCGTAACGCCGACTCGTCAATTCCTTCATCGTGAATGTCAATGGAAAGTCGTTCAAACACATCCTGCAAGTGGGCGGGATTGGACACCCCGTAATAACGCCCACCCGTAATCTCTGCGATTCGTCGCAGGACGTGCTCGTCAATTTCCTTCTTCCGGGGATCGCCCAGGCCAATGACGAAAACCGGGATTTGCGCCCTTTTGTGCAAGTCCGCCAGCCTCTTGTAGAATTGCGATGCACTGGTAACACGCCCGCCTTCGTTCATACCGTCGGTAAGCAGGATGACGACGCGGCGACATGGTCGCTCACTGCCATCCGAATACTGAACAGTCGCCCATTTCGGCTGGGCAATCCATTCCAGACCGGAAAGCGTCACGTCGTATAAAGCCGTCCCTCCTTCCGGCGTAAGCTTTTGAATCCGACTCAGCAATCGGGACTTTTCCGCGGTGGAACGTTCCGGCTCGACAAACCGGTCGTTGAAAGGCAGCAAAGAGCAATCGGCATGGTCAGCCGGCATGAGTTCCACAAATCGGCTAGCCGCCTGCCGGAGATAACCGATCTTGTTGCTTTCCTTCATGCTGCCGCTGCGGTCTAGAATAAGCAACGAGCGAATGTGCAGATTGGCGCCGGGCTTGCCCAAACCGATGGTATGAATGCTGACGTGGCGTTGGCGAGCGGTTTCGATGACATCGGCGAGCTTGTGCTGGCTGTTTACGTCCCGGCCATCTGTAAGCAATACGATAGCCCGCTGGCGTTTGCTTTGATTGGAAAACTGATTCATCGCCTCGATGGCTGCATCCAGATACGCAGTTCCGCCGGCGCCCTTTGCCGACTGAATGGCTTCGATCAGCCGGGGACGATTATTTTTCTCCGGTGGCAGCGTCTGATACGGCTGATGATGAAATAGCACCAGTCCGCATTCGGTGTCGCTGCCGAGTTGCATCAGGAAGTTCGTGGCCGCCTCTTTGGCCTTCTCCAGCCGATCCAACGGTCGTTCCGGTGTGCCGATCATGCTGCCACTGGTATCCAGGACGAGCATCACCTCGCGCTGCTCCTGCGGCAGGGTCTGCGGCCGAAAACGGTGCACTTCCTTGCCGTCTTCGTAAATAATGCACTCGCCTGGTGGCAACTGCTGGACCACCTTGCCCTGAGCATCCTGCACCTGAAAACTCAGAGTAATCTGCAGGCGACATTCCGGCGTATCTAAAACCCGCGGACTCGCCGTCTGGACAATCCGCAGCGAGGTATTCTGTGCCAGACACAGCATCCCACCCAGAGCCATAGCGGCACCGGCCATCAGAATCCGGCCATTGCGGGCCGCAACCGCAAACGCTACTTTTGTGCGGCAAATCGTGGGAACGGTCATGCACACGTTGCCTCCTCCGTTTGCGAATTTGCCTGCGACCGTTTCTCCGTGAGCTGTAATGTCGCTCTGGCCGGCAAGTCTCTCCGATCCCCCGAAGATAACACCGCCGCCAGTGTTCGCAGCATTAGCAACTTCCGGGCTGTGAAGTAGCTTGGCAGCGATGGCTTCGCGGGGTCCTCAGCCTGTCTCAGTTAGGCCAAGGTTCACGGGGGCTTGGAAATCAGCGTTTTTCCGCGGCTTTCAAGATCGCCTGCCACCATTCCTTAAGTTGCCGCGTCCATCGTTGCCAAGGCGTTTGCTGGCCGTCGGACAGGGGGGTACGGCTGGCACCGCGCTTGCGCCGATCCGCCGGGGCGGCAGCCGGCTTGGACGGTTCTTTCTCAGGTAGTGCTTTCGGCAGCAGCTTTCTTTCGACAATGCCCCAAAGACTGCTTGCGATGAAGTACAGGCACAGCCCTGAAGCAATCCAGTAAAAGGCCCAGCCCATGAAGACCAGCATCCAGTTCATCATCCGCATTTGCATTTGCTGTTGCTCGTCGAGGTTGGGCGGCATGAACATCTTTTGCTGCCAGAGCATCACGGCAATGCTGATGATCGGCAACAAATGCAAGTAGGGCCCCAGGTGCAACAGATACGCCAGCTGACTGACCACCGGCCAGTTACCCCAGTACAGCAGCATGTCCGGTGCCGCCAGGTTCTCCATCCACAAGAACCGGGCCAGCCGCAAATGCACGCTCTCGTACAGCGCGTAGTACAGCCCCAGAAAAACCGGCATCTGCAACAGCACGATCAAGCATCCCCCGAACGGGTTGACCCCGTATTTGCGATACAGTTCCATTTGCGCCTGCGCCAGTGCCTGCTTATCATCCTTATACTTTTCCTTGAGCCGATTCAGCTCCGGTGCCATCTGCTGGAGTTTGAGATTGTTGAGAGCCTGCCGTCGGCTGATCGGAAACATCAGCGCTCGCACCACCACCGTCAGCATCAGGATGGCCAAACCAAACCGCCAGGGCAACCCGCTGAATAACCAGGAAAACCACTCCAGCAACGCGTGCATCAGGTTGGTGAAAAAGACTACCACTGCCGTCCAGCCAATCGCCCCGGTGAACGTGTACCAGGGATAATCCGTCAGGTTGGCCAGATGGTAATCATGTTCGTAAGTCTCGGGTAAGCTTTGGCGCACGCCCCCTTCGTAGCGCAACAAACGCACTTTGGCCGGGCCTGCGTAAATCAGGTATTCGTGTCGTACCGGTTCTTGCCCAACGGCGATCGAACGGGTGCTGAGTCGCACGGAAACCGGCACCGCCCACAGCGCCCGTTTATCTTTTCTGGGATCTTCCGCTAACGCTTCCGGCGTGGCCTGCTCAATTACGGCATGGCGTGTCGGATCGCCACTGACTACCGTCAACGCCGCAAAGTACGGTATCAGCACGCCCGCATACTGTAACGCTTGCGGACGCACCGTGTAAGGCGCGCTGGGCGAATCGAGATGCAAGGGCACGACATGCGCTTTTTCCTTCGGGAAAAATTGAGTCGGGTCGAACAAGTACCGATAGCTCGTGCGGGCATCTTCTGCCCGCGTCGTTCCGATCACTACTTGCCAGTACGCCGTCTGCTTCCAGTATTCCCCCTCGACCGGCAAGCCGCGCGGCCCCGTCAACTCATAAGCAATCTCCGCATCGCGATCGGTTTGTAAACGCTCCAGAATTACCTGCATGTCGAGATGATACTGGTCAGGTGCCAGACGGAATTCGCGGCGAATGCGAACATTGTGGCGGGGCACATCCGCCTGAAAGACGGCATGGTCGGCATCATGCTCGACCAACCTCCAGTCCAGGTGCGTCTGCGGCACCAGCAGGCGAAACGATTGCCGTTGCCAGCGTTCTTCCAGCGACAATTTTGCGGTGGCCTCGTTGTTTTCATCCAGGCCATCGCTCACGAGCTGAAAGGGCATCGGCCTTTTCGTCTGCGGATCGAACACGGGACGAGCTTCCAGTCGGCTAGCGGCCTGGTACTGCGTCAACTCTACCGTCCGCACGGCCGCTCCCGTGGCCGAGAGTGCCACCCGCAGTTTGTACCCCTCGCCGCCGAGGAAAATAGCCCGTTCCTGGGCTAACTGTTCCTGGAGACGCTGCTGGCGCTGGCGTTCGGCAGCCAAAGCGCGGTCGGCTTGTTCGGCCTGGTGGATTTCCGCTTCCGCGGGCAATGGCAGGCAGCTCGAAGGGTCCGCCACCAGCCGCGCCAGCACAATCCGTGTGACCAGTTCCAGCTTGGCTTGGGGTAGCTCCCCGGAAGGTTTGGGCTGCGGCTTCTGCGGTGGAAACAACCACACTTGCAAGTAAGACCACCCCAGAAAGATCGCCATCATCAGCAGCAGGAACAGGACGAAGCGACGTTGTTCCATTCGCGTAGCGACTCCTGCGTTCAGTTCCATATTTTGAGAGCGACCGCTACTTCCGCAATTACTACGCTACTACATTGTAGCCATGCCGAACCGAGTTCGATAGTTCCGGTTCCAGCCCACGCTGGACGGCCCGACAATCATTTCCCTTCCCGCAACCGGTCTCCGAGGTAATCATCCAGCTCTTCGATTTCGTGAATCTTGCGAATCGTCTCCTCGACATCATAAGGCACTCGGCGAAACCGCACCAGCCTTTCCTTCTCGTCAAACAGGACGTAACACGCTCGCCAGTCATTGTCGCGGGGCTGACCCACGGAACCGACGTTGATCAGTGCCTTGCTATTATCCAGGCGGTACTCGTTGTTGATCTCTTCGGGGTGGTAATATTCCAGGCGTTCGGTGAAAATGCCGGGAACATGGGTGTGGCCCTGGAAACAATAACGTTCGACCAGGGCGAAGATCTTTTCCATCTTCCGCTGGTTATAAACATCCTCGGGGAAGACGTATTCATTGAGCGGATTGCGCACTGAACCGTGGACGTAAATGATGCCGTTTTCGATGTGTTTGCGTGGCAGTTCGCCCAGAAACTCCCAGCGTTGCATGGCCCGCTGCCGATTCGGGTCTTCCTCGAGTTGACGCCGCGTCCACAGGATCGCCCGCAGAGCCCCAGTGTTGAACCCCTCCGGGTCGAAAATGGCCGCCTGGTCGTGATTGCCCAGAAGCACCACCGGAAACCCCATCACCAGGTCGATACACTCCCGCGGATTCGGGCCGTAACCCACAATGTCCCCCAGACAATAAATACGGTCAACCCCCTGCTCGCGGACGTCCTCCAACACCGCTTGCAGGGCTTCGAGATTGCTGTGAATGTCGCTGAGGATCGCGATCACCGCTAGCTCCTTGCCGTCTGCCGACGGCGGGCAAAGGCCTGGCCGTTGTGCTTACGCCAGACCCATCGGCGAGTCCTGAAACCCGGCTCAGCTTCGGCTCAACTCCGGGCTGTCTAGTATTATTATCCTAGCATGATTTGGCCATGCCACCACCTCGGTGGAGCATCCCGTTTGCCAGCGGCATGTTAGTTTGGCAGCTCAGCACCGTCCACTATTCGTTACCGCCGGCATTTTCACTACACTGTCGCTGGAACGAGCGTCGCTGTGGGAGAATGAACATGGCGCAGCGCATGTGGGCACTGGTCAAGAGCCGCCCCGAGCCTGGACTCTGGCTGGAGCCGGTGCCCATTCCCGAAGTCGGTATCAACGACGTCTCCATCGAAGTATTGCAGACTGGCATCTGTGGGACCGACTTACATATCTATTGCTGGGACGCCTGGGCTCAGAAAACCATTCCCGTCCCTTTGATTATCGGTCATGAGTTCGTTGGCCGCGTCGTTCAAGTCGGTGCCAATGTCAAGGACTTTTATCCGGGCGAGATCGTCAGTGGCGAAGGCCACGTCGTTTGCGGACGCTGTCGCAATTGCCTCGCCGGTCGCCGACATTTATGTAAGGATACCCAGGCCATCGGCGTTAATCGGCCTGGCGCTTTCGCTGAATATATAGTGTTGCCCATGACTAATGTCTGGGCCCACGATCCTAATATTCCCCGCGAAATTCAGGCCATATTTGACCCGTTCGGCAATGCCGTGCATACGGCCCTATCATTTCCTGTGCTGGGCGAAGATGTCCTTATCACTGGCGCTGGGCCAATTGGACTGATGGCTACCGCTGTTGTTCGCCACGCCGGGGCTCGGTTTGTCGTGGTCGCTGATATTAACCCCTATCGTTTAGCGTTGGCGCAACGCATGGGAGCGACCCGCGTTTTCGATCCTCGCCAGGAAGACCTGCACGCTATCCAGCGCCAACTCGGCATGAAAGAAGGTTTCGATATCGGTCTGGAAATGTCCGGCAATCCGCAAGCTTTTCGCTTGATGCTGGATAACATGGCCCACGGCGGGAAAATCGCCTTATTAGGCATCCCGGAAAACGAAACTGCTATCAACTGGCATACCGTGATTTTCAACGGCCTGACTATCAAGGGTATTTACGGTCGCGAAATGTACGAAACCTGGTATAAGATGACCGTCATGCTACAATCGGGGCTGGATATTCGACCGGTAATCACCCACAGGTTTCATTATACCGAGTATGAGGAAGCTTTCCGGGTCCTGACCAAGGGGAATTGCGGCAAAGTGATCCTGGTTTGGAAGGAGGAGTCTCCGGTCCCTAAAGATTTGCCGAACCGGACTTAGACGTTGTACCGGATAAGATGCTCCCCAGAAGCTTAGCCTCTTGCCGACACTAAGCAACAACGTCGGTATTAGGAATCAGCTTTCGCCAAGCAATTGGCGGAACCATTGCCGTACCTTGCCGAACAGGCCGGAGCAATTCCCATGGGTTTGCTGCAGGGGTTCCACGATCTTCTGCAATTTATAGCGAGTTTCTTCTACGGAGAAAGGTTTGGCTAGACAGGCGGTAGCACCTGCATCGTCAAGGGCCTCGGTGAGACTGGCGACTTTGGAATCGCCGCCTACCAGAATCAAGGGGATGCGTCGGCCATCTTCGCGTGCACGAATCCGCCTCACCAGATTCACGCCCGATATTCCGGGCAGGTTCCAGTCGAGGAAAGCCAGGTGCACCTGACGCATATCGCATTTTTCAAGGGCTTCCTGGCCGTCATCAGCCTCTAAGAACTCAAAGGTTGCCAGCCTTGCTCGTTGCAGGGTTTCCATAAGTGCCATGCGCATGCCCGCCGAGTTATCCGCGATCAGAGCCACTAAAGTTTTTGCTATAGCGAGTCCTCCGGTGTTCGTTGTTAGCAGATTTCCGCAACGGCACTGATGTTTTTCCCAATCATAGCTTATGTTTGTCCAGACTGGCAAACCGCCTTGGCAGCACCGCTTGACAAATCCAGGGGCAACTACGAGAATCCCTGTGTGGTCGCAGAAATCCGGCCTGTACTAAAAACTAGCTAAATGGAGGGAACAAGCATGCGCGGGCAACGTATTTTCGCCTGGAGTGCGGTGCTGGTGAGCCTGACTTCGCTCTATCTCGCCATCGCTGACTCAGCTGAGGAGGAGTCTCGACCGTCAGGCACTTGGCGTGTCGCGGTGATTCGCCTGGGCGGTAACCTGGAAGAAACGCCTACCGCTCCCGATCCGCTTCTCGGCATCCAGCTCGACAACTTGAAAACTCGCACCGACCGGATTTTGCGAGCGGCACGCGATAAGCAAGTGCAAGCGCTGCTGCTGCGGATTGACTCGCTCGATATCGGTTGGGGTCGCGTGAATGAATTGCGCCGAACCATCAGTGAGTTTCGACGCAGCGGCAAGCCTTGCTTTGCCTGGCTGGAAAGCGGGGGTCTTCACGAATACTTAGTCGCTTCCGCCTGCAATGAGATAATCATGCCCGAGTCCGGCTTACTGATGCTTACCGGTCTGCGCATGCAAATGTTCTTTTATAAGGACTTGTTAGACAAGATCGGTGTGCAGGCGGACATGATTCAGATGGGCGATTTCAAGGGGGCAGCAGAACCCTTTACGCGCAGCCGCATGTCCCCCGCCTTGAAACAACATCTCGAATCTGTCCTCGATGACCTATATCGTTACGTGGTGCAGACTATCGCCGACTCGCGTCAACAACAGGGGTTGAATTCGGATAAGGTGCGCGCCTTGCTGGATCAAGGCCCCTTTACTGCGAGACAGGCTCTGAAACACCGCCTGATCGATCGCGTCACTTATGAAAGCGATTGGGAAAAATGGCTGGGAGACACCAGAAAAATCAAGCTTCAACTGGTGGCCGATTACGGCAAACCCAGACCACGCGAACCAGGCTTGCTCGACTTTTTCAAGTTGTTTGCTCCTCCCGCAGAACCTCGGCTCAGCGATAAGCCGAAAATTGCACTCATCTATGCCATCGGCATGATCCTGCCGGGTAAACGTTCTTTTTCGCTCTTCGGGGAATCGGTCATCGGCTCCGAAACCTATGTGCAGGCTATTCGTCGCGCCGAACAGGAGCCTAGTATCAAGGCCATCGTCCTGCGGGTGGATAGTCCGGGTGGTTCGGCATTAGCCAGCGATCTCATCTGGCGGGAGATTGATAAGTGTAAGAAGCCCGTCATCGTCAGCATGGGGGACGTGGCTGCCAGCGGCGGTTACTATATCAGCATGGCGGCTCGCCGTATCTTTGCCGAACCCGCTACCATCACCGGGAGTATTGGCGTGGTGGGCGGTAAACTAAATATTAAGGGCTTGATGGATAAGATCGGGCTTACCACGGACACCATAGAACGCGGCAACAACGCCGGATTATTCTCCCTTACCGAACCTTGGACGGAAAAACAAAAAGAAACGGTGACAGCTCTGATGCACGAGATCTACGATCAGTTCCTTGAGAAAGCTCTCGCTGGTCGCCGTCGCGCCGGTCAAAAGCTTTCCCGGGAAGAGTTAGAAAAATTAGCGGGAGGGCGCATCTGGACGGGACGTCAGGCTCAGGAGCGAGGCCTGGTTGATGAAATCGGCACGCTCGCCGATGCGATTGCCTATGCTAAGAAGGAAGCAGGCTTCGATCCCGATGAGGATGTGGAAATCTATATTCTGCCGCGTCCCAAGTCGCCGTTGGAGGCGTTGCTAGACAGCTTTCTGGAAGTTCGAGCAGCGAATCCAGTTGCTCAGTGGACACAGGCTGCTGAAGTCCCCATCGAATTAAAACCGCACCTTCGCCAGATTCTGCTACTGTGGCACTTGCGGCAGGAACTCGGCTGGGCCTATCAGCCCATGTTCTTCCGCATTTACTAAAAGGTCGCTCTCTGACAAAGGCTTATTCGCCTCTAGCTCGCAATCGGCCGGACTTTGGTGATCAGCTTAGTCCATACGCCCGGCCCGACGAAGGGCTTGCCGAACCAGGGCACGACTGAATTCCGCGTGACTCCAGCCGGCGGCCTCTAAAGAACGGGTGAAGCCAGCTTCGGGATGATACCCGGGATTAGGATTGACCTCTAAAATCTTAGGTTGGCCATGTCGATCCAGGCGAATATCTATACGAGCATAGTCACGGCAGCCTAGGGCGCGGAATGCCCCGCGGGCGAGCGCCCTTAGCTTTCCAGCTAATTCGGGCTCTATGCTTGCCGGGCATACCGGCTGGGTGCACTGATCGGTGCGCGAACCAGTTAGCCATTTCGCGGAATACGTCACAATCGGCCAGGAGTACTCGGCATCGCAGCGAAAGATGATCTCCGAAATCGGTAAGACCTGCAGTTCCTCGAGCTCAATGACACTGATATTAAATTCCCGGCTTGGTAGAAACTCCTGAATCAGCACCGGGCCATATTCGCGAAGCAATGCAAGGCAACGGCATTTTAACTCTACCCTATCTCGCACTACATTGGCCAGTCCAATGCCAATGCTGGCATCTAATAAGGCGGGTTTCAAGAACAGTGGGAATTCCGCATCGAGGTTGGCAAGAACGCGATCTAAGTTTTCCATCGCCTCAACATAAACACTACGAGGCACTGGAAAACCCAGTCGCTGCAGGTAAGTAACAGTCCAGGACTTGTCGCGAGCCAGGCTGAGGGCAGAAGCAGGGTTGCCGGTAAAGGGAATGTTTGCCTGCTCTAAGTACCTTACAGCTTCGATTTCGCTACGGTCACCGCGACCAAAACCTTCGAAAAGGTTGAAAACGACATCCGGTGGCTCGGAATAAAGGCCTTGCACCCAGGCAAAATCGGGTTCTGCCGGCCACAACTCCGACCTCCAGTCGCCTGTATTTAGCTCTTCCGCCACCAACTGTGCGATCGAGACGATTTCCCATTCGCTGGCAGCCTCCGGATGGTCGGGGGAAAGTTGCGGCTGGTTATACAGTACAGCGATTCGCAGCATCGCAGTTCAAGGTTGCACGCGCCGAAATGTATAGGTGTGAATTTGAGGCATGGCGAGCTGATCGAGATGCTGGTCACTCAGGGAAAGCAAGCGGTCGAGTTCGGCGAATTCTGCCGGAAACGTCGGATTGCCAGCATTGCCGCCGCCTGGCTTGGATCGCCGACCATAAATATATTCACCGTTGTGAGCACGCCAGCGGTAGAAAAAGAGCAGGTCCTTTTCGATCACCTTTCGACGTAATTCTCGCACTTGCTGATAAGACGGGTCGTTTGTCAGGACGATACCCTGCTCCCACTGCTTAGCAGGTGCCCGGGCGATGCATTTTCCGTCGCAGAGCAAATCATAAGTTCCTTCCGGCAGACCCACAATCTGGATGCGACGCTGACCGGCATATACGTCAGCATTTTCCGGGGCACCCTCCGGAGCTGGATTCGGCAGCACCGTATCGCTGGCCTGGAAACTAAGTGCATCTGGCTTCCATTGGAGTTGCTGTAATCGCGTTCCTTCTGACCGCACGAGTTGTTGCTTACTAATATCCAAGATCACCTCCCATCGGCTGGGCAAACCTATTTGGTCCGCCAGAATTTCGCTAAGTCGCCAGTAACCGTACTGGTTCAGGTGAACGCTGTTGTCTGTCAAGGTGACAGGGGGACCGGATTCGGCCGGAACCAGGGTCTTATAGAGATCAATATAGATGGCGCCGGCTTCCTGAGCCAGCTGGTGGGTGGCATCGACATACTTCCTGACGTGCTCGTTATAAGCGGAGGGATTCGGGAACGGTGAGCCAAGATTCTCGTGCCGAATCGGAGATAAGATGACTATCTTTGCTCCGATGCGCTTGAGCATATTCAATTGCCGGCGGTAATGTTCGATATAAGTGCCCAGGCCGGTCTCGCCCTGATACGCTTCATTGTTGCCGAAACTGACCAGGATGATGCTAGGCTTTTGTGTCTGTAGATGCTGCTCCATGCTGCCAAAGTTCAGTGGGCGAAGCTGGACCTGGACAGTGTCGCCAGGCCAGGCGAGATTGCGAAAACTAAGCTTTCGACCAGGACAGCGTGAACGGAACATAGTCTCGATCATGCCGAAGTGGCGGTCTCGCTCCAATAGCGTGTTCCCGTAATAGACTATACGATCCCCGTCGCGCAGTTCCAGTACAGGCCCCAGCGCGGGCTTACCTCCTTCGCCAGGCCGGACATAGATGCCACTGCCAGCGACCAGGACTAACACCAGGGCGATTCTAAGTATCGTGTGCATGGAAATGCTCCCGCAATAGTGATACCTGCTGCCGACTATAGGTGGCATTTTTTTCGATGTTAGAGCGATGCCGTCGGCTAAGCATCGGACTAGCTTAAGCCAAGAGGGCGACTTATAGTTGCGTCAGGTGTGAACCTCATTATAGGGAACGGGAACGGGAAATGAAACGGTGGTGGTGGGTAGCGGTGAGTGCGGTGATCGGGGTAGGCCAACTGGGGTGCTTAATCGGTACCGACTGGTGGTGCCGCGGCGCGCGTGACGCGGCACTATCTGGTGCCAACGCCCAGACCAAGCCGGTGGAGATGCGACAGGCTCCAGAGGTCGCTAACGTGGGAAATCTGGGAAAAGGAGAGAATCGGAAGCAGCCCGAATCGGGTCCAGCAAAGCGAGCCGGGCCACCCGCGGAGGCGGCGGAAATTAAAGAGTTTGTGGATAGCTTTATGGCAGAAGCGATGAGCCGGCTCAATTTGCCGGGGGCGGCGGTGACGGTGGTGGCCAACGGCGAGGTGCTGCTGGCCGAAGGGTATGGTTGGTCGAACGTGCACAGGAGGGTTCCGGTTTCTGTCGGAGAGACGGTCTGGCCAGTGGCGTCGGTTACTAAATTGTTCACGGCGACGGCAGCGATGCGGTTGGTCGAAGAGGGGAGGCTGGAGCTGGATCGGGACTATCGGGAAGAGGTTCCAGAACTGGCCAACTGCAGTCGCGGCCCGGTGACGCTTCGCGCTTTGCTGACGCATACATCCGGGTTGGAAGAGGATAGTTTCGGGATGGTGCGACCGGGGATCACCTCGCTGGAACCGCTGGCGGAATATCTTCGGCACTGTCGGCTGCGACAACGGCGGTGTCCTGGTGAGCGAATCAGTTACTGCAACCACGGGCTGGTGCTGGTCGGTCGCCTCATCGAGTTGGCCAGCGGTATGCGTTACGAAGATTACGTGCAGCAGGCGATTCTGGAACCGTTGGGAATGCGACGAAGTGGCTTTGCCTGGGATGAAGCACGACTGGCTGACCTGGCCACGGGCTACGTGAGCACGGGGAGAGGCTGGAGGGCAGTATCCCCCGATACCATGCTCGCGACGCCGTCCGGCGGTTTACACGCGACGGTGGAGGACATGGCGAAGTTTCTGCTGCTGCATACGGGCGATGGCAGCGTGGGCGGGCGAAGGATTCTGCGGGCGGAAACATTGGCGCTGATGCAGCGGCCACATTTTCGGTTGGCATCGGAGGCTGCGGGGATGGCTCTGGGCTTCTGGGAACGACGGCAGAACGGTTTGGAAGGGCTAGAACATGGTGGGGCGGTTCGCGGCTATGCGTGCCTGCTGGCTGTCTGGCCGAGCCAGCGCCTTGGCATCTTTATCATCACCAATTGCCAGGAAGTGGCGCTGGGCGAGTCGTTTATTGCATCATTTCTCGACCGCTTTTATCCGTGGAAAGCTGCCAATCCACACGCTGACCGAGACGAGGCGAAAGGGTCGGAGGTCGGCGGCCAGCCGGACCGGATGAGTGGCACAGGTAACGGCCAGGCCGACAGCAGTGCGTCGGAATCGGTAAAGTCGCCTCTATCAGATGCGGTGTCGCTGGATCGGCTGGCAGGTGTCTATTATCTGGAGCGATATCGGCCGGAGTCGCTGGAGAAATTGCGTGGGCTGTTTGCGGAGCTACAGGTTCGCGTGTGTAACGAGCAGGAACTGGAGATTGACTTTCCGCTGCAGACACTACCGGCGTGGCGAGTGCGGCGAGAGTCGGCGACGGTTTTCCGTGAGGTGCACGGGCATCGCCCGGTCGTTTTCCTGATCGATGAAAAAGGCAGGGCGGTGCACGTGGCGCTGAATGCCATCCTGTGCGGCGAGCGTGCCGCCTGGTATGACCGTAGCAGCACGCATCTGGCAGTGGCAGGGGCGCTGGTGCTATGGTGGTTGGTCGGATTGCTGCGAGGCGGTTACTGGCGAACCGAGTCGTTTTCGACAACTGGAGCCGCTTCGGTGCCCACCGGTTGGCGTTACCACCGCGTGGCGTACTGCGGATTGGGGCTGGCGTGGATGCTAGGATTATGCGGTGTGTTGATCGGGGTGGACAGCTGGCGGTTTACCTATGGCATTGCCTGGTGGCTGCGGGGCTTGCTGGTGCTGCCGCTGCTGGCGATGACGGCGCTGGTGCTGTCGGCAGTCCGAGGGCAGCGCTGCCTGCCGTCTACCAGACGTTCCCAGTTCTGGTTTGCGGTCGGCGACGGGTTGAGCGCGGCGGTCTGGCTGGCGGAGATCGCTTACTGGCATCTCTGGCCCTGGGGCTGAACCCGGACTGCTGACGCCGCTGAAAATCGCTATGCTAGCAACATAGCAGGAACTTGCGGAGCCGAGGTGAGAATGGTGATTTTAGCGACGCACTTGTGGACGCTGGGCGATTGGTGGGTGCTGCTGGGATTTCATGTTCTGATTGTGTTGATGCTGGCGCTGGACTTGGGCGTGTTACAGCGTCGGCCGCACGTGCCCGGTCTCGTGGAAGCGGCGTTGTGGAGTTTGCTGTGGGTGCTGCTGGCCCTGCTTTTTGCCGTTGTTATCTGGTACGGCTACGACCGTTGGCACCCGGAAGCGACACAGGAGATGTGCCAGGGGAAAGCCATCGAATACCTGACCGGCTACATCATCGAAAAGGCGTTGTCGGTAGACAATTTGTTCGTGTTTCTGGTGATCTTCCGCTATTTTGCCGTGCCGCCGCATTTGCAGCATCGCGTGCTGTTCTGGGGGATTCTGGGTGCAATCCTGATGCGGGCGAGCCTGATCGTGGCCGGGTATGTGCTTTTGACCTGGTTCCACTGGATGACCTACCTGTTCGGAGTGCTGCTGCTTTATACCGGCTGGCGCTTGTTCTGGTCAGTGGAAGAGGAAATCGATCCCGGACGCAATCCCGTGTTACGGCTGATGCAACGGATTCTGCCCATCGAAAAGTCCTACGCCAGCGAGAGGTTCTGGGTCAAAAGAGAGGGGAAATGGTACGCCACGCCGTTGCCGCTGGTGTTGCTGGTCGTCGAAACCACGGATTTGCTGTTCGCCCTCGATTCGATCCCGGCGATCTTCGCGGTAACCGACGATGTGTTTGTGGTGTACACTTCGAACATATTTGCGATTCTGGGATTGCGGGCGCTGTATTTTCTACTGGCCGGGTCGCTGTTGCGGTTTCGGTTCCTGAACGAAGGACTGTCGGCGGTGCTGGTGTTCGTCGGGCTGAAGATGTTGTCGCAGGATTTGCTCAAACATTACGGCTATGAAATTCCGCCCTTGCTTTCGCTGGGTGTGGTCGGTGGCATTCTAGGTCTGGCTCTGTTGGCTTCGTTGCTGTGGCCGGGAGAAGTACTGCGTCGGCCACCGGAAGCGGCGGCGTTCTTCGAGCCTCCTACAGAACAGGAAGGCGAAAACCCTGGCGGAACGCAGCCCGCTGCACAAAAGCCGCACGGCGTGCCACCGGAATCGCCGAACCCCTCGCCGGCCTCACCTGCCGCCACCCCAGCGGTTCCCCCGTCCACCGATGGCTAAAGCGACGGTGTGGGGCAGCACCTACCAGCACAACAGTGCCTGGCGCCAAGTCGCTAGTTCACTAAAACGCCGGGGATGCTCGGCGGGACGAAGCTCACAAGCGCGTCGTTGCCAGCCAGGTCGCGGATGAACGTGCCCGTAGGCCGCACTATCGGCAACAATATCTCTATTCCATTGGTGTCCCTATCGGATGCCTGAATCACGTAGCGGAACCGCAGCGTAACAGCGTTCGGCTTGCTGTGGAACAAGGCGTTGCGGATCACACTGCCGATACGCAGGCGAATGTACGGTCTGGCTGTGCTGGTGGTACCGACATTGACCGGTTCGCTGAACTTCACCAGCACATCCAGCACCTGGCCCGTTACGTAACGCCCGTTGGCCGGCGGCGTTACTTGCACAATCCTCGGAGCCAATTCATCCCTGGCCCAGAGTTCGTCGCCTTTGCTGCCATCGTCGGCTACGAAAAACAGCGTGCCGTTGACGTTGGTGAGCGGGGAAGCAGACGAGCTGGCCGTGCCCGGCCGGATGTCGCGAACGAGCACGGTGCCGGTGGAAGTGCCGTCGCTCTTCCAGAGTTCGCGGCCGTTTGTGCTATCGTCGGCTACGAAAAACAGCGTGCCGTTGACGTTGGTCTGCCCCTCAGGTTGCGAGTTGTCCCTGCCGCTGTTGATGTCGCGAACCAGCACGGTGCCGGTGGAAGTGCCGTTGCTCTTCCAGAGTTCGCGGCCGTTTGTGCCATCGTTGGCGATGAAAAACAGCGTGCCGTTGACGTTGGTGAGCGAGGAAGGGCCCGAGCTGGCCGTGCCGCTGTTGATGTCGCGAATGTTGATGTCGCGAACCAGCACGGTGCCGGTGGAAGTGCCATTGCTCTT